>Ga0082335_1008558_pt1 | contig 11548 bp, 9 predicted proteins | sample Subgrocontami58m_FD_72375 | JGI IMG/M metagenome (GOLD analysis project Ga0082335, IMG submission 72375) | Subsurface groundwater microbial communities from S. Glens Falls, New York, USA - GMW37 contaminated, 5.8 m (SPADES assembly) (version 2) ...
GCATGTCCGCGGGGCCCGCCGCCCGGGGCTCGCCGCGGATCCGCACGAGCCCCTCGTCGTTCCCGGGGCGTCCGAGGTAGTCGCCGAGCGTCTCGAGCTCGACGCGGAAGCGGCTCTGCGCGGCGTTCACGCGCTCGACGTGCCCGACGAGCTCCGGTGAGGGCTCCTGGTGGTCGGTGCCGTACATGGCGAGCAGGTCGTCGTCGCCGAAGAAGGGGGCCACCGACTCGGCGAACGTCTCGAGCCGTTCCGCGAGCAGCTCCGGCGCGTCGAGCAGGTAGGCGGCGTTGCCGTAGCCGCCGACGAGGTACTCCGCGCACACGGTCGACCCGTCCGGCGCCTCCCAGAGGAAGCGGTGGCGGTCGACCGCGGCGGGGACGCCGCGCCAGACGACCGCGTCCGCGAGACCCGCGCGGCGGAGGATCTGCGGCATCTGCGCGACGTGGCCGAACATGTCGGGCAGGTAGCCGACGGCCATCACGCCGCCGAGCTCCTCCGCCCGGAGCCAGCCGGTCTCGAGGTTGCGGACGATCGACTCGCCCGAGACGAGGAACTCGTCGACGAGGATCTGCCAGGGCCCGACGGCGAGGCGCCCCTCCGCGATCAGACGCCGAAGCCGCGGCTCGGCCTGCGGTCGGATCTCGAGGTAGTCGTCCACCGTCGCGAGCTGGCCGTCGAGCGTGAAGACGAAGCGCGGGTCCGCCTCCATCGTCTCGAGCACACGGTCGATCAGGTCGACGAGGCGTGTTCGGAAGACCTGGAACGGCAGGTACCACTCGCGGTCCCAGTGCGTGTGGGGGACGAGCCGGACGGTTCTCATCCGCGCAGCGCCTCCCCACCCAGCTCCAGGCCGCGCCGCTCGGCGAGCCGGCGCACGACTGCCTGGCACGTGACGATGTCGGCACGCCCTTCGGCGACCCCGTATGCCGGCGGCGCACCCGTCGTGACGAGCTCGTGGAAGGCCTCGAGCTCCCGCTCGAACGCCTCGGCCGTGGAGCAGAAGCGGGTCGTCCGCGCGGCACCGCCCTCGGCCTCGGCGACCGTCAGCACGGTTGGGGCGTACAGCAGGTAGGGGGACGGAAAGACGACCGCGACCGTGCCCTGCTCGTCGTGCACGGCAACCTCCTCCCGGTATGCAGGGTAGCCCTCGAGGTAGTGCCAGCGGATCGAGAGCCGCGCGTCTCCGGGCAGGGTCGCGAGGATGGCCACCGACGTCTCGCCCCAGGTCTCGGCGTGGTCGATCCGCACCGGGTCGCCGGCGAGGTCGCGAACGATCGCGAGGTCGTGGACGATGCTCCCGAGCAGCACGTCGGTGTAGAGCCGACCGAGCTCGCGCGCCGCCGGCCCGAGTGCCTGCTCGGCGAGCGCGTCGCTCTCGCGGCGCAGGCGCGCGAGCGTTTCCGGGGGCATGTCCCCCGCCGCAAGCGGGGCCGTGTGCGCGAGCTGAGCGGCCGCGGACGGGTGGAGAACCGTGACCTCGATCGAGCGCGCAGGGGAACGCTGCCGGAGGATCTCGCGCGCCCTCACGACCGCTGGGTCATAGAGCTTCATGTAGCCGAGCGCGAGCCGCGCCTCCGCCAGCTCATCCGTTTCGGCGAGCGTGTAGGCGAGCGGCTTCTCGCAGAACACCGGCAGGCCTGCGCGGGCGACTTCCAGCGCGGCGGCCCCGTGCGACCCGGAGCTCAGGATCACCACCGCGTCGATGCCGCCCGCGGCGAGGAGCTCGCCGAGCGAGCCGAAGCGGCGGCCGGACGGGACGCCGTAGCGCGCGCCGACGGCGTCGAGCGTCGCCCGTGACAGATCGCAGAGCGAGACGACCTCGAAGAGGTCCGCCCGCTTCGAGAGCAGGGGCAAATGAACCGCCTGCGCGACCGCGCCGGTGCCGAGGACTCCGATCCGGACGGGTGGCGGCGCGCTCAACTCTTGACGGAGCCCGCGAGCAGCCCCTGGACGAAGTAGCGCTGCAGGCTGAAGAAGACGACGAGGGGCAGGATCATGAGCAGGAACGCGCCAGAGCTGAGGAGGTTCCACTCCTGGCCGTACGTCGAGAGCAGGTCGTTGATCTTCAGCGTCATCGGCCGCTGGTTCGGGTTCTGGACGAAGATCAGGGCCATCAGCAGGTCGTTCCAGACCCACAGGAACTGGAAGATGCCGTACGAGGCGATCGCCGGCACGGAGAGCGGCACGACGATGCGCCGGAAGACCGACAGGTTGGAGGCACCGTCGATCCGCGCCGCCTCGATGAGGTCGCGCGGGAGCGTGATGAAGAAGTTGCGCAGGAGGAAGATCGCGAGCGGGAGCCCGAAGGCCGAGTGCGCGAGCCAGATCCCGACGTAGCTGTCGGTGACGCCCATCGTCCGGAACAGCTTCAGCAGCGGCACGAGCGACGTCTGGATCGGCACGACCATCAGCGCGACGAGCGTCAGGAAGATCGTGTCCCTGAGCGGGAAGCGGATCCACGCGAACGCGAACGCCGCGAGCGAGCCCACGGCGAGCGGGATCAGCGTCGACGGGATCGTGATGAAGAGGCTGTTCAGGAAGGCGTGGCCCATGCCGGCCGCGTCGAGGACCCCCTGGTAGTTGTCCAGCGTAAAGCTCGGGTTCTTGACGACGTCCCACCAGCCCGTGGACGAGATGTCGGGCCGGGGCCGGAAGGACGTGACCGCGAGCCCGAGGGTCGGAACGAGCCAGATGACCGCGAGCGCGATCAGCGCGATGTGAACCGGCGTCCTGCCGAGAAAGCGGACGATCCGCGCGCTGCGCCGCTCGACCTCGAGCTCGTGCGCTGCCGCCGCCATCAGGTAGTCACCCGCTCGCTCCGGAAGCGCCGGACGTTCAGCGCCATGATCGGGACGATCATGAGCAGCATCACGACGGCCACCGCGGCCCCGTAGCCGCCGCGCCCGTTCTCGAACGTCTCGAAGAACATCGAGTATGCGATCACGCGGCTCGAGGCGCCCGGCCCGCCCCGGGTCATGATGTAGATCACGTCGAAGACCTTGATCACGTTGATGATCAGCCAGACGGCAACGACGGCGAGCGGCAGGCTGATCATCGGCATCAGGATCCGCCGGAAGATCGCCCACTCCCCGGCCCCGTCCACGCGAGCAGCCTCGACGATCTCGGTCGAGATGCCCTTGAGGGCGGCGGAGAGCACGACCATCGCGAACCCGGCCGAGAACCAGACGTAGGCGACGATGATCGCGTAGTTGACGGTGCTGTCGCGGCCCACCCACGAGACGGGGTCGGCGCCCAGCCGGGTCGTGATCGCGTTCAGCAGGCCGATGTCCGGGTTCGGGCTGTAGACGAACAGCCAGATCACGCCGACCGCCGTCGCCGCGATCGACATCGGCACGAACACGGAGGCCTTCACGAGCCGTTCGTAGCGGACGCGGCCGGCGAGCACCGCGAGCACGAGCCCGAGCCCGATGCAGAGCCCGGTGTAGAGCACCATCCATTTGACGTTGTTGACGAGCGCTCCCTGGGGCGGAAAGCGGTGGAGGTCGAGGAAGCTCGGGTCGTCGGTGAGGAGCTCCTTGTAGTTGTCGAGGCCGACCCACTTCTCGAAGCGCAGGCCGCGGCCGCGGTCGAGGCTGAGCCGGATCGTCCAGATCGCCGGGTAGACGAGGAAGGTGCCGAGGATGATGAGGGCCGGCAGGACGAAGGCGAGGCCCTGCCCGGCTTCCCACGGCGAGGTCTGCGAGCGGCGTCGCAGCCGGCGACGAGCCTCGGAAGCGGGAGCCGGAGTCGGGCCCGTGCTCATGCGTGGGGAGAGGCCGCGGCGCTCCGTGGGGGAGCGCCGCGGCCTCCAGGCTCTACGCCTTGAACGCCTTGGCTGCCTTGCTCTGGAAGTCGCTCAGCAGCGTGCCGATGTTGGCGGGATTCTGGATCACCTTCTGGAGCAGCGTGCCCCAGTCCTCGCCGAGCGAGCCCGGCAGGAGGTCGGAGCCGTCGAAGCGGAACACCTTCGCCGCCGCGACCTGCTTCGCCTCGGCCCTGACGAGCACGTTCGGGTAGGCGCTCGCCGGGACCTGCTTGTTCGGCGAGACGATCGCCCCCGTCGAGACCCAGATCTTCCCGGCTTCCCGCGAGGACAGGTACGCGAGCAGCGCTCGCACCTCGGGCGTGTCCTTGAAGGCGCCGGCGAGGTCACCGCCGCCGACGACCGGGCTGCCGAAGCGTGCGTTGATGGTCGGGAACGGCGCCTCCTGGATGGTGACGCCTGGCTTCAGCTTCGGGTTGACGTCTCCGAGCGCGATACCGCCGACGAAGCCGCCCTCCATGTAGAGGTGCGCGTCGGGGTTCGTGCCGAAGACGCGGCCGATGCCGTCGACGAAGCCCGTGCCGAGAGCACCTTCGATGCCGCCGGCGACGTAGTCGTCGTTGATGATCGCCGTCATCTGCCGCAGCGCCGTCGCGACGGACGGATCGGCGAACGACAGCTTTCCGCTGAACAGCTTGGTGTACTTGTCGGGGCCGCCCGAGCGGACGTAGATGTTCTCGAACCAGTCGGTCAGCGTCCAGGAGTCCTTCGCGCCGACCGCCCAGGGCGTCTCACCGGCGGCCTTGAGCGCCTTCGTCACGGCGAGCAGCTGCGCCCAGGTCTGCGGGACCTTGAGCTTCATCTTCTTGAACGTCGCGGGCGAGTACCAGATCACGCTCTTCGAGTTGGCCTTCGCCGCGATCCCGTAGATCTTCCCGTCCACGGTGCCCAGGTCGATCCACGCCTTGCTGTAGTTGCGCTCGAGAGACCCTCTGGACATGCCCATCGTCCCGAGGTCCTTGATCGCCCCCTCGCGGGCGAGGTCGGCGAGCACGCCGGGCCGCGGGATGATTGCCACGTCGGGCGGGTTCCCCGCAGCGACCCGCGTGCGGATCACAGGCAGGAAGTCGCGCGCCGTCTCGTACTGGACCTTGATGCCGGTCTTCTTCGTAAACCCGGCCAGGACCTTCAGGAAAGCGTCCTTCTCGGCGCCGCCCCAGAGCGACAGGACGGTGACGGATTTGGCCGATGCCCCTGTCTTCGCGTCGGGTCGCGCTCCGGCTGTCGCGGCGAGTGTGGCCGCCGCCGACAGCATGATCGCGAGCGTGAGCGCGGAGAGCTTCGAGCGTTTCACGTCGGGCCTCCTTTAGAGCCGGCCGTCTGCGGCCGGACATCCAACTCTATCGCCGCCCAACCGGCCGTTCAAGCCGCTTCGACCCGCCGTTCGGTGCCGAGATCGAAGACGTGGAGCTTCTCCGGAGGCACGGTGAGCGCGACCGTCTCGCCCGTCCGGATGCTGCGATCGGATGAGACGAGCGCGACGAACTCGCTCCCGTCCGCCTCGATGTGGACGAGCTCCTCGTTGCCGAGGTACTCGATGACGTCGACGCGCGCGGGGAGCTCGAGCGCGCCGGGGGCGCCCACGCCCGAGAGCTCGACGTGCTCCGGGCGGAAGCCGACGAGCACCTCCTGCCCGCGCGCGAGGCGCGTGCCGGCCGGCAGCCGCCACCGGCCGGAGCCGATGGCGAGCGCGCCGTCGTCCACCTGCGCGCGTGTGAAGTTCATGGCCGGAGAACCGATGAAGGCGGCCACGAACACGTTCTCCGGCCGGTCGTAGAGCTCCTTGGGCGGCCCCACCTGCTGGAGCACGCCGGCGCTCATCACCGCGATCCGGTCGCCCATCGTCATCGCCTCGACCTGGTCGTGGGTGACGTAGACCGTCGTTGTCCCCAGCCGGTGCTGAAGCCGGAGGATCTCCGCCCGCGTCTGCACGCGGAGCTTCGCGTCGAGGTTCGAGAGGGGCTCGTCCATCAGGAAGACGTCGGGCTCGCGCACGATCGCGCGGCCCAGCGCGACGCGCTGGCGCTGGCCGCCGGAGAGCTGCTTGGGCTTCCGGTCGAGCAGGTCCGAGAGGTCGAGGATCGAGGCGGCCTCCTCGACGCGGCGCTTGATGTCAGCCTTGCTCGTCTTCAGCAGCTTGAGGCCGAAAGCGAGGTTCTCGAAGACGCTCATGTGTGGATAGAGCGCATAGGACTGGAACACCATCGCGATGTTGCGATCCTTCGACGGCACGCGGTTGACGACCCGGTCGCCGATCAGCAGCCGTCCCGACGTGATGTCCTCCAGCCCGGCGACGCAGCGGAGCGCCGTCGTCTTCCCGCAGCCGGACGGGCCGACGAGCACCATCAGCTCGCCGTCCGCGATCGTGAGGTCGAGATCGTCGACGCCGACGACCTCCACCCCATAGCGCTTGGTCACGTGCTCGAAGGTGACGCCGGCCATGGCCGGTAGAGCCTAACCGGTCGGGGCGGGTCTTCTGAAGAGCATTGGGCAGTATCCCGGGCAAGATTCGGAGGGCAGTAGGCTCTCGGGAGCCATTCCCGAGTCGAAGCCCAAGCTCTCCGCGTCGTGAGGACACACCACCAAGCCGACCCGCTCTGGTTCAAGCGCGCGATCTTCTACGAGATCCATACGCGGGCGTTCTTCGACGCGGACGGCGACGGCTCGGGCGACTTCCGCGGCCTCACCGAGAAGCTCGACTACCTCGACTGGCTCGGCATCGACTGCGTCTGGCTCCTGCCGGTGTATCCCTCGCCGCTGCGCGACGGCGGCTACGACATCGCCGACTACGTCGGGACACACCCCGACTACGGGACGGTCGCGGAGCTGCGGCGCTTCGTCGACGAGGCACACCGGCGAGGGATCCGCGTGATCGCGGATCTCGTCACCAACCACACCTCGAGCGACCACCCGTGGTTTCAGGAGTCGCGGGCGAGCCCGGATTCGCCGAAGCGTGACTGGTACGTGTGGGCGGACACCGACGAGGGCTACGGCGAGGCCCGCGTCATCTTCTCCGACACCCAGACCTCGAACTGGACGTGGGACCCGGTCGCCGGGCAGTACTACTGGCACCGGTTCTTCCACCACCAGCCGGATCTCAACTACGACAACCAGGACGTCCAGGAGGCGATGCTCGCCGTCCTCCGGTTCTGGCTCGACCAGGGCTTCGACGGCTTCCGGCTCGACGCCGTTCCGTATCTCTTCGAGCGGGAGGGGACGACCTGCGAGAGCCTTCCCGAGACGCACGCGTTCCTGCAGCGCGTGCGGGCGGAGGTCGACGCGAACTACCCGGACTGTGTCCTGCTTGCCGAGGCGAACCAGTGGCCCGAGGCCCTCGTCGACTACTTCGGCGGTGGGCGCGAATGCCACATGGTCTTCCACTTCCCGCTGATGCCGCGCCTGTTCATGGCGCTAGGGCGCCAGGAGGCGAAGCCGATCCACGACATCCTCGGCGGGACACCGGCGATCCCCGCGAGCTGCCAGTGGGGCCTCTTCCTGCGCAACCACGACGAGCTGACCCTCGAGATGGTGACCGGCGAGGAGCGCGACTACATGCTCGCCGAGTACGCGCCGGATCCGCGGATGAGGCTCAACGGCGGCATCCGGCGGCGGCTCGCCCCGCTCCTCGATCACGACCGTGACGCGATCGAGCTGATCCACGCGATCCTGTTCTCGCTCCCCGGCAGCCCGGTGCTCTACTACGGGGACGAGATCGGGATGGGCGACAACGTGCTGCTCGACGACCGGGACGGAGTTCGCACGCCCATGCAGTGGAGCGACGACCGAAACGGCGGGTTCTCCCGGGCGGACGTCTCCCGGCTCTACGCCCCCCCGCTCGCGGATCCGGTCGCCGGCTACCAGGCCGTCAACGTCGAGGCGCAGCTCCGGGAGCCCACCTCGCTCCTGCAGTGGCTCCACCGCCTCATCGCGCTCCGCAAGGCTCACCCCGTCTTCGGCACGGGCAGGTACGAGCCCCTCGACTCGGACAACGAGCACGTCTTTGCCCACGTGCGCCGGTCCGACGAGAGTGTCGTCCTCTGCGTCCACAACCTCGCCGGCTCGGCGCAGGCCGTGACACTCGACCTCGCCGCGTTCGCCGGCGCGGCTCCCGTCGACCTGCTGGACGGCCTGTCGTTCCCCCGGATCACCGCGGAGCCGTACGTCCTCACGCTCGGGCCCCGGCGGTTCTCCTGGCTCCACCTCGGCCCGCCCGGCCGGCCCGCCGCGTAGCGGCGAGGGCATCCGCCTCGAGGAGCTGCTCCTCGCGCGCGGCGCCGCTCCAGCCCCGTCCCAGAAGCCCCACCTGGACAGCGACTTGCCGCGCGTGCCGCGCGCCGAGCTCGATCGTGGCGCCGGCCGCGGCCTTCGGGACCCCGGGTTTGAGCACGTGGCGAGACGATCTTCGGCCAGACCTGCGCGGCGTGCGCGGGCTGAGTCCCCCGCACACGGCTCGCGTATCATCGCTCCATGGGGAATGAGGACTGGCGAGTCGAGGTTGAGCTTGAGGACCCCGCACACGGGCAGTCGCTCAGCGAGCGTCTCCGGGCACTCGACCTCGACGCGGAGGCGAAGAGGCGACTCGGCCGGCAGGTGCTGCTGACGCACGAGGGCTCGAGGCTCTTCCTCTACACCGAGACGGGGAATGAGGCGGCAGCGGCGGCGGGGGTGATGAAGGAGCTCGTCGACGCCGACCGGCTGACGGCTGACATCTCGGTACGGCGGTGGAACGCGGGCGACGAGGAGTGGCAGGACCCGTCGCTTGCTCCACCTCGCACGGAGGCGGAGGAAGCCCGGGAGCGCGATCGACGCGACGACCTCGAGCGGCGCGAAGCCCAGGCCGAGGGCGCATACGACTGGTACGTGCACGTCAAGGTGCCGAGCGCCGCCGGGGCAGCGGCACTGGAGCGGAAGCTCCGCGGCCGGAGCCTCGACATCGAGCGGCGCTGGCGCTACCTGACGATTGCGGCGACCACGGAGCACCGCGCGGAAGAGCTGGTCGCCTTGATCGGCGAGGAGGCTCCGGACGCGGAGGCTGTGGTCGAGCCGTACCTCGATCTTCCGTCGCCCGTCTTCGTGCTCGTTCGCTCCTGGCTCTAGCGCCTCTGAGCACGCCTCCCGGAAACCGCCCTCTTGGCGAACGCGGCCGGGGGGTTCTGGACGGCCTGAATGACGACCAATAAGCCGCCTGAGCGGCGGCTTCCTGAACGGGAGCGACGGGACTCGAACCCGCGACCTCCGGCGTGACAGGCCGGCGTTCTAACCAACTGAACTACGCCCCCAGGGCGGCCTCAGTCTAGCGGCCGCCGTCTGTACCGTGGCCGCATGAGAAACACCGACTGGGTCATCGTCGCGATCGTCGCCCTCGCGGCGCTGAACGGGCTGCGCCGGGGGCTGGTCGCGGGCGCGCTCTCGCTCGCCGGGCTCGCCGGCGGTGCGTACGCCGGCTCGCGGCTCGCGCCTCAGCTCTTCTCGGGCGGCGACTCGCCCTACACGCCGCTGATCGCGCTCGGCGGGGCGGTCGCGCTCGGCGTGATCCTCCAGTCGGTCGCCGGGTTCGCCGGCGGGACGATCCGGAAGTCCCTCTTCGTCGTGCCGCCGCTGCGCGTGCTCGACACGCTCGGCGGCGGCGTGCTCGGCGCTGCCGCCGGCGTCGTGCTCGTGTGGGTGCTGGGGGCGGCGGCGCTGCACGTCCCCGGTCAGACGGAGCTGCGCCGGCTCGCGCAGGAGTCGAGGATCCTGACGCGCCTGAACCAGGAGGTGCCGCCGTCGCGGCTGCTCGACGCGATCGCGCGCGTGGATCCCTTCGGTGCGATCCGGGGCCCGCTGGCCGACGTGGCGGCTCCCGACGCGAAGCCGCCGCTCGGCGGTGCGGTCGTCGCCGCGCAGGGAAGCGTCGTTCGCATCGTCGGCACCGCCTGCGGCCTTGGCGTGCAGGGCTCGGGCTGGATCGCCGGTCGCGAGCTCGTCGTGACCAACGCGCACGTCGTCGCCGGCGTGCGCGACCTGCGCGTCGACCGGTCCGACCGCCGCTTCCGGCGGGCGCGCGCCGTGCTCTTCGACGCGCGCAACGACGTCGCGGTGCTCGCGGTGCCCGGCCTCGCCGGGCCGCCGCTGCAGCTCGCCCAGCCCCGTCAGGGCGAGGCGGTCGCGATCCTCGGCTACCCGGAGAACAAGCCGCTGACGGCGACCCCGGGAAGGATCGGCCAGACGACGAAGCTGCTGACCGAGGACGCCTACGGCCGCGGGCCGGTGCCGCGGCTCGTGACGACGTTGCGTGGCGACATCCGGCACGGGAACTCGGGCGGCCCGGCCGTGGACGGGGCAGGACGCGTCGAGGGCACGATCTACGCCAAGCGCGCTGGCGGCGAGGGTGGCTATGCCGTCCCGTCGGAGGTCGTGCGCGAGGCTCTCGTGCGCGCCGGCTCGCGGGCCGTCTCGACCGGGCCGTGCACGAGGTAGCCGGTAGCGGGGTATAGGCTCGTGCCCGTGACGGAGCCCCGGATCGGGGTCGGGCTGATCGGCCTCGGCCACATCGCGCAGCGTGCGCACCTCCCGGCCATCCTGCGCTCGCCGCGGACCGAGCTCGTCGCTGTCGCGGACGTGGACGAGCGCACGCTCGTCGCAGCCGCCCCCGGCGGTGTGCGCGCGACGACCGAGCCCGAGTCGGTGCTCGCCGATCCCGCCGTCCAGGCGGTCGTGATCGCGACGCCGCCGGAGGCGACGACGGCGCTTGCCCTCGCCGCGCTCGAAGCCGGCAAGTACGTGCTCGCGGAGAAGCCGCTCGCGACGACCCTCGCCGGCACCGCGCGGATCAGGGAGGCGCCCGGCGCCGCGGAGCGTCTCCAGATCGGCCTCACCTACCGCCACCATCCCGCCGTCGAGCGCCTCCGGGCCCTGCTCGCCGAGGACGCCCTCGGAAGGCCGCTCCTGTTCCAGATCTCGGTCTGCGACGAGCGCGCCGACCCGGAAGGCGACCCCGAGGGGTACGCGCGGAGGCTGCGCTCGCTCGAGCACAGCCCGCCCATGGTGTCGGACGGCGTGCACGCGTGCGACCGGCTCAACTACCTGCTCGGAGCCCCGCCCGTCGACGTCCAGGGCTGGAGCCTGCGCAGCGATCCCGCGTTCGCGACCGCGAACGCGAACGGTGGCGTCCTCACCTACGCGGACGGGACGCTCGTCCGGCTCGAGGTGATCTGGCTCTACCCCGTGCTGCCACCGAGCCAGTTCGTGGTCACCGGGCCGCTCGGCCGCGCCACGCTCGACCCACCGACCTTCGAGCTGTCCGTCGAGTACCGCGACGGCCGCGTCGAGAGGCTCGAGCCGCCCGGCGACAAGACGACCGTCTGCTTCGCGCTCCAGCTCGACCGGTTCCTCGACAGCTGCCTCGCCGGGACGCCGCCCGTCCCGGGCCTCGAGGAGGCGATCACGAGCCTCGAGCTCGCCGAGCGGGTCGCCCGCGCGGCCGTGCCCCCTGCGAGGGCCGTCCGGTGATCGACTTCCACGTGCACCAGCCGCGGTTCGACTCGTACGGCCCCGACGAGTTCGTCGGGGCGATGGACGAGCTCGGTGTCGACCTCTCGGTCGTGTTCACCTACGCCGGCCTGCTCCGCCCGACGCCTGCCGCGAACGACTCGCTCGCCCGCTTCGTCGGGTCGAGCCCCGAGCGGCTCCCCCCCGTTCGGACCGGCGCACCCCGGGGTCCCGGGGCGGCGGCGCGGAGCGGAG
>Ga0082335_1008559_pt1 | contig 11544 bp, 7 predicted proteins | sample Subgrocontami58m_FD_72375 | JGI IMG/M metagenome (GOLD analysis project Ga0082335, IMG submission 72375) | Subsurface groundwater microbial communities from S. Glens Falls, New York, USA - GMW37 contaminated, 5.8 m (SPADES assembly) (version 2) ...
GCGGCGGGGAAACCGACCAGCGCCCCCCGCGCGCCCCCGCCGCCGCCCCTCAAGGATCGCGCCGAGATTGAAAAGGCCCGGCAGGCGTTCCTCGAAATGTACATGAAGAAGCTGCCGTGAGGGTGCGCCGCCGCCATGAGTTCGCCCCTGCCCAGCCTGCTTGACGACGCGTCGGTGCGGACACGGGCGGGCTGGTTCGGGTTGAGCGCGGTGGCGGCCTTTGCGCTCGGCTTCCGGCTGTTCACGCCGCCCACGCTCGAGCGGCTGATCGTGCACGGGGGATATTATTACATCGCGGCGATGTTCGCGGCGTTCAGTTACTACGCCTGGCGCGTCGCGGCTCCGCGACAATCGGTCTGGTGGCCATGGTTGCGCCGGCCGGGTTGGGTCGGCCTGGCGCTCCTCGGGGCGACCGTCTTCGCGGTGTGGAGCGATCAGTTCACCCACAAGCTGCTCTTTGACGAATACGTCCTGCAGGGCACGGCGTGGCACATGCACGCCACGAAGGAAATCGGCACGCCGATCCGCGCCTATGATTTCGCCGGCACCTGGCTCGCGATCGACACGTTTCTCGACAAGCGTCCGTACTTTTTCACCTTCCTGATTTCGTTGCTGCACGATCTCACGGGATTCCGGATGGAAAACGTCTTCGTGCTCAACGTCGGTCTGGCCGCGGCAACGCTCGGGCTCACCTGCTGGCTCGTGCGCGCGCTCACCGGCCGCGTCGGGCCGGCCCTGCTGGCCATGGCGCTGCTGGCGACGCTGCCGCTGTTCGGGCAAAATGCCACCGGCGCCAGCATGGAACTGCACAACCTCGCGATGATCGCGATCGTGATGACCTGCGCCGTGCTGTATCTGCGGGCGCCGGACCACGATCGTCTTTCCCTGCTCGTGTTGGGCGCGGCCCTGCTCGCGCAGTGCCGGTACGAGTCGGTTCTTTTCGCCGTGCCCGTGGCGCTCGTGGCCGCGCTGGGCTGGTGGCGAAAAGGTCGCATCATGCTCCCGTGGGCGGCACTCGTGGCGCCGCTGCTGCTCGTGCCCTACGTCTGGCTGGATCGGTTCGTGAATTCGAAGCCGATTCTCTGGCAGCTGCGCGAGGGTGACACGTCCCGGTTCGGCGTGCGGTACCTTGCGAGCAATCTGGAGGGCGCAGGGCTGTTCTTTTTCAACCATGGCCCCGGCCAGGCGAATTCCCTCTGGCTGACGCTGCTCGGCCTGCTCGGGCTGGGGTGGGCGCTCGGGCAGTTCGTCCTCCGAGTGCGCCGGCGATCCGGCCGTCTCGCCGAGGTCGGCTCGGCACCGCACGTGGTGCTCGCGCTCTTCGGCGTCGTAATCGCGGCGAACCTCGGACTCTTGATGTTCTATTATTGGAGCCGGCTCGACGAGCACATCACGGCGCGCTTTGCGTTGCCGCTGTATTTTGCGTTTGCGCTGCTGGCCGGCTGGCTCGTGCATGCGCTGCAGCTTCGGCGCTGGCCGGCGCTGCGGATGGGTGCGGCCGGTCTCGCGGTCTGGTTGTTCGTTTGCGCCGCCCCGGCCTATGCGAACCGGTTCTACACGACGCTCAATCTCGTGATGCAGGAGATGAACTGGGAGTTTGAACGGGTGAAAACGTATCCGGGACCCTTCCTGCTCGTGACGCAGAAGGCGACGCTGCCGTTCCTGTTGAACCGTATCCCCACCATCAACACCGCGGCGGCCCGGACGCGCGCGGCGGAGATCGCATGGCACGTGCGCGAGGGGACTTTTCACGACGTGATTGTCTCGCAGGTCGTTCGGCCGACCTCCGCCCAGGGGGATCCGCAGGTCGATCCGGACGATGTGCTGCCGCCGCAGTTTCATCTCGAGCGGCTCGAGGAAAAGCGATTCGGCGGCCGCTGGATTCGCATCAGTCGCATCGTCTCGATCGACGGCGAAAGCCTCTCCGCGGTGGGTGGCGCGCCGTGATCGACCGGGCGTTGATCGGCTGGCAAATCGCTGCGGTCGGCATCGTCGCGGGCGGCTGGGGGTTTTGGCTGTGGCGGCTGGCCGGGAGCCGCGCTGCGCCCCGCCGCCTGCGCTGGCTGTGGTGGGGCATCGCGGGGTTCGCGGCCCACGCCCTGCTGCTGCAATCGCTGGTTTATCTCAACGCGCCGCTGCGCTGGACGGCGTGGTTCGGGTTGGCGATCGGGATCTCCGGTTGCGGGGCGCTCGCGTTCCGACGGATCGAGTCGAAGTCACCGCCCGGTTCGAACCGGCTGCCCGAGGCTGGGGCCGTGGGCGTGGTCGTGGGGATCGTCATGTTGATCCACTTGGCGCTGCCGGTTTGGCAGGGGCCGGCGCGATTCTTCGGCAGTGGCCGGTATGACCAGGCCAACTATGTCGTCACGGCACAATTCCTCGTCGATGAATCCTTCTCGACCGACGGGCGTTCGATTGGGCTGCGACCCTGGCTGACGCAGCCGCTGGAAAAAAAGGAGGAACGCATCACGCAATCGGTCGCGCACGGCGCGCTGGCCGCGGTGAGCGGTGGCGATGTGCAAAAGGCTTACGCGGCGACGGTGGCCGTCTTTTTGGCGCTGGCGGCTGCGGCGACATTTGGCTGGCTGCGTGGCTGCGCGGTCCCGCGATCGCTTGCGGCCGTCGCGGGCATGCTCGCCGCAACGGCGGCCGGTGTGACCCGGGTTGCGCTCGACGGATTTTTTTCGCAGGTGGCCACGCTGTTCGTGTTGCCGGCGCTCGCGGCGGTGCTTTGGCCGCCGCGGGCGATCGATCGCCCCGCCCGGCTGATGGCTGCACTCCTGCTCGCGTTCGTCGTCGGCGCGTACACGGAAACCGCGGTGGTTGCGCTCGGATTGATCGCGGCGCTGATCGCGGTGCAACCGACCCCGATTGGGCGTCGAGGGCGTGACTTCGCCGTGATCGTGGGCGGAGCGCTCGTGCTCAATCCCGGTTATACAATGCGGCTGCCGGCCTTCCTGGCGCTCCAATGGAGCCGCGCGCGGGACCCACTGCACCTCGCAACCTACTTTCCCGACGCCGGTACATGGGCGGGATTCGGCCGGGTTTTGATCGATGTCGCCGACGTGCGGCTGGCGACCACGGCCGGGCTGGTGGCGGGGTTGCTGATCTTGGCCGCGATGGGGAGGCAACCGCGCGGCCGCCGGGTTGCGCTGCTGGCGACACTTGCCGTGCCGTTGCTGACGCTCGGCTTGCTGCTGGTGAGATCGCCTTTGCCCGCCTATCCGTTTGCGAAACTCACCATCGGCTTCACCCCGCTCTGGGTCGGTTTCTTTGCGCTCGGCGGTGCAGCCATTGTTCGACACCGGCCTCGGGCGCGGAACCTCGTCCTGGGTCTCGCGGTGGTTGCACTGGCGCTCGGGCTTGGCAGCACGGTGCCACAATATCGACCGATCCTGGCGCCAGCGGACACACTCGCCATCCTGGTGTCCGACGGAATGGCCGCCGCACGTGCGGAGGCGGCCGCGCATCCAGAACGCCGTTACGTGGTCGCGCATGACGATCCGCTCGCGGCGCAGTGGTTGTGCTATTTCGGCCGGCACGCGCCGGTTTACCTCGACCGCCGGCATCTCGGCGATCGGGTGGTGACGACGGAGGCCTGCGAATTTCGACGGCTGCCCGCGGCGGCGACGGAGTTGTGGTGGCTCGATCCGCAGCACGCCGGCCGCTATCCGCCGCACGAAGCGGGCGCGGTGGTCAGTATCATTGGTGCAACCGTCAGCGGAGAAACGGACCGGGCGCATTTCTATCTCGTGGGCGAATCGCTGCAGGTCGCGCTCACCCGTGAAACGGGCGCCACCGGCGAGCGTGAAGCGTGGCTCGACCTCGCGCTCACGCCCTTGCCCGCGGTGGGTCCGTGCCGTGTCGAGTTTTCGAATACCGAGGGTGGCCGGCGGCAGGTGGCGACCGCGCAGCTCGGCGGCTGGATGCGGTTTCGCGTGCAGTTGCCGGCTGGTCGGAGCGATTTTGCGCTGCGGGTGCAGCCGGCGCATCCGGTGCCGCGGGGCGAACCACTCGGATTGCTCCAGGCGGTCAGTGTCGAGCCGGTCAACCGGCAGGTCCTGTCCAGCGATCCGGTGCCGGCGGCGTACGTCGACTAGCGCGCGGCGGCGGCGCGCTCGAGCGACTGCCGCCATTCCTGCAGCGAACCGGCGGTGGCGTCGTGAATCTCGGCGGCGCTGAGGCGAAAGACGAAAATCGAGTAGCCGAGCACGGCGTCCGGCCGGCGCACCCGGAGGTAGTGACTCAGCCGGGAAAACTGCAGCCGGGCGTGACGGGCCCGCGCGTTTTCCCACTGCGCGGGCAGCGCCTCGCGCTCGAGCTCGGCCCGCTTTTCCGGGCTGGTCCAGTACGCCTCGAGCTGCGGCTCGAGCGCGCGCAGCTGCTGGTATTCCTTTTCGTGATTCAGCGTCCAGGGCCCGCGCGTCGGGCTGTACACATCGACCAGCATCGTGGCGCTCACCGCGTAGATCCCGGGCGCGAGCGCGACGTAGGGCTGTTGCTGCTTGAAGCCGTTCACGAACGGCAGCCGGCGCGCCCGAATCCCGTAGTAGTCCGGCTCGCCGGACCCGAAATAGGAGAGATAGACCTGGTCCCGGCCGGCGTTCTCCGCGAGCCATCGCTTGAGCAACGGCAGGTCCTGGCCCCAGTCGAGCGAGCTGTCGACGAGCAGCCGCCAGCCGTTCGCCGGCCCGCCGGCGAGCGAATTGAAAAACGCGAGATAATGCGGCGCGATGCGGACGTTCGCGACCGCTTGTCCGGCGAGTGCGCAGGCCGGGATCGTGACGCGCATCCAGTGTGGCAGGACGCCCGGAGCCGCGAGCCCCCCGAGGAGAATGAAGAGCACGGGATAAGTCGGGAGGATGTGTCGGTGGCCGATGTTGAGTTTGCTGGTGATTGAAAACGCCCAGTACACCACGAACAGCACGAGCAGCGGAGCCACCGCCGCGAGGTCGCGCCGCCATTTGCCCGCCGATCGCCCCCAACGCAACGCGAGTGCCGCCGCCCCGACGACCAGGCTGGCGAGGACGGGCAGCGGCGTCTTCCAGAGGAACGCCAGCGGGAAGAAACTCGGCCACCCATGAATGCTGTAGTCGCCGGCGAGATATGCGCTGCGGGCCTGCGCCGATTGCACGACCCAGGCGTAGCCATAGAGAAATGCTTCCGGCAGCAGCCGCGATGAGCGCGCGAAGTCGATCACGCCGGCCTGCCAGCCCAGCATCGGCAGCACGCGATCCCAACCGGCGGTGAAGTGATCGGCGGGCGGCAGCGCCGGCGCGAACGCCGTGTAGCGAAACCCGTAGAACGCCCAGATGATCAGCGTCGCGGCGCCGACGTGAGTGACGGCGCTGATGGCGAGCTGCGGGAGCAAGCGTCCAGCCGGCGCCTCACTGCGCCGGCTGAGATAATTCCACCCTGCCAGCACGGCGAACACCGGCAGCAGCAGGACCGCGGAATACTTCGCGACGCAGGCGAGCCCGAAGACGACCGCGCTGAGTGCGAGGTTCGCGGCGGTCGGCCGGCGCAGCTGCCGCCAGAACGCGCCGGTCGCGGCGAGCAGAAAGAAAACGGCGGCGGCATCGGACGTCGCCAGCGCGCCGTGGGCGAGGTGGTTCGGGCAGAGGGCGAACAGCCCGAGCGAAACGAAACCCGCGGTGGGGCCGAAGAGAGCGCGCGCCCAGCAGAAGATGAGAATCCCCGTCGCTACCGCGAACACCGCAATCAATGCCCGGCCCGCCATCAGCATCGGCCAATGGTCATGGCCGGTTTCGTAGAAGAACTGGTGGGCGACCACGCTCGCGTCGGAGGTTCGCCAATAAATGTTGTGCTCGAGCGGTGGCGGCGGCGCCTGGCCCAAAGCCGCCGGCAGCGCGGCCCAACGCTGCGGCAGCACGCCGTTCTCCGGGTGAATGCGGAAATCGCCGTAGCGGTTGTAGAAATAGCCGCCCGTGATGTGGAGGATTTCGTCGGCGGTGACGCTCTGGTCGCGCGTCGCGTAAACCGCCAGCGCGCCGTGCAGCAGCGCCACGATAACCGCGGCGACGGTTGCCCACCGGCTCATGCCCGCGTCGGCCGGCCGAGCGCGGCGCGCAGCGCGTCGGCCGTCTGCGCGACCTGGCCATGGGTCATCTCGGGAAACATCGGCAGCGAGAGGATCGATTGCGCCGCAGCCTCGGCGTTCGGGAACGCGCCCGCCGCGTAGCCGAGATCGGAATACGCCTTCTGCCGGTGAATTGGCACCGGGTAGTGCACGATTGTCTGGACGCCCGCGGCGGCCAGCGCCGCCATCACGTGTTCGCGTGCGTGTTCGAGCAGCCGCACGACAAACAGGTGATAGACGTGCCGGCCGGTCCACGGCGCCTCCTGGGGCAGCACCAGCCCGGCGACGCCGCGCAATGCCTCGCGGTACCAGCCGGCGACGATGCGACGCTGTTCATTCCAGGCGCCGAGCTGCGGCAGTTTCACACCGAGGATCGCCGCCTGCAGCGTGTCGAGCCGCGAATTGTACCCCTGCACCTCGTGGTGGTATTTGACGACGGAGCCCCAATTGCGCAGCAGACGAATTTGGCGCGTGAGTTCCTCATCGGCCGTCGTGACCGCGCCGCCGTCGCCGAACGCGCCGAGGTTTTTCCCCGGATAAAAACTGAAACCCGCCGCGCGACCGAGCGAGCCGCACGGCCGGCCATCCGCGAGCGTGGCGCCGTGCGCCTGCGCGGCATCCTCGATCAGCGCGAGGCCGTGTCGCTCCGCCATCGGGCGCAGGGCGTCGATGTTCGCCGGCTGCCCGTAGAGATGCACCGGAAGGATCGCCCGCGTGCGCGGCGTGATCGCGGCAGACACCGCCTGCGGATCGATGAGATAATGATCGAGGTCGCAATCAACCAGGACCGGCCGGGCGCCCGCATACGAAATCGCCTCGGCCGTGGCGATGAAGGTGTTCGCGACGGTGATCACTTCATCGCCCGGCCCAAGGCCGAGGCCGCGCAGAATCAGCTGCAGCGCGTCGGTGCCCGAGCCGACGCCGATGGCGTGAGGCGCCCCGCAAAACTGGGCCCACGCGCCCTCGAAGGCCGCCACTTCCGGCCCGAGGATGAACTGGCCGTGCCGCAACACACGGTCGATCGCGACATCGAGCTCGGCCCGCAGCGCGCGAATCTGCAGCGGCAGATCCTGGAAAGGGATTTTCGGCGCCGAGGGGATCATCGGGGGGAAAGCGGACGCGGCTCGCGGCGCCATGTCCACCAGAGATTGAAGAAACCGGTGAGCGTGCGCCACATCACGCGCCAGCGCGCCGCGGACGGCACACCGCCGAACCGCTGCTTCATCTCGACGTCGACCTCGGCAAACGTCGCCCCGATGTCGCGCAACCGAATCAACGCCTCCGCCAGCATCGGGATGCCGCGTTGCGTCAGCCGGATCTTCAGGAAAGCTTCGCGGCGATATGCGTGGATCCAGTTCACGTCGCGGAGACGCAATCCGAAGAACGTCGCCACAAGCTTCGGGTACATCCAGGCGTTGAGCCGCATCAGGGGATTGTACCCGACGCGGGCGCGCCGCACGCCGACAATCACGTCGGCCCGCCCAAATTGTTCGACATAGGGCGCGAGATCGCTGCGTTCCGCCGGCATGTCGGCCGGCCAGAGGATGAGGTATTCACCGGTCGCGCGGCTGGCGCCGGTGCGGAACGCGCCGCCGATGCCCTGATTCTGCTGATGCGAAACCGTGATGCGCGGCAACTCGCGCGCGAGGCGGTCGGCGATGGCGCCCGTTTGGTCGCGGCTGCCGTCGTTCACGATGATGATCTCCGCCGGCACGCCCAGTTCGTCGAGCGTTCGCCGGAGCTGACGAACCGCCGGATCGAGCAGCGCTTCCTCGTTGAACGCCGGCACGATGACGCTGAGGGCAGGAGCCGCCGTGCTCATCCCCGAGCGAGTCGCGCCCGCGCCGGCACACCGACCACGGTCGCGCCGGGCGGGACATCGCGCGTCACTACGGCGCCCGCCCCGATCGTCGCGCCTCGGCCGATGGTCACGCCACCGAGGATCAGCGCGCCCGATCCGATCGACGCACCCGCCTGCACCGCAATCCGATCGAGTTTCCAGGTGCCGGCGAGGGTGGCCGCAACGGTCGGATGGCGATCGTTGATGAACATCACGCCATGGCCGACAAATACGTCCGCCTCCAACGTCACGCCCGAGCAGACAAACGTGTGGCTCTGGATCCGGCAGCGCGGGCCGACGACGACGTCGCGCTGGATTTCGACGAACGCGCCGATCATGCATTCGTCGCCAATCGTGCAGCCGTAGAGATTGATGAAGCTGTTGAGCCGGACGTTGCGCCCGAGCTTCACGTCGGACGCGATGCGCTGCAGCGCTGAATCGTTCGGGACGCTCATGCGGGCGGCACCGGCGTGGCGCGACCGCGCTCGCGCACCGATTGCATCGCGGCCTCGATGACCCGGACTACGTCGAGCCCGAACGCGCAGCTCGCGGCGGGCGTCCGGCCGGCGCGGAGACAGTCGATGAAATCCTCGTCCTGCCGCATCAGCGGTTCGAACATGCGGACCTTCGGGATCGTGATCGCGCCGTCGCGGAGAATCATGTGGAACTCGCCGAAGGACGAATAGTGATCGGCGGTGACGCCCTTGTCGTAGTAGCGAACCGGCTCGAGATTGTTCATGTCGTCCCACACCGCCATCTTGTGGTCGCCGACGATCGTGAGATGGCGCACCTTGCGCGGGTTCAACCACGAGGTGTGCACGTGGCAGATCACGCCTTTCGGGTAGGACAGCGTGAGGAACCCGATGTCCTCGACCCGCTGCTGCAAAAAGAATCCGCCCATCGCCGAGACCTCGGTCGGCATGGCGCCGAGCAGGAAATTGAAAATCGAGACGTCGTGGCTCGCGAGGTCATGGATCGCGCCGATGTCGCGGCGCACCGGCCCCAGATTGGTCCGCGTCGCGTCCATGTAATAGACGCGGCCGAGTTCGCCGCGATCGAGGTCGATCTTCAAATGCTGGACGCCCGGGTTGTAGAGGAACACATGGCCGACCATCAGCACGCGACGCTTGGCTGCGGCGAGTTCGCAGAGCGTGCGGCATTCGTCGACGGTGGCGGCGAGCGGCTTTTCGCACAGCACGTGTTTGCCGTTTTCCAGCGCCTGTTTGGTGAGGGCGAAATGGCTCTCGACCGGTGTGGCCACGATCACGGCGTCGACGTCGGTCGCCAGCGTGATCGCCGCCGGATCGGTGGTCGTCTCCAGATCCCGGAACTGTTTGCGTGCGAGCCCGAGCCGGGGCGCGGACATGTCGCAGACGCGCACGACGTCACAATCGTCGATCGATCGAAAGTTGCGAACGTGGTTGGGGCCCCATTGTCCAAACCCGATTACGCCGACCCGCACGCTGGACGGTGAGCTGGTCATTCGCTGCTGAGTTTTTTCGCCGGTGCCCAGGAGTGTCGAGTGCGAAGTCCGCTGTAGCGAGCGCGTTTACCGTGGATTGACGATTTGGCGATCGAGCGGGCCATACAGCGCGCGCTGGACGTCGCCGTCGCTGAGTCGAAACAGCAGCAGCGAACCGCCGATGAAATCCAGCGGCGGCCGATCGTCCAGAAAGTGGCAGAGCCGGCCGAACTGCAGCGTCTCGAAGGTGCGCGCCGCATCCGCCCAAGGCTGGCGCTCCGCGGCCGGCAGCGACGCGACGTCGGGGGGGGCGTCGCGGAGCTTTCGCAGCAGGCCCTGGTACACGGTTTCGCGCCAGCCATTCCAGGGTCCGGCGATGCCCAGATAGAACCGCTGATAATGCGTCGCGCTGATCACAAACCACCCGCCGCGAATGTGCGCGGGAAACGTTCGTGGCTCGAGATCGCGCACGAGGTCGCCGAACCGGGTCACGGGCAGCCCGCGCGCCTCGGGACTATCGGTGCCGAAATACGTGAGAAAAATGGGCGCGTGGTCCCCGCGCGCCTCTTTCGCCTGAATCCAGCGCGCGAGGTCGGGCAACCCCTGGCCCCAATCGAGCGAGCTGTCGGCGAGGTAGTGCCAGCCGCGTTCGCTGCCGCCCACCGCCGGAGTGAAGTAGCTGAGATAAAACGGCCGCGCGGCCCATGAGCCGATCGCCTGCACGCTCAACGTGCCAGCGAGAAACAGGGCCACGATCCTCCGCCGGGCGGTGAGCGCCAGCCAGCCCGCCGCGGCGCCGGCGACGATGTACACGATCGGATAAATCGGCAGCAGGTGCCGGTGCCCGATGTTGAGCGGCGTGTTGATGGCGATCGCCCAGTACAGCAGAAACAGCACCGCGAGCGGGGCGCCGCGGTAAGCCCAGCCGCGGCGCGGCCAGTGGGCGCGTCGGGTTCGGCGACTGACGGCTGCCGTCACCAGTCCGGCGACGCCGGCCATGAGCAGAAGCAGCACCGGCGGCGGCGTTTTCAGGAGAAATGCAACGGGGAAGAACTGCGGCCAGCCGTGCGTGGAGACCTCGCCCATCAGGAACGCAGGCCGGCTGCGCGAGCCCGTAAAGCTGTCGGTGAACCCGTACAGCCATCCCTCCGGCAACACGCGGTGCTCGCAGGCCCATTCGATGACTCGCGCGGCGGAGCTGGCGGAGGGCGGGCCGAGCAGTCGTTGCTGGTAGGCCCAATTCAAGCCGGCGTCGCGATCGGCGGTTCGGAGATTCGCGTTGATGGCGCTGTAACGAAACCCGTACGCACTCCAGACGAGGACGAACGCGGCGGCGGCGGTGCAAAGCGTGGCCGCAATCGTATTCGCGATCACCGCCGCACGGCCCCGCCGCCACCGCGTGCGGCCGCGGAGGGCGATGACGTACGGTGCCGGATGGGCCCAGCGGAGCACGAGCAGGATGGCGGCGATCGGCACGAGCATGACCGCCGAGTACTTGGCGAGCAAAGCCGCGGCGACGGCGACACTCGCCCCGAGCCACCGCCACCAGGTGAACCGATGCAGCAGCAGCCAGCACGCGGTGACCGCGGCGAGCAGGCACGCCGTAATCGCGGCGTCGGAGGTGGCCAGGCCGCTGTGCGCGAGCAGCGTGGGGCACAACATCCCGATCCCGACCGACAGCCAGCCCGCCAGTGAACCGAAAAGGCGGGTGGCCCAGCGCCACACGAGTACGAGCGTGACGAGACTGAACAACGCCGTCATCGCGCGCGCGCGCTGGAGCATCGCGTCAAACGGATTGCCCAGGCCAAAGACGAACTCGTGCGCGATCTCGTTGCCGCGGTCGGCGTGGCGCAGCCCTTCGGTCTCGATGGGCGGAAACCGCAGGTTCATCGCCAGCAGCGGCAGCGCCTGCACTCGCATCGTCAGGTTACCGTTCTCCGGCTGCAACCGGTAGTCATGAAGTTTCCAATACGTGTAGCCGCCGACCAGTTGCAGCCGTTCATCGGCGGTCGCGCCCATCCGGGACGACACGCTGACCGCCAGCGCCCAGAACGCGGCCAGCAGCAGCGTGAGCGCGAGACCGGAGGTCAGCTTTGCGGTCATGGCTGGCGGGGGGGGGGGGGCGGCCCGACGGGGCCAACC
>Ga0082335_1008562_pt1 | contig 11542 bp, 9 predicted proteins | sample Subgrocontami58m_FD_72375 | JGI IMG/M metagenome (GOLD analysis project Ga0082335, IMG submission 72375) | Subsurface groundwater microbial communities from S. Glens Falls, New York, USA - GMW37 contaminated, 5.8 m (SPADES assembly) (version 2) ...
CCGTCGTCGCCGCCGCTTGCGCGCTGGCCGCACTGGCCGCCGCATTGGCCGCACTGGCCGCCGCCTGCGCCGCTGCTGGCGTCGTCGCCGTTGCCGCCTGCGTTGCCGCGGTAGCCGCCACTTGCACCTGCGCCGTCGCTGCTTGCGCTTGGCTGGTGGCCTGAGTCGCCGCCGCCTGCGCCGTCGCCTGCACCGAGGCTTGCGTCGTCGAGGTCGCCGCCGCGGCGACCGTAACCTGTGCTGTTGCCGCTGTCGCCTGCGCGCCGGCCGCACTGGCCGCCGTCTGCGCCGCTGCCGCTGCCGCTTGCGCCGCCGCGGGCGTCGCCGCCGTCGAGGCCTGCGTTGCCGCCGTTGTCGCCGCGGTCGCCGCGCTGGTCGCCTGGGCCGATGCCGTCTGCGCCACCGTCGCCGCAGTCGCCGCCACCTGCGTCGCCGCGGCTGCCGCGGCCTGCACCGTGGCGACCGTCGCCACCGGGGCCGCCGCTGCCGCGACCACCTGCGCCACAGCCGAAGCTGCCGGCGGCGCAGGCGGCGCCGCCGGCGCCGCACCTGCCTGGAAGGCGGTAGCCACGACAGCCTGCGCCTGGGTATTCGCCTGCACTTGCGCCGTGGCCGCCGTGGCTTGCGCCGCGGCCGCTACGGCTGAAGCCTGGGCTGCCTGGGCTGCCGCCGCTGCCGCGACTGCCGGCGGGGCACCCTTGGCCGCTGCCGCTGCCGCCGTTGCGTTAGCTGAAGCGGCTATCGCCGCCTGGGCCGCGGCGACAGCGTTCGCCGCATTCGCCGCCGCCTGGACCGCGACAGGCGTATTCACCGGGAGCACCGCTGCGGCCGTCGTATTCACCACGGCCTGAACCGCCGCCGGCGCGGCTGCAATGGGCGCCACCGGTGTTGGAGCCTGTCCGACAGGGGCCGCGGAAAACTGTCCGGCGTTTACGTTGGTTGCGCCCGCCGGCGTCTGCAAGACAATCCCGCCGTGAACAACCGTCGCGGCCTCGACCGCGCCCGCCGCACTGACGACCAGCGTCATGTCCGAGCCGCGTATGCCGATGGTCGCAGTGCCCGCGGCCAAGCGTACATTATTACGGTTGGTCGAACCGATCAGGCCCGTCACGAAACGCATCGCGCCCTGAAGAAGTCTTACCGCCGAATTGCCCGCCTTGGGATTGTTCGCATTGAAGCTGTATTGATCGACTTTGAAAAGGGTATTGGGCTGCAGCTTCGCGAGCTGGCCGTCCTCGAACTTGATCACGGCGTTGCCGTTTCCGGAGGTCTGAAACGTTACCCCGGGATCGAAAGTATCGCCGGGCTTGACCGTCCTGGGGGTGGCGCTGCCGTTTTGCACGCGCACGTCACCCGAGGCCTCATGCACGTAACCGACCGCGCCCCATGCAAGGTTCGACATGAGCGCAAGCATCGCGAACAACCACCAGACGGCTGATTGCTGCACCGAGCGGCTCGATTTGGAAAATGTCATGGCATTTGCCCCTTCATTGTTGTCGGTCGCGCTTTTTTGCGAACCCGGACTTGCTGATTGAACTACAGACTTCCCTACCCTGAGAATCACTGTAGCTTAAACCACAAAACAGGTCAATACGATCGAAAGTTTTGGCAATTTCGGCAATTTTACCGGGATTGCGTCGCGCGCCTCGGTCCATCGCCCGGACCACCGTGGCCTGTTGGGCCGGGTTCAGCCGATTCCACAGCGTGAGGCCGACGAAGACCACCGCTTGTTGGACCTCGGGCTCCCAGGGGCCCAGTTCCTCCGCGCGCTCGAGCGCCCGGAACAGCTCCTCGTCCTGCTCGCCAAGATAAAGCTTGGTCAGTGCGAGGCTTGCCCACGCAAAAGGCGAAGTCGGCCTCTGCGCCAGCGCCATGCGGAAGTTCACGTTGGCGCTGCGAGCGGCCGCCATGGCGAGCTGCGGATCCTTGGCGGCGCTCATGCTGCGCAATTGCAGCGTTCCCATGATTTCCAGAGGCCAGGGATTGTTCGGCGAGTGGTACAGGCTGCTTCCGAGGTATTGCATCACGCGCGTCCCCTCGTCCCCGCGCAGTGTTTGCCCGGGTTTCGACCAGCGCTCGATTTCGAGCTGCGCCGACTGCGCGTAGAAATTCGACAGCCCTTCCGTGCTTGCTTTGTAAGCGAACAATCCGAGCAGCAGCATGAGTGCGATGCCGCATTCGCGAGCAAGCGCGCTTCTGCAACGCTGCTTTTGCGGGAGCGAGCTTGTGCCCCGGAGGAAATCCCCTTGGGGGACTCGCGAATGCGGTCGTCGTGTCACGTCTACGCCGCTTCGGCAAACGCGCAATTGGTGGCGGCGAGGGCGGCGGGGCGGTCGCGCACCAGGCGCCAGGACTCCACTTCGCCGACGATCTCCGCGGCGGCGGCGCGCCCCGGTTCCAGCTCCGGCATTCTCGCCGGCGTGTCGTGCGCGTCGGAGGCGAGCATGTACACCCAGCCGCGCTCGAGCAACTGGCGCGAACGCTCGCGGCAGCGCGGGCCGAACACGCCGGTCACCGAGCCCGCGGTGAGCTGCAGCCAGCAGCCCATCTGCACGAACGGCGCGATGGCATCGACGTTGCGCATGACTTCCTTGTTGCGCTCGGGATGGGCGATCATCGGCCGGATGTTGCGGCCGAGAAGCCACGCGGCGAGCTTGTCGCTGCCCGGGAGAATGTGGCTGTCGGGAAACTCCAGCAGCACGATGCCGTAGCCGTCGGCGTATCCCAGCAGCGGCAGCGTTTGCTCCTCGGCGAGCGCAATGACTTCCGCGCCGATGCGCACCTCGGCGGCGTAGCCGATCGCAAGTGGAATGTTCCTGGCATCGAGTTCGGCGCGGAAACGCTTCGCCGCCTCGTGGATGCCGGAAAGCGTGTTGTCATAGCGCCGCGGAAGGATGTGCGGCGTGACGATCGCAGTGCCGATGCCGCTGGCTACGGCATGCCGGGCAAGCGCGATCGCGGCATCGAGCGTCTCCGGCCCGTCGTCAATGCCTGGAAAGAGGTGGCAGTGGACATCGATCATGCAGGCGTTCTATCGGAAATTACACAACTGCGTTTCAGTTGTCCCCTCACCCCAGCCCTGTCCCCGCAAGCGGGGCGAGGGGGTTTTCTCTCTATCCACCGGCAACGCGGCAGCGGGTTGGGGGCGAGGCGCGGGTTTCGGGCAGCATGCTGCCCGCTCGCCGAGCGGCGAGCCCGCTGCATCCCCCAAGGGGACTTCCTTCGGGGCGTCGGGACGCCGCGCTCTGCAAGTGAAGCGGCGTCCATGGTGGCGCGTTACCTCTTCTTGCTGCCGTAATAGCCGGAACCCTTGTAATATTTGTACTTGCCGCCGTAGCTGAAATATCTTCCGTAACCGTAGTAGCGCTCGGCCTTTTCCACATCCAGCCGGTTCAGCGCCACGCCCAGCAACTGCGCCTTGCCTTTCTTCAGTTGCTCGATCGCGCCCTTTGCCACCTGGTAGGGCGTCGCGTCGGCGCGCACCACGAACACTAGCGCGTTCGCGACGCCGGCCAGGATGGTGGCATCGCTCACCAGTTGCACCGGCGGCGAATCGATCAGGATGACGTCGAACATCCCCTCGAGCGTCTTCAGAACGTCGCTGAATCGCTTCGACGACAGCAGTTCCGACGGGTTCGGCGGGATCGGGCCGGAGGGGATATAGAACAGCCCCGATTCATGTTCGTATACGCATTTGTTCACGGGCTCGGTGTTCGCCACCAGATTGGACAGGCCCGCCATATTGACGTCGCCGCCCATGACCCGGTACACCGAGGGCCGGCGCATGTCCGCGTCGATCAGGCAGGTGCGTTTGACCTGTGCCAGAGCGAAGGCAAGATTCATCGACACCGAGGTCTTGCCTTCCTCGGGCACCGACGACGTGATCAACACGACCTTGTGTGGATTGTCGAGCGCCGACATCAGAATCCCGGTGCGCAGCGTGCGCACTGCTTCGCTGAACGCCGGGCTGAAATTCTGCAGAAATCCGCGCTGCAACTCGAAATTGCGGTGCTTGCCCGGCACCCAGGGCAACATCCCCAATAACGGAACCTCGAGCTTGAGCGCGACATCTTCGGTGGAACGCACGGTGTTGTCGAGATACTCCAGCAGCAGCGCGAGGAAGATTCCCAGCATCAATCCGATCAACAGGGAAATCGCGATGATCAGGGACTTCTGCGGCTTCACCGGAACCCCGGACACGATCGCCGGATCGACCACGCGCGCTATCGTCGATTGCAGGTCGCCCGTGAGGCCCGTCTCCTTCGCCCGGTTGACGAACAGATCGTAGAGCTGCCGGTTGGTTTGCACATCGCGCTCCAGCGCCGCCAACTGGAATTCCTTGCGGCTGATGTCCTGGATTTCCGTTTTCGACTGGTCCAGCGACGATTGCATGCTTTTTTCGGTCGCCTTGGCGACCTCGTACTCGCGGGTGATGCTCGACACCACGGAATCGACCGCCTTCTGCGTGTTTTCCTTGGCCGCGCGCAAATCGGACTCCGCGGCGATGATGCGCGGGTGATTGGCGCCGTAGCGGTTGCTGAGTTCCGCGAGCTTGCGCTCGGCTTCGGCTTCGGCCGACTTCAGCGGCAGGACGCTGGGGCTGCGCAGCACCGCCGGGATCGACTCCAGCGTCGCCCGCGATTCGCCTTTCAGCACGGCCTGGACCTGGCGATAGGCGTTTTCAAACTCCGCGACTTTCTGCCGCGCCGCGACCATGGCGGTGGTCAGGGTATTGAGCTGGCTGCTGGCGCCGAGCGCCACGCCCTTGGCATCGACGATCTTCTCCCGGTCGCGGAACTGCTGCAATGCGCGCTCGGAATTCTCGACCGTTTCTCTCAGGCCCTTGACCCGGCCGGTGAGCCAGGAAGCGGCCTTCTGCGTCATCTGCAGCCGCGCCTCCAGGTCGTTCTCGATATAGAGCTCGCCCAGCGTGTTGGCCACCTTGGCCGCGAGGACCTTGTCGGTGGATTCGAAGCTCACCCGGATCAAAAAGCTCAGACGCACCAGTTGCACGTCGAGGTTGGAACGGACCGAGCGGATTACGCTATCCGTCAACGCTTCCTCGGACGGAACGGGCTGCTCGGGCAGCCAGCCGGCCGGAACCCATTCGCGCCAGGGAATCGACAGATTCAGGGCAGGAGGTTTTTGCCTCGGGTCGATGGCCGGATCGGTGGCGAGCTTCAGGCGTTTGACGAGTTTGTCCACCAGTTCCCGCGATTTGAGTATCTCCACCTGGGTCTGGATATGCTCGCGGTTGCCGCTGACGCCGCCATATACCTCCTCGATGGATACGACCTTGCTTTTCGCCGGTTCGATGTAAAGCGTGGCGGTCGCGCGATAGACGGGCGTGAGCGAGTAGACGACGAAGGTCGCCACCGCGCCGATCAGCAAAGTGAGCAGCGCGATCGCCCATTTGCGCTTCTCCAAGCTGCGGCGCCAGAAGCGCAGTTGGCTGGATAGCGCATCCGCCGGGTGCGCATCGGTGGTGGAAACTTCGTCGGGAAGCTGCTCGATCTTCATGTTTGGCTTTGCTAAAAGAAGCTTTCTTCGACCGTCAGGATATCGCCCGGATAGATCGCGGTGTCCAGTTCCACTTTCTTGCGCTGTTCGTTCGCGGCGCCGTCGCGCACCACGAACATGTTTCTCTTGGATGCGCGATCCTTGAATCCCCCGGCGATCGATACCGCCTTGAGCACTGTGAGCCCGGGAACATAAGGATAGCCGCCGGGCTTGTACACTTCGCCGTTGATGAAAAACGGGCGGTATTCGTCGATGCTGACGCTGACCTTGGGAGTCAGGAGATAGCGTTTTTCGATGAGGCCGGAAGTGATCTTCTGCTCCAGTTCCCCCGCGGTCAGCCCCTTGATGCGGATTTCGCCGAGCACGGCATACTGGATGGTGCCGGCGTCGGTGAGGCGCACTTTTTCGCGTTTGAGCTCTTCTTCGCCGAGCACATAGATGGAAATGACGTCCCCCGACGCCAGGCGATAGCGCGACAGCAGATCATCGCCCGCCTGCGCATGCACCAGCCTCGGCAAAAAGACCAACAAGCCTATGGCAAGTACGTACCAAACGCGTCGCCCCATGGTGTTACTTCGAATGTCCTAATTAGACCGCATTGACGAGCGGTCGGGTCGGCCCAAACAAACCCCGCCGCCCCACCCGCCCAAGGTGCGCCAATAACCAACAACAGTTATTTTAGAGCAATTTTCCGGGCTTTTGCTACAGCGTGCCCCGAAGGAAGAACATCAACTGGTTGCGCCTGTAATCGAAGTTGTTGTCATTGGAGTCGCGCAAGCCATGGGTATAGTCGGCGCCGACTTTCAGCCAGCGCTGTACGCTATAAGTGAGGCCCAGCCCTATGGATTTGGTGCTGTCTTCCCGGTCGGCGCCACCGGCGGCCGCGACGGGCGCGGCGTTGAACTTGTCGTTCGAATAGCTTCCCGTCACATTCGAGCTGACGCGGCTAGTCCAGGCATGCGTCCAACCGAGTTGATAGGTCTGGTTGATGGTGAAATTTCCCAAACCGGTGGAGTCGTTAGCATTGCGCTGCGTATTGAAATCGACGCTGGAATAGCGCAGCGGTTTCCAGTTGATCCCGCCCGTCCACGCAAGCCCAGAGAAGTCGCGGCGCCCGGCGTTTTGTCCGGCCGCGTCGAATTTCTTCCTCAGATTGCCTAGCGAGAACCTGCCCGATGTGGCCGCAGTAGCCTCCCAGCGCAGACCGACGAGTGCGTAGGTGTTCGTGCTGTCCAGGGTAACCGTCGATTGCTTGTAGTCGTAGATTTCCTGGCGGAGATTGAAGGTGGCGTAGGTTTTCGGCATCACCCTCCAAAGGAAGGTGCCGCCATAGTCGGTATTGGTGTGGTCGAGCGCAGAGGTCCCCAAATCGCGATTGTTGACGTAACGCTTGTCATAGTAGCCGCCTTTCAATTCCAGTTTCCCTTTGGCATCTTCGGCGCCGTAGGTGTACAGCCCCGTGACGATGGGCTGGCGGTACTGGTTCGGCGTCGGCGTAGCGGCCAGATTCAGGGTACCGCGCGGATCCACTTTGTCCAGATATTGGACCCCGAGCTTGACGTTGTTTCGCGCATCGAGCGTCACGTTCGCGTTCGCAAAGAAATCGTGGTTCTCGAAATCGTCGGTCTTCTGGCTGTCATAGCGGCCGTATTCGCCGCGATAACCCACGTCGTAAATGTTGACCCCTTGTTTGGCTTCGAGGCGCACCGTGGGGCGCAGGTACCAGATCGTGTCCGCTTTGCGCAGCGCGTCCGGCACGAGCGCGATATTGCTGTCCCTCTTGGCGGCAACTTCCAGTTCCGGGTAAGCGAACATCGGTCCGACAGGGATCGAGCCCGGAGGACTCTGCGCCATCGCGTTCGCGGCCAATGCACTCAGCAAGAATCCGAACTTCGAAAACATCCGGCGTGTCACAAGCGAATTTGTTGTCAGCATTTTCATTCTCCGTACGCGATCTCGTCGATCTCTTGCTATTGCAAGCCTTAAGCTACCGCAAGCCTTAATATACATGCGACATGCGCAATAAAAATTCAGTACTCAGTTTCTTCTTATTCTTCAGGAGGACAGATATTCTATGCAATTAAAAGCTTTGTGGGAAGCTAAACTGTTCCTCCCTTTGCATACCGGAAATAACGTCATGTTTCCTCGCCCCACTTTTGTCGGCAGTGACGTCATGTTCCCTTACCCCGTTTGTCGGCAGAGACGCCATGTTCCTTCGCCCCGCTTGCGGGGAGAGGGCTAGGATGAGGGGGAAGCCTTTCACCCACCTCCGCACGTCTCAATAAAATGACAACGATCTCAATAACATATTAGACACATTTCGCGTAAAAAGTAAAGTATCCAGAACTTCGCCTAATTTAGCGTTTCCCACGGCAACCATAATAATGCCTGTGGTAAGCTGACAAGAATGAGCGGCCATAGATGGAGCGGTCACGATTTCAGACTATGGCAAAACGGTACAGAGACGATTGCCGGCGGAAATCTCCTATGTTGTATTTTCGCAACATTGCAGTAGTCGCAGTCCTATTTCTCGGGCAGCCATTCGTCGCGGCCGCGGCAACGCCAGATATGACGGAAGCCATTGTCAGCCCAACTGCTGAAGGCGGCGCCGTCACGCTCGAGCGCCTCAAGCAAGCCGCCGAACGCCACGACCCCGAATCCCTTTATCGTCTTGCAACGCTGGCCTTCGAGGGAAAGCTCGTGCGCAGGGACCATGAGCAAGCGGCCGGTCTCTTCAAGCGCGCGGCCACCAAAAGCCATGCGGGCGCGCAAAACGCTTTCGGCTTCATGCTGGAGAACGGGCTCGGCGTGGCGAAGAACGAGCAGGAAGCGGCGTTCTGGTACGAACGTGCCGCCGCCGCGGGCGATGGCGAAGCGCAGTACAACCTCGGCCGGCTCTACCAGGAAGGCCGGGGGGTGCAGCGCAGCATCGAACAGGCCCTAAGCTGGTACACCAAGGCGGCGGCAGCGGGAAGTGGAATCGCGGCCTATCACGTCGGTCTTCTATACGAGAGCGGGACCATTGCGCCGGAACAGGGTGTGCCGAATGTGGCATTGCGCGAGCGCGCGGCCAATGCGCCGGAACAGAATGTGCCCAAACCGGCGGCTGCGCTTGAGTGGTATGAAAAAGCCGCGCAGGGTGGGCACGACATGGCCCAATACAAGCTGGGCAAGGCGCTCTACGAAGGCAAGGGCGTCGCGCGCGACCCGGTTCAAGGAATAGCTTGGATCGAAAAGTCGGCCGCGCAAGGCAATCCTCTGGCGCAGCACCTGCTTGCGTTGCAGCTTGCCGGAGACGGATTCAAAGCCGCCGACGAGCCCCGCGCGATGCGGTTAGCCATGGCCGCCGCATACGCGGGATTGCCTGCGGCCGAGCGAGTGGTTGGATCGTTCCTGGAATATGGCGTCGGCGCCGCCAAAGATCCGCATGCAGCGGTTCGCTGGTACCGCGAAGCGGCGATACGCGGCGATGCAGAAGCCGGGCTGCGCCTGGCGATATTGCTCGACGAAGGTCCGCCCGTGTTGCGCTCGCCCAGGGAGGCGTCCGCATGGTACGAAAAAGCGTCCGCCGCGGGTTGGCGCAACGCCGACTTGCGCCTTGGGCTGCTCTACGAAGCGGGCAAGGGCGTCGAGCGAGACTACGCACAAGCGCTGCGCCGCTACGAGCGCGCCGCCGACGCCGGATACCCCGAGGCGCTGTACCGGATTGCCGTTCTCCACGACGAAGGGCTGGGCGTGAAACGAGACAGCCGCCTCGCGCTGGAATGGTACGCAAAAGCCGCCGAACGCGGCCACGCCGAAGCCAATCAAGTGATCCAGCGATTGATGAAAATCCTCGAGCGCGACGGCGACCCCTTCGGCAAGTCGAAATTCGGAAAGTTCTGAGCGATGCGCCAAGACCGCACGAGTGCCATACAAACTCCCTCGCCCAGCTCGCCTAAGTGCGTCTCCTTGCCCCGCTTGCGGGGAGAGGGCCGGGGGCGAGGCGAGGGTTTCGGGCAACATGCTGCCCGCTCGCCGAGCGGCGTCCCGACGCCCCGAAGGAAGTCCCCTTGGAGGATGCAGCGGGACGCGCGCCCTGCAAGGGAGGGGAGAGCTTGTCACCTATTCTCACGATTTTCAATCGTACTTCTAATATGCGCGTCGTCGCTCTCTTTCGCGTCCCCCTTCCTCAACGTAACTCCTGACCCCGAACTAGCCGCGCTGCGTCCGGTCGCTTCTCCCGAAGCGCAGCCGCAAGACGCTAAGGCAAACACAAACGAAGCGCAACTTCCCGCCTTGGTCCTAAATTTCCTCCCGGACCCCAACGACCCGCGCAACGCCAAACTCCATTTCGCCGACGTCTGGGACCGCATCCGCGCCGGCTTCGCGCTGCCACGAATCGAGAGCAAGGAAGCAGCGCAGTCCGAAGCCTGGTACGCATCGCACCCCGAGCGGGTGACGAAAATCCTCGAGCGCAGCCGCTATTACCTGTTCCATATCATCGAAGAAATCGAGAAGCGCGGCATGCCGACGGAACTTGCGCTGCTGCCTTTCGTCGAAAGCGGCTTCGACCCGTTCGCGCTGTCCCCGGCGCAGGCCTCCGGGCTGTGGCAGTTTATTCCCGGCACCGCGAGCCGCTACAAGCTGCCGCAGAACAACGACTACGATGCCCGCCGCGACATCGTCGCTTCGACCACCGCCGCGCTCGACTACCTGCAAGACCTGCACTTGCAGTTCGGCGACTGGCATCTGGCGCTTGCCGCCTACAACTGGGGTGAGGACCAGATCGCGCGTGCGATCGAGCGCAACCGCGCGAAAGGGCTTCCCGCGGATTTTGCGAGCCTGCAACTGCCCGCCGAAACGCGCAACTACGTCCCGCGGTTGATGGCGGTGAAACAGATCGTGATGAGTCCATCATCGTTCCAAGTCGCACTGCCCGCAGTGCCGAACCTGAGATACTTCACCGTGGTGGCGAGATCGGCCAAGGTCGACCTGGCCCAGGCGGCGCGGTTCGCCCAAATGCGGTTCGAGGAGTTCAAGGCATTGAACCCCGCCTATAACTATGCGTTGATCAACGCCTCCGCCACCATGCCGCTGCTCGTCCCGGTGGACCGGGCACAGGGTTTTGAACAACGGCTTGACGAATTCATGCAAAAAGAGCAAGCCCGCCAAAAGCGTCAGTCAGCAAAGCCCGGCCGGCGAGGCGGTCAAAAGATGTAGCCGGAGTCATAGAACAGCCACACCCACCGGCGAAGCGGCCCGCGTAGGACGCGCCCTTGAGCACTAACCGCTATTGGAACCGATTTCGCGCAATTCGCTTCTCAGGTAAGATGAGCGGCAACAGGTTCTCGAAGGCGCAGTCATGGACTACCGCAACATCATCACGATGGAACCGGGAAAGCGGGCCGGCAACCCTCGCCACCCGGGCCTCAAGACCCACGAATACAACTCGATCGAGAATCCCTACGATCCTGACACGAAGGTCTTCGAGGCATACGTTCAGAACCGCACACCCGGTGCCCACCGCGTCTTCTGGTGCTACGGTCCAAGGAAGAGCGAGATAACGATCATCGCGATCACGCCACATCCGTGAATAGTTCTGTCGAATTACGGGTGTCTTTGCCTTAAATGGGTGTGGCTGGTGGGGAGCGGGTCATGAAGGCCCTTACTTCGCCCCCCAACGATAACCGCTTGCCAATTGACATCCCCCCGGATTCGTTCTCTAATCCGCGTTCACGACTTGAACGCACACAACTGACCATGGTTTCCATACTCCAAAACGCCGCCGACCCCAATCAGCCCGCCATGATTGAGCGGCCCATGGAAGACACCCATCTGCGCCTGCTGCGGCTGATCGAAGCCAGGCCCGAGCTGAGCCAGCGCGATCTCGCGCGCGAAAGAACTGCCTCTCGCTTCCTGATGAAATTTTTCATCGTACTGTGACTTCAATCCACCAGATCGCCAGCCCATGTGGCCGGAGAAATCAGCGACCTGCCCGGGCGCGGATTATCCAGAAGCAATAGGTCGCCCGTCACCAGCA
>Ga0082335_1008566_pt1 | contig 11539 bp, 10 predicted proteins | sample Subgrocontami58m_FD_72375 | JGI IMG/M metagenome (GOLD analysis project Ga0082335, IMG submission 72375) | Subsurface groundwater microbial communities from S. Glens Falls, New York, USA - GMW37 contaminated, 5.8 m (SPADES assembly) (version 2) ...
GCCAAGTTGCGAGCATTCAACCCCCTCCAAATTTCGTCCAGCAGTAATCCGCCGTGATAGTTGGTCAGATCATAAAACCGCAGCCACGCCGCAATAAAGACAATGAAGACTGTTGCTACCCAAAATTCTTTTTTCATCCTTCATCCCTTCGACTGCGCTCAGGGCAGGCTCTTCACGCGAAGCGTCCTGTGGATAATTCTTAATTTGCAGAGCGCAGTATAATCGAATCGAGGTGTGCTATGGCTGACGAACAGAAAATTGACCTCGAAAACCCCGCGCTGTACATCAACCGCGAGTTGAGCATGTTGGAATACTTCCGGCGCATATTAGATGAGGCGCAGGATGATCGCAATCCATTGTTGGAACGCGTTAAGTTTTTGGCGTTTGTTGGCATCAACATGGACGAGTTCTTCATGGTGCGCGTGGCGGGACTCAAACAACAGATCGCTGCCGGCGTGGTAGATATTCCGGCAGATGGTATGACGGCGGCAGAGCAACTCGCGGCGATCCGTAAGATGGCAGCGAGCTTGATGAACGACGCCCGCAAGTGTTGGTACAACGACATCAAACCTAAACTCGACGAAGCGGGCATTCACGTTTTAGAGTACAAAGAATTAAACGATTCGCAACGGGAGAAGGTCGAAGAACATTTTCAAGAAGTTGTGTTTCCGGTTCTCACGCCTCTCGCCTTCGATCCGGGTCGTCCCTTCCCGCACATTTCAAATTTAAGTTTAAGTCTGGCAGTGATCGTGCAAGAGAAAAAGGGACAGCAGAGATTCGCCAGAGTAAAGGTGCCGGACACACTGCCGCGCTTGGTGCCGATCAAACGATCATCGGGCGGCGTGCGTAAAGATGGCACGGTGCCGTTTCATCATTACTTCGTCTGGCTCGATCAAGTGATCGCCGCCAACCTGCACACCCTCTTCCCCGGCATGAAGGTCGTCGAAGCGCACCCCTTTCGCGTCACGCGCGACGCCGATACTGCGATACAAGAACTTGAAGCGTCAGACTTGTTAGAGACGATTGAAGAGAGCGTGCGCCAACGACGCTTCGGGTCGGTTGTGCGAATGTCCATCAACGAGGCAATGCCATCACGCATCCGCGATCTGCTGATCGAAAATCTGGAGATGGATCGCAATGATGTCTACTCGATTGACGGTCAATTAGGCTTCAGCAGTTTGATGACTCTGTATAGCATTGATCGCTACGATCTCAAGGAAGTTCCATTTGTGCCAGCCACACCCAAAGTGTTAGATGGACGATACGACGACGGCAACATTTTCGCCGCCATCCGCCGCGAAGACATTCTCCTTCATCACCCTTATGACTCATTCATGCCCGTCGTGGAATTCCTCAAAACGGCGGCGCATGATCCTGATGTGCTGGCAATTAAGCAGACGTTGTATCGCGTCGGACGCAACGCGCCCGTGGTCGAGGCATTGCTCGAAGCCAGTCTCAACAACAAGCAAGTGGCGGTGTTAGTGGAACTCAAAGCGCGGTTCGACGAAGAGAGCAACATCACTTGGGCAAGAGCGTTGGAAGCGGAAGGGGTTCATGTGGTGTATGGATTGTTAGGGTTGAAGACTCATTCCAAAATTGCGTTGGTGATTCGCAAAGAAGGCGATAGCATCCGTCGTTACATTCATATAGCCACCGGCAACTACAACACGCAGACGGCGCAAACGTACACCGATATTGGCATGTTCACCTGCGATAAAGAGATCGGCGCCGACGCAACCGACTTGTTTAACTATCTCACCGGCTACTCAGAGAAAACAAACTTCCGCAAACTGATCGTCGCGCCGATTAATATGCGGGCGCGGATGGAAGCGTTGATCAAACGCGAGATCGAACAACAGCGTAAAGGCAAGAAGGGTCAGCTCATCTTCAAGATCAATTCGTTGGTAGATAAGGGGATGATCCAATTGTTGTATCAAGCGTCGCAAGCCGGTGTGAAGATCGATCTTCTGGTGCGCGGCATGTGCTGTTTGCGCCCCGGTGTGCCGGGCGTGAGCGACAACATTAAAGTAACCAGCATCGTCGGGCGTTTTCTAGAACACAGCCGTATCTTTTATTTCCGCAACGAAGGCAATGAGGAAGTCTATGTGGGCAGCGCCGACCTGATGCCGCGCAACATTGATCGCCGCGTGGAGATTCTCTTCCCTATTCAGGACTCGCGGTTGATCAAACACTTGCGCGATGAAGTGCTTGCCACTTACCTCGCGGATACCGCCAAAGCGCGTTACTTGCAGCCGGATGGCTCCTATACACGACCCAAGAAGAGCGAGCGCGAAAGCGGGTTGAATAGCCAAGCGCGTTTGTTAATGCACAGACCTATAGAAGGAAAGGAGAAGGAAAAAGAGAAGAAATAAAGAGGAAGCGAACTCTCAAATCTAATCGTAAAAACTTGTTGACAGTTAACTCACCCCTATTGTAAAGTAGTAACACAAATTTCTCTCACTAAGGAGGAGAGCAGATAATGAAAACACAATCACATATTCAAAAAATGTTAGGTATATTGTTCGCGGTCTCGTTGATCTTGACCGCCTGCGCCACGCCCGCGCCGACCTCGGCACCGGCAACCAGCGCGCCTGCGGCAACCGTCGCACCGGCGGCGACTAGCGCACCGGCAGCAACCGCCGTACCCGCCGGACCCAAGAAAGGCGGCAAAGTAACGTTAGCAGTGTGGCAATCGCCTGTAACGTTGAACGGTTTGCTCGGCACCCAAACAGTGATGAGCGTCGTCCTCAACTTCGTCACTGAAGGTATGACCGAAGTGCAACCCGACGGCACACGCGTTGCCGCGTTGGCAAAAGATGTGCCCACTGTGCAGAACGGCGGCGTGAGCGCCGATGGCAAGACCATCACCTACAAGCTCAAAGAGAAGTTGGTCTTCTCGGATGGCAAACCTGTAGAGTGCGAAGATTTTAAATACTCGTGGCAAGCGATCATGACGCCGAATGTGGGTATCGTTTCGACAACCGGATATTCTTCGATTGACACGATTGATTGCCCCGATCCTCTCACCGTCGTGGTGAAATACAAATCATTCTTCGCGCCCTACCTCACCCTCTTCAATGGCTCGGATTTAATTCCGCGCTCAGCAGGTGACCCGAAAGGCATGAAAGATTGGGCGCATAACCGCAAGCCCGTCGGTGCCGGTGCATTCATAATTGAAGAATGGAAGACGGATGAATTTATCCGCTTGAAACGCAACGATAAATATCGCGAAGCAGGCAAGCCGTATTTGGATGAAGTCGTCGTCCGCATTGTGCCATCGTCCGAAGTCGCTATGCAGTTATTAGCGAGCGGTGAAGTGGACATCATGTGGAACAACACCGAAGCCGACATTCCGCAGTTAGAGAAGATGGCGGGAGTCAAAGTTTCGGCGCCGTTGCAAATCGGCGGCGAGCGTTTGTTCCTCAACATGGCAGAGAACAAAGACCCGTCCGATCCCAAGAAGCCGCACGCGATCTTGAGCGACGTGAAAGTGCGTCAGGCGATTGCTTATGGCATCAACAAGCAACGCATCATCGAGAAGTTGCTCAACAACAAAGCGAAACCGGGATCGAGTGAATTGAACGCCGGTTACTTTGAATGCAAGACCATTCAAGCCTATCCGTACGATGCGGCGAAAGCGAAGACCTTGCTCGACGATGCCGGTTGGAAGCCCGGCGCTGACGGCATCCGCGTTAAAGACGGCAACAAGCTGCGCTTGAAGTATTCGACCACATCAGGCAATAAACTTCGTGAAGATTCGCAAGTGTTGGTTGTCGAAGATATGAAGGCGATCGGTATTGATATGTTCATCGAGAACGCACCTTCATCAGTAGTCATCGGCACATGGGACGGCGGCTCACCGCGCCGACATGGCAACTTTGACATCATCATGTACACCACCAACGCCGGCATTGATCCCCACAGCCAAATGGTGAACTTGTGGTCATCGGCGAACATCCCAAGCGTAGATAATAAAGGTGGTTTGAACTACACTCGTTTCAATAATCCCAAAGCCGACGACCTGCTGAAGCAAGCCAGCGGTGAACCGGATCCTGCCAAGCGCCGCGATATGTATTGTCAGTTGGCGCAAATGACCTACGATCAGGCGAACATGATTTACTTGTATCAACGTTCCGCTATCGACTCATATCGTGATCGGTTGTTAGGTTTTGAATCCAATGCATGGAGCAATACCGCATACAACGCCAAAGAGTGGTCATTGAAGTAAACTAAGAACCACTCCCTGTTTTGTTTAAAACCCGAAGGGTCTCAAAGACCCTTCGGGTTTTAAAAAATTCCTTCATGGGCAAATACATTCTGCGCCGCCTCTTGCAAGCAATTCCATTAGTGATCCTAATCAGCATGACGGTTTTCTTGCTGATGCATCTCATCCCCGGCGGACCGTTGGCGGCTTACGAGAGTCCCGGCATCACCCCCGAAGATTTGGAACGTTTGAAACATGAACTAGGGTTGGATGTGCCGCTGCACATTCAATACTGGAATTGGTTATCAGCGATAGTCCGCGGCAATTGGGGCACATCTATCGTCTCCGGTCGCCCAGTGCTAACCGAAATTACCGAAAGAATTTTCAATACACTTTATCTCTCCATCGTCGCCTTCATCGGCTCATTATTAATTTCAATTCCGCTAGGCGTCACTTCGGCGACACGCCAGTATTCAAAAATTGACAACCTCGCTACCACCATCGCCTTCTTCGGTCAATCCATTCCAATCTTTTGGATGGGTTTAATTTTAATCATCATCTTCAACGTCATGATCAAAAACCCCAACACGGGAGGACCGTTACTGCCGGGCGGCGGCATGTCCACCATCGGCTCCGATTTTTCGTTTGAAGATCGGCTCAAACACCTGATCTTGCCCGCCAGTGTGTTGATCTTTTTCAATCTCGGCACACACGTGCGCTACACCCGCTCCGGTATGTTGGACGTTCTGCATCAAGACTATATCCGCACGGCGCACGCCAAAGGTTTAAACAAACGCACCGTCATTCTTAAACATGCGCTACGAAATTCTTTGCTGCCACTGATTACGATCATTGGCTTAGAACTGCCCGGTCTCTTTAACGGTGCCCTCATCACCGAGACCATCTTTTCGTGGCCCGGCATGGGACGTTTATTCTTCAACTCAATTGATCGCGCCGATTATTCGGTGATGATGGGCGTATTGTTGATGAACGCCATTTTGATTGTGTTTTCGGGATTGTTGACTGACATCGTCTACGGCTTATTGAATCCGCGAATACGATTTGACTAATGGCTACTCAAGCGAAACTCATCAGCGATCCAACTTCGTCAACCCTTGCCTCTATGCCGCAAGAGCGCACGATGCGCGAGCTCGTCTGGAATCGTTTTCGTCAACATCGCGCCGCCCTGCTCGGCGTCAGCCTTTTAACGATCATCATAGTGTTGACGATATTCGTTCCTCTCGTGACCAATTACGATTCGCTTAAAACAAATGTGGATCACATCCGTGAAGCCCCCTCGGCGCAAAACATCTTCGGCACCGATGAACTGGGGCGCGACCTATTCAACCGTTTGTGGGCAGGGGCGCGCATCTCGTTGATGATCGGCGTCGCCACGATGATGATCTCGGTGATGATCGGAACGATCATGGGCGCGGTTGCCGGATACTACGGAGGCGCCGTTGATAACGTCCTGATGCGTTTTACCGACTTCATGCTTTCTATCCCGCAACTTTTCTTACTATTGATGTTCGCCCAACTCTTGCGAACCACCAACGAACCGGCGCTAAGCGGTGGACCTTTCCCGATCATCCTCATCATCGGCGTCTTGTCGTGGATGGGCATTGCCCGACTGGTGCGCGGTGAATTTTTGGCGTTGCGATCCAAAGATTTTGTGGAAGCCTCACGCGCGCTTGGCGCCACCGACGCCCGACTTATTTTTCGACACATCCTCCCCAACGCGGCAAGCTCGCTCATCGTGGCGGCGACTCTGCGCGTGGGCGCCGCCATCATCACCGAATCCACGTTGAGCTTCCTCGGCTTCGGCGTTCAACCACCCACCCCAACCTGGGGCAACATGCTCAAGAACGCCCAAGCGCAAATGACCTACGCCCCATGGACAGCGATCTTCCCCGGGCTCGCTATTTTCATCACTGTGCTAGCGATCAATTATGTGGGTGATGGTTTGCGTGATGCGCTGGATCCGAGGACGATAGTGAAAGCACAGAAGTAAACGGTATAATCGCCTCATGGCAATACGAAAAATTTTGCAATACCCCGAAGACGAGAAACTTCTTCGGCAAAAATCCCACGCAGTTCAAAAAGTAGATAAGCGCATCCGCAAATTGGTGAAAGACCTCAAAGACACGCTGGAGGATAGTTTCGGCGCAGGTTTAGCCGCGCCGCAGATCGGCGTGCATGAGCGAGTCGCCATCGTCAAGTTCGGGCAAGAGGCTGAAGGCGGGATGCGCGAGCCAATCACCTTGATCAACCCGCAGATCATTTCGGCGGGTCCCGACGAAAAAGGTTTCGACGGCTGTTTGAGCATCCCCGGCGTTGTGACGTGGGATACCTTGCGCCCTTCCCCTCTCGTATTTTCCGCGCTCGATGAAAAAGGCGAGACATACCAGATGGAAGTAAGCGGGATTGATGCGCGTGTTGTCCATCACGAGATTGATCATCTCGATGGCATTCTGTTTTTAGATCGCATCAAAGATTTCAACAAAGTCTATCGCTCGATTGAAACAGACGATGGCGAAAAGTTAGTCAGCTTGGCGTCGCTCAAAGCGAAGATCGAAAAAGAGATATTCAACACACCGATAGAAAAAGTTTTGACAAAAACACGATAGCCAACTACAATGCCGACTATGAACTTCACCCTGTTCCACGCCCATCACCACCATCACCATCATCACGATGGTCATTTTCGTTTGGGCTGAAGCAGATACGCATTGATCGTTGAACGGCGTAGGCAAACCAGCCTGCGCCGTTTTTTATTCTCAAGATTAAAGATCAAGGATTAAAGATTGAACAGCCAATCTTTAATCTTCAATCTTTGATCATCAACCATGAAAACCAAAATCCCTACCGTCAAAGGCGCGCGAGACTTTTACCCGGAGCAGATGTCTCTACGCAATTGGCTATATGAAAACATGAAAGCCGTTTCGCAAAAATTCGGCTATCAAGAATACGATGGTCCCTTTCTCGAAACGCTTGAACTCTATGCGGCGAAGAGTGGCGAAGAGTTGGTGAAGGAGCAAGCGTTTGTGTTTAAAGATCGCGGCGATGAGCAGATCACGCTGCGCCCCGAACTGACGCCGTCACTGGCGCGGATGGTGGCGCAAAAAGCGAACGAGCTGCCGCGCCCGATCCGTTGGTGGTCGTTTGGACCGATGTGGCGTTACGAGCGCCCGCAAAAGGGAAGGTCGCGCGAATTTTTTCAGTGGAACATTGATCTGCTTGGAAGCGATTCACTGGAAGCGGACGCCGAGATCGCCGCGATTGGCGCAGAGTTCTTCAAAGCCATTGGCTTGACTTCGTTGGAAGTGAAAATTCAGATCAACAATCGCCAGTTGATGGAGAGTCAAATTGCCGCGCTGGGCGTGGGCGACATCAAAGCGGCGTTTCGACTCATTGATCGCGTGGACAAACTTCCAGCGCAAGCGTGGGAAGAGTATGGAGTCAAACAAGGGCTGACGGCTGATCAAGTTAAGAATCTTCGCGCCTTGCTCGACGACAAAGAGTTGTGGCGCAAGTCGGATGAGTTGATTCAATTTTTCAACGCGCTGGAGGCGCTTGGCGTGCGCGATTATTTTGAATTCGAGCCAACGGTGGTGCGCGGTCTCGATTACTACACGCGCATCGTGATGGAAGCGCGGGACCGCGATAGCGAGTTCCGCGCCATCTTCGGCGGCGGGCGTTACGATAATTTGGTTGCCGATGTGGGCGGGGATCGAATCTCGGGTGTGGGCTTCGCGATGGGTGATATGGTGATCGCGTTGGTGGCGGAGAAATATGGGAAGACGCCGAAGTTTGCAAAATCGCCTGCGTCTGTTTTAGTGACTCTGTTCAACGCCGACGGGGTTGCCGACTCCCTTAAATCGGCGGCTGAGATTCGGGCTGGCGGCATCCCCGTGGAGATGTATCCCGATCCGATCAAGCTCGATAAGCAGTTGAAGTATGCCGACGCGCAAGGAATCAAGATCGCGGTGATCATCGGGCCCGACGAGGCGAAAGAGGGGAAGGTGACGATCAAAGATTTGGGAAAGAGAGTCCAGATCACCGTGAATCGGGGCGAAATGGCGGGGAAAATCCGCGAGCTTTTGTAATTGCTTGAGGGGGCGTGGGGTTCGTGATAAAATCCCCGCGCTTAACATGGTGCCTGTGGCTCAATCGGTTAGAGCGCCACACTGTGGATGTGGACGTTGTGGGTTCAAGTCCCATCAGGCACCCATGAAAAATGAACAATGACAAATGAACAATGAACAATTTGTCTCATTTGTCATTTGTCATTTTTCATTGTTTTGCCCTCGTAGCTCAATGGATAGAGCACTTGACTTCGGATCAAGTGGTTGTGAGTTCGAATCTCGCCGAGGGCGCTTGCTGTCAGTTCCTGTAATTCCCTCATTTCCTTTGTTTCCTTTTCTTCGACAACATGCGCCGCACCCGTCAGTTGCTCTATAGCGAAGAGTCATTACGTCTCGAATTGTTGACGACGCCGATCCACCAGATCCATGTGTCCATCGAATCGTCGCCAATGTTGAGCGAGGCAATCAATAAAGTACGTGCCGACATGGAACGGATGATGATCAAAAAGATCAAGCCGTTCTATTATCTCTCCACCGGTTACGGCACGATTGCCGGGACGACCAATATCTGTCTTGGCTTTTATGACGCCGATGAGCGTTTGCGTGAACTGAATAGAGAGTATCGCGGCTGGGGATATTCCAACGAAGAAATCACCGCCACCATCCGTCACGAAGTGGGGCACGCCTTCGCTTACGCTTATAAGCTGTATCGCTTGCCCGAATTTCGATCTGTCTTCAATGTCAAAGGGCATTACTTTAACTCGTATCCTGACACCAATCGTTACATCTTGCGCGCCAACCCGTGGAGCCGCGACTTTGTGAATCCGTCAGGCGATCATTACGCGCAAAAACATCCTGACGATGATTTTGCCGAGACGTTCACGGTGTGGTTAACTCCGCGACTCAATTGGCGAAAGAAATGGCGCAACTATCCGGGGGCGTTAGAAAAATTGGAATACGTGGATAAAGTGGTGACGGGGCATCGCAGTCAGGAACCGCTCGTTGACAATGTGCCGCAAGAGTACGAAGGACTCTCGGAATATAAAATGACAGTGGCGCAGTTCTTCAAAGCCAACATCACGCCGTATCGCACAAAGACAACCGGCTTTGTGGATCCCGATCTTAAACACATCTTCCGCGCTCGCCCGCGCGTGCAGAAAGCCGAACGCAATTACGTTCACGCCGACAATTTTTTGCAGAGAAATCAGTTGGTGATCGTCAACCGCGTGAGTCAGTGGGTGGGTGTAGAAACAACGGTAGTCAAAGATTTGATTCTCAAATGCCGCCAACGCGCCGATGCGCTGGATTTGTGGGTGAAGCGTGATGATCAGGAAAAGAAACTGGTTGAGTTTACAACGTATATCTCCACGCGATGCGCATATTTTGAAGTGTGGGGGAGTTATATGTCAGAGCATTAGCGAATTAAGTATCTGAGGTCGGTTGTTAAAGTGCGGAAGTTGTTTTTACATACTTGTTTCAATTCTCCCCCGTCTCATCATCCTCTGTCGGCGACGCAATTCGTTTTCCGAGTCGGGCGATGATCACGCTCACGTTATCAGGGGCTTGGCTGATGTTCGCCATCTCAATTAGTTTTTCTGCCGCAGGTTGCACATCGAGATCGCCCACCACCGTCACGAGTTCGCTGTGACTCAATACGCTCCACAAACCATCACTGCATAACAACAACACGTCGCCTTCCATCACTTTCTCTTCCACCATAAACGACTTCACTTCACCACGTTTGGGGCTGAGCGACATGGTGAGCATACTGCGTTCAGGATGTGTGCGTGCTTCTTCGGGTGTGATGGCGCCCTTCTTCAACAACTCGCCCACCATCGAATGATCTAAACTCAACTGGCGCAGCTCACCGCGCCGATATAAATAGGCACGGCTGTCGCCGACGTTGACGATGCCCACCCGGTCGGGTCCCAAAATGGCGGCGACCACGGTGCTGCCCATGCGCTCCACGCTTTCATCTTTCTCCGCTAAGCGTTTGAGATCGTTATGCGCCGTTTGCACCAACGTCTCTAAAATTTTTTTGACCGATGTGCCGGCGGCGATCTTTTTATACTCGCGTTCAAACGATTCGATCACCTTTTGGCTCGCCAGCGCCCCGCCTTTGTAGCCGCCCATGCCATCGGCAACCACTACCAACGGCGGGCGTGGATCGAACGCGGATTGAATCACCATCACCGCATCTTCGTTGGCGCGACCGCGCCGTTTAACGCCGACATCGGTTGAGGCACTGATGTGCCATTGAAGTGAGGACATTACTTAATCTGCCGCGTCGAATCCGCAGGCGGCTCATCTTTACGCGGCGCGGGTTGAGTCTTTTCATCTTTTTTAGACGACGCCGGGCGAGTCGGGCTGGAGGGAGTCACCGTCTGATCATTCGCCACAGGCGGCGGCACAGTTTGATCGGGCAGGGAGCGCGTCGTGTCTTTGTATTCGCGAGTCACATCTACCACAGATCGCGTCGCATCGTCCACGGGTTTGGGCGCGGCTGGTTTGCGTTTGATTGAATCATCGTAGGCGCGGGTGGAGTCTAACGCCGGTTTCGCGGCGGACGATGGTACCTGATCGAAGGTGCGATCTTCTGTCAGTACATCCAAAGTTACATCGGCGCGATCTTTATCGGGGCGTTCCACGCGCAGCACAATGCGGCTGCCGAGTCGCAACTTGTCGCCATGCTTCAACGCTCTGCCATTGGCTGGCACAGGCACGTCGTTGACAAACGTGCCGTAGCGCGGCGTTTTCATTTTGCCGTCTTCTTCGCTCTTCACTTCAAACACATACAAGGTGCCATCCACTTCGCGCAGTTCGGCGTGAGTGCGCGAGACGGGGCGATCCGGCAGCACAATGTCGCTCGTCGTACTGCGCCCTAAGGTAGTGATCGGTTTTGTTAAATCATAATGACGACCCGCCGGGATATTGTCGGATTGTTCAACAACAAGCGTGGCATACGGTTCGCCTGATGACGACCAGACCACAAACGACGAACCTCTGCGCCGCCACCAACGAAGGGCGAAGAGGGCGATGACGATGAGAGGAATGAGAGCAATGAGGAAGATGAGAGTGAGGTTGTCAATTTGCATAGTGACCCCAACAAAGACGTACGGCAAGTTGTCAACTTGCTCGGCGTTGGTGCATGAAGACTGAGAAAAAAAAGATTCGTCTCTAGGATTCACAAAATGTTATCCGACACGAACACTCTGGGGCATTCCCAGATGCGACATTTGATTCAACGCAC
>Ga0082335_1008567_pt1 | contig 11539 bp, 9 predicted proteins | sample Subgrocontami58m_FD_72375 | JGI IMG/M metagenome (GOLD analysis project Ga0082335, IMG submission 72375) | Subsurface groundwater microbial communities from S. Glens Falls, New York, USA - GMW37 contaminated, 5.8 m (SPADES assembly) (version 2) ...
TGCCGTTCTACAAGGAAGCCGCCGACACGCTCGACTACCTTTATGTGCGCACCCGCGGGCTGTCGGAGGAAACCCGGGCCGCCTTCCTCGGCCAGTACGGCAACATCTATCTGGAAACCATCAAGGTGCTGCTGCAGTTGCACCGGACCTCGCCTCAGGGCGGATACGAGCGCGAGGTGCTGGAAATCGCGTCGCGCAACCAGAGCCGCGTGTTTACCGAGATGATGCGCCAGGCCGACGTGGCCAAGTTCTCCGCCGATCCGGCCTTCCTCGGCCTGAAGCGGAAGCGGGAGGATCTGCACGAGAAAATCGAAAACCTGCGTCTGGCCATGGTCACCATGCCTCTCGATCAGCCCGGCTTGGACGCGCGCCGCAGCGATCTCGATGCTCAGCTCGCAGCCGCGAAGGGGGAACTGGCGTATCTGGAAGAGGCGCTGTGGCGCGACTACCCGCGCTTCATGGAATTGACCAACCCGCGTCCGGTCAGCGTGCAGGATTTGCAGCAGAAGCTGCTGCGGCCCGATGAAGTGCTGCTCTCCTACGTGCTGCTGCCGCAGGAGGTCGCCATGTTCGCGGTGACGCGCGAGCGCTTTCGGATGGTCAATCTCCCGGTCAAACGCGAAGATGTGGCGCGACGCGTGCGCGCGATCCGCCGCGCGATCGAAAAAGTGGCGGTGGGCGAGTCGGTCCTGTTCCTGCGTGAAATCGACCCCGCCGACCTCAATTCCCTGTATCGGGACCTGGTGGCGCCGCTCTCTTCGGCGCTCGCGGGGAAGCAGAAGATCATCGTGGTGGCCGACGGACCATTGCTCACCGTGCCGCTCGAGCTCCTGGTGACGCACTATGGCCCGGCCGAACAGCAGGCGTTCGAGTCGGCGCGCGCGGCGAGCGATGGCAATGACGAGCGGCCGTTTCTCGGCGAATACGGCGCGCTCGCTTATCTGGGTAAGGAGCATCGCTTTGCCTATCTCCCCAGCTTATCGGCGCTGGCTTCGCAGCGTCTTTACCCCAAGCAGTACACCGGTCCGCGCCAGGAGTTCACCGCGTTTGCCGACCCGATATTTGCTCCGCCGCCGGGGCAGAGCTATTCGCCCGCTACGCGCGCGGCGCTGGGCCTGCTCGCAAACAATTACCGCGTCGGCAAGGACGGCCTGCCTGACATTCCCCGCTTGAGGGAGACCGCGGACGAGGCGAGGAGCATTGCCCGGATCCTGGGCGGCAGCAATCGCATGTTCATCGGCGGTGAGGCGCAGGAGCACATGGCCAAATCGGGCGAACTCAAGAACAGCCGCTACGTACTATTCGCCACTCACGGCTTTCTCGGCGGCGAGTTCCTGCCCGGCGCGGATCCGGCGGCCGATCATGCGGCCGGCGCGGCGCGCGCGAAAAGCGGCGCGCAGCCTTCGCTTGCGCTGACCCTGGCCGGCGACTTGAACGGCGAGGACGGCATGCTCACCATGAAAGAGGTGATCGAAGACGTCGAATTGAACGCCGACCTGGTGGCGCTGTCGGCGTGCAATACCGCCGGCGAAACGGCGCAGGCCAACAACGGCGAGGGCTTTGCCGGACTGACGCGGGCTTTCATGTACGCCGGCGCGAAAAGCCTGCTCGTGTCGCACTGGAGCGTGGACAGCCTGTCGACCGAGGCGCTGATGACTTCGACCTTTCGCAACATCAAGCAGGGCGAGACCACGCTCAAGGCGGTGAGCGACGCTCAGCACGAACTCCGGCGCGGCAGCTACGCCAGCGGTCAATATCGATTTTCGCGCAGCAATCCGTTCTTCTGGGCTGCGTTCGTCTACGTCGGCGATTGATGGCGAGCGCTCAGAGCCTGTCTTTCCGCCTGCGCCGCTTCTGGCGCTTCATGCTCGTGGTGGCCGTCGCCTTCGGCTGCAGCGAGGCGATGACGCGCCTGGGATGGATGGATTCGCTGGAGAACGTCTACTACGATTACTGGCACCAATTTGCCGGCAAGCGCCGCGATGCGGTGCATGCTGCCGTGGTTGCCGTGGACGAGCGGACGCTGGATGAATACAAGGATGATCCGCTCGCGTTCTGGCAGCCGCACTTCGCGCGCGCGATGGAGACGCTTACTCGCGCGGGCGTAAAGGTCATCGGGCTGGACTACCTGTATCAGGTGAGCGCCGAAGACTGGCTGAAGAAACTCAATCTGCCGGGGACCGACACGAGCCGCAGCTACGACTCGCCGTTTCGCGCCCAACTCGCCGCGGGGAACAAGATACTCATCATGCAATTGATCGAACTCGCCAACGGCGAGGGGAGGCTGCTGCTTCCGCCGCGCGACCATCTGTACTTGCTGCCCCAGGGGACCAACGACCTCGGCATCGCCAACCTGAATCCCGACGAGGACAACTCGGTGCGGCGTTTCTTGCCGGTGTTCGATCCGGATCCGGGCAAGCCGGCCATGGGTTTTGCGACCCAGCTCGCGCTGCGCGCCGCCGGGCTCGATCCGGCCTTGACTGAATGGGACATCGCGGGAGTGAAATTGCCGCGCGAGGCGCGGCCGCGGCTGATCGGCTACGTCGGTCCGCCCGGCACCATCCCCACCGTATCGATGAGCAAGCTGCTCAAAGCCGACGCCCTGTCCGATCCCGAGGTGCAGCAGCTGAACGGCCGCGTCGTGATCATCGCCGCCAACGACCGCGGCACGCAGGATCGCCACCCCAGCCCCTATTCGCGCGCGATATTCAGCAAGCAAGGCGAGCAGATGATAGGCGGGGAGATCCACGCCAATATCGTCGAGACCATTCTCTCCGGCCACTACCCTCGCCGGCTGCCGCTCGCGGCCGAATGGATCTATGTGCTGGCGCTGGTCGTGATCGCAGCGCTGCTTTACCTGCGCCTGCACCCGGCAGGTGGTTTGGTGGTCGCCCTGCTGTTGGGCATGTTGTGCCTGGTGCCCGCATGGTTCATGTTCTTAGATGACTGGCTGCTGCCTGTGGGCAGGTTGCAGACGGCCCTGGGCATAGGATTTCTCGCTACGCTCGGCCTGCGGCTTACCGGCGAGGAGCGCGAGCGCGCGCGGCTTAAGAAAATGTTCGGCCGTTATGTCTCCGATGACGTGGTGAAGGTGCTGACCGAGGGCGAGCGCCCCGATCTGGCCGGCGAGTCGGTGCACGTGACGGTGCTGTTCTCGGACATCCGCAATTTCACCACCATTTCGGAGAAGCTCAACGCGCACGAGGTGGTGGAAATGCTCAACGCCTATTTCAGCCGCGCGACCGAGCCGGTTCTGGTCGAGGGCGGGATGGTGAACAAATTCATCGGCGATGCGGTGATGGCGATATTCGGCTCGCCGGTGCGCTATCCGGACCACGCGCGCCGGGGGCTCCGGGCGGCGTTGCAGATGGCGAAGGAGGCCGAGGATTTCAAGTTATGGATGCGCGAACGCTTTCCCGACAGGGGCCTGCCGGAATTCGGCATCGGCATCGGCGTGCATAGCGGTGATGCGGTGATAGGCGACATTGGCTCGGTCAAGCGCACGGAATTCACCGCCATTGGTGATACAGTAAACGCGGCATCCAGACTGGAGGGAGTAACCAAGGAGATGCAGTGCGTGCTCGTCGCCAGCAAAGCGACGGTCGATGCCGCGGGAGTGGGCGTGATCACGGGCAAGCAGGAAACCGTTAAGGTCAAAGGCAAGGACGAAGCCATCGAGGTATTCGAGATTCTCGGGCTTGATCCCGAAATGGCTAAAAAATGAGCCGAAATTGCGGTTAAGTATCCGCCGGCGCGCGCACCGAAGCGTGACAAAGTACCTGGGAAAGGGGTAAAAAGCGGTTTAGAGTTAATATTAGCAAATGAGAAGGGGGGGTTATATGAACAAATTGCAATCGATCTCGGCTGCCGCGCTTTTGGGCGTGGCGCTGGGCGTGAGCGCCCAGTCCAGCGACGTAGGGCTGGTCAACCAGTTGTCGGGGGATGTGAGCTATGCCAGCCAGGGCGGCGCCCAGTCCAAGGCGCAAGCCTTCATGAAAGTGCGTCAGGGTGATCGTTTCACCCTGCCTGCCGGAGCGCAGTTGCGTTTGGTGTATTTCAACGGCAGCCGCCAGGAAACCTGGAAGGGTCCTTCAAGCTTCAAGGCGGGCACGCAGCAAAGCGAAGCGGTGAGCGGCCAGGCGGCGGAAGCGGCGCAGTTGCCTTCGGGCGTGGCGCAGAAGATTGCCCAGGTGCCTAACCTGGTCCAAATTGCGAAACTGGGCCGCTCAGGCGGTATCGCGGTGCGCGGCGGCGGCAAGCCCGGACGTTTGTCGTCCGAACAGCAGGCGGAAGTCAGCCAAGCCAAGGCCACCTATGCCCAGATGCGCCAGAAGTCGTCGGCCGAGGACATCACGCCCGAACTCTACTACTATTCGGTGCTGCAGGATCACCTGCTCTACGACGAGATGAAGACCGTGACAGATGAAATGCTCAAGCGCCAGCCGGGCAACCCGGAGGCGCAGGAACTGGCCGCTTACGTGAAAAGCCGCATTTAATAGATTCAGTCCAAAGAAACACCAGGGGCGCGTGAGCGCCCCATTTCTTTGCTGCCGGGCGCATAATCGCGTCGGTCTGCGCTCACCATTGGTTCATTCTTCGACGATGCCGTCCACGCGCACCTGGGACATCTTCTGCACCGTGGTCGACAACTACGGCGATATCGGCGTTTGTTGGCGACTGGCGCGGCAGTTGGCCGCCGAGCACGGCCTGGGGATCCGCTTGTGGGTCGACGATCTCGCGAGCTTCGCCAAGATCTGTCCCGACATAGTCCCCGGCCGGGAATCGCAGCACAGCCACGGCGTGGAAGTCAACTGGTGGCGCGAACCATTTCCGGCGGTCAGCCCCGCGGACGTCGTGGTCGAGGCGTTCGCCTGCAATCCGCCGGCGAGCTATGTCGCGGCAATGGCTGCGAGGCAGCCCAAACCGGCTTGGATCAACCTCGAATTCTTGAGCGCCGAAAATTGGGTGCAGGGCTGCCACGCGTTGCCCTCGGCGCATCCGTCTTTACCCCTGGTCAAGCATTTTTTTTTCCCCGGTTTTGTCGCCGGCACGGGCGGGCTGCTGGCAGAGCAAGGTCTGGCGCAGGCGCGAGACCGATTTCAGCGCTCTGCGACGGAACGAGCGCGTTTTTGGGAGACTCTGGGCGTCCCCGCGCCGCGCGCGGGCGAACTGCAGGTTTCCCTGTTCTGCTATCCGCACGATGGGGTGGCTGGATTGCTGCGGGCCTGGGCGGCGGGGCGCACGCCGGTGCGCTGCCTCGTGCCCGAAGGCACTGTGCCAGCAGCGTTGTCGGCGTTCTTCGGGGTTGAACACCTTGCTGCGGGGGCGATTCTGCGCAAGGCCGGCCTCGAAGTCGGAATTTTCCCATTCCTCGATCAGGATAGCTACGACCGCTTGCTGTGGGCGTGCGATCTCAACCTCGTGCGCGGCGAAGATTCCTTCGTTCGCGCGCAATGGGCGGCGCGGCCTCTGCTATGGCAGATCTACCCGCAAAAAGAGGGTGCGCACTGGCCCAAGCTCGAGGCCTTCCTCGGAATGTATTGCCAGGGACTGCCGGCGGAGACCGCGGCGGCGCTCACACGATTTTGGCGGGCCTGGAACAAAGGCGATGGTACGGCGGTCGAGGTCGCCTGGACTGGCTTCTGGGGGCACCGGCTAGAGTTGCAAGCGCATGCCCTGCGCTGGGCGGGACAGCTAGCCAAGACCGGCAATCTGGCAAATAATCTTGCGCAGTTTTGCGAAAATTTGTTAAAATAGAAAGCTTTAGAGTTCACTGCAAAATGAGGGGATATCTCCCCTTCGTGCTCCCCTAATTCAGAGGCCGTTTCGGGAATTCTGGAGCGGACTCTTAGACCAATCCAACCGTGTAGGACGAAAGATATGAAAATTGCACAAGAACTGCGCGCAGGCAACGTGATCATGCTCGGCAATGATCCGATGGTGGTGCAGCGGGCCGAATTCAGCAAGTCCGGGCGCAACGCTTCCGTGGTAAAAATGAAGCTCAAGAGTCTGCTTTCCGAGTCGGTCAGCGAGAGCGTGTACAAGGCCGACGAAAAATTCGACGTCGTGGTGCTGGAGCGCAAGCAATCCACCTACTCTTATTTTTCCGATCCGATGTACGTGTTCATGGATGCCGACTACAACCAGTTCGAAGTGGAAAAGGACAACCTGGGCGAGGGGATAAACTTTCTCGAAGACGGCATGCAGTGCGAGGTCGTGTTCTACGACGAGCGCGCGATTTCGGTCGAACTGCCGAACACGGTGGTGCGCGAAATCCTGTACACCGAACCCGCCGTGCGCGGCGACACTTCAGGCAAGGTGCTCAAACCGGCGAAAATCAACACCGGTTTTTCGGTGCAGGTGCCGCTGTTCTGCGCCACCGGCGACAAGATCGAGATCGACACCCGCACCGGCGAGTACAAGCGGCGGGTCTGATCGATTTGCACCAAAGAAAAAGGGTGCGCACGCGTACCCTTTTTCTTGTTCTTGAAACGGCTATTGCTTCGTCGCCGTGATGATCTGGAAGTTTCCGAAAAAATACGTTGTGCGTTCGCACGTCCATCCGCCCATATCCTGCAGACAGCCGAGCGGGTCATGTGTATCCCAGAGCGCCAGACCGAGCGGCTCGAACACCTTGAAGTAGGTCCAGCTCAAGGCGCGCAGCACCCACAGTTCCGGTCGATGAAATTCAGCAAGAAAGAGCTTTCCTCCCGGGGCGAGCATGCGCCCCGCCTCACTCAGGGCTTGTCCCTTCAACTGGTGCGGCAGCTCATGCAGAAGAAAGAATATGACGTTGGCAGCGGCCACGCCGTCGTGTTGCTTCATCGACGTGGCATTGTCTTCGATGAAGTCCACTTTCTCCGAAAAATTGCCGAGCTTGCTCTTTGCGTGAATAAGTTCATTGTGAATGATATCCGCGATGAGGACGCGCTCGACACCCGCCTGAACCGCGGTTTTCACGACTCGTGGAATGACATTTCCAAATGCGCATGACGTGATAAGTAGCTTTTTATTTCTCAAATCCAGCTGCTTGAGTTCGGACACGATCTTCGAGACTAGGCGGTGATACTGAAACAACAATATTGCCGAGATGATGGGTTGAAAATCAACCAGCTTGATGAGCCGCATGTTCGAATAGATCGGATACACGTGCGACTTTTCGCTTTGCGAACCCGGCGACAGTCCGCGCACCACCAATGCCCCCCTGGTTACCACAAAGAAAAAAAGGCCGGTAGATACCAACAGAGCAAACAGGGCAAAAACCCCATTCATCATCCACGTATTCATCGCGCTTCCTCAAGAATGGAAAATTCGATACACGTTTGTCCGGTCAGAGCCTCCCCCGACTTGGGCTGAACCAGGGGGGCACCTCCTGGTTCAGCCCATTCTTAAATACCAATAACTCCGGCTGTTCGTGTTGATGTGGGTCAAATCATCAAGCCTAAAACCGAAAAATTGCGCTGCCCTCGCCGGACGCAAGTCCGCTGCAAGCAAGTGCCCGGTTCGGACTCGTGCGAACTTGAGCCGCCCCCCTTGACGATTTCGCGATTAGCAGGTATAACCCGCACAAGTGTTTAGTTTCAAGTGCTTGAGAGCGGTTCCCTGAGCGGTACGTCCTTTTCAGTCTTGAGATTCAAACATTCACCGGGCTCGGCCCGGAATTCTCAACTTTAAAAGGAACGCGACATGGCAACCGGCACAGTGAAATGGTTCAATGACTCGAAGGGCTTCGGCTTTATTACTCCTGATGGCGGCGGCGAAGACCTGTTCGCACATTTCTCTGAGATCAACATGCAGGGCTTCAAGACCCTCAAGGAAGGACAAAAAGTGTCCTTCGAGATCGTGGATGGCAAGAAAGGCAAGCAGGCAGCCAAGATTCAAGCTGCTTGATCGCGCCAACTCCTCATTGAAAAAAGCCGGGCAGCATGCCCGGCTTTTTTATGGTGCGCCCGACAGGGCGCGCCATAAAAAAGAGTCCCTTGAAGGCGCTTTTTTATGTCCGCGTCGAGGCGCCCATGGCGCTAATTTTCGCGCCGCTACGCCGTCATTTTTTCGCATATTTGCGGAAGCTGGGTTTGCGCTTTTCCCGAAACGCGTTGCCGCTTTCCTTCGATTCGTCGGTGTCGTAATAGAGCTTGAGCGCCTGCATGGCAAACGCGGAACTGCCGCGGATCATATCGGTGCCGACGTTGGTCAGCTGATGCCGGTAGTAGCTCAGGATGTTGGTGCCTGCGAACCGTCTCGGCCGCCTTGTGAATCGGCTCCAGCCGACTGCGCGGCGCCCCGCGAGCCGATAGACGGAACGCGGTGCGCAAGCCGGTTGTTTTCCGGGTTGTTGTTCCGGGTTATTGTTTAGTTCGACCTCGTTCGGTATTATGGATACGACATCACCGTGGCGCAACCGAGTTCTGCGCCCGGGACACCAGGAAGCAGCCGGCCGTGCAAGGAGGTTGCATCTTTGGCTACCGGAGTAATGGGGCATCCGGTCGGCGCCGTTATTTCCGACCAAGAAAATTCGGAGAAACAGTAATGAATATTCCCGCTCCCGACCAACACCAGGAATTGCGCGAAGCGCTGCGCGACCTGTGCCGCCAGTATCCCGACGAGTACTGGCGCGAGCTCGACTACGCGCGTGATTTTCCGGTGGCGTTCATCGACGCCTTGACCAAAGCCGGCTGGCTGGCGGCGCTGATCCCGCAGGAATACGGCGGCTCGGGGCTGGGCCTCGCTCAGGCTTCGGTGATCATGGAAGAGATCAACCTGTGCGGCGGAAACTCCGGCGCCTGCCATGGCCAGATGTACAACATGGGCACGCTGCTGCGCCATGGCTCCGATGAACAGAAACGCAAATATCTGCCGAAGATCGCCTCGGGCGAACTGCGGTTGCAGTCGATGGGCGTGACCGAACCCACCACCGGCACCGATACCACCAAGCTCAAGACGACGGCGGTGAAACAGGGCGATCGCTACGTGGTCAACGGCCAGAAGGTGTGGATCTCGCGCATCCGGCACTCGGACCTGATGATACTGCTGGCGCGCACCACGCCGGTCGCCGAGGTCAAGCGCAAGTCCGAGGGCATGTCGATTTTCATCGTCGATCTGCGCCAGGCCATCGGCAAGGGGCTCACGTTGCAGCCGATCCGCAACATGGTCAGCCACGATACCAATGAATTGTTCTTCGACAATCTCGAGATCCCGGCGGCGAACCTGATCGGCGAGGAAGGCAAGGGGTTCAAATACATTCTCGACGGGCTGAACGCGGAGCGCATCTTGATCGCCGCCGAATGCATAGGCGATGCTTACTGGTTCATCCGCCGCGCGAGCGCTTATGCCAAGGAGCGGGTGGTGTTCGACCGGCCCATCGGCCAGAACCAGGGCGTGCAGTTCCCGATCGCGGATACATTCATGGAAACGGAGGCGGCGAACCTGATGCGCTGGAAGGCGTGCGCGCTGTTCGATCAGCACCAGCCCTGCGGCACGGAGGCGAACATGGCCAAGCACCTTGGCGCCAAGGCTTCATGGGAGGCGGCCAACGTCTGTCTGCAGACCCACGGTGGCTATGGCTTCGCCTGTGAGTACGATGTAGAGCGCAAATTCCGCGAGACGCGGCTGTATCAGGTGGCGCCGATCTCGACCAACCTGATTCTGTCCTACGTCGCCGAGCACGTGCTCGGCCTGCCGCGGTCGTTCTGATCATGGTGAAGCTAAGCGGCCGTTCCGCATTTCTGAAGCTCCTCATCGACGAGGGCGTAACCCACCTCTTCGGCAATCCGGGCACCACCGAGTTGCCCCTGATGGAGGTGGTGCCCGATTTTCCCGAACTGAACTATGTGCTCGGCCTGCAGGAAGCCGTGGTGGTGGCGATGGCCGACGGCTACGCCCGCGCCTCCAACCGGCTCGCCGCCTGCAGCCTGCACGTCGCCCCGGGCCTGGGCAACGCGATGGGCGCGCTCTACAGCGCCAAGTTCTCCGGCTCGCCGCTGATCGTGACCGCTGGCCAGCAGGAGCAGGGCCACGGACTGCTCGATCCCCTGCTCTATGAGCCGCTGCTGCCCATCGCGCAGCCGATGGTCAAATGGGCGGTCGAAGTAACGCGCGCCGAAGACCTGCCGCGCATCGTGCGCCGCGCGGCGAAGCTGGCGCTGACCCCGCCGACCGGCCCGGTGTTCATCAGCCTGCCGGGCGACGTGCTCGATGCCGAGGTCGATCTCGATTTCGGCAAACCGACCAGGGTGGACGCGCGCGTGCGGCCCTCGGACGAAGTGCTTGCGCAACTCGCGGCGAAGCTGCTGGCGGCGAAGAATCCGGTGATCCTCGCGGGGCAGGAGCTTTCGATCCATGACGCTTTCGCCGAAGCGGCCGAACTCGCCGAGTTGCTCGGCGCCGCGGTGTACCAGCAGCCTATTCACTATTGCGCGCAATTTCCCAGCGCGCATCCGGCCTATCTCGGCGCGCTGACGCGCAATCAGAAGCAAGTGCGCACGGCGCTCGCGCCGTTCGATCTCATGCTGTGTCTGGGCGCCGACCTGCTGCGCATGTCGGTCTACAGCCCGCTGGCGCCGCTGCCTGAAGGCATGCCGGTAGTGCACATCAGCGAGCGCGACTGGGAGCTGGGCAAGAACTACCCGACCGAGCTTGCGCTGCGGGCAAACGTGAAGGAGACGCTGCGCGCCCTGCTGCCGCTGCTGCGCGCGCCGCGCACGCAGGCGCTGGGTGAAGAAGCCGGGCGCCGGCTTGCCGCACTCAAATTGCGCAACTGGACGGTGCAGCGTGGCGAGGCGCGGGTCGAGGTCATGCATGCGGCGCAAACCACGCCGATCGATCCGCGCTACCTGATGCTGCGCATCAGCGAAACGCTGCCGCAGGATGCGATCGTGGTGGAAGAGGCGGTCACCTCGTCGGCGTCCCTGGCGGGTTTCCTGCTCCTGCGCGATCCCAAGTGCTTCTATGGACTCGCCAGCGGCGGCCTCGGCTTCGGCCTGCCCGGCGCGGTAGGAATCAGTCTGGCGCAGCCGGGGCGGCCCGTGGTGGCGGTCATCGGCGACGGCAGTGTGATGTATGGGGTGCAGGCCTTGTGGACCGCGGCGCATCTGAAGCTGCCGATCACCTATGTGATCGTGAACAACCGCAGCTACCGCATCCTTAAGGAACGGCTGGTGTCCATGCGTTCGACCGACCGCTTTACCGGCATGGACATCCGCGATCCCGACATCGATTACACCGGCCTTGCGCGCTCGCTGGGCGTGCCGGCCGAGCGCGTCACCGATCCCGAAGGCATCGTGCCGGCGCTGCGCGCGGCGCTGCAGGCCGGCAGCCCGCGTTTGATCGAGGTGATGGTCGCGGATGGTTTCGGGAGTTGACAAGGAACTATACGTGGTGACTTAAATCGCGTCCCCGTTGTTGCAGAGTTGCGATGTTGCGCGGACGAGAAGCCGTCCGCGCGGATCGTCGATTGCGCACGGATGAAAAGCACATCCGTGCGCAATCGACGATCTTGTATAAAAGCCACCCCCAACCGCCCTTGCTTTTTTTCCTCACC
>Ga0082335_1008568_pt1 | contig 11539 bp, 8 predicted proteins | sample Subgrocontami58m_FD_72375 | JGI IMG/M metagenome (GOLD analysis project Ga0082335, IMG submission 72375) | Subsurface groundwater microbial communities from S. Glens Falls, New York, USA - GMW37 contaminated, 5.8 m (SPADES assembly) (version 2) ...
CATCACTCAATGGCACCAAGATCGTGATCTTCGTCCCCTTGCCGGGCGCCGAATCAATTTTCAGATCGCCGCTCACCAATTCGGTGCGCTCGCGCAAATTCACCATGCCCATACTGCCGCGACTCTCGTAAGTGGACATGACCGCCTTCACATCAAAACCCACGCCATCATCTTGAATCTCTAACGCCGCCACATCCGTCTGCCGCATCTTCAATCGCACCCAAATATGCGCCGCCTGCGCGTGCTTGCGCGCATTGCCCACCGTCTCTTCGACAATATAGAACAGCACGCCTTGCGTATGCATATCCATTTGTTCCGAGACGGTGGCGTCGGCTTCGATAATCACATTCTGATTAAAGTTCTCGCGCATCTTATCTGCCAACGATTGCAGCGCAGCAGCTAACCCTTGCGACTCCAGTATAAGAGGACGCAGCGTGAAGAGCATGTGCCGAATCTCTTTCGTGGTCTTGCGCGCCAACTCTTCAAGTTTATAAATTTCCTCTGCCGCGCTCTTCGGTTCGCGCTCCAGTAAACGACGGATGAAATTAGCGCGCATAGCAATCGCCGCCACCGATTGAGTCGGCCCATCGTGTAGATCGCGCGCCAGCTTCTTGCGCGCCTCCTCTTCTACTTCTACGATGCGCTCCTTCTCTTCGATCAATCGTTGATACAGCTTGGCGTTTTGCATAGCGATCACAATGTGCTTGCAAATTGCTTCCAGCAACTCAATGTGATCGAGATCAAAAAAATCGGCGCGGGGATGGGCAAAGATCATCACCCCATAATGATCCGCGCCCGCTTCCAGTGGCGCCGTCATTACCGTGCGGCAGTTACGCAGTGCCACAAAGTTCGAGAGTTCAGGATCACGATACGGTTGTGATGAGAGCACGCTCTCACCGCCGTTGACCGTTTCGGCTAACACGCCCGACGCAGCGGACAGAGTCACTTTCATGTCGGCTTGTGTCAATCGTCGCGCGGTGATCACATGCAGCACACCTTCTTGGAACACCATCACCACGCTGATCATCTGCGACGATGCCGCCCCGGTGTCTGCCATCACTTGCCCGCAGCGATCCAACGCGGCGTCAAAGACTTTCTCGTAATTCAACGTCGCGCTCACCAACGACGCCATGTCATACACAATTCGCGCCTGCTCACGCACATACTTCGAACGCTTCTCATCCACATCGCGCTCGGCATGAGTGCGCTTCACCGCCAACAGCTTCACCCGCTCGCCCACAATACCGATCAACGATGCGCCTATCAATAACAACGCCGCGCTGGAGGCAAAGGGAATCAAGAGCGTAAAATCTTTCAAATAGGATTCGAGATCGAAAGCGATCAACACGGCGACATTGATCAGAACGATCAACATCGCGGCGGCAACGGATCGAATCCAACCCACCCTCAAGGCGGATGCCGCCACCGGGAACAACATCGCCCACATCATCACCGTCAGCGACCCGCCCGACACGCCGAAGATCAAAACGGCGAAGATCGAATCGGCAACAAGTTCCAGAGTCGGCAACACCGTGAGTCGCATCCCGCTGAAAGTGATCACGATAATCGCCAAGCTATATAACGCCGCCAATCCCAAGACCACGCCGCTGGCGATCAGATTCGATTTGGGATTAAAAAAAATTTCTACGCCGATCACCAACAACGTGATCAAGCGCAGAAAGAACAAGAGCTGTTCAATTTGCGATGCCGAGCGAGAGGCGCGCTTCATACGCGCTATTATAACGTTGGTTACGTTTGAGAGGGATGGATCGGTAAGTGCAAGTAGAAAGTGCTGCCGGGGAAATTCACTTCATCGTGTCCGAGACTCTCCACCCATACTTTGCCGCTGTGGGCGCGGGCAACGCCTTTAACAATCGCCAACCCCAAACCGGGTCCCCCGCCTTTAAATTTTGTCTTGCCCGAGGAGTGAATGGCGACATCACCGACTTGATAAAATTTTTCAAACACCAACTCGTGATGTTCAGCATCTAAACCGATGCCGCTATCCTTGACGGTGATCTCAACTCCCGGCGCGTTCCTCTCCATTGTGATCGGGCGCGTGCGGATGGTAACCAGCCCGCCATCCGGCGTGTATTTGATAGCGTTGATGATCAAATGATAAAGCGCTTTCTGAATCAAAGTCGGATCGCCGTTGATGTTGGGCGTTTCGGGATCATGATCAATGTTCACAACGATAGTGCGCTCTTCAGCAGATTTCACAAAATCGCGCGCGATGTCGTTGATCATGCTCTTCAACGGCACGGGCACCACACTCAGCTTCAATGTTTCGCTGTCAATGCGCGTCACGTCGAGCATCATATTCACCACTTCGTGCATACGCTCCGCGCCTTTGTGGATGCCGTCAATCACTTCATTCAACGATGTGTTCGCTTTGATCTCCGGGAGGGAGCGTAGGACGGTGACGTAACCTTTGAGGACGGTCAGCGGCGTGCGAAGTTCGTGCGCCGCGACTTGAATAAACTCCAACTTGTTGCGATCCAATTGGCGCAAAATTTTGTTCGTGCGCTGCAAATCTTGAATCGCCATCTGATCATTGGCGCGCATCCGATCGAGCGTGCTACGGATGATGCTGATTGCCATACGCGGGCTGCGGCTGAGCATCGTTTCAAAATCTTTTTTGCCCATCTCCAACACCGTGCAATCAGTGGTCGTCCGCACGGTTGCCGAGCGCGGCGCATTTTGAATCAACGCCATCTCGCCAAAAAAATCGCCCCTGCCCGCCATGCGCAAAACACGTTCCCCCTCTTCCTCGCTGATGTGCTTGGTCGTCACCGCGTTGCCGTCGGCAAGAATGTAGAAGATGTCTTCGTATGCGCCTTCGTGACACAACACATGGTCAGGCGGATACGCGCAGATATGAGTCACCGTTGCCATTTCCTCCAGTTCGTCATCTGACAAACCTTTGAAGGCAAGGCGCAGCAAAGAAACTTTATCAACTACCAGAGTGTCGGTCATTGCATTACAGTATAACCGTGACTGAGGCTAGTGCCAATTCTTCTTGACGCAAAATTAACATGGCTGGGCTTACGCACTTTAATCACGAATGTCACGAATATACGAATTTAACGAATAGAACAATTAAAAAAACATTCGTGATATTCGCTCATTCGAGTCACGCAGTCCCCGAAGCGTAGCGTAGTGGGATTCGTGATGGAATCTCACTCTTGTTTTGCGTAAGTCCAGTTAGGTTACCGAATCCCGAATCGTTCCGTCAATCGCTTCCACGCCAATTGGTAGTAATACAGTGTGCCGTTGCCAAACGGTGGCGGCGTCACACACCTCGTCGCCAAATAATGGTACGTCAAAGATTTTTGCGGACGAGCAAGGTCAATCGGCGGAATCGGTTCGGAAGTCCGAGTCGGCATCCACACTTCGTAGCGATTCGCCAACATCGCCTCTTGCGTGATCACCGGATAGGCATCATCCGCTTTTCGATTCATCTCTATCACTTCAACTCTATACCCTTCTCGATTAAGTGATGCGGGCGCACTGCCCTCAAAAATCAACATCGCTTGACCCGGTTTATTATCCTCGATCCAAATGCTGTCGCCTGATACTATCTCAACCTGATTCGCCTGCGCGAAGAACAACACCAACCACGGGTTGCCGACGTGGCGAATGGGGCGTCCTTCCTTCGCCGCCCGAAGAACCCACGCTTCTACTTGAGGATGCAGCGTTTGCGTGAACTCGCGAATAAAAAATCCTGTCGAGATGATCGAGACGCCTAATACAATTACGACTCCGCTCAAGGCGATCTGTTTAAATTTCGGCAAGCGTTCAACGAGCCAACTCAGCACCACGCCCGCGCCAATTGCCCAAAACGGATACGACGGCGCGAGCGCGCGCGAGACGAATCCATCGCGGGTGGCGGCAACCGCCCCATAAAAAATTGCCGTTCCCAGAAACGCCGTAATCACCGCAAACGCTTTGTGATTCTTCCAAAGCAATATCGGCGCGATCAAACTCAATGCAAGAAGTATGCTCAACAAAACGCCATTTGATCCCAACACAGTTTGCGGAAGCCAAAACAAATTAAGCAATTGCAACGCCGGTGCAACGCCCACCGACACACCCGACCAGCGCATACTCACCCCCACCGTGCCTAAGCTCCAATAAAACATTTGCCCGTTGTGCAAGAAAAATAAAAAGTCAATGAACACTATCGGGAAGATGATGGCAATCGCCAAGTGCGTCCACTTCTGCCAATGGCGGTGGAAGAAACCCGTTTTCTTGCGAAGCACTCCGCAGCGCAGCGAAGGAGCAGAGAAAACGGGTTTCTCCGACAGACTGCTAGGGCGCAAATAAAATAACGCCAGCATTCCCAATGAGAGTCCAACTGCCACCGCCGCGTTGAAGTGCGCCGCGAAAGCAAAACTGAACAACAACCCCGCCCAGCCCCAACGCTCGTGCCACACCGCCAACCACGCCAACACCAACAACGTCGTCACATAACCTAAATGCATGCGGCTGAAATATTGAAACGCCGGTAATGAGATCAACAACAGCGCACTCAGCAACCCCGCCCATTTTGAATTTGTCATCAAATGAGTCAACTCGTAAACACCAACAACCGTCACTGCCGACGCGGCGATCAAGATCAGTGTCTCCCACAACACCGACGCACCCAAGATTTTATACACAACCGCCAACAGCAAGATCGCAAAATACTTTTCAGTGGCGTATTCCCAACATCCCTGATTGAGTGACAACGCCATCACATCTTGAGTGCCTGCATCAAAATGCAAAAAGTATGCACTCGGTGTCGTCGTCGCGCCCCAAAAGATCAACGCCCCAACGCCGAGCAAGATCCAATCCCAGCGCCACGCGCGATTTCGGATTGCGGATTGTAGATTGCGGATTACCAACATCCAACCTCCAACTTCTAACTTCTAAGTGTAAAATGCACTTCAATGCAATTCACGAATCACGCCTCACGTATCACTTTCTCCGTCCGCGATATTCCCGTCTTCGGCGATCTTATCCTCGCGCCGATGGATGGCTTTTCCGATCTTCCATTCCGGCTGATATGCCGCGAACTTGGTTCAGCCATGAGCTACACCGAGTTCGTCTCGGTGGATGAGTTAGTCGGCAAAGTGAAGAAGACTCATCGCAAACTCAAATTCGATCCGTCCGAGAAACCGATGACGTTTCAAGTTTACGGTCACGACGAAGATCGTTTGGTCGAAGTCGCCGCGCGCCTTGAAAAACTTGAGCCGGACATCCTTGACCTCAACATGGGTTGTTGGGTCAACAGCGTTTCTAATCGCGGCGCGGGCGCGGGTCTCTTGCGTGAGCCGCAAAAAATTGCCCGCATCTTTCAACGCCTCACGCACACACTTAAAATTCCCGTCACCGGAAAAATTCGTTTGGGTTGGGATGACGCCACGCGCAATTATCTCACTGTTGCCAAAGCGCTCGAAGACAACGGCGCGTCACTCATCGCCGTGCATGGGCGCACCAAAGTGCAAGCCTACAAAGGCAACGCCGATTGGGACGCCATCGCCGAGGTGAAAGCAGCTGTTAAGATTCCGGTGCTAGGCAGTGGCGATGTCAAAACCGTTGCCGATATTGATCGCATGAAAAATCATACGCAAGTAGATGGTGTAATGATCGGGCGCGGCGCGATTGGCAACCCTTGGATATTTTCAAGGAAGGATCGTGATGTGGTCACTCGCGCGGAAAAGATCACGCTGATGAAACGTCATCTTGCCCTCAACATCGGATTCTACGGTGACGCCGCCGTGGTCCTCTTCCGCAAACACGCCGCCCGCTACATTTCCGATTCCGACGCCGAGCGCGATTTGCGTTTAGCGATGTTGACTTGCGAAACTCCCGATCAACTCGAAACGATTATCGAACAATACGACACGCATCACGATTCACCCCTTCGGGTCACGCATCACGCTTCACTTATTCCGGCATGACCCCTCACTTCCTCATCCGCGATATTCCCATCTACGGCGATGCCATTCTCGCCCCGATGTCAGGCTATTCCGATATGCCGTTTCGATCTATTTGCCGCGAGCTGGGTTCGGCGATGAGCTATACCGAATTTGTTCCGGCGCCCGGAATCAACATCGGCGCGGAAGCCGTATTGCGCCGACTCATGTTCATCCCCGAAGAACGCCCGATCACCTTTCAGATTTTTGGATCAAACGCCGATGAGTTAGCCCGAGCCGCGCAACGTATTGAAGAAATGAATCCCGACATCATTGATCTCAACATGGGCTGTTGGGCGGATTCGGTTGCGCTGCACGGCGCGGGCGCGGGGTTGTTGTGCACGCCGCAGAAGATCGGTGAAATTTTTAAACGCCTCACACGCGCTGTCGGCCTCCCCGTGACAGGCAAGATCAGGCTCGGTTGGGACGACTCATCGCGCAACTATCTCGAAGTCGCAAAAATTTTGGAAGACAACGGCGCATCGTTGATCGCCGTGCATGGGCGCACCAAAGCGCAAGGCTACAAAGGTCAAGCCGATTGGAACGCCATCGCCGAAGTGAAGTCGCGCGCAAAGATTCCAGTGATCGGCAGTGGTGATGTAAAGTGCGTTGCCGATATTGATCGGATGAAGGCGCACACCAACGTTGACGCCGTGATGATCGGACGCGCGGCGATTGGCAACCCCTGGATATTTGCGCGAAAAGATTCGCGCGAGGTGATGTTTGAAGATCGCGCAAATATGATCCGCAAACATCTCACCCGCTCGTTAGAATTTTACGGCGAGGAGATCGGCTTTCAGTTTTTCCGCCGCCACGCGCATAAATATATTCACACCATCCCCAACGCAAGTGAAATGCGAAATGCGTTGGCGAATGCGAGAAGTAAAGAACAAGTGTTAAACATCCTTGAGCTATATGAAAGCGATACGGAATACGCAATACGAACCACGTAAAGCATATCCATAATTAAACATACTATGCGCCTCCCCTTCTTCGCCGTCTCCCCTCCCGGTCTTGAATCCATTACTCAACACGAGCTATTCAATCTCGGCGTCAATCATCCGCGCGCGGTGAGTGGCGGCGTGGAGTTTGAAGGATTTTTGAGTCATCTCTATAAAATCAATTTGTGGTCGCGCACGGCGAGCCGTGTTTTAGTTCGCATTGGCGAATTTGAAGCGAAGTCATTTGCCGAACTGGAACGTAAAGCTGAAAAAGTTGAGTGGGGAAAATTTTTAAAGGGCGGCATCACCATCAACGTCCGCGCCACATGCCACAAGTCCAAACTGTATCACTCGGATGGAGTAGCAGAACGCATTGCTAACGCAATAAAATCCCAGGTCGGGGAAAAACCAAAATCCCAAACTCCAACTTCCAACTTCCAACTTCCAACTTCTAATCTCCAACCTCAACTCGTTGTAGTTCGTCTCGATCACGATCACTGCACGATCAGTTTAGATTCGTCTGGCGATCATTTGCATCAACGGGGCTATCGACTCGAGACGGCAAAAGCGCCGCTCAGGGAAAATATTGCCGCCGCGTTGCTGCTTCAGGCAAAATATGATCCAGCACAACCATTGATCGATCCTTTTTGCGGATCGGGAACGTTTGCGATTGAAGCGGCGATGATGGCGCGCAAGATCGCGCCGGGGTTGAACCGCAAGTTCAGTTTGACTCATTGGAAAAATTTTGACACACAGGTCTGGGGCGATCTGTTGCGCGAGGCGCGAGAAAAGATTGATACCAAGATCGCGCCACAAATTTTTGCGTCGGATCGGGATGCAGGGGCGATAGAGGCGGCAACCGCCAACGCCGGACGGGCGGGAGTGGCAGAAATGATTCAATGGCGCCTGTGCGCCTTCTCGTCTATCGAGCCGCCAATCGATCAAGGATTAGTGATTAGCAATTTGCCTTATGGCAAGCGAGTGAGTGAAGATTCGGATTTGAGAAATTTATATGCACAGCTAGGCAACGTCGCGCGGGAGAAATTAAAAGGCTGGCGGCTGGCGCTGTTAACAGACGATCCACATCAAATAAAAGCCGCCGCGCTCGATCTCAACATCACGTTGAAAACCGAGAACGGCGGCGTGAGGGTTTCTTTTCTAGAAACCCGCTTTCTATGAGAAAGCGGGTTTCTTGTTTAATGGCTCGCCTGCTGCCCCTCTTGGATCGCTTTATCCACTTTGACTAACGGCAATAACGCCAAGCCGAGCAAAAAGAAAAAGATGATCGACAGAATGCCCAAACGCAAACTGCCGAACTGCTGATTGACCAAGCCAAAGACAAACGTGCCGAGCCACGATGTGCCGCGCTCGCTGATCTCGTAAAAACTATAGAACTCCGCTTCCTGATCTTTAGGAATCATCTGGGCGAAGAGACTACGGCTCAAGGCTTGACTACCACCCAACACCAACGCGATCACGAATCCGAGAATCCAAAACTCTAATTGATCTTGCGGTATACCCACCGCCGCGACCACAGCAGGATTCCGCATCCCGGCGAAAGCGTAGATCACACAAAAACTCCAGATCGCTAAGCTCAGCAGCACGGCGTTGCGCGCCCCGATGCGCTTCGCCATCCAACCAAAACCGTGTGCGCCGAAGAACGCCACGAATTGGATCATCAGAATCACCAAGATGAGATTCGTGGACGACATTTTTAATTCTTGCGCGGCGAAGATGGCGGCGATGGCGATCACCGTTTGGATGCCGTCGTTATAGAGCAGATACGCGCCGAGATACTTCATCGCTTCGGGTAAGACACGCGCTTTGCGAGCGATGAAAATGATCATTACGATGATCGGTCCACCACCCGGCAGAAGTGCCAGTTGGATCGGGATGCCGATCAACATCAGAACCGGGATCGCCAACGGCAACACCATCAATGTTGTCACCAACCACGTTGGCACTTCCATCAAAGTTGCTAGCTGTCTGAAACCAATAGAGAGGTAGGTTTCGCCTTGAGGCAAGGGGCGAATAGCGTGGCGCGGTCTCAATGTGTTGAAGGTGATCATCGAAAATCCAATCCACCACACGCCCGCCGACGCTAAACTGATCCGCGCCACCAACGCGCCACTCATCCCCAACTTTTCACGGAACATGAATAGCAATAAGTTAACGAGCAACAACAACCCGCCACCGGCGTAGCCCATAGCAAAACCAGAAGATGAAACACTGTCACGCTTATCTTCGCTGGCAATGCTCGGCAAGTAAGCATTATAAAAAACAATGCTCGCGCCGAATGAAACGTTGGCGATCATGAATAATAATCCGGCGATCCAATGCCAACCGTCGGTGATGCCGAACATGGCGATAGTCGCCACCGATCCGAGTATGGCGAAGAACATGAGCAGCTGCTTACGCATGTGCGAGTAGTCGGCAAGCGCACCCAAGATCGGCAGGAAGGTCACTTGAAGCAGCACCGAAGCCGAGATACAGTAAGCGAAATACGAATCAAATTTAACAGGCGTGCCAAGCAGATACACAAAACCGTTGGCATCTGCCGCGGCTTTGGTGATCTCGGTGAGGTAGGGACCGAGAAACACAGTGACAACAGTGGTGCTAAAGGCAGAGTTCGCCCAGTCGTACATTGTCCAACCCCAAATTTCGCGCTTATCATTTTGTGGAATTGCTAGTGTAGCGGCTGACATAGTCTCTCCTCCGAGCATGGGATGAGGATATGATAGTGGAAAAACTTCAAAACTCAAACTCCAAATTTCAAAACTCCAAAGCCGTCATTCGTCATTCGTCATTGTCTCATTGTTCATTGTTCATTGAACTTGACAATCACTCCCCCCGATACTACTATCCACGCCATGCCCCTCATTGTTGACGCGCATCAAGACCTCGCGTGGAACGCCATCACTTTCAAGCGCGATTACTCCCAATCGGCTTTGGCTATTCGAGAATCAGAAAAAGGAACAGACGCTCCGATCAAAAACGGACTGTGCACCATTGGCTTGCCCGAACTTTTGCAAGGCAACGTCGCCATCGTCTTCGGCACGCTGTTCGCTTCACCCATGCGCCGCAAGATGGGCGAGTGGGACGCCATCGCTTACGCCGACTCGGATCAGGCTCACAAACTTTATTCGCAACAACTCGATTACTACAACCGCCTCGTTGATGAGCATCAGCAGTTCGCGCTCATCAATAACAAAACCGATCTCGAAAACGTTTTGACGACGTGGAATGGGAACGATAGTGCGAAACGCAAAGTAGGCATCGTGCGCTTAATCGAAGGCGCAGATTGTATTCGTGAGCCGCAAGAAGCGGAATGGTGGATGGAACGAGGAGTCCGCATCATCGGACTCGCCTGGACAAAAACACGATACGCAGGTGGCACCGGCGAGCCCGCGCCACTGACTCCTGAGGGTCGCCGTTTACTGCGCGTGATGTCTGACCTCGGCTTGATGCTCGACCTCTCACATTCCTCTGACGAGTCTTTTTTTGAATCGCTCGATCACTTTGAGGGTACAGTGATCGCCTCGCACGCCAACCCGCGCGCCTTGTGGCTCGACGAAGTGAACGTGCCGGAGCGCGCGTTAAGCAATGACATGATTCGCCAACTCGCCGAGCGCGATGGCGTGATGGGCATCGTGCCATACAATCGTTTCCTTAAGGCAACGTGGAAGGTGAGTGACGGCAAAACTTTGAGCGTGGATCACATCGCGGCGATGATGGATCACGTTTGCCAAATCACCGGCAGCGCCGATCACGTTGGCATTGGTTCTGATCTTGATGGCGGCTTCGGCGCGGAAAGCATTCCGGCGGAGATGGATACCGTCGCCGACTTGAAAAAAGTTGAAGAGGCGTTGAAGGCAAAAGGTTATAGCGACGGCGACACCGAGAAGATCATGAGCGGCAACTGGTTGAGGAGTCTGCGAAAGGGCCTGCCGGCGTGAACGAAATCCCTCCCCAACAAGAAGCAAGCCGCCTCGCCCGCGTCAGCATCTCCCTAATAGTCATTGGCTTCTTCACCTTCCTCATCGGCGTCTATCCCGATCTCGTTAGACTCAATGCGAACCCGCAAGTGTTTGGCATTTTACAAATTCTCACTTTTCTCTTTGGCATGAGTTTGACGACATTGGGCAGTTATTTATTTTTGTATACGACCATCCATCATGCGCGTGAACACCGTCTGCGGCACGATGTGGGGTTGCGCTTAGTGGGAACGGGCTACGTGTTCTGCGCCGCCTCGGCTCTCGCCGACATCTTAGGCTTCGGCAGTCACAACATCACGTCCAGTGAAACGTCTTATCTTGGACCGGTGCAAGTAACCGGCGTGCTTATAGGTGTGACGATCATTTTGGTGGGATTGTTTCTTTACAGCATGAAGGTCGAGTGACAAATCGCATACAGATTTTGTGCCGTCTCTCACCCTGAAACATTTTCCCTTTTCGATATAATCGCCTCAACAACAGGTGACAGTCACTTTGAAAGTGACTGTCACCTTGACTTAGGAGACCTCTATGACTCTGGGAACTGAATCAAACCCGCTGCGCGTCGCCATCATCGGCTCGGGACCCGCCGCGTTTTACGCCGCCGATCATTTAATCTCGCAAGCGAATCTGGTGGTCGAAGGAG
>Ga0082335_1008570_pt1 | contig 11534 bp, 11 predicted proteins | sample Subgrocontami58m_FD_72375 | JGI IMG/M metagenome (GOLD analysis project Ga0082335, IMG submission 72375) | Subsurface groundwater microbial communities from S. Glens Falls, New York, USA - GMW37 contaminated, 5.8 m (SPADES assembly) (version 2) ...
AACCCATTGCGTGCTCGACGAAGAATCCCGCTCGCTCATCGAAATGGCGGTGGATAAACTCGGTTTAAGCGCCCGCGCCTACACCAGGGTACTGAAAGTGGCCCGGACCATCGCCGATCTGGAAGGGGCAAAGGATATCTCCCCTTCACACGTGGCCGAGGCCATCCAGTACCGCAGCCTCGACAGAAGAATGGTTTGAAGCTGGCGTGCCGGAAAAGGGCGCGAAGGCTTGATATAAGACCTTGAAGCCGTCCGCCAGGCTGGTCGGCAAGGTTTTCGCAGCGCCGCCATAACGTAGGCCCGTCACGTGGGCAATGAATTATCATCTTTATTCGAGCCGTTCCTTTGTTAACAATATGGCACGGCACCATTCCGGGTAATTAGTCTTACATTAATCGATGGTTGTGCAATATTTCTTGACACACACGGTACCCTTCCCTATACTCGGTCAAGGCTTGACCGAGGCCGGCCGGCAAAGCAAAGGAGGATGACCATGAAGGTAAGATCCCTATTTTTAATGATTTTTCTTAATTATGTCCTGCTATCATTTTCCCTCCCCTCCGTTGTCGCCGGGGAAAAAAAGGTCCCTTCCGAGCCGGTGGCCAAGAAAAGCCGGGTTACGGAAAGAGAAGCGGAGAAGGACGATTGGGAAACAATCTTAAAAAAGGCGCGGCAGGAAAAGGAAGTTGCCATCATCGGCGGCACCTCGGTCGCGGGGCTGAAAGACTCGATCAAGCTCTTTAAAGAAAAGTTCGGCATCGACTTGCTCATCACCACGGGCCGGGACTCCACCCTGGCGCCGAAGCTGCAGCAGGAGAGGCGAAACGGTCTTTATCTCCAGGATGTGATGATCTCCGGTCATACTACCCTGATCACCACCATGAAGCCGGCGGGCTTCTTCGACCCTTTGACTCCCCTGCTGGTCCTGCCGGAAGTGCTGGACCAGAAGCTCTGGTACGATGGCCGGTTCGACTGGGCCGATGAAGGGCACTATGTTTTCAACTATGCCCTTTATCCCCATCATCTGGTCGTCATCAATACCGACCTCGTGAAACCGGGAGAAATACAATCCTATTACGATCTTCTGAACCCCAAATGGAAAGACAAGATCGTGATCAACGATCCCGTCATCCCCGGCATGGGCAGTTCCGGCTTCATTTCCATGATGCATAATTCCCTGGTAAACGTCGACTTTTTCAACAAACTGGCCGCGCAGAAGAATATGTTGACGCGGGACCAGGATCTGCAGGCCACCTGGGTGGCGAAGGGGAAATATCCCCTCGCTTTATGGCCCAGCCTTGGAGGCATGGCCAAATTCATCGATTCGGGGGCGCCGGTAATGCCCGTTACGGATATGAAAGAAAGCACCTCCGCGGGCTCCACGGGCAGCGCCCTGTCTTTCTTTAATAGAGCGCCGCATCCCAACGCCGCGAAGGTCTTCATCAACTGGTTCCTCAGCCGTGAGGGGCAGGCCATAAACCAGCGGGCGATAGGCAAACAGACCCGCCGGACCGACGTCGCCCCGGAAGGCCTTCAGTCTTTTGAAACCAGGCTTCCGGGCAAGAAATATTTCCCCAAGCATGACGAAAAAGAGGATTTTATCCTCAAGGAATCGAAAAAATACAAACAGCTGGCAGAACAGATTTTCGCGCCTTTGCGATGAAAGGTCAGGAGGATAAGATGAAGCAGGCACTGGCAATTTTGTCTTTGTATTCTAAGGGCGTAAATGAACAACTGATCGGTATCTTGGAGCATGTTTCCGGAGAGAAGCTGCAGGAGGACATGCAGACCTACTTTAAATCCATCGCCGGCACCTTGAATCATATGACCAGACACGACATCAGCTGGTTGATAAGGCTAAGGGATATATTTCCTGCTTCTCCCATGGCCAAATGCGAGTTTCTGCGGACCACGGCGGAAGATTTACAGGCCGGGATGGAACGAAATTATCGGGAGACCTTCTCCCTGAGAAAAGGGGCCGATGCCCTCTATGAGGAATTTATCGGGGGCTTGAAGGAAGAGGAACTGGAGCAGGTGATCAATTACAAAAGCAAGCACGGCGGCGGTGAGCAGTCGGCCAAACTGGGGCATATTCTCCTGCAGCTGCTGATTCATCAAACCCACCACCGGGGGGCAATATCGGCGCTCCTCGACCGGCAGGGGATCGATAACGATTATTCCGGCCTCTTGAAACAGCTGCACGTTGCGTAAGCTGGACGTCGGCAAAGAAGTCCCGAACAAAACCGCTCCCGCCCCACCGGGGTTTGCCCCCCGGGGCGGGAATGACAAAAAAACCTCCTGGTGCAACCGGCCCGCTTACGCGAAGCCGGACTCGCCCAACCAGCGCATGTATTCCCGCTGCCGGGCTTTGATCTTCTCAATCTCCGCCGGGGTCAGCCATTTTGTCAGATCCATGTCCACGTCGTAGCGGGGCCTCGTGAAGTGCTCCCTGGCGTTCAGGGGCACTGTCGCATCTATCCCGATGCCGCCTTCAAAGATGGAAGTAGGCGTTACCGTGCCGGCCCCGGCCCCGGCGGCCATCCGTTCCGCCGGCTGGTAACTCTGCCCGCGGCCCGCAAAGCCCCGCAGGATATCCGTGTCAGGATTAACCCGGGTAGTCATGGCCCAGAAAAGGTCTTCCGGTTGGTGGATGTTCACATCCTCGTCCACGATCATGGCCAGCCGGAGTCCCCTGATGGCGCCCATCGCCGCGGCCAGGATATTCCGCTGCAGGCCCTCGTCGCTCCTGCGGCGCTTCTTGCACTGGAAGACAATGCCGCTCCAGGAAGTCAGCCCCAGAAAATTGCTCACGTCGGTGACAAAACCGGGGGCGATGATATCGGCCAGTTTATAAAACGTGGCTTCGATGAAGGGGTGGATACCCTCCATGCTGCCAAAAAAGGGCACATAATAGAGCGGCTTGTCCCGGCGGCGGGTGACGGCGGTGATCTCGAACTTGCGTCCCCGGTAGGCGCGTCCAAGGTAGCGGGCCCATTCCGGGTGGAAAGGCGTATCGCCCTGGCGGCCGGCTTTTTCCGCGGCCTCCGTCTCCCACACCTTTTCATAGGGAACGATGTATCCCTCGATGACCCATTCCGAATTGGCCACCGCATAGGCATCCACAGTCTTGGCCTTCACCAGCTCCAGGGGGAAGCCCTGGATCGCCCCGGCCATGCCCACCTCGTCGGGTTCAGGAAAGGCCACCGGAGCCAGCGACCCGATGCTCATCAACTCCACGGAGGCGGGCGGACAAATGTTCACGGTGCAGGGGATCTTCTCGTTGCAAAACCGGTCGGCAATGATATCCCCGTGGCCGCCCGGCACCATGTTGATCGAGGCGTAATCCTTGCCCCGGAAGCTCATGCGGTAGTGGGCGAACTGGCCGCCCTTGGGCGCGTACTTCCCGCCGATAAAATGGACGCCGGACCCGAAAAACCGTCCCCCGTCCTTGTCGGTATGCTGGATCATGGGGAACAGGGCGAAGGGGTCCACCTCGGCCCGCGGGATGACCACCTCCTGGCAGGGCGCTTCTTGAACGATCACCGGAGGGATGGGGTTTTCCGCCGCCTCGATGATCTTGAATTTCACCTGCTTGATATCGTCGACCCCGAAGATCTTGGCCACCCGGTCCCCTCTTCCGTAAAGGTTGACCACGTATCGCGCATTTGGATAGCCTTTAATGTTTTCGCACAAAAAGGCGGGCCCGTCATCGAGGGCCTTGTTAAGGGCGCCGACTTCCAACACGGGGTCGATCTCGGGCTCCAAAATTTTCACGTCATCTTCATTCTCCTGCTTCAACCAGGCCAGCGTATTCCGCTGGTCGAGCATGCCTTCTTTTCTGTCCATGATAAGTTTCCTTTCTACTTATTGTTTCCCTGTGCAAAATACAGATCGAGCAATTGTTGTTTTGCCACCTTGCCCCGATCCGATTTTGGTATCTCATCAACAATCAGGATATTTTTGGGGACCATTTCCTTGCTCAATTTGGCCCGGCAGTGCTCCAGCAACTCCTGCTTGCCGCTGGCGGCCCCCACCTTCAGCGCCACCAGGGCTACCACCTCCTCGCCGAAAATCGTATCCGGTATGCCCACGGTCGCCGCTTCCGCGACGTCCGGATGCTCCAGGAGCACCCGGTCGACCTGAAGGGGCGAGATATTGACACCGCCCCGGATGATGACGTTTTTCTTCCGTCCCGTCACAAAAAGGAAGCCCTCTTCATCGAGATAGCCGATGTCTCCGGTGCGCAGGCTTCCCCCGGGGGCAAAGACCTCCGGTTCGCCGTTTTCCAACAGATAGTACTGCCCGACGTGCTTTCCCGCGCAGACGATCTCCCCTTCTCTTCCCGGCCCCAGGACCTTGCCCTCCTCATCCACGATGGTGACATCGGCATAATCCGCCGGACGGCCCGGCGAACCGATCTTCCGGTCTCCGGGACCGGAGCAGGCGATCAAGCCGGCCTCCGTCATCCCCATGAATTGCACGATCGGGATGCCGTATGAAGATTCAAATTCTTCCTGCTTGCTCAAGTACAGGGGAGCGGAACTGCTGGTCATAAAACGCAGGGCCGGGAAATCCCCCTTCTTCACGTCCACCTGTTTTTCCAGCAGCATGTTCAAAACCGCCGGGACCCCCACGGCGATCGTCACCCGGTACTGTTTCAACCAGGGAAAAAATTGGCTGCTCGAAAACTTTCTGGCAATGACTACCGTCGCGCCGGTATAGAGCGCCGACGAAAGGGTCATGGCCGAGGCGGATATCCAGGCAAAAGACCGATACTCCAGCAGAATGTCCCGATCGGTAACCTCCCAGCGGCGGATGCTCGTGCGGGCATGGTAAGAAAAACACTGGAAATTCCGGAAGACACAACGCGGCGCCTGCATGGTCCCGGAGGTCGTGTTGATGATGGCGCCGTCCGGCCGGCTTTCCGGTGCTCCTCTCTCCAGCGGCCGCCCCGAAAAGTCCCCCGTTAAAGCAAAGAGATCCTTTCCTTTTACGTCCGGGACATCCCAGCGTCCGAAGGAAACCCACTCCCCCGGTCCGGCCCCGGGGACCGGCAGCCGGTCGGCTAATTCCTGATGCCAAAAAATGAACCGGGGCTTGATCCTGGCGACGAGCTGCCCGATACTTTCTTCCGAGTACCCCTCGTACACCGGGGCGATTGTAGCCCCATATTTCAAGACCCCGAAGAAGACCAGGAGCCATTCGATGCAATTGGGACTGATCAACACCACCCGGTCACCGGCTGCCAATCCGCGATCCTCGAAGAAGCGGCCTAAGCGATTGCTCTCCTCGCTGAATTGACCGAAGGTAATTTCCCGGTGGTCCTCAAGGGACCGAACAAATACTTTATCATGGTACCGCTGGCCCAGATCATCAATGATCCGGGCCAGATCCAGGTACCCCTGATCGCACAAACCCATTTTGAGCATAGGTATTTTTTCCAATGATATACTAACGTTAAACCAGCAGGACTAATCTTGTCCCTGCAATGCGATTGCTCTTCCCCGAAAAACAAAGCAAAAAAAATCTATCCCACCATCATATTGGGCAGCCAGAGCACTATCTGCGGAAAAACCATGATCAGGACCATGCCCAGGAGGTGCAGGCCCACAAAGGGTAAACCGCCGATCATGATGTCCGCCATGGATATCTCGGGGGGGGCCACCCCCTTCAAAACAAAGAGATTCAAGCCCATGGGGGGATGAATGGTCCCGAGCTCTAAATTGACCATCATGATGGAACAAAACCACAGTGGATCGATGTGCAGGGCCTTGACGACGGGCATGAAAAAGGGAATGGTAATAAAGCAGATCGATCCCGCGTCCATAAAACTGCCCATGATCATCACGAGCAACTGCATGCCGATCAACACCCACCAGGAGGACAGGTGCAAGGATTCAATCCAGTTAACCAGGGTGGGAGTGATACCCACATAGGAGACGCAGCGGGAGAAGAGGGTCGCCCCGATGACGATCATGAACAGCATGGCGGTATACTGAGCCGTCATGGATAAGGTCTGCGTCATATGCCCCACATTAAATTTTCCATAACAAAAAACCAGAATCAAGGTGGCCCAGAAACCCAGGGCGGCGGACTCCGTGGGAGTGGCGACGCCGAAGAAAACGGTACCCAGGATCAGGGCGATGACCCCCCCGAGCGGCAGGGCATATTTCAGCGTTTCCAGGCGCTCTTTCAGCGGCGGGGACTCTTTTACGGCCGGGGCCCAGCCGGGCTGCAAGATGGCACGGATCAAGATATAGGCGATGAAGAGAAACATGATCATGATGCCGATGACCAGACCGCTGAAGTACAGCTTGCCGATGGAAACGCCGGAAAGGAACCCCAGGATCACCATCAACGAACTCGGGGGAATGACAATATCCATGGCGGCGCCGCCCAGGATACAGCCCGCGGATAATCTCTTGTTATAGCCGTGCTTAAGCATTTCGGGCAGGGCTGCCTTGCCCATGATAGTGCAGACGGCGGGCGCAAAACCGCTGATCGCCCCGAAGACGGCGGCGGTGGCTATTGTGGTGATGGCGAGCCCGCCGGGCAGCCAGCCCAACCACTTGTACATCATATCGAAGGCCTTGCCCGTTATTCCGGAATTATTCAGGTTCTCGCCGATGAGGAGGAAAAGCGGAACGGCCACGAGGATGAAGCTGGTCACCGCGGCGTAGCTAGTGCTGGAAATGACCGGCAAACCCAAAGGCCCCCAGACCGCCAGGACCGAAACAGTGGCCACCAGACAGAGACTGAAGGCCACGGGCAGCCCCACGGCCAGGGTGATAACCAACATGATGGGCATGCCGAGACCGACATACCAAAGAGGGATATCCATGGTTTATCCCTCCTTATCCGTTGGTCCGGAGGTTCCCGGAGAAACGTCCCTGCCTTGGAAGTCTTTGCCCTTAGCCAGCCACCATGTGCTCAGGACAATCTGGATGCACAGCAGAAACGCCCCGATGGGGATGAAGGCCAGGACGGGGTAGGTGGCTATCCCCGTGGCGGTGATGGAGGTCTCCCCCTGTACTGCGGCATAGCGGGCCTGAAGAAATCCGTACCAAGTCAACGCGGCACAGAAAAGGAGCGCCCAGAAGGAGAAAAGCAGGTTCGCCCGGCTGCGCCATTTCTTACTCCAGCGCCGGTACAGGACATCCACCCGTACGTGCTGGTCCTCGCGCCAACTCAAGGGGAGGGTCAGAAAGACGCTGATGAGCAGCATGTATTCGCATATTTCATCGGCCCACACGACGGGAGAATTGGCCAGATACCGGCTCATAATGTTCCAGGCAGACAGGCCGGAGATCGCCACAATCAGCATCCCGCCTACCAGTCCCAGTGAGGTTACGAGACCGTTCCAAAGTTCCAATACCTTAGTAAGCGTTTTCTTCGCCAAAATCCGTCTACCTCCTTTTTAGTAAGTAAGAAATTATTTTCTGCGCTTTTTTGGCAAAAAATAATTTCGTAAACTTACTTATCCCGTTTATCGGGGTCAAGTATGCAGAAGATATCTGATCACTTTATTTATCGTATTTATCCATGATGGCCAGCAGCGCTTTCGCCTCCGGTCCGGCTTGCTTCAAGTACCAGTCGCGCTGCGGCTGGGCCAGCGCTTTTCGCCAGCGGGCCAGTTCGCTGGCGCTGAGGACGTTGAATTTGACGCCTTTCTTGGTCAGCTCCTCCCGGGATTTCTTCTCCAGGTTTTCATAGTAATCCGCGGCCCAGCGCAAATTTTCCGCCACGGCCTCGCTCAGCACCTTCTGCAAATTAGCGGGCAGTTTTTTCCAGCTGTCCTGGTTCATGCAGATCATGGCATTGCCCATGAACATGTTCGGGGTAACGACGTTTTTCAACACTTCCGACTCGTTAAAATCCACCATGGAGGGCAGAGCCCTCATCGCTCCGTCCACGACGCCCCGCTCCAGGGCGGTATAAACCTCCGCCGTCGGTATGGTGGCCGGCGCCGCGCCCAGGGCGGTGGTTGCCACATTGGAGAGCCCGCCATGCGTCCGGATTCTCAATCCCTTGGCTTCCTCCAGCTTGGTGACCGGCTTTTTACTGGTCGCCAGGTAGAAACGAGCGGTGTTCCCGGCATTGCCCAACACCACGATGTTCGCTTTGCCAGTATAGTGAGCATTGATCAGCCGGACAAGTTCGGGGTCCTGCCACATCTTTACCGCCGCCTCGGGGGATGAAGCGAAGTCGGCGACCTGGGAGATGGCAAAATGGATATTGTTCGAATGTTCCATGTCCATCATGCCCCTGCCCAAGGCCCCCAGTGACTCTTTCACGGAGATGAGTTCCGGTCCGCCCATGAGCTTGACCTCCAGCGCACCCTTGGATCGTTCGTTGACCAGTTGAATGAAGTGCTTAAAGGTATCGACATTATTGTTCGTCACCGGCCAGTTTACAAAAGCCTTCAGCGTAACGGTCTTGGTTTCCGCCCGGCCCTGTCCCAGAAGAAAACCAACGGAAAAAATCACAATCGCCAAACCTATGATGATCCTTTTCATGCTTTACCTCCTTATTTTTTTACTGCGAAAGTTACAGAAATTGTCCGGCCTGCCCCGGCGGCATGCTCATTTTGTAGCTATAGTATTTTACGGGGAAAGTCAAAGAAATATAAGAAGCTTACTTCACTAAATTACTCTCACGATCATCGTATGCTCGCCAGCGTTGGCCGAAATGGAATGGTAGAACTGTGGGAAAAAAGCCGACGTTAAACCTGAGTGATTCATTGCCTCTCTCTAATTTGCCGGAGTTGTCGAACACTTCGTCGACGTTAGTCGGCAACTCAAAAGCCCATCGCAAAGCTAAGCGGCGTGGCGGCTTTTTGCCACGTCCGTCTTGAGCGATTCGTTAGGCTCTGCTTTCCCATTTGTCCACAGTTCATACTCACTCAGGTCAATGTCATCACTCCACGAAATGCCATAACCTCCTGGATCAACGTGAACAGCATTGAAGAAAGCAGGACTCGCAAGCAAGTGAAACTGCGGCCTGGAAAGAAGAGAACTACAGTCATAGATTTTCTTAATCCCGCTCTCGAAAGTGACAAGTAATCGCGATTCCCCGATGGGTTGTACAGCTTTAATTTTTGGTATCTTTTCCATTTTCAATTTACTCCAATCCTGGCAGTTGCTTATATTCCTGACGATTCCACATTTCCAACAGCTCCTTTTGGTAAAAGCCAGCCCATTCTTTGACAAGCTGTTGAGCTCTACCCGGCAAATCCCCTTCAATCATTTCCACTGATTCGATAGAAAAAACAGCATTGAACTCTCCGTAAATTGCATGAAAGTGAGGGACACCGTGTTCGCTTTGGCTGAAGTACATCTTGATTATAATGCCGTAAAATCTGGCTATAACTGGCATACCTTTATCCTCCTTTTGTCTATAAACCTGCGCTTGCAGTGATGAACGTGTCACGTGAACAGCAGTCGGGGGGCGGTTAATCTCGGCGGAATTGTCTCTAAAATCTTTCCATCGAGCGTAATGGCCTGTTTTTGGATCAGCGAAGGCCACCAGCTTCTGCTTGACATCAGGTAAAATGGTACACTTCTCGATTAGGAACTTCAGGACAGCGTAGTTCCAGCCAGCTGGGGAGATCATTTTCCTATGTTTCCCCTCAACGACATTGGCATGTCTTGATTTGCCTAGCAAAGTCGCGATGCTCCAAACGGACATGGGACCTTCATCACGCGGCCCGTTTGGACTCCACCACCAAGTATAAAGTTTGTCTTGATTGGACATGGCAATCATCCTCATTTGCTGTTTCTTCGGTTTATGGCTAACGAGGCGAGCTGAGCGCGTGCCGCGAATGCTGAGTTCACCGGGAGCACTAGCGATCCGGTGGAACACTGGGTTCGGCAAATTTGAATGTCGCCTCGGGGTTGTGCATAAGTTTCACAGTGATAACAACCACATCTTTAATCTTTGGAATGTCATCAAACTTACTATACAGAACCATTTTCTCTCTGTAGTCAGATAGATCATTGGGGTCAAAGACTACGTGTTTTCTTTTTTCCTCAATGAAGTCGAGATATTTTGCAGATTCTATATTGTTGAAATACCCAAGATAATACGTCTTCTTCAAAAACATTTTGACTTGGAGATTTTGGATGCCAATTTTTCTGCCATCTTGAACTCTTGTCCATAAAGGTTTAGGAATGTCCGGGACAAAAATATGCTCTGTGATGCCATCTTTACACTCAATTTCATTAGTGTTCCAGTACTCGGCAATCAATTTGAATAAGGGAGTGTCACAGATATTGAGAAAGTCTATGCCAGTTTGGTTTTCAATAGCGACAAAATAAAAACTTGGGGTATGTTTTTCAGCTGACAATTCAATAATTACGAGAGGGACCTCGAGGTTGAATTTCCACTTTTCACTTGCGGCACTATGCGCAGTACAAATTGAGATTCCAAGTCTTTTGGCCTTTCTTATAGCCGTTTTTGTAAAACCCTTCCTTGCGACAAGGACGGCCTTGTGTGCATTCACATCCTGAATTTTAGAATGCAGGGCGTCGATCGCGGTTATATTTACGCTCTTATTGTAATCTTTGCATTCGACTATCGTTATTATGTCAATGGGGCCAACTTTCCCTTTGAGCAAAACATCAATTTGCCTTGGTCCATCCTTCCCCTCAAGAAAGACATCACGTTCAACGGTTTCAAATCTTTGGTCTTTGCTTAAATGACCAAAAATTTCTGCCGTCAGTTCTTCAAACTTAGCCCCATTTTTCATAATTATTTCCGGCCGAACACAAAGGTGCAGCGAATCCGCCGCATCTGCGGCGGATTCGCTGCACCGCCTTGTTGGGCAGTTCAATTGTCATTTGCAGTGTGAATGCTCACGGCATTCAAGATACTAGCCTCAACCATACCAGGGTTTGTCGTCTGCTTCGACTCGCAACCCATCCATCAATTTATTGAAGCCACTGAACAAGTCCACAACCGCCATAAGTTCGAGCACCGCCTCGTCATCGAGTCCTAGCTTCTGCACCGCAGAAGTGTGAACACCAAGTCAGTACCCACAGCCAAGCACTGCTGAAACAGCAACCGCAATAATTTCCTTTGTCATACGGTCGAGTTTGCCTGGTTCTACCATAACAGCTTTTACTTTGTTCCAATTCGCTTCTAAATAGCCGGGTTTCGAAGCCATGACTTTGTATAGATTGGGTACAAAATCGATTCCGAGGTGCGATTTGATGTCCTCGTAAATTTCTTTGACCTTTCCGCCGGCTTCTTCTTCAGAAACCATCTTAATAGATGCCATTGTCCTCTCCTTCTATTTGTGACCATCGTTGTAATAGCCCAACGTATAAAAGTTTTTACGGCGCGGAGCCGACGTAAAAACTTAGTTGAACAAACCCTCTTGTGCGGCTTGCCCCTCTTTGGAATTTTAATCATCGTAGGTATTGGTTTGAATGATACTATGGAAAAATATTCCCACGAAATCAAGGGTTAAATCGAAGATATTGGTAATTATAAGGGCATATTGAGTGCGGATCAGTGTGTATATCTTAGCATTG
>Ga0082335_1008571_pt1 | contig 11534 bp, 10 predicted proteins | sample Subgrocontami58m_FD_72375 | JGI IMG/M metagenome (GOLD analysis project Ga0082335, IMG submission 72375) | Subsurface groundwater microbial communities from S. Glens Falls, New York, USA - GMW37 contaminated, 5.8 m (SPADES assembly) (version 2) ...
TGCGCAGGCTGGAGGACTAGGCCGGATTTTCAGCCGGCGGCGGGACGCGGCCCAGAATCAGGTCGGATGCGCGCTCCGCCATCATCAGCACGCACGCGTTGATGTTGCCGCTGACCAGGTCTGGCATCACCGATGCGTCCACGACGCGCAGGTGCCCGATGCCGCAAACTCTGAGCTCGGGATCGACCACCGCCCGATCGTCGCGTCCCATCCTGCAGGTGCCGCAGGCGTGATGCAGAGTCGACGCCGCCGACCGGATGAAGGCGTGCAGGTCGGCATCGCCGATCACCTTCGGGCCCGGGACGATCTCGTCACCGCGAAACGGATCGAGCGCACTCTGGCGCATGACCTCGCGCGCCATGCGCATTCCCGCCGCGAGCGTCCGGGCATCCCCGGATGCCGACAGGTAATTCGCCCGGATGCGCACCGGCTGCCTCGGATCCGCGGAACCCAGCTCCACCGTTCCGCGGCTTTCCGGGTGAAGCAGCACCGACAAGAGGTAGAAGGCGTCGTTCCAATCGGCCCCGAGCAGCGGCCACCACGGGCGCACGTCCCGGGAAATCCCCCTGACTCCCAGTTGTATGTCCGGCACGGCGAGTCCCGAGCGCGTCTTGAGCAGCGCCATGGCGCCTCCCGGCGGGTTCGTCGCCGGACCGCTGCCGGCGAAATAGGCTTGCAGCATGGCAAACGCCATCCGGTCGAAGCGCAACGCGCGCCGCAAGGGACTCGTCCCCTTGCGCAGGTTGCCGACGCCGACGAAGACATGGTCCTGGAAATTGGCGCCGACCCCGGGCACATGCGCCGCCAGCGCGATGCCGTGGGTGCGCAGCTGCGCGGCCTCGCCTATTCCCGAGAGCATCAGCAACTGCGGCGTATTGATGACGCCGGCCGAGAGCAGCACCTCGCACGCGGCGTGATCGCGCTCGGTTCGGCCACGGTGCAGATACTCGACTCCGATCGCCTTGTTTCCCTCGAGCAGAACACGCGCCGCAAGCGCATGGGTGCGCACGGTCAGGTTCGCGCGCCGCATCGCCGGTCGAAGGTAGGCACGTGCGGCGCTGCATCTGCGGCCGCCTGCGATCGTGGATTGGGCCAGCGCGAATCCTTCCTGCTGCCCGCCGTTCAAGTCTTCGCTCAGCGCGAATCCGGCCGCCCGCCCGGCATCGAGCACCGCGCCGTAGAGGGGATCGGAAAGGTCCGTGAAGCGGGTTCCTATCGGGCCGCTGCCGCCGCGGTAGGCATTCTCCCCGCCGCACCAGGACTCCGTGCGTTTGAAATACGGCAGCACCTCGGCGTAGGACCAGCCGGCGAGACCCTCGTGCGCCCAGCGGTCGTAGTCGCCGCGATGGCCGCGCAAGTACAGCATGGCGTTGATCGACGAAGATCCGCCCAGCACCTTGCCGCGCGGCAGCTCGATTGCGCGCTGGTTCAGGTGCGACTGGGGCTCGGTGCTGAAACCCCAGTCGTGCCGCCGGTCCTTCCAGAGCTTTCCTATGCCGATCGGAATGTGGATCAGCGGATCCCGATCGGCGCCGCCCGCCTCGAGCAGCAGGACGCGAATCTGCGGGTCTTTAGTCAGTCGGTTGGCGAGCACGCAACCGGCAGACCCCGCGCCCACGATGATGTAGTCGTACCGGCTGCGTTCCATCTCTTCCGCGGCGGACTTTCGAAGGATGCGATATTGTCACCGCTTCCCCGCCACCGCAATCTCCAGGGCGCGGACAGGAGCGCCGAATGAAAGCCGAGAAGCTGTTCGACGTCACGGGCCAGGTGGCCTTCGTCACCGGAGCCGCCAGTGGACTGGGTCTGGCCATGGCCGAGGTCCTGGCCGAGAACGGCGCCTGCGTGACCATGGCCGACATGAATGGCGACGCCCTCGAGGCGCTCGTCGGAAAAATGCGCGCGACCGGGTCTGCGGTGGATGCGGCGGTACTGGACGTTGCGAACACAGACGCGCTGCGCCACGGGATCGATGCAGTGGTGAAGAAGCACGGGCGGCTCGATGCGGTCTTCGCCAATGCCGGCATCAGCTCCGGTCCGGGATTCGCGACCGAGGCCGGCCGGATTTCGGGCCAGATCGAGCATACGTCGCTCGCCACCTGGGACCGCGTGCTGGAGGTGAATCTGACCGGCGTTTTCGTGACCATGCAGGCTGCCGCCGCCCACATGAAAGCGCAGCGGAGCGGCCGCATCATCGTCACTTCGTCGATTGCGGGACTGCGCGCTGACACGCTCGTCGGTTACCCCTATGCGGTGACCAAGGCGGCGTTGAACAACCTGGTGCGCCAGGCCGCACGCGAGCTTGCGCCCTACAATGTGCTGGTCAACGCGATCGCCCCGGGGGTCTTCCGCACCAACATCGCGGGCGGAAGGCTGCGCGATCCGGCGGCGAAGGAGGAATTCAGGCGCATCGTTCCGCTGGGCCGGATCGCCGATCCCGACGAGATCAAGGGGCTCGCGCTGTTTCTGGCCTCGCCGGCATCGAGTTACGTGACGGGGACGGTGATTCCGATCGACGGCGGAGTCACGGCGGGGTGAAACGATGCGCCCAGGGGAGGAACATTGAAGGACTTCCACGGCAAGACCGCTGTGGTGACGGGCGCCGCCTCGGGAATCGGATCCGGCATCGCCCGAAGCCTCGCCGGCGCGGGAATGAATGTCGCGCTGCTGGACATTCAGGAGCGCGCGCTCGACGAGCTCCGGCGGCAGATCGAATCCTCGGGCGGCAGGGCGATCGCCCTTTTCGCCGATGTGTCCGATGCGGGATCGCTCGCCGCGGCGGCGCAGCGCGCGGAGGACGCGTTCGGCCGCATCCACGTCGCGGTGAACAACGCGGGCGTGGCGATGCACGGCACGCCGCTGGAGGAGATCGAGCTGCAGGACTGGAACTGGGTCATCGGCGTGAACATCTACGGCGTGATCCACGGGATCCGGACCTTCGTGCCGATGATCAGGAAGCACGGCGAAGGCGGCCACGTCGTGAACACCGCATCGATCGGCGGCCTGCAGATGCGCCCCGGATGGAATACCGGTGCCTATTCGATGACCAAGTATGCGGTGGTCGCGCTGTCCGAGGCGCTGGAGCAGGAATTGGCGGGCTCGGGCATCGGGGTCTCCGTGCTGTGTCCCGCCTCGGTCAGGACCGCGATCTACGATTCGGCGAGGAATCGGCCGGTGCGTCTGGGCGGGCCGTTCAGGCGCGAGCAGCAGCATTTCCTCAAGGATGTGATCGCCGACGGACTCGCGCCCGAGCAGGTGGGCGAGCGCCTGTTGCGCGCGATCCGCGACGACGAGTTCTTCGTCCTTACCCATGCAGAGCCGCGGCAATCGATCGAGGCGCGGCACCGGCGGATCATGGACGCCTTCGATCGCATTGCGGAGATTGAACGTGAACAACACTGATACGCCCATCGGTCGCGATCGATTGATCGGCATGCTCGAGCGCATGCTCCTCATCCGCCGGGTCGAGGAGCGCCTGGGCGAGGAATTCAAGGCGGGCAATCTTCCCGGCGGCGTGCACCTCTACATCGGCGAGGAAGGCATCGCCGTGGGCGTGTGCGCGCATCTGACGGACAGGGACTGGATCGCGAGCACTCACAGGGGCCATGGCCATTTTCTCGCAAAGGGCGGCGATCCGAACGCCATGGTGGCGGAGGTCTACGGCCGCAAGACAGGCATTTGCCGCGGCATGGGCGGATCGATGCACGTCGCGGACGTGTCGAAAGGCATTCTCGGCGCCAACGGTATCGTCGGCGCGGGCATTTCGCTCACGACCGGGGCCGCGCTGGCCGCGCAACTGGACGGGACGGGCGCAGTCGCCGTGTGTTTCTTCGGCGACGGCGCAGCGGGCCAGGGCGTCCTGATGGAGGCGCTGAATGTCGGCGCCCTGTGGAAGCTGCCGTTGGTCCTCGTTTGCGAGAACAACGGCTATTCCGAATATACCCGCGCGGACGCCGTCACCGCCGGCATGATCGCGGACCGCGCAAAACCCTACGGCGTCCCCGGCGCGGTGATCAACGGCAACGACGTCATCGAGGTCTGGACGGCCGCCGATGCCGCAATCAGGCGCGCACGCCGCGGCGACGGTCCGACCTTGATCGAGGCACGCACCTACCGGACGCGCGGGCACATCGAGGCGGAGACGGCGTTTCTTCAGGGAGGCTCGTATCGCTCGCAGGAGGAAATCGACCAGTGGAAGGGGCGTGACCCGATCGATCTGTACTCGAGCAGGCTGCGGGCCGACGGCGTCATCGACGCGCAAGCCCTCGAGCAGATGGATCGGCGCGTGCGCGCAACCGTGCAGGCGGCATTCGAGTTCGCCGAGCAGAGCGAGCTGCCCGACGTCTCGCAGGTATTCGAATGCATGTTTGCCGGCCAGCGGCCGTAGTCACTTGCGACTTGAGTGTTGACAGATTTGCCGAGGGATTTGGGGTTGAATAGGTCTCGTCATTTTGGAAAGTTGCGAAGTTGCAACTTTCCAAAATGACGAGATTGATGGATGCCAAGGCGAAGCAGGCTGTCTGCTTCCGGCTTGTCCGTCCGTAGCGGGGGAAGCACATGGCGAAGAAACGCATCATCCAGGCGATCAACGACGGACTGATGGAAGAGATGGCCCGCGATCCGAAGGTGATTCTCTTCGGCGAAGACGTGGAGATCAGTCTGTTCGGGGATACCCGGGGCTTGCACTCGAAATTCGGTCCGGCGCGGGTGCGCAATACGCCCATTTCGGAAAACCTGCTGACCGGAATGGCAGTCGGCGCCGCTGCCGCCGGGTATCGGGTCATCGCGCACCTGATGTTCGGAAATTTCGTCTATACCGGGTTCGACTCGATCGCCAACCAGGCGGCGAAACTCCGCTTCATGACCGGCGGGCAGATACGCCTGCCCATCACCTACATGGCCGTATACGGAGGCGGCAAGTCCATCGCCGCGCAACACTCGGACACGCCGTATCCGCTGCTGATGAATCTCGGCGGAATCAACGTCGTGGTGCCCTCCTCGCCCGCCGATGCCAAGGGGCTGCTCAAGGCGGCGATACGCAACGACAACCCCACCTTCTTTCTTCAGGCCGGGGGACGCGGGGGCGAGCTGGGGGAAGTGCCCGACGGGGAATACGTCACGCCGCTCGGCCAGGCGGACGTGAAACGCATCGGGACCGATGTGACGATCGTGGCCATCGGAGCCATGGTCCGTCCGGCCCTGCGCGCGGCGGAGATTCTGGAAAAGGAATCCGGATTGAGCGCGGAAGTCGTCGATCCGCGCACGCTGGTGCCGCTGGACGAAGCGACGATACTCGCGTCCGTGGCGAAAACCGGGCGCCTGGTCGTGGCCGACGAGGCGCGCGACCGCTGCAGTGCCGCCAGCCACATCGCCGCCATCGTCTGCGACAAGGGTTTCGCGTCACTGGCGGCTCCGGTCAAACGCGTGACGGTTCCCGACGTGGCCATGCCCTACGCGCCATCGCTCGAGCAATCGATCTTCCCCGACGCGCAGCGGATCGCGGACGCGGTAAGACATGTCGTGCAATACCGTAGATCCTAGCCCGGGCAAGCCGGAACCGAACATGTTGCCTCGTTTTGCCTTTCATGATCTCCCGATTTTGGAAAGTTGCAACTTCGCAACTTTCCAAAATCGGGAGACGTATTTGAACCCAACATATTCGCCTACGCTTTGAACACGTGAGGCGTAAGCGACTGAAGGAGTGCGAATGAAGGTCGGGCTCAAGCTTTCCCGCGTCGGGATGAGCATGGAGGAGGCGACGATAACCAAGTGGCACAAGCGGCCCGGGGAAGCGTTCAGGAAGGGCGAGGCGCTGTACGACATCGAAACCGAGAAAGTCTCGATGGAGGTGGAGGCTCCCTGCGACGGAATCATGGTCGAGCCGAAGGTTGCGGAGGGCGACAACGCCGAGGTGGGGCAGGTCGTGTGCACGATTGACCAGGCCTGAGCGCCGGGAAGATCGGCCTGGGGAAGATATCCAACGCGAAACCGGGGTTCAACATGAGTTCAAGTGATCTTTTCGATCTGCGCGATCGGGTTGCAATCGTGACGGGCGGCAACGGCGGCATCGGCTATGGAATCGCCGAAGGACTTGCGGGCGCAGGGGCCCGCGTCGTGATCGCGGCGCGCAACCGCGCCAAGAGCGACGCTGCGGTCGCGAAGCTCGGGTCGACGGGCGCGAAAGCCATCGCGATCGAGGCCGATGTCGTGCAGCAGCGCGGCTGGAAGGTCGTCGTTCAGCGCACGCTCGACCAGTTCGGCCGCATCGACATCCTGGTCAACAATGCCGGGATACTGCTGGGCAAGACGCCGGAATCGTATTCGCTCGAGGAATGGCATTCGATCATCGACACCAACCTCACCGGCGCGTTCATCGGCGCTCAGGCCGTATTCCCGGAAATGAAGCGTCAGGGCGGCGGCAAGATCATCAACATCGCCTCGCTGACCTCGACCTTCGGCAGCCCGTTCAACGTGCCTTATACGGCAAGCAAGGGCGGCATCATGCAGCTCACGCGAGGGCTCGCCACCGCCTGGGCGATGCACAACATACAGGTCAACGCGGTGGCCCCGGGGTGGATCGATACCGATCTGGCGACGGGTATACGGGCGCGGGTGCCGGGATTCAACGAAAAAGTCGTTGCGCGTACGCCCGCGGGCCGCTGGGGCCAGCCGGCGGATTTTGCCGGCGTCGCCGTTTTTCTTTCCAGCCGCGCCTCGGATTTCATCACCGGTGCCATGATTCCCGTGGACGGGGGCTACTCGGTGCAGCTCTGAGGTTCCGCGAACCGGCAGGCACGCCGCCCGGTCCGACGCACGCCCTCGGCGGGCTCAAGCCGGCTTCAGTCGCCGCGAGACCGTGATTTCGTAGCCGACCAGGCCGATTCCGATCGCCCCGCCGGCAATGTTCAGCCACAGCACCGCCTCGGAGACCTGGTGCGGCAGTATCAGCAGCACGCCGGTGGCGAAGAACGCCGCGCGCCGCGAAAGACCGATGAGGCGCACCGCGTAGCCCGTCATCGCCGCGCAGATGAGCCAGATGCCCGCAAGCGAGGTCACCGTGACGATCACGATATCGGTCACGCTCCCCTTCAACAGGATCGCCGGCGAATAGACGAACAGGAACGGGACGATATAGGCGACCCAGCCGAAACGCATCGCCGTCCAGCCGGTGGCCATCGAGGGCGCTCCCGCGATCGCCGCTGCGACGTAGGCCGCGGGCGCCACGGGCGGGGTGATCAGCGACATCATGCCGAAATAGAGGATGAACATGTGCGCGGCGAGCGGCAGGATGCCCACCTTTACGAGCGCCGGAGCCACCAGGATCGCGAGCATTACGTACACCCCGAGCGTGGGCAGGCCCATGCCGAGGATGATGCTCACCACCGCGGCGAGCACCAGGAGCAGCAGCAGGTTCTGTCCGCCGAGATCGACCAGGTAGGCCGCGAACGTGAAGGCGAGGCCGCTCACCTGAAACAGGCCCATGATGAAGCCGGCCGCCGCCGAGATGACGATGATCTCGCACACGCCAACACCGGTCTCGACGATGGATTCCCAGATATCCTTCATCTTCATGCGCTGGCCGGCGTATCCGACGGCGAAACCGAGCACGACGATGATGGCGGCGGCGTACATCGCGGCGAGCTCGGGTTCCGAATTGAGCACGAACAGCGTCGCCACCAGCACGACGAACGGCACGATGAAGATCCAGCCGGCCGCGAGCACCGGCAGGGCCCGCGGAATCTGGTCCTCCTCCACCTTGCCGAACCCGTAGCGCGCGGCTTCGAGGTCGGACTGCATGAACAGCGCCGCGTAGTAAAGGACCGAAGGCAGAATGGCGGCGATCGCCACCTCCTTGTACGGCAGTTGCAGGAAGTCCGCCATCACGAACGCCACCGCCCCCATGACCGGCGGCATGAGCTGCCCGCCGTTCGAGGCACAGGCCTCCACGGCGGCCGCCAGGCGCGCGGGCATGCCCGACTTCTTCATCAACGGGATCGTGACCACGCCCACCGCCACCGCGTTGGCTGCGGCGATGCCCGAGATCATGCCGAACAGGCTGGAGCCGACCACCGCGATCTTGGCGGCGCCGCCCCGGCGCCGGCCCATGAGCGCGAGCGCGATGTCGTTGAAAAACCCCGATCCATGCGAGCGCATGAGCAGCTGGCCCATCAGCACGAAGGGGATCACCACGATGACCGTGATCTGCAGCACCAGGCCGAGGAGGCCGTTGTTGTCCAGGCCAAGATACACGAGCAGGCTGGTCCACTCGACCTTGTAGGTCTTCATCTGCCCGGAAAAAAGATGCCCGACGAGCACGTACGCGGCGATCGCGAGGATGATGACGACGAGCGAGTAGCCGATGGTGCGCCGCACGCCTTCGATGGTGAGGACGAACAGGGTGATCGAAAGGACCAGGGTCTCCCCGGTCACCGAGCCGGCGAGTCCCGTCAGCCTGGGGAACTGGAACGCGACGTAGCCGCAGGCGGCGAGCGAGGCCGCCGCAAGGCAGACGTCGTACCACGGCACCGATGTCTTGACGGCGTCGCGCCGCGCCGGATAGCGCAGGTACATCAGCGCGAGACAGATGCCGTAGATGCCCGCGATGAACTGCTCCGGGAACAACACCAATCCTACGTTGCGGAAAAGGTCGAGGGACCAGACGATCGATCCAAGCGTGAGCAGCGCAGCGAGCGCGATCTGCGCGCGCTGCGCCGTGCGGGACCCTGCCGGCAGCGCCGGGGCTATTTCGGACACGGCCTGCTTACCCGTGCCAGATACCGATTTCCTTGTAGTACTTGAGGATCCCCGGATGGAAGGGCAGCGACGGCTGGTTCTTGGCCGCACCGTCGGGATCGAACTGGAGGAAGCTCGGGTGCGCCTGGACGAGTTCCTTCTTGTTGGCGCGCATGGCCTTGACGAATTCGACCACCACCTCGTCCTTGACGTGCGCTCCCACGCCGATGACGAAGTCGATCGTTTCCACCTGCGTCGGCTTGTCGATGCCCGCGATGTGCGGGGCCGGATTCACCGTGGAAAAATAATAGTCGGAACGGATCGACTTCATCCTTGCTTCCGCCCCCGGCAAGGTGTCGAGGGGCAAGTAGCGCAGGCCGCCCACGCTCGCCGCGACCTCCGCCACTTTTGGGGCGCCCACCGCGAAGAAGAACACGTCGAGCTTGCCCGACTTGAAATCGTCCGCGGCGCGCACGACATTGACTGCCGGCACCTGGACGACGTCGTTGTAGGTCAGGCCGCCCGTCGCGAGGACGGCTTGCGAATGCGGCAGATTGCCGGTCTGCTGCACCCATCCGGACGGGACGCGCTTGCCTTTCAGGTCGGCCACGGTGTGGATGTTGGAATCCTTGCGCACGAACGGCCCCATCCCGAACCCGTATATGGTGAGCGCCAGCCGCAGGTTGGGCTTTGCCTTCCCCTCCCAGTTCTTGCGGCCGTGATAGGCGTCGCCCACCTCGCCGACGTCGAGTATCAGGAAATCCGCTTTCTGCGAATTCACCGCGTCGAACATCGGCGCATCGCCGCCGAAACCGAGCACCCGGACCTGGAGCTTGGAGTGGTCCTGGATGACCTTCGCAATGATCGACGCCTGGGCGTACAGCAGGCTGCCCGGCGGCAGCGTGGCGAAGCCGACGGTGGTCTGTGCGGCGACAGCCGTCGAGAAGACCCCGAACACCCCCGCCCAGCACAGCCTTGTCAGTGCCTTGAACATGATCCCCTCCTCATAGGTTGGACTGCCGCACCCTCTCCTGCGGAGCATTGTATCCGAATGCGGATGCGCAACGGAATTCAAGCCGTCCGGCTACGGTTCCGTGTGCTAGATTCAGGCGGGTGCGCGCCGCCGCGAGCCGACCGAGCATGGGGAAATGACGAACGAATCGAATCAGGCACTCTATGACCAGAAACTGCAGCGCATCACGGATGCCATCGCCCTCAGGCGACCGGATCGAGTTCCGACGGCATTCAACGCGTCGTTCTGGCTGGCAAGGTACGGCGGCATCAGCCACCGCCGGCTGATGTACGACTACGAGGCCGCGCAGGACATACTGCGCCGCGCGATATTCGAACTCGAGCCGGACGCCTATTCGCCGTCCCATTTCACGACCTTCCTCGGGCCGACCATGGAAAAGCTCGGCTTCCGGCAACTGCAATGGCCGGGACACGGGGTCGGGGATCACCAGCCCTACCAGTACCTCGACCGCGAATACATGAAGGCGGAGGAATTCGACGAATTCATCGCCGATCCGACGGGGTTCTACCTTTCCAGGTACCTGCCGCGGATCGGCTCGGCGTTCGAGGGCTTCGAGAAGCTGCCTCTGTTTCCCGGTTTGCATTACACGCGCGTGGTCACCGGCATCCGCCCTTTCGCCGATCCGGCGGTGCGCCGCGCGCTGTCGCAGGTGATCGAAGCCGCGGAGGAAGCGCAGAAGCTCGCCGATTACGCGAGCGGCTTCATCGCCGAAATGCGCGCGGCCGGCTACCCGCTGCTGGGGTGCACGACCTCGATGGCGCCGTATGATTTCTTCGCGGATTATTTCCGCGGCGCCAAGGGCATGATGACCGATCTGTACCGCCGCAGGGACAAGCTCATGGAGGCGATGGACAAGATCGTTCCGTTCCTGTTGCGCCATGCCGTGGCGGCCGGAGCGGCGAGCCCGAGCAAGATCGTCTTCATTCCCATCCACTGGGCGCCGGACCGCTTCATGTCGCAGGACCAATTCAAGGACGTCTACTGGCCGTCGTTCCGCAGGCTGCTGATCGCGATGGTCGATGCGGGGCTGACGCCCATGCCGCTGTGGGAATCGGAATGCGAGAAGCGGCTGGAGATCATCGGCCAGGACGTGCCCAAGGCGAAGATGATCTACTGGTTCGAGCGCACCGACATGGTCCGCGCCAAGGCGATCCTGGGAGACGTGGTCTGCCTGCGCGGCAACATCCTGCCCCCGGTGATGAACCTGGGCACGCCCGAGGACGTGGACGCGGCATGCCGCCACCTGATCGAGAACATCGGCAGGGACGGCGGCCTGATCCTCGACGGCGCCTTCGGCATTCCCGACGAAGCGCCGATCGAGAACGTCCGCGCGCTGTATCGATCGGTCAAGAAGTACAACTGAGAATAGGAGCCAACATGAAACTTTCCACCCTTCGATCGGGCACCCATCCACGGCGTGCCGCGCTGCTCATTGGCCTCTGTACGGCCCTCGCCGGCGCATCGGCGGCTGCGCAGGAGTATCCGACGCGCGAGATTCGCGCCATCTGCAGCTTCGCCGCCGGGTCGGGCGGCGACATCCTCGTGCGCTACTACAGCGACAAGCTCTCCAAGCTCGCCGGCAAGCCGGTGATCGTGGAGAACAAGGTCGGCGCGCAGGGCGTGATCGGCACCGACTACGCCGCGCATTCGAAGCCCGACGGCTACACCATCCTCATCACGCCGGCCAGCTCGACGCTCGCCGCGGCGCCGTATCTGTTCAAGAAACTGCCCTACGATCCCATCAAGGATTTCACCGCGGTGGCGCCGA
>Ga0082335_1008572_pt1 | contig 11532 bp, 12 predicted proteins | sample Subgrocontami58m_FD_72375 | JGI IMG/M metagenome (GOLD analysis project Ga0082335, IMG submission 72375) | Subsurface groundwater microbial communities from S. Glens Falls, New York, USA - GMW37 contaminated, 5.8 m (SPADES assembly) (version 2) ...
ACAAACGCTTCAAAACGCGACCCGCGGGGGAGGCGAGGTGGTATTAGAGGTCGGGGCGCGGGCGCGTTTTGAATGCGCGGGATGCAGCGGACGGCTTCGCCGCCGCTGATCCCGCGCGGCGCTTGGCGCGCGGGTAGAATTGGGGAGTGATGTTTGAGAATCCCGGGCCCGATGCCATTCGCTCGTTGTTGAAGAGCGTGAAGACCATCGCGATGGTCGGGTTCTCGCCCAAGCCGGGGCGGGCGAGCCACGCGATCGCGCGCCAGTTGCAGCGCGTCGGCTACCGGGTCATTCCGGTGCGGCCGGGCATCTCGGAGGGGCTGGGGGAGAAGGCCTATCCGAACCTCTCCGCGGTTCCGGATCCGATCGACCTCGTCGACGTGTTCCGCTCGCCGGGGGAGATGCCGGCGATCGTCGAGGAATGCCTGCGCCTCGGGCTGAAGGCGATCTGGATGCAGGAGGGCGCGGGCAACGAGGCGGCCGCGCTGGCCGCGGCTGCGGGCGGAATGACCGTGGTGATGGACAGGTGCATCATGCGCGACTACAAGCGGCTCATGCTCGGCTGATCCTTCGATGAGGCTCAAGTTCACCAAGATGCAGGGCCTGGGCAACGACTTCGTCGTGCTCGACGGCATCCGTCAGGCCGTTGCGCTCACGCCCGAGCTGGCGCGGCGTATCGCGGACCGGCATTTCGGCGTGGGCTGCGACCAGATCCTGCTGGTCGAGCGACCGAGCAGCCCGGCGGCGGACTTCCGCTATCGCATCTGGAACGCGGACGGCAGCGAGGTCGAGCAGTGCGGCAACGGCGCGCGGTGCTTCGTGCGCTTCGTGCGCGACCAGGGACTGACGGCGAAGGACGAGATCCGGGTCGAGACGGCCTCGGGATTGATCGCGCCGCGCCTGGAGGCGAACGGCGAGGTGACCGTGGACATGGGTGCGCCGGTGTTCGCGCCCGCGCGCATCCCGTTCGACAGCGATTCGTCCTCGGCCGTGCAGTCGCTCGATGTCGGCGGAGCCACGCTGGAGATCACCGCGGTCTCGATGGGCAACCCGCACGCGGTGCAGGTGGTCGCCGACGTCGACGCCGCGCCCGTCGCTGCGCAGGGGCCGCAGATCGAGCATCACCCGCGCTTCCCGAAGCGCGTGAACGCGGGCTTCATGCAGGTGATGGACCGGGACCGCATCCGGCTGCGCGTCTGGGAGCGTGGCGCGGGCGAGACGCTCGCCTGCGGCACCGGCGCCTGCGCGGCGGTGGCGGCGGGCATCCGCCGCGGCCTGCTGGATACGACGGTCGCGGTCGATACGCGAGGCGGCCGATTGACGATACGTTGGCAGGGCGGGGACAATGACCCCGTATGGATGACCGGACCCGCGGTCACCGTATTCGAGGGAGAACTGGACATTGATCGACGCTGACGAGGTCGCGCGCTACCTCAAGGAGAATCCGGCATTCTTCGACGAGTATTCGGAGATGCTGTCGCAGATCTCCGTTCCCCATCCGCACGGGGGAAACGCGATCCCGCTGTCGGACCGGCAGGTGCTCGCGCTGCGCGACAAGAACAAGGTGCTGGAGGCCAAGCTCGCCGAGCTGATCCAGTACGGCGAGGAAAACGACGCCATCGGCGAGAAGATGCACAGGCTCGCGCTCGCGCTGCTCGCCGCGCAGGATCTGAGCGTCATGCTCTCGGCGCTGTACTACAACCTGCGCGAGGATTTCGCCGTTCCTCACGTCGCGATGCGCGTCTGGCAGGGCGCGGGCGGGGAGCGCCCCGAATTCGGCCCGGTGAGCGAGGACCTGAAGCAGTACGCCGCGGGCCTCGCGCAACCGTACTGCGGGCCGAGCGGCAACGCCGAGGCCGCAGGCTGGTTCGGCGAATCGACCCCACATCTGCGCTCGATGGCGCTCATGCCGCTTGCGCCCGTGGACTCGGGCGCGGACGCGTGCTTCGGCATGCTCGCGCTGGCGAGCGAGGACGCGATGCGCTTCTACCCGGAAATGGGAACGCTGTACCTGAAGCGCCTGGGCGAGCTCGTCAGCGCCGCGCTCGGCCGCTTCGCGTGACATGGGCGCGGGACCGTCGCGGCCGCCAAGCGACGATCCACGCCGGGCGCTGCTCGACGAATTCCGCCGCAACCTCGAGCACGAGCGGCGCCTCTCCCCGCACACCGGCAGCAACTACTGCCGCGACATCGAGTCGCTGTTCGACCTGACCGAAGGCACCGGGCTCGAGCGCATCCAGCCCCACGCGGTGCGCCGCGCGATCGCGCAGCTGCACGCGCGCGGCCTCTCGGGCAGGACGCTCGCGCGCATGCTCTCGTCCTGGCGCGGCTTCTTCGAGTGGCTCGCGCGGCATCGCGGGTTTCCCGCCAACCCCTGCGCGGGATTGCGCGCGCCCAAGAGCGCGAAGACCCTGCCCGCCGCGCTTTCTCCCGACGCGGCTGCGCAGCTCCTCGACCCGGTTCCCGAGGACGCGCTGGAAATCCGCGACAAGGCGATGTTCGAGCTGTTCTATTCCTCGGGGCTGCGCCTCGCCGAGCTGCTCGGCCTGGACATGAGCGCCGCGGCGAACGCGGTGCGCGACGGCGAGGTGACGATCACGGGCAAGGGCAGAAAGACGCGCACCGTTCCCGTGGGCGCGAAGGCCGCGCAGGCGCTCGCCGCCTGGATGCAGGCGCGGCCGGGGCTCGCATCGCCGGGGGAGCCGGCGCTGTTCGTGAGCGGCCGTGGAACGCGCATCTCGCCGCGCATGGTGCAGCTGCGGCTCGCACGCTGGGCGGCGCGCTGCGGCGTCGCCGCGCGCGTGCACCCGCACGTGCTGCGCCACTCCTTCGCCACACACGTGCTGCAGTCCTCCGGCGACCTGCGCGCGGTGCAGGAGATGCTCGGCCATGCCAGCATCTCGACCACGCAGGTGTACACGCACCTCGACTTCCAGTACCTGGCGAAGGCCTACGACGCCGCTCATCCGCGAGCGAAAAAGAAGTGAGGCCTGACCGGGCACAGCCGGAACCAAGCAGGATGCCCTGATTTACCATCCCAACTCTCCCGATTTTGCGCAGTTGCAACTTCGCAACTGCGCAAAATCGGGAGACCTATGCGAACCCGGAATCTTCGCGAATCCTTTCACCATTCGAGCGATGAGAGTCGAAGTGATACTCAAGCCGGGCCGCGAAAGATCGCTGCAGCGCCGGCACCCGTGGGTGTTCTCCGGCGCGGTCGCGAAGCTCGAAGGCTCTCCCGCGAGCGGGGACACGGTGCGACTGCGCTCCTCCGACGGCCGCTTCCTCGCCTGGGCCGCCTACAGCCCGAAATCGCAGATCCGGGCGCGCGTCTGGAGCTTCGAGGAATCGGAATTCCCCGGCCCGGCGTTCTTTCGCGCCCGGATCGAGCGCGCGCTCGCGCTGCGGCGCGCGCTCGTCCCGCGGGAAGCCGGCGACGCGCTGCGCCTCGTGCACGGCGAGGCCGACGGCCTCCCGGGGCTCGTCGCCGACCGCTACGGCGACGCGCTGGTGGTGCAGGTGCTCGCCGCGGGCGCCGAACGCTGGCGCGACACGCTCGTCGAGGCGCTGGGCGAGCTGACCGGCTGCGCGCGCATCTACGAGCGCTCCGACGCCGAGGTGCGCAAGCTCGAGGGCCTTCCCGAACGCATCGGCGCGCTGCGCGGCGACGCGCCCGCTGCGCCGGTCGAGATCGTCGAGCACGGCCTGCGCTACGCGGTGGACCTGGTCGGCGGGCAGAAGACCGGGTTCTACCTCGACCAGCGCGACAACCGGCGCCGCATCCGCGAGCTTGCGGCGGGGCGGGAGGTCCTGAACGGCTTCTGCTATACGGGCGGGTTCTCGCTCGCCGCGCTCGCGGGCGGCGCGGGCCCGGTCGTCTCGGTGGACAGCTCGGGCGCGGCGATCGAGCTCGCGCGACGCAACGCGCAAGCGAACGGCCTCGCCGACTCGCGCGCGGAGTGGCGCGAGGCCGACGTGTTCCGCTACCTGCGCGATGCCCGCGCGCAGGGGCGCGGCTTCGATCTCGTCGTGCTCGATCCGCCCAAGTTCGCGCCCACCGAAAAGCACGCCCCGGCGGCGGCGCGCGCCTACAAGGACGTGAACCTGAACGCGCTCAGGCTGCTGCGCCCGGGCGGCCTGCTCGCGACGTTCTCCTGCTCGGGCGGGGTGTCGGCGGACCTGTTCCAGAAGATCGTCGCCGGAGCGGCGGCCGACGCGGGGGTCTCGGCGACGATCCTGGAGCGCTTCCATGCCTCCCCCGACCACCCAGTCCTGCTCGAGTTTCCCGAGGGCGAGTACCTGAAGGGCCTGCTGTTGCGGCGGAACTGACGCGCTCGTTCAGGCGCGCATTGACGGCGTGCCCCAACTGGGTTGTACTTGCGCGCTTCGGGCGGTACTATCGCGCCCCGGAGACTGCCTGCCTGGATTCAGGGATGATCACGTACAAACCGCACTGCGTGCACGCACGCCGATGAGCGCCGACACGGACATGATTCCGGTCACGATCCTGACCGGCTTCCTGGGCAGCGGCAAGACGACGCTGCTGAACCGCATCCTGACCGAACGGCACGGCCACCGCATCGCCGTGATCGAGAACGAGTTCGGCGAGGCGGGCGTAGACAACGAAATCCTCGTCCAGGGGGGCGAGGAGAGCATCGTCGAGATGAACAACGGCTGCATCTGCTGCACCGTTCGCGGCGATCTCCTGCGCATTCTGGGAGACCTCAAGGAGCGGCGCGACTCCGGCGGCATCGGGTTCGAGCGGGTCATCATCGAGACCACCGGAATGGCCGATCCGGGCCCCGTGGCGCAGACCTTCTTCCTGGACGATTCCATCGGCGAGTACTACCTGCTGGACAGCATCATCACGGTCGTCGACGCCAAGCACGCGCAGAGCCAGTTGGACGAATTCCGCGAGGCGCATGAGCAGGTCGGGTTTGCCGACCGGATCCTGTTGTCCAAGACCGACCTCGTGTCCGAGGATCAGACCGAGCGGCTGCGCCGGCGGCTCATGCATATCAATCCGCGGGCGCCGATACGCAAGGTGCACTTCGGCCAGGCGCCGATCGAGGACATCCTCGACATCCGGGGCTTCAACCTGAACGCGGTCCTGGAGATCGACCCGGCGTTCCTGGAGGACGACGAGCACGAGCACGACGAGCGCGTCAGCTCGTTCATCTACCGCTCCGAGCGGCCTTTCGATGGCGTGAGGCTCGAGGAATTCCTTTCCGGCCTGGTCCAGGCCTACGGCCAGGATATGCTGCGCTACAAAGGTGTGCTATATCTCAGGGACAATGCGCACCGGGTCGTGTTTCAGGGCGTGCACATGATGATGGGCGGCGATCTCGGCAAGCCCTGGGGCGCGGGGGAGAGGCGGCAGAGCACGCTCGTGTTCATCGGGCGCGGGTTGCCGGAGGATGTGTTCATCGAGGGGCTGGAGCAATGTCTCGTACAAGCTCAGTGAAGAAGAAACCCGTTGCGAAAGCGGGGAAGGCGGCTGCGCCGGCGAAGAAGGCCGCCCCTGCCAAGGCGCGCGCGCCGGCGAAGGCCCCGGCCGCGAAGACGGCCAAGCCCGTCAAGGCCGCGACACCCGCGAAGGCTGCCGCTGCGAAACCCGCCCCCAAGCCCGCCCCCAAGCCCGCCCCCAAGCCCGCTCCCAAGCCCGCCCCCAAGCCCGCTCCCAAGCCCGTCCCCAAGCCCGTCCCCAAGCCCGTCCCCAAACCTGCGCCGAGGCCCGCTCCGGCGGCCGCGGCAACGAGGGCGGAGCAGCGTTTCGCGGGCCTTTCGGAGGCCGAGGTGCTGCGGGCGCCGGCGTCGCAGTACATGAACGCGGCGCAGCTCGCCTTCTTCCGCGAACGCCTGCTCGCGATGCAGAGGGAACTGCTCGAGAAAGCCGACGTCACCTCCGAGCACCTGCGCGAACACGATATCGAGGCCGATCCGACCGACCAGGCGACGATAGAGGAGGAGTACGCCCTGGAATTGCGCGCGCGCGACCGCGAAAGAAAGCTGCTCAAGAAGATCGAGCAGGCGCTGCGCCGCATCGAAGACGGCAGCTACGGCTTCTGCGAGGAGACCGGCGAACCGATCGGCATTCCGCGGCTGCTCGCGCGCCCGACCGCCACGCTGACCATCGAGGCGCAGTCGCGACGAGAGCTGAAACAGAGGCTCTACGGCGACTGAGGCCTGCGTCCGCCCCGACGCTCAAACCCATGCGTAAAGCGATGCACAGGACGCTGCGCCACGCGCTGATCGCGCTGGCGCTGGTGTTCGCGCAGCAGGCCGCGCAACTGCACGCGCTGTCGCACTTCGCGCGCGACATCGCGCTGGTCGAGAACGGCGGGATGGGCGCACCGCCCGCCGGCCATCCGGCCGAGCAATGCATCGCGTTCCACGCGATCGACAGCGCGTTGCCGAGCGTGGCGCTGCTCGCCGAGCCGCCGCGCATCGCCCCTCAAGCAGCAGCCTCATTCCGGGCACTGGTCCCCTTCCCGCCGCGCATCGTCTTCGATTCGCGCGCGCCACCCGTTCTCTCCTAGAAGCGCCTGACGGGCGCCGCCCCGGCCATCGGGCACGGGGCGGCCGGATTCATTTGCACGGCCGCGGGGCCGGAGCACGCCAAGGAGGGATCACATGAGTCGAGCACGACTGACGGCGCTCGCCGTCGCGGCGGTCATGGGCCTGTCGCAGTCCGCATTCGCGGTGAGCGACCAGGACTTGAAGGAACTGCGCGAGCAGATTCGCGAGCTGAAGGAGCAGTACCAGAAGCGCATTGAAGCGCTGGAGCAGCGGCTGCGGCAAACCGAGCAGGCAGCAGGCAAGGCCCAGGCGACCGCGGGCAAGGCCGAGGAGGCGGCTGTCCAGGCCGCGGTTCAGGCGAGCAGCCGCCCTGCGGCAGAGAACGCGCTGAATCCGGGCATATCGCTCGTGCTGAACGGGGTCTATTCGAATCTTTCGCTGGACCCGGCGGGGTTCAGGATCAACGGCTTCGTCCCGACCATGGGCGAGTCCGGCCCGCCGGTGCGCGGTCTCAGTCTCGGAGAATCCGAGCTCGCGTTCGCCGCCAACGTCGACCCACACTTCCGGGGAACGCTGATCGCATCGGTATCGCCGGATAACAGCGGCGCCCAGATCGAGGAAGGTTTTATCCAGACCCTTTCCCTTTCCAACGGATTCACGCTCAAGGCGGGGCGCTTCTTCTCGGGCGTGGGCTATCAGAACCAGGTGCACGCGCACGCCTGGGACTTCGCCGACGCGCCGCTCGCGAGCAAGGTGTTCCTCGGCAACCAGCTTGCCGAGGACGGCATCGGGCTCAAGTGGATCGCGCCCACCGACCTGTACCTCGACGTCGGACTCGAACTGGGCCGCGGGCGCAAGTTTCCCGGCGGCCCGGACGGAGGACGCAACAAGAACGGCTTCGGCTCGAGCGTGCTGTTCGCGCACGTCGGAGGGGACATCGGGTCAGGCACCGCGTGGCAGGCCGGAATCTCGTATCTCAGCACCTCGCCGCGGGACCGCCGCTTCGAGGATCGGGACGCCACCGGCACGAGCGTGACGAACAGCGTGAGCGGCAGGAGCCGGCTCTGGGTGCTCGACGGCGTCGTGAAGTGGGCGCCGAACCGGAATCCGACCATCACGAATATCAAGCTTCAGGGCGAGTATTTCCGGCGCAGGGAGGACGGCGATCTGACCTACGACACGCTCGCGCAATCGCTCGGCACGCAAACCGGCGGCTTCGCGTCGCGGCAATCGGGGTGGTATCTGCAGGGCGTGTACCAGTTCGTTCCGGCGCGGCGCGTCGGCTATAGGTACGACCGCCTGGATTCCGGCACGACCGACCTCGGCCTCGTTGCCTCGGGCGCGCTCGCCGCCGCGGAGTTCCCGATCCTCGGCGCGTACAACCCGACCCGCCACACCGTGATGACCGACTGGAGCCCGAGCGAGTTCAGCCGCATCCGGCTGCAGTTTGCGCGCGACAGGTCGCGGCTGGGCGCCGTCGACAACCAGGTGCTGCTGCAATACATCATGAGCCTGGGCGCGCACGGCGCCCACAGATTCTGAGGTGACGAGATGAAATCGATTCTGAAATTCGTAACAGCGATCGGCGCGGCTGCGCTGGCGCTTCCCGCGGCGGCCGCGCTCAACGTATTCGCCTGCGAACCGGAGTGGGGCGCGCTCGTGCAGGAACTGGCAGGAGACAAGGCATCGGTGTATTCGGCCACGACGGCGATGCAGGATCCGCATCGCATCGAGGCGCGGCCGAGCCTGATCGCGCGCGTGCGTTCCGCCGGGCTGCTGATCTGCACCGGCGCCGAGCTCGAGGTTGGCTGGCTGCCGCTGCTGCTGACCCAGGCGGGGAACGCGAGGATCCAGCCCGGAAGCCCGGGATATTTCGAAGCGTCGGGATTCGTCGCCAGGCTCGATGTGCCGAGCGTCGTCGACCGTTCGCGCGGGGACATCCATCCGGGCGGCAATCCGCACATCCAGACCGATCCGCGCAACATTGCGCGGGTGGCCGAGGCACTCGTGCCGCGCCTCGCGCAGCTCGACCCGGCCAATGCCGAGGCGTATCGGGCGCGCGGCAAGGCGTTCCTCGAGCGCTGGAGGTCCGCGATCGAGAGGTGGGAGAGGCAGGCCGCTCCGCTCAAAGGCATGACGATCGTGGAGTACCACAAGGCGTTCGTCTATCTCGATGCCTGGCTCGGCCTGAAGGAAGTCGGCACGCTCGAGCCGATCCCCGGCATTCCGCCGACGCCCTCGCACCTGGCGGAGCTCGTCGAGGCGATGCGGCGCTCGCCCGCCAAGGCGATCGTCTATTCCACCTACAACGATTCCAGGGCCGCCGCATTCCTCTCGGAGCGCACGAAGATTCCGGCGGTGATGCTGCCGTTCACCGTCGGCGGAACGGACAAGGCGAAGGACCTGTTCGGATACTTCGACGACATCCTCGGCCGACTGCTCGGGAGCGCCCGATGAATCTCGACGCAGCGAGCCTCGCCATCCTGTGGCCGGCGCTCGTCGCCGGCCTGCTCGTGACCGCGACGCACGTGCCTCTGGGCATGCAGGTGCTTGCGCGCGGAATCGTGTTCATCGACCTCGCGGTCGCGCAGATCGCCGGCGTCGGCGTGATCCTGGCCGATTCGTTCGGCTGGGAGCCCCAGGGCGTCGCGGTGCAGATCGCCGCGCTGTCGGCGGCGCTCGCGGGCGCATTCTTTCTCACCTGGACCGAGCGGCGCTGGCCCGAGGTGCAGGAAGCGATCATTGGCGTCGTGTTCGTGCTTGCCTCCAGCGTCGCGTTGCTGCTGCTCGCGAAGAACGTGCACGGGGGCGAGCATCTCAAGGACCTGCTGCTGGGCCAGATTCTCTGGGTCAGCCCGGAGCGCCTGCCGCTGCAGGTCGTCATCGCCGCGGCGATTCTCGCGGTCTGGTACGGGCTGGGCGCGCGGGTCGGGCGCACGGGGTTCTACGTGCTGTTCGCGTGCGCCGTGACGGCCTCGGTGCAACTCGTAGGGCTCTATCTCGTGTTCTCGACGCTCGTCATTCCGGCGCTCGCGACGCATCGCACGAAACGCCGCCGCCATCTGAAGGCCTATCTGATCGGCGCAGTGGGCTACGCGGTGGGACTTGCCGCTTCGGCGGCGACCGATCTGCCCACGGGCGCCATGGTCGTCTGCGCATTGGCGATCGCCGGAGGTGCGACGGCGTATGCGGGCCGCAGCGCCGCGGCGCCTTGACATTTCCCCGGCAGGCGCCATATTGAGAGTTTGCCGGGGCGCGCTGCTGCGTCAAGGTTTCTTCGAGACCGAAATGGAACAATTTCACGGCACCACGATCCTATCTGCACGTCGCGACGGAAAAGTTGCGCTGGGCGGCGACGGACAGGTCACCCTGGGCAACATCGTCATCAAGGCGAGCGCGCGAAAGGTGCGGCGCCTGTATCACGACAAGATCCTCGCCGGGTTCGCGGGCGGAACCGCCGACGCGTTCACGCTGTTCGAGCGCTTCGAGGCGAAGCTCGAGAAGCATCAGGGAAACCTGATGCGCTCGGCGGTCGAGCTGGCCAAGGACTGGCGCACCGACCGGATCCTGCGGCGCCTCGAGGCGATGCTCGCGGTGGCCGACCGGGACTGCTCGTTGGTCATCACGGGAATCGGCGACGTGCTCGAGCCAGAGCTCGGGCTGCTCGCGATCGGCTCGGGCGGCCCCTATGCGCAGGCCGCGGCGCGCGCATTGCTCGAGAACACGGCGCTCGGCGCCGAAGACATCGTGCGCAAGTCCCTCGCGATCGCGGCGGACCTGTGCATCTACACCAACCAGAACCTGGTCGTCGAGGTGCTTGGCTGATATGTCCCACATGACGCCCCAGGAAATCGTCCACGAGCTGGACAAGAACATCATCGGCCAGGACCGGGCGAAGCGCGCGGTCGCGATCGCGCTCAGGAACCGCTGGCGGCGCCAGCAGGTGCCCGAGGCGCTGCGCCAGGAGATCACGCCCAAGAACATCCTCATGATCGGCCCCACGGGCGTGGGCAAGACCGAGATCGCGCGGCGGCTCGCGCGGCTCGCCGACGCGCCGTTCATCAAGATCGAGGCCACCAAGTTCACCGAGGTCGGATACGTCGGGCGCGACGTCGACACGATCATCCGCGACCTCGCCGAAATCAGCGTGAAGGACACGCGCGAGACGGCCATGCGCAAGGTCAGACAGCGCGCCGAGGACGCGGCCGAGGAGCGCGTGCTGGACGTGCTGCTTCCGCATGCGCGCGAGGTGGGGTTCGTCTCCGGCGGTGAGACCGAGGCCGAGTCGGCGACGCGCCAGAAGTTCAGGAAGAAGCTGCGCGAGGGCGAGCTGGACGACAAGGAGATCGAGATCGAGGTGGCGAGCACCCAGGCTCAGATGGAGATCTTCGCGCCGCCGGGCATGGAGGATCTCACGCAGCAGATCCAGGGCATGTTCCAGAATCTCTCCGGCAGCCGCAGGAAGCCGCGCAAGCTCAAGATCCGCGAGGCGCTGAAGCTCCTCACCGAGGAGGAGGCGGCGCGCATGGTCAACGACGAGGACCTGCGCAGCAAGGCGCTCGCGAACGTCGAGCAGAACGGCATCGTGTTCCTGGACGAGATCGACAAGATCGCCTCGCGCGGCGAGCTGGCGGGCGCCGACGTTTCGCGCCAGGGCGTGCAGCGCGACCTGCTGCCGCTCGTGGAGGGAACGACGGTCTCGACGAAGTACGGGATGGTGAAGACCGACCACATCCTGTTCATCGCGAGCGGCGCATTCCACATGGCCAAGCCCTCCGACCTGATACCCGAGCTGCAGGGGCGCTTCCCCATCCGTGTCGAGCTCGACTCGCTCTCGGTGGCGGACTTCGAGCGTATTCTCACCGGCACCGACGCCTGCCTCACGCGCCAGTACCAGGCGCTGCTCGCCACCGAGGACGTGGAGATCACCTTCGCGGCGGACGGGATCCGGCGCCTCGCCGAAATCGCGCACGCGGTCAACGAGAAGACCGAGAACATCGGCGCGCGCCGCCT
>Ga0082335_1008573_pt1 | contig 11531 bp, 6 predicted proteins | sample Subgrocontami58m_FD_72375 | JGI IMG/M metagenome (GOLD analysis project Ga0082335, IMG submission 72375) | Subsurface groundwater microbial communities from S. Glens Falls, New York, USA - GMW37 contaminated, 5.8 m (SPADES assembly) (version 2) ...
AATTGCCAAATACCGCCCGTCTTCATCTTTCTCTATCACTACTGTGAATTCATACGGTTTCATGTTTCTCTTCCTTATGTGTCATCAATTTAAGTTACCTATTACTGTCAACAAGCATCCAGTATCCAACGCCAGAAACCAGCATCAAGAATCCAGTATCCAGAAGACCATCTACTTTTGTATGCAAATATATACTTTTGTATATGAAGAGCAACGACCATTACTAGAGCAAGAAATTCAAAAGTGATTGGTTCCTTCGATAAACTCAGGACAGGTATTAGAAAAGTTTAAGCTGCCTTTTTCAATTTCTGAGAAAAAAATTGTTGATCTGATTTGTTTATAAATCCAGTGTTCCGAAAGTCTCGGTATGATTTTGATTGATGTCAATAATTTGGAATCTGGTAGTAATTTTTTCCTTAAGTAAATCAAATAGTTTTATACTTCTTGTATCAGATGTTACAAAATACTTTATGTTAATTTCCGTATCAGCTTGCGCAAACAGTTTTGTGTCATTCGGGATTAAGATGCGTTCTGTTGAATCTAATAGCCCCTCTTTTTTGGCTTCGAATATTATTCTTGCAAACTCACCCGCCTTTTTTGAATGACTAAGATTAAAAGGAAGTATTTGAAGGTTCTTCAACGGAAGCTCATCAACAGTACCGAGGACACAAAACTCCGCAACACTTATTGTAGATATAACCATAGAAATTTCTTTTTCAAGGAAGTAATGATAATATCCGTCGGCGTTTTTAAACAACGGATCTTTCTCGTTTAAGAAGCGGAGAAAAAAACTTGTATCAATCAGCGCACTATCAGGCATCATATCCCCTAATCTCTCTCAACCAATCGTCAGGATTAATATTATTCAACCAGGTCATTGCTTTTCGCCGCAATGATTTCAAATATTTTTCATCATACCTGGTATTGTAATCAATTAACTCAAGGAACTTAAAATTATTTTTATCTATTTCCCCGGTTTCCGAATTTTGTTTTCCCACCGCACGGATTCCGAAAATCTTATAGAGTAAATTTTCTTCTCTTTCGGCCAAAAATTGCTGCGGTGTTTGTATTATAATAGTTCCGAGTTCTTCAGTTACTAAATGGATATTTGCTTTATCCTTACCACCAGCATTGGTTATCTTACCGTAAAAATATAATTCGGCGTCTACCCAGTAAGTTAAATTGCGGAAATAGTGCGTTGATGTGTCAATCTGAATTTTACCGGAATCCGGCAGCGAAGTGGAAATGGAAAAAGAGTAATTCTTTTTTATCGCTTCTTCTTGAAATGCTTCAATTGCTTTAGCGGTGTTTATATCAAGAAAATCGATGCTTTGATTTGTGTTTACTGCCGATAGAACCGCATTAAACCCGATTACCGCTTGCATTACGGTTTTAAAGATATGTTTTACTGAACCATCTTCTATACTGTAACTGATCAATGGGCGTTCTTTTCTTTCACCGGGGAAAAGAAGTTTCTCAGCGTTTTCAATAACAGCGATCACTTCCTTTATATCATAATTATCAGGTTTAAGTTCAAGATTACCCTTTTGCCCTTTAATGCTTATTTCTATGTAACCGATCTTTTCCATGTATTTAATTTACAAACCTGCCTGCCGGTAGGCAAGAGTCTTTTTCTAACTGCTATACCTACACTCCAAACTCTTCCAATATTTCCTTTGCCATCTTTTCGGCAATTGACCATTAAATGCAGAGCGTGACATTAGTTTTGCATATTCGTAAAGTAATTTTTTATGGATTGTTTTTACGTATTTGGGCGGCATAGTTACTGTCCTCTTAAGAATTATTTCGGTTATTGATTATTCTTAATCCATCTTTCAATTGCATCAAGTACTTTTTCAATATTGTAAAAAACATCATCGTCATCAAAACGTAGGAATTTTATACCCAAGCATTCCAATTTTTCTTGTCTTTGCTTGTCGTATTTTTCCCGCCCTTCGTGACTTAAGCCGTCAATCTCTATTGCAAGCATTAATTCATTGCAAAAAAAATCCACGATATATTCACCCAAAGGTTTTTGCCTGTGAAAGTCGTAGCCGCACATTCGTCTTCCTTTAAGAAATTTCCAAAGTTTGATTTCGGAAGTTGTAGAATTATTTCGCAGTTGTCTTGCTTTTTCTTTTAATGCCGGGTTGTATGGGATGATTTTTCTTCTCATTGTTTACTATGAGTTTTAACACACCCCTTTCCCCTCTGTAGAGGGGAAAATAGCTTCCCCTTTTTTAAAAATTCCCCTCTTGAGAGGGGAATACAAGGGGTGTGTAAAATTCTTCTTCATTGTTGTCACTCAAATATTCTTTAAATCGCTTTCAATCAGTTTATATTTTTCTTTCACTTCTTCTCCGCTGTAGAAATCGAGTAAGTCTTATTTCGTTAGTTTTATTTTGCATACCCGTAATAAATTTCTTCGCGAATTGTCTTTACATATTTGGGTGGCATAACAATAACTCTAATTACTGAGTTTTAACATTACGGATATTTTAAAAATTTAAGTCTCATAACAAGAATTAGACGCTACTGATCTATCAAACTACTTTCTCAATCTTTAAAAAATGATTACAATAGAATTTTCCCCGTAGAATTTTTCGTTTTTATTTAATTTTCTTAATAACCCAATCGCTTTATTCTGGTCAAGGAAAAATCCTCTATCTTCTTCTAAAATTCTTTCCATCATTTGCTTATAACGCAACTCTAATGCTTTTATTACATCTTCTTTCATATCTGATTTAATTATATCTAATTCCTTGATTTTAGCATCAAGTTGACTAACCCTAAACCCCTCGGAATTATTTTTGGCTGCAAGGCGCATATACCATAAATACAATATAAAATCTGCGATGTTATATTGGTTTTTGTCTTCTCCAGTTTTTGAATATGAATCTATCATGGAAGTCAAATCACTAATACAAGAGTCTATTAGTTTATACCTTGAAATAGAATATTGGTCAATGAAATCTTTGTTATAACAAGACAAACCGATTTGAGCAACAACTTCAAAAGCTTCCTCTGCATAAGATCTTTTTATTTTTGTTGAATGAGAAAACGAGGACCAAAAAAAAGATAAATACCATGATATTTGTTCTATGAGTTCATCCTGAAATGTATCAATTTTGCTAAGCGGATTTGATAGCAAATCAAAATAGATTTTTATTATATAATTAATTGATGTACTAACATGCCAGAGAAATGTACTATTTCCTAAATCATTGTTGTCTGCTAAATTTCTAAAATGCAGATATATTACATGATTTATGTCTATAAAATTCTGATATGGATTTATCCAGTCCTTTTCTACTTTATTAAACAACGCTGCTTTTTGTACAAAATAAGAGAATGATTTATCGTTTGTAAGCTGGTATGGAACTGAAAAATGGAAATACACTAAATCATTTTTTAAGCTATTATTAACAGATAAAGCTAATGGAAATATTTCTTCAAATTTTTCTATAACATTTTTTAATGAATTTGTAATAGTATAAGGATAATTAGGAATCAGCATAAATAGCCGATTCATGATTTGCTCTAACACTTTATTTCCAAGTGACTGTTTGTTAGAAATAGTGCATTTCATTATAAGTTTTATCAACATATCATTGAGAGTGTAATCTATTTCAACAATATGTTCTTTCGAATATATATTCTTTGATATCTCTTCTATTATTTTGTTTCCTTGAAAAACAACTTCATCAAGATTTTTGTTCTGTGCATCATCTAATATTTTACCAAAATAGTCAATCGGTATAAACAATAAATCTTTGGCACCATGTATTTTTGAAGTGAGGAGAAAATTGCAAATGCTTTCTATTATTTTAGCTAATTCTCTGAGACAATAAATACTTGGGTATTCATGTTCTTCCTTATGTGCTCTTATTGCAATATTGAATAAACTCTCATAAGCTTTATTAAAAACTTTATCTGCATCGCATTCATTCACTAGATAATTAGCATCTTTGGATGGGTAAAAAGTTAGATTATTTTTGCGGCTATAGATATAAGAAATTGTTATTGATGATATTGCACTTACAATAGTCTCAACGGTTTCAATCTCATTTTTGGCGAGTGCTTTTATTGAAATTTCTGTTAGCTCGCCCAATTTTTTATTAATATGATTATAGTGACCTGTATTTGCAAGATAAAGACTTTTTTCCATTTCATATATATCAGTTTTTTTATAACCTTTCTTTAAAGAAACCAAGCAATATAATTTTGAAAGAAACCATAATATTCTATGAGTCTTCTTTATAAATTTTACCTCATTTCTTTTAAGTCTTTTTATGGCTTCATCTGGTTCTAATAATAAAGCAACTCTTCTATGATGCCAACGCAGTAAATCTAAAGTAATACCTACTGTTATTAAGTTAATCGGAAATAAATAAGGGGTATTAATTGCAAAAAATATTCGATCAATCGATGAAATAAATGCAAATAAGGCAAAAAGTGATATTAATATAAAAATTGTAGTATTGATCTTATCTGACCTATATAAATAAGAAATACTTTTTGAAAAAGAATCAATGGATCTTTGTATTGGGATAATAGCAATACTTATTGATAATATTAAAATAGTTATCAGAGTGCTGCCAATGGCAATAAAGATGGTAGGCAAAATTGAAGTATTAGCTAATATACTTTGGAAGTTCTGTGCATAGAGATAAATCGAAAAAGAAATTATTATGATAGAAATTATTGAATTAAAAAGTATTCGAAAAATTATTTTTAGAAACCAAAGCAGTTTTTTCAAAAATATTATTAATAAGCTTAAAGATCTCAATAAAGATCCAAGTATAAAACTTGATATTTTTTTAAAGATTGTTTTGTTCAAATGATGTTAACCTTCTTTTAAGTTCAGGTGAAATATTCCATACTATTGTAACATTACCAGTCATTTTTTGTTGTTTAACAAATCCATTTTCTTCAAACAAATCTAGAATATGGTTTATCAATACTAATGGTATAGATAACTTTTCAGATATATTATTTGATTCCTGAACTGTATCACCAGCATTCACAAGAAACGAAGCTACTGAAGTAATTGATTCATTGTAATTAGAAATATAAATTTTAGCATATTCCTGAAATCCAAATACAGTAACGACAACATGTGAGAATCCAGAAGAGTCCCAAGAAGCTCTAATGTAAAATCTACTATTTAAAATCTTTATTGAATCAATAATATCCTCTGTAGGTATTTCAAAGACTTTTAAGTCAGAAAAAATTTCAGACTTATCTGCCATTAAATAGCCATTTTTCATACCGATTTCACATATAGCTTTATGCACTAAGGTGTCTATTCTAGTTAGGTCTGTAATTATTTCTATTTCAGAAGTAGCATATTTGGGTAAATTGCCAATTGATGGTTTCACTTGTAGACCAGTTAACGAAGCAATAATTCTATCTGCACTTTGAATAAAGTTATTTATATCAGGTATGACTTCCCAGACAGTATCTTGTAGAGATTGTGGAATTTCATCTCTTTGAAGATTATCCAAGATTATCGGGATCAGTTTTGATTTTTTATTGATTCTATTAATTACAGCAGTATTTAACTCTTCCCGAACCCATGTTTTAATTATACTATTTTGAGAAAGTACAACAATGACAGCAGAAGCGTTTTTTAATCCTACTTCAAATATTTTGTCTACTAAACTATCACCAGGTAACATTTCCCATTTATCTAGCCAGACATCAATTCCTTTCCCCAATAAATACTCAGAAAATTTTAAAACAAATCTCTCTTTGTCTTCGCTAGCATGACTAATAAATACTTTTATTTCATTCAATTTACTTTCCCTCAACAATCTTTATCTCTTCTTCAGTTAAGCCGTAAAGCTGGTAAACTAATTTGTCTATTTCTGATTCTAATGCGTTGGTATCTGCTTGTGGATTTCTATTTTGGGCAACAATTATTTGATTGACTATTCCGACTATTTTTTGTGATATTACTTTCGAAGAAATTGGCAATGAAAGTGGTTCTAAATACTTAGTCTTAAATCTAAAATAGCCCCCTCTTATTACGTTACCCGTTTGAGTTAAAAAGAACCAAATTAATTTTGAATTTAGAATGCCAAGAAAATATTCATATGGGATATCAATTGACTCTTTCTTAACCAGAGCATAGCTAGTATCATTGTGATAAAAGTTTCCGGCCGAATCATAGCTCATCTTTGTTCCCAAACAAATATCTGGGGTTAGTATTTTTTTAGTTAAAAGATTATTAATATTTCTTGCATTCCATAGAGCAAACCAACTTGGGTATTTCATCTTTTCACTACCTCTTGAATTTAATCTGGCTTTTATACTATAAAAATATTCATAGGTCTTTGGGTATTCTGATTTCAAATCTTCTTCACTAATAAGAATAGTTTTTCCCTTTTCAAGGTAATACGGATAAATGATAAAGGTATTGTCAAATCTAATAATCCATTTATCTAGGTTTTTCCCAGAAAGCAAAGGTTTACAAAGTTCTTTCTCAAGCTCTATTTTTTTGCTAAGTATTTTTGAATAACCAATTATTGTTTCATTACTTATTTCTTCGCAGTCGTATATATAATAGGCATCATTATCTCCACTCACTATTCCTTGAAAAACCCCTTCAAATATTGCCGTTATCTTTTCCCCGCTATTTTTGATTTTTTCTATGATTTTATTCTTATTGCCTTCAGCCAATATCCAACTAGCTTCGCTTAGTTTATCATAATTAATTTTTTGAAATACCTTAATATCAATCGCGTTTATTTCAGTTGGTTTACATTTGATAAATGAAAGATGTTGGTTATTATGTGAAAAGAAAGTAATGCATGTATATGTTGTTGCATCTCCAAAAACCATTTCCTCACCAAAATGAATGATCTTTCTAACAAATTTACTTTTCGATAAAAAAACTCTGGTCTTAGTACCGAAATCAGCAACTAAATACTTGTGAGGCAAAATAAAACCATTTGACGAAATTTGGTTTACTATTCTTTTCATTAACTCTATAAACAAAACATAAATATCATACTTGCCTTTTGCTGTAAAGTAATTAGGATTATAGTATTCTTTCATTGCCAATTCTTGAAATCCAATATACGGCGGATTTCCAATCACAACATCAAAACCAACAAACTTTCCTTCATCATCGAGTACCTCAGGAAATTCAAATCTCCATTCGAAAGCATTACTATAAAGTGTCTTTAGTTTTTTATCATATTCTATCTTTAGCTTATCATATTCTTCTTGATCTCTTTTTCTTTTTTTATTCCATTGGTCAACAGACGTTCTATCAAATGAAAGGACTTCTTGAACCAAATTATTTTCAAGTTCTTTCAGGTGTTTATATTCTTTATCAATGGGGTTAGCTAACAATGCAAAGCTGTCTTTAATCAGTTTAATATTTTTACGTGCGGCTTCTTTGGTTGCTTTATCATTAGTGGATTTATAGATAAAGACTTGTTCTTTGTATTTCCCAGTAGCTAAACGAATTTTTTGTCTTGTAGAATCAAGAATTTTTGCTTCTTTATCATGTAAATCAAACCTGCTTATTAAAGAATTACCTTCTTTGATATTGATATCAATGTTTGGCAAGGTTTCTAATTCAGAGTAGTTGCTTTCATTAGTGTAAAAAGCATTCTTCAAGAGTTCAATCCATAAGCGGAGCCGTGCAATCTTAACCGAATTAGGATTTATATCAACGCCAAAGAGACAGTTTTCAATAATGGTTTGTTTTTCATTAAAAAGTGTTTCTTGAACTCTCTGCAATTTATTTGAGCTTCCGCTTCTTTTATCTTTCGGCGGGTGATATTCAAATATATCTTCACCATTATTATAGGTTATAATCAGTTCATCATTTTCAACCTTGGCTTCATAATCCGAAAGCAAACTTCCGTTTGCATCGGCAAGAAGACCGAGTTCCGATTTTATTGCAATCAGTTCATTAAGAGCAGAGACAAGAAAATGTCCGGAACCAACTGCGGGATCGCAAATCTTAATTGAGTTTATTACAGAATTGAATTCTAATATGTCATTAGTGTTTCTTCGCGGAGCTAAATGGTTTTTAACATCATCAAGTGTTTCAGATTTCCAACCATATTTATCGTTAAACTTCTGCATAACAGCCCGGCGCAGAGTCTCCCGGCACATATACATAGTAATGAATCCGGGTGTAAAGAATGAGCCGTCTTTGTAGCCGTTAATTTTTTCGAAGATGAGTCCAAGTACCGACGCATTAATGAGAGTTTTCTTGTCTTCTTGTATTTCTTCTTTGCCTTCCGAAGTAAAATCATAAGCATCCAGAAATTCAAATAAGTAATGAAGTACCGGAAGTTTTTCGTTTCTCTTTTTACCGAATTTATCTTTAAGCACTGTATTTTTGTAAAGGACGATAGGTGCATCATTATCGAGACTGTTGATTTTAATCGTTTCACCTTCGAGGTCACTTATTTCAAATAAAGAACTGTTTAAGTAAGGTACAAGCCCGAATTTTTTGTTAATTAGTTCGGTTCTTTCTGCTGCTGAAACAGCAAGAACTTGATGGAATAATTTGTAAAGCTCGTCAAAATCTTTAATGACAGTTTTGTTTAAGAATTTGTATTTATCATCATTGTGATATTTATGAAGTTGCGCTTCGAGAAGCTTAAGGAAAAGAATTCTATTCACCCAAGTGATGGAAAGTTCAAGGGCAAGGTTATATAACCTCTCATTATTTGTCTCACCATATTTTTCGGGATTATTAATCTTTGCAAGTGTGTTTTCAGTTTCAAGAATTAAGATTGCATTTTCAATAATGGAACCGGGGTCTCTTTCTTTTTCCGGTTTCCGGTTTATTAGTTTTTTGTTTTTCTCTTTTGTTTCAACAAGTCCTATTATGTGGAGTAATTCGTTGTAAAAGTTGCGGTCTAAGGAATTGCTGTCATTTGTAAAGGGTTGTTTAAGAAGATGAACCGGAGAAAGAATTTTGTAAAGAGCAATTTTTTTCTTGTTACTTTCATCATCAGTTTTATACCGTATCTTTTTGTAATCATGAATATTGAAGTAAGTAAACGGGATTTCCGATTTCAATTCATCTAAAAATGGTTTAGCAATTTCGTTATAAAATAAATCGGTATTGCCGGATGTTTTCTGCTTGTCTCTCCATCTTTCATAATTTTTAATTAGGGATTTGTTCTTAAAGAAAAGATGTTCAAATACGGTTGCATCAAAAATGAACCATTCATAAATATTGGTCGCAATCAGAAATTTTATGTCGTTGTTTTTATAATCTATTCTTTCTTCAAGGTAATAAAGGATAAGCTCATGCATCGCTTTTGCATTTAGGTTATCCTTAGTAATCATCTCTAATTTATTCTTTAGTCTCTTAACTTCAGCCAAAACAGCAGCTTTGTTTTGATTGTTTTCCAGGTAGATTACAAGATCAATATCTCTAAGTGTGTTTATGAAATGCTTATCATGATAATAAGTATCATTAAGAAAATCGCGAAGGATTGTTTTTGCATTTTCTTCTCGTTCATCATGATCTAAATTATCAAGCATTTTATCCAAATTACTTTCGAAAAGCTCGATCTCATCTTTGGAGATATTTTCTTTAAGGTAAGTTTTTTTAAGTGATTGTCTCGGAGTATAGGTTTTAATAATCATTTTCGTTGTTTACCCCAAGGATTATTGAAAAGGCTTATAGCCCTTAATATGTTCGTTGATCCACTCGGAAAGCTTGCCTACGAGTTCATGTTCATTTTTAATAGAAGATCTTTTTGCCATCAAATACTATTTTTATTATGCAATACAAATATAACTTACTCAAAACAAGTTTACCTTACAACCGGCAATTAATGCTCACAACTAACCACCAACAACTAATCACTGTTCAAAACTTCCAAATAGAACCTACTGAAAAGTAATTCCACTTGCTAAGTTCATATTAATAGGTACCAAGCCCCAATTAGTTTTAACATTTTTTATGTAGCAAAAAATCTTTGCCTTCATTATTATGCAGAGTGCATAAAGTTTATCAATTAAATAAGAACCCGTGGAGAAAACAATGATGCCTACCAGTTTGTTGAAATATTTATCTCTCTTTCTACTTTTATCTTCAAATAATTTTCTTGCTCAGAAACTTGATATGGAATTATTCAAGGGATTCAAAGCACGAAGTATCGGACCTGCAGGAATGAGCGGTAGAATTACCGCAATTGATGCGGTTCAAAAAGATCCCGATATAATTTATGTTGGTTCAGCAAGCGGAGGTTTGTGGAAATCAACAAGCGGAGGTGTTGCATGGGAACCAATATTCGATGATCAACCCGCAGCATCAATCGGCGCTCTGGCAATAGATCAAAATGTACCGGATATAATTTGGGTCGGCACCGGTGAAGGAAATCCGAGAAACACTCAAACAAGCGGTAACGGTGTTTACAAAAGTCTTGATGCCGGAAAGACGTGGAAATTTCTAGGTCTGGAAAACACACGCAATATTCACAGAGTAATTGTTGATCCTACAAACTCAAATATAGTTTATGTCGGCGCTCAAGGTTCTGCTTGGGGTGAAAGTTCGGAACGCGGTGTATTCAAAACTGTTGACGGCGGAAAAACATGGCGCAAAGTTTTATTTGTTGATAACAAAACTGGTATCGCAGATTTAATTATGGATCCATCCAACCCGAATAAATTAATTGCAGCAATGTGGGAATTCAGACGTTGGTCCTGGTCAATGAAATCCGGCGGACCGGGTGCGGGAATTTTTATCTCTTACGACGGCGGAGAAACCTGGCAAAGAAAATCCGATAAAGATGGTTTACCAAAAGGTGAGCTTGGAAGAATCGGTTTGGCAATTGCGCGTAACAATCCGGCAATAGTTTACGCACTTGTTGAAGCAAAAAAGAATGGTTTATACCGTTCGGATGACGGAGGAATTAAATGGCAATTAGTAACCGAAGAAAATGTAAGCAACCGTCCCTTTTACTATCACGAAATTTATGTTGATCCTCAAAACGAAAACAGAATATATAACTTGTTCTCTTCGGTAACTATGAGTGAGGATGGAGGAAAAACTTTTAAGCCGTTAATTGAAACTGATATTCATCCCGATCATCATGCGTGGTGGATAGATCCTAAAGATGGAAATCATATAATAGATGGAAACGATGGCGGCCTTGCAATTTCTTTAGATAGAGGAAAGACCTGGCGATTCATAGGCAACTTGCCGTTGGGACAATTTTATCACATCAACGTTGATGCGGCTATGCCGTATAATCTTTACGGCGGATTGCAGGATAACGGTTCGTGGAGAGGACCAAGCAGAGTTCTAAGTTCGGGTGATATTAGAAACAGTTATTGGGAAAATATTGGCGGCGGTGACGGCTTTGATGCTGCTGCCGACCAATTAGATTCTCGATATTTATACAGTATGTCGCAAGGCGGTGCTCTACAACGACTTGATATAATGAGCGGCGACAGAAAAGGTATTCGTCCGGTTCATCCCAAAGGAGATAAATTAAGATTTAACTGGAATGCTGCTTTCGCTCAAGACCCGGTTAACAAAT
>Ga0082335_1008574_pt1 | contig 11528 bp, 8 predicted proteins | sample Subgrocontami58m_FD_72375 | JGI IMG/M metagenome (GOLD analysis project Ga0082335, IMG submission 72375) | Subsurface groundwater microbial communities from S. Glens Falls, New York, USA - GMW37 contaminated, 5.8 m (SPADES assembly) (version 2) ...
CCCCGAGGCGGAGTTTCCCCTCGCCGACGCCCACGGCCAATATCGCTTCCCTTACCGGCATAAGCATATCCCGCCGGGCATGGAAGAACAGTTTCTCCTCGCTGCCTTCCGGCGCGATTTTGCCGTCAACGGGCCCAGCCTGTTCCGCTTGATCCGGGTGTTGCTCAGGGGCTGGCAGCGGCATAAGGACCATCCGCAAGAGCGGGTCCGGCGGCGTTTTGCCCGGGAGGTCTTTCCCCTGCGCTCCACTTACGCCGGCGCCATCTGGGCGATGCGCAAACGGTACCGGAATCAACCGGAGCTGGCCGGGCGCATGGAGGCCCTGCTCCGGGATATCTATGCCACTTTTGGCTGGGTCACACGCCTCCTGGCCCCGCCGATCGGCCTCTTCGCCCACTGGTCTCTTCAGCACGAGGAAGCCCGCCTGGCCAAGGGCTGGACCTATGAGCCGGGATGCATCCGCGAAAAGAACGCCGCCGCCCTGGTCCTGGAGGGCCATAAAGCCAAAGTGCCGGCGGTGGAGCAGCAGGCCGTCCGGGTATCCGGCAGTACGGCGCCGGCGCTGGATGGATCGGCATGATTATTTAATAACCGGCCTCCATATCGGGCAGCGACTTAGCTGCCGGAACAGGCAACCGCTTACTACCGTGATCGCTGAAGCTGAAAGATGAATTTATTCAACGTCGTATTCCAATCGGTCTTAAGCCTCATCGGTATCGGTGTGCTGGGGTTCTGGATACTGAAACGGGGCATCATCCCCGAGAATGTCATCGGCATCCTGTCCCGGCTCGCCATCGATATCGCCTTGCCCAGCGTGATTTTCGCCGGCATCCTGCTGAATTTCGATCCCCGGAAGGTCCCGGACTGGTGGCAACTGCCGTTGTGGTGGCTGGGCTTCACCGGCGTAGCCTTGATCTTCACCTTGCTCACCATGTTCCTGGCCCGCCGGACAACGCGCGGCGAATTCGCCATGTCCCTCCTCTTTCAAAACGGACTCTTTTTTCCGCTCATTCTGATAATCGGCATGTACGGCGCCGATTCGCCTTATGCGGCCCAGCTTTTCATTTTCATTCTCTTTCATCCGGTGTTGTTCTTCACGACCTCGCACCTGTTCTTCCGGAAGCGGGCCGGCGAAAACCGGCAACCGCAGTTGAACCTGGAAAGGATCATCAATCCCATCCTGGTAGCCACAGTCCTCGCGGTCGCTGTCAGGTTGACGGGACTGGAAACATATCTCCCGGACTTTCTCATCAAGATGCTCACCATGGTGGGTGGCATGACGGCGCCGCTGATCATGATCATCCTGGGCGGCAGCCTCTATATCGATTTTCAGAAGAAGGGGAAGATCCATTACGGCGAAATAGCCAAATTCGTCCTGATCAAGAATCTGTTCTTTCCTTTGGCGTTTCTCGGCCTGCTGGCGCTGCTGCGCCCCGCTTATCACATCGCCCTGATCGTGCTCCTCCAGAGCGCGGTGCCCCCGATTACAGGGGTGCCGATCTTTGTGGAACGGGAAGGGGGCAACCGGTCGATCGCCAATCAATTCATCCTGGCCAGTTTCCTCGGTTCCATCCTCACTATTCCACTGATTTTCACCCTCTTTAACCGCTTTTTCCCGCTGCCCTGAAGGCCTCTCCGCCAGTCGGGCCGAGCAGGGTTATTTTTTCCCTCGGGTTCGGCGGCAAAATCTCCTTTTTTTCTGAATATGCCGATCTTATGTAGTTAATTATATTAAATTATGGTTTTTTTCTTGACATACACCTGCTCCTTGACTATGCTTCACGGGCATCTCGGCCTTAGGACCAATAAATGGAAACCGAAAAATAAAATGGAGGGGAGCACAATGAGTAAAAAGTTAATTGTGTTGCAAGTCTTCATCATCTTCTTCACCCTCGGCATGACACTTGCCAGTTACGCCGCGCCACAAAAAATGCCCGCCAAAACAACGCCAAAGGAACAGCCGAAAACCGGCGGTACGTTAATCTTTGGCATCGGGAGGGCATTAGCCAATCCCAATCCCTTTGTGGCTACCATGTCCACGGATGCCTTTATCAAGGAAACCGCCTACGAATCCCTGCTGACTCAAGACGATGACGGAAAAATAATTCCCAACTTAGCGGAATCATATGAAATTTCCGGAGGGGGGACGGTTTTCACGCTGTACCTGCGCAAGGGTGTCAAATTTCATAACGGAAAAGAGATGAAGGCCAACGATGTCATCTGGTCTGCCAACTATGTGAAAGATCCAAAGAACAGCGCCTTCGGCCAGAATATCATCAAAGACGTGGTGTCCGTTGAAAAGTCCGGCGACTACACAGTCGTATTTACCCTCTCCAAGCCCTCCGTCACTTTTCTTTCTTGCCTGGCTACGATCCGCATGCTGCCCGTCGTTCCGGAAAATTCATTGCAGACGGGCCAGATCAAGTTGGGGAAAAATGCCTTTGTTCCCGGAACCGGCCCCTTCATCTTTGAAGAATACCAGCCGGGGATGGACATGGTGGAGAGGAAATACTCCGACTATTGGGGAAAGCCGGCCTACCTGGACAAGCTGATCTTCCGCCCGATTCCCGACGGCGCCAACCGGTTTAACGCCCTTAGAACCGGGGATGTTCACATGGCGGACCGGCTTGCCGCACTGGACATCACCCGCGTAAGAAAGGGGGAAGTCAAGGGAATCAAGATCCTGGAAGAACCTTTTGGAGGGTTTCAGCATATCATCTTCAATTATTTGAGTCCCCAGTTCCAAAAACCGGAAATGCGCCAGGCCATCGCTTATGCCATTGATAAGAAAAGACTGCTGGATGAGGCATTCTTCGGGGCCGGTACTCCCACAGATATTATGATCGCACCGAACAGCATCTGGACAAAGGCCGCCAGCATACCGCCGCATAAACGCGACCTGGCGAAAGTAAAGGCGCTCCTGAAAGCTGCCGGTTATAACGGCCAGGAGCTGTCGGTGATCGGGGCCAGACAGGAAACGGAGCTCCTGGACTCCCTGCAGAGGATGCTGACTGAGGCTGGGCTCAAGGTCAAACTGGAGATCCTCGAAGCAGGATTGGTGAACGAGCGCCTACGCCTGGGCAAGTATGATTTTCACAGTGGCGGCGTCAACATGGAGGCCGACCCAGTTTTGACCATGGTTCCCTATTACTATACGAACAAGGTGGAGAAGGCGCAGTATTCCAGTCCCAGGGTGGATCAACTGCTCGACAATCTGGACCGGGAGTTTGACGGCAAGAAGCGCCTGCAAATATTCAAGGAACTGGCTTGGGCAATTCATGATGACGCGGCAAGCATCCCGATGTTCTTTACAGCTCGCTACGTGGGCATGGTGGAAAAAGTTCAGGGCATGGAAGCCCGGAAGGCCACGGCCTATCGACCGAGCGGGCGTTATTTCAAACAGGCATGGCTTAAGTGAGGTGGGGAAGAGATTATGAACTATGTGGTGGGTGTTGACATTGGCGGAACGTTTACTGATTGCGTGGCAGTGGATAATGAAGGCCGGGTAACCATCGGCAAGGCACTTTCGACCCCGGCCGATTTCTCGCAGGGGGCACTGAATTCAGCAAGCGATGCGGCCAGAAACCTCGGCCTCAAAGACGCCCATGAACTTCTGAGCGCTACCCAGTTGTTCTTTCACGCCTGCACCATTGGCGACAACACACTGATCACCCGCGCCGGCGCGAAAACGGGATTGATCATGACCAAGGGGTTCGGAGACAGCCTGCACGCGATGCGCGGTAAAATTGCCGAAGGCCTGACGGAAAACGAAATCGCCCATCGTTCCGCCCGGGATAAGCCAGAACCCTTTGTGGCGCGGAAACTTGTGGAGGAAGTGCCGGAACGTATCGACTATAAGGGTACCGAACTAATTCCCCTCAACCGCCAAGCCGCAGAGCGGGCCATCGAGAGGCTGGTTGCCCAAGGCGTGGAGTCCATCGCCGTCTGTTTTTTATGGTCGATCATGAACGACGCCCATGAAAGGGAACTCGCGGAAATATTGCGGAATAAATATCCCCGCCTCTACATTACCCTTTCCAGTGAAGTCGCACCTTATATCGGCGAATATGAAAGATCGGCGACCACGGTTTTCAATGCTTATATCGGCCCGAAAATTTCCAGCTACCTGCAAAACCTGCAAAGTGTCCTGAAAAACAAAGGGGTGCGCCGGGAACCTTTGATCATGCAGGCTTACGGCGGCGTGCTGGGCATCGAGGCCACCTGCCGTAATGCCGTCGGCATTATTGAATCAGGTCCTGCCGCTGGTATCGTGGGTACGCGCTTTTTAGGCGAGCACATCGGCGAAAAAAACATACTTGCCACGGATATGGGCGGGACGACTTTTAAGGTCAGCGTGGTGCGCGACGGCGTCATCGAACGGGACTACAACCCGGTAATCCTCCGTTACAGCATTCTGTCGACAAAGATCTGGGTCGAATCGATCGGTGCGGGCGGCGGTAGTATCGCCTGGATCGATCCGGAGACGGGCCTGCTGAAAGTGGGGCCGCAGGGGGCCGGCGCCTCGCCGGGCCCGGTATGTTACGATGTGGGTGGCGAAGAACCTACGGTTTCTGACGCCGACCTCGTTCTCGGTTATCTTAATGAAAACTATTTTCTCGGTGGCCGGATGAAGCTCAACAAGCTGAAGACACTCGCGGTTATCCGTGAAAAAATCGCCGGTCCGCTGAACATGACGGAGGTGGAAGCCGCCAGCGGCATTTACCGTATCGCCAACGCGCACATGAGCGACCTCATCCGCAAGGCTACCGTGGAGCGAGGCCATGATCCCCGGAACTTCGTCCTCTTCGCCTTTGGCGGCGCCGGGCCGGTCCATGCGAGCCGCTATGCGGCGGAACTGGGAGTACGGCAGGTCGTCATTCCTCTGACCGCTTCGGTGCACGGTGCAACGGGGCTCATAAGTTCCGATGTGGTTTATGAGTATGGAAAGTCGGATCATGTCGTCCTGCCCGTGGAGCCGGCACGGGTCAACGATAATTTTGCCGGCCTTTTGCAGCGCGCGCTGGGCGATCTGCGCCGTGCCGGCTTTACCGCCGGTGACATAGACGTGACCAGGAGCATGGATATGCGCTATCGCTACCAGGTCCATGAGCTCAATGTGCCTTTCGCGTCCGGCGTCGCGCCCATTACGGAAGCCGACATGGAATCCCTGTCCATCCACTTCGACGACTTGTACGAAAAGGCCTTCGGCCAGGGATCGGGCTACCGCGAGGCGGGTAAGGAGATCCTGACCTTCCGCCTGACCGCCCGCGGGTTGCTCAAGAAACCGGACATCAAGTCCGAAATGCCGGTAAAGTCCGACGGCGGCGGCGCGCTTAAAGGCGAGCGGGAGGCTTACTTCGAGGAATACAAAAAGTTTGTTCCCACCCGCATTTACGACTTCAAAAGGATAAAGCCGGGGACGGAATTTAGCGGCCCGGCGATCATCGAAACTCCCGTCACCACAATCTTGGTCAATCCCGGCGATCGGGCGGCCATGGATGAATACCGGAATATCAGAATTCACTTAGGAGCGTAACCATGGCCGTGCATTCTATCGTGAGCAGCGTTGATCCGATTACTTTTGAAATTTTGTCGCACCGGCTCTATCAGATATCCAAGGAGATGGGAACGGCGCTGGAACGCGTCGGCGGTACGGTAAATACCACGCAGATGCATGATTATATGGCCTCTCTGTATTTGGCCAACGGCGACGTGCTGTCCGCCGGCGATGCCATGGGCTGGCATGTCGCCTGCGCCGGTTTCGCCGTGAAACGCATCATCGAGCGTTTTGCCCAACAGGGCGGCATCTATCCCGGCGATATTTTCCTCCTCAACGATCCCTATCTGGCAGCGATCCATCAGTCCGATGTCTACCTGATTTCGCCGATTCATTACCAGGACCGGCTCATGGGCTGGAGTGCCACTTTCGTACACGTGATGGATATCGGCGCCATGTCCCCCGGCGGCAATTCCCCGGGCGCCACCGAGATCTGCCACGAAGGCATTCGTATCCCCGGCATCAAATTGGTGGAACAGGGTAAATTGCGCAAAGATCTTTTTGATGCCTTCATCAATATGACACGGCAGCCGGTCATGGTGGGCCTGGACCTGAAATGCGAGATCGCGGCCAACAATGTCGCCAATGCCCGCATGCAGGCGCTGTTCGAACAGTTCGGCCCCGAAACGGTAACCGCCGTATCTCGGGAGATGCTGCACTATTCGGAGTCAATCCTGAGGAAAAGGATCGCCGAGATTCCCGACGGCTCCTGGAGCGAAACGGGAAGCATTAATGCAGGTGATACGTGGAACGTCCATGCGACCCTCCACAAAAAGGGCGAACGCCTGCTTTTCGACTTTACTGGCAGCAGCCCGCAGGCGAAAAAGGGCATCAACCTGCCCTACCATGCGACCTTTGGCGCTTGCTATGAGGCGATCCTCTACACCCTGGCCTACGATTTGCCGAAGAATCATGGGGCGCTGAATACGATTGAAATCATCGCCCCGCCGGGAACCGTAGTTAATCCCACGCCGCCGGCGCCGGTATCGTTAAATACGACCTCGGGCGGCGCCACCGCCAAGTTTGTAGCCAACTCGGCGATGATGCAGATGCTGGCTACCAGCGATAAATGGCGCGGCGAAGTTATGGCGCTGGACGCCGGGCATCGTCTGGCCCGCCATGCCGGCGTCAACCAGCATGGTAATTACTACGTTTCCACCCTTTCCGAGGGCGCACTGGACGGCACGGGCGCCCGCTCCTATCGAGACGGGGACGACACGGGTCACGGCCTCAGTTCCCACAACATCGAATGGCTGGAGGCAAATTTTCCGTTGCTCTTTCTCTTCCGACGCAACATCAAAGGGGGTGGAGGGGCTGGCAAATATCGCGGGGGGACGGGCAGCGAATCGGCCCTGACTGTGCACGACGCCCCCGAAGGCAAGATCAGGGGCGTCGCCCTGGGAGTCGCAGGGCTGCGAAACTCCGGCCAGGGAATATTTGGCGGCTATCCGGGCGCTCCCAGTTTGCTGATGCTTACGGAAGGCGCTTGCGTCGAGGAGAAGATTGCCCAAGGCAAGTCCCCCGACCAGCTCGACGAACTGGGCGGCCAAAGCAGGCTGTTGCCTTATTGCGAATTCGATATTCAGCGGAATGACATTCTTTATATGCGCGTGGCCAGCGGCGGTGGCTTCGGCGATTCACTGGACCGGGAACCGGAACGGGTATTTAAGGACTTGGAAGACGGCGTCATTTCGCGGGAGGAAGCGCGAGACCTTTATGGCGTCGTGGTTGCCGGCGATGGGGCAGAGGTTGATCAGGCAGCAACAGAAAGACTGCGCGCCGATCTGCGGAAGAAGAGGCTGGAGGAATAAAGATGAAACACCCCTTGCGAGAAAACATGGAGGTCGTGGCGTCCAACGACAGGTCATCGATCTGCTGCAGCAGATGTCACTTTCAATACTGCGGCGCGGAACAGGATTGGCGGGAGTTCAGCAAAGTGCGGCTGTTGGCGCCCTCCAACGCCGGGCGCCTGATGGGCCTCCTGGATGGCCAGTATTTAATGCGGCAATTTTATTGCCCCTCCTGTGCAGTGCTGGTGGATACCGATTTCCTGGAGACCGAGCCCAAGGAAGTGGTTAAGCGGGATGCGGCGCCCCAGGAATGTCCGAATCGACCGGAACCGGTAGCACTCAAATTGGACGGCAAAACGACGGTTGTCCTGGTTCTCGATTTGAGCGCCCGCTGCGAGGAACCTAAAGAGGTCTGCTCACTATTAATGGAACCGGTGGGCAAATTTCTCGCCAGGGCACGAGAGGCTCAAGTACCGGTTATCTACACTGTTTCAGCAGCCGGCAAGGGAACCGTCCTCGGCGAAGTAGCTCAGCCCCTCAAACGAAAGGCTACGGAACCCGTCCTTTCTCCCGATGCCTTCGACAAATTCATGGGCGGCGAGCTGAAGACGGAACTAGATAAACACCTCTGCCGTTCGCTTGTTATCGTGGGCTCGGCCACTAATTTTGCGGTGCTTTACACGGCCACGACGGCGGCGCGGGTGCACCGTTACGAGGTGGTGATTCCGCTGGATGGGGTCAATGCCAAAGGGCAATACGAACACGAATATGCCCTCCACCAGTTGACGATCCTGCCGGCGGCGGCCAACAAGCAATTCCGTTTCACAAAGTTGAAAATGATCGAGTTTGCATAGAATCCGGGAGGAAAGGCAGTGAATAACAAGAAGCCAATTTTATTGGGAATAATCCTGGGCGTCATCTTGGCCCTGGGCCCCATTATTAAGGACGACGCGGCGGCCGGGGAACAGCCAAAAAAGACCGCTCAGCCCCCCAAGACCTCACCGTCTTCCCGTTGGGACACTGTACTGCAAGCAGCAAAGAGTGAAGGCACCCTCATCGTTTATACTACAGCCAATCCCGCAACGCGGGTGGCCCTGACCAAGGCATTTAAGGACAGGTATGGTCTTACCGTCGAGTTCCTCGCCGGCCGCGGCGAGGAGTTGGCGCAGCGCATCGCTACTGAAAACCGGGCCGGCGTTTATCTGGGTGACGCGCTGCTCATGGGCGCCCCCGTACTCCGCTTGATTTTAAAGCCCGCTGGCCTGCTGGCCCCGCTCGATTCCGCCCTCATGCTCCCTGAGGTTACCGATCCGACCCGGTGGCGCGGCCGGAAGCTCCCCTTCATCGACAAGGAACATCAGATTATTGCCTTTGTCAATAAGACCGGCAGTTATGTGGCGGTGAACACCGATTCCGTTAAGGCGGCAGACCTGAAATCTTTTCGCGATTTCCTCGACCCCAAGTGGAAGGGAAAAATCGTCATGGACGACCCGACGGTCTCCGGAGCGGCCGAGGGCTGGGCTGTCCTGATGCTCAGCATCTTCGGCCAGGACAAGGGAAAGGAATATCTTCAGCAAATAACCAAACAGGATCCGGTTGTTCTCCGGGATAAGCGCGCAGTCGTGGAATGGCTCGCCCGAAACAAGTATTCTATAGCTATTGGGGCGGATTCCCAGACCTACAGCGAATTCAAGGCGAACGGGGCGCCCGTTGCCTACTTGAAGTTAAGCGAAGCCAGCGTCAGTACATCTTCGGGCGGCTTGACGGCGATGCTGAAACGGGCCGCCCACCCCAATATGGCGCTGGTTTTCGTCAACTGGCTCCTGACCAAAGAAGGACAGACGATCTTCCAGAAAGCCTTTGGCGCCCCCAGCGCCAGACTGGATATCGATATGGCCGGCCTGGAGACGGCCTTTATCCCCCAGGAAGGTGAAAGACTCATACAGGATGCCAGCGATGAATGGTATGCCAACTATCCCGTTTATAGGGAGATAATCAGGCAGATTTTCAAACCGCTCATGTAATGAGAAGCAACTCCCCAAAAGAGGAAGGGGTTCGAAGATTAATCAAATCTCCTGATAGCGTTAAAGCTATTGTTTTTTAAGCGTTTTAGGCTTGAAGGTGACTTGATCGAGATAGTGCCGGAGGGACAGGACGGGATGGTGGAGCAGCATGCGCGGTCCGGAATAACGCATGACCCGGCGGACCTGCTCCCGCATTTCGGCTTTATAGCAATGGATGGGGCATTTGGCGCAGGTAGGTTTGGCGGCCCGGAAGGGACACTTGTCAATCCGCTGCATCGCATAGCGGTGCAAGTCACGGCACTCCGGGCAGAGGCCCTCTGCCGGATCGTGATGTCCCCGGCAATAAAGCTCGATCATCACCTGGATGGTATGGCGTTCGCGTTGCAGACGCTCTTGCTGGACAGGCATCTTTCTTCTCCTGGGAGAAAATTATATTACTTTCAGGCGCTTAAGACCAAAATGGTCCCCACAACCAAAAGCGCGTTGCTCAAAAGCACCCACCGGCTGAAGCTCTCATATTGGCGGTTAAAAATGAAGGCCAGGAGCAAGACCCCCAGCGGGCTGGTCCGAATCACCGCCGTGACCAGGATCACCGAGCCATGCTGCAGGGCCAGATAGCGGAACAATTGGGCAATATTGGTAGTAAGCCCGGAGAGGAGAGCCAGGTGCAGCGATTTCCGGTCCGCCCCGAACATTTCCTCTCTATTTTGGCGGTTCAGCAAAGAGGGGATGATGGCGATCGAGGCGCTGGAATAGGCAATCAGACTGCCGGCGACCGGCGTCCCCCCGCTTTCCAGTCCCAGTTTGACCAGAATGATGCTGCTGCCCCAGAACACCGCCGCCCCCAGGCCATAAAGCATCCCCAGATAAAGGGTGGGGCGGTCGACTTCTTTTCCCTGGTAAGCCCCCGTGGGCATAGCGCCCCGGGCCACGGTCTGCTCGTTAAAAAGCGTAATAAAGGGACTGGATAATGAGCAGAGGACACCCAGGAGCATGGGGGCATTGATCGTTTCCCCGACGATGATGACGGCCGCCGTGACGCTGACCATCGGCGATAAACTGGTGACGATATTGGAGCGGGTTGAACCGATCATCTGGATGGATTTGTAGGCCCAGGTACGGCCGAAGGCAAAATGGATGACGCCGGAACAGGCAAAAAATACGTAAGCCCGCCAGGGGAACTGGCCCAGTTGAAATATTTCCCCGGTCACGAGGGCGGCCAGGCCGGACAAGACCGGGCCCGTTAAAATGGAGACATTAGCTACGTAATTGGAACTGGTGCGGAGCATCCCCCGGCGGGTAATAATGGCGTTGCTGGCGAAAGCGACGGCACTGCCGAAAGCCAAAAGAATCCCGAGCATACTCCTCCTGTTTCATATTACTGCGAAAATAGTGTTACATCGGTGTTTACTATATAAATAAGGATGAACCACAAATATTCTGCCCGCATCCCGGAGCTGAAGACGTCTACCATCACCGGCCGCAGTTGTCCATTTTTTTGTCCCTGCTTCCGGTCAGCCATTTTTCCTTGACACACGGCCGTCCTTCCCATATAGGCAAAGGTAACTGGACATTCTACGAAGACACAAAGGGGGAGGACCGCGTTATGAGAAAGACCGTTGCCATCATTGCAGGTTTGGCGTTTTTCGCGCTGCTGTTTGTTGCCGGCCGGGACGTACAGGCCGCAGCGGCCCCGCGGGGAGACGGGGAAGCAAAGTGGCAGGAACTGGTGCGGGAAGCGCAAAAAGAGGGAACCGTCAACATCTATGCCAATGCCATCCCGGCAGCAGCCCGGACCGAGGTTCAACAGGCCTTCAAGAAAAAATACGGCATCGGCGTGGAATATACGCCCGGCGGCGGCGGGGAATTGGTACAGAAATTCAAGGCGGAAACGACGGCGGGCCTCCATGTGGTGGATATCATGCACACTGGCAGCACGACCTTTCTCAATCTCATGAAACCGTTGAAGGCCACGATTCCTATTGAGCCGCTGCTCATGCTGCCCGAGGTACTTGATCCGACGAAGTGGCGGGGCGGGGATCTGCCCTTTGCGGGTACGGAAAAGCATGCCTTTATTTTCATGCTCCTGGCCCACAAATTCTACTGCTTCAAACCCCATGTGGTGGAAGAAAAGGGAATAAAATACACCCTGGACAT
>Ga0082335_1008575_pt1 | contig 11528 bp, 12 predicted proteins | sample Subgrocontami58m_FD_72375 | JGI IMG/M metagenome (GOLD analysis project Ga0082335, IMG submission 72375) | Subsurface groundwater microbial communities from S. Glens Falls, New York, USA - GMW37 contaminated, 5.8 m (SPADES assembly) (version 2) ...
TAAACGTTTGTTGGAAACCTTCTTCTGAACATAACCGTTCTTTATTTGCCGAACCGCAGAGGTTCTCTATAATGAACGAGATACTATGCCGCCACTCTCACTTGAACTGCTGACAATAGCACTTGGCGCCCTGCCGATAACCGAAGGCAAAGGCGCTGTTCTTGTTGCGCTTACCGCATTTCAATTTCCCCTGTTGAAGGGATTTATTTTGGCGATGCTGGGGAATATGCTGGGAGGCATAGCCGCACTTATCTTCCTTGAGAAGTTCGCGGAAAGCGCGCGACACCGCTCATACGGCATAAACAGGATCTTAACGTGGATATTCGAGCGGACGCGCATACACCACTCGGATCATTTCCACCACTGGAAATGGGCGACGATAGCGCTTTTTATTTTCGTTCTCACGCCCGTCCCTCTTACCGGTGTCTGGAGCGGAGCCGTCGCCGCAATACTGTTCGGTATTCCGTTCAAAAAAGCGGCATTAACACTGTACGCGGGCGCGTTCATTTCTACCGCCTTCTTTGCGGTGCTCATATACACCGGCGTCATTGCCGTACGGGCCGCGCTATAAAATAAAAACCGCGCGGGTCGCGGCATGCTGCATGATACGAACGAACGTTTCTTTTACGAAACGTTTTCTTTTTGCACGGATGCAGCGGGACGGAACACGAAAAACTTATATGCGGTGAAGTTCCATATCATGGAAACCGCCGTGGCGCACGCCGGAGCGATGACGCCTCCGAATAATTTTGATTCCGGTCCAAGCTTCGCTATGACCGTCGCAACAACTACGTTAATTAAAAATCCCACGGCGGTAAATGCATAAAAGACAACGGCTTCTTTGCCCACCCCGTGGCTTCCTTTTTTCTCGAACGACCAGGAACGATTCCAAATAAAAGAGTTAAGCGTTGCAACGGCGAATGATATCGCTTTCCCTATGGAATAGAGCGGCACGTTAATGCCGACTATCGAGAGCGCCTTTTCCGTAGAAAAGCCGATGGGAGCCAAAATAAGATTGAACACTCCCCAATCGATGGATGTATTGGAGAACCCGACCGCAGCGAACTTTCCCATTTGGAAAAATATCGGGTTTATTTTCTTTGCAAGAACGAACGCAAGAACAAGACATGCAAGCGCGACCAGCGGGACCCCGAGCACAAACAAGACCGGAAGTACTGCGGCCGGAACCAAAGAAACAAACAACCCGCTTAATTCGGGTTGCGCGCTCACAATAGCATAGCCGAACAAACCGACTATTTCACCCAAGATAAGGATGATGACGAGGTCTTTTTTCTTCAATACCGGCAGCACGTCCATACATTTCTATTGTAACCGAAAATACGCGCCCGTCACAGGGACGGCGAAAGCAAACATGATACAATATATATATGGGACGAAATAAGGCATATCTTCTGCTGGGCATCATTATTGTTGCCGCCTTTTTCCGCTTCTGGCAGCTGGATACAACGCCCCCAGGGCTTTACCCGGATGAGGCAATGAACGGCATAAACGCCCTGCAAGCCATTAATAACGTAGATTTTAAGGTCTTCTATCCCGAAAACAACGGACGAGAAGGCCTTTTTATAAACCTGCAGGCGCTCTCCGTACAAATATTCGGAACAACGCCCTGGGCCCTGCGTGCGGTTAGTGCGGCCGTGGGGACGCTTACCGTGCTCTTCTTTTTCTTTATGATGCAGGAATTGCTGGCGCTTATCCGCCCACACCTGCACGCGCACACGAAACTATTCTCGTATTTCAAAAATGAATATTTTTCGTATATTGCCGCATTTTTACTTGCGACAACGGCCTGGCATGTACATTTTTCGCGCATCGGTTTCCGCGCCATCATGGTGTCGTTCTTCCTGTCGCTCGCGATACTATTCCTGCTTCGCGGGATCCGGACGACAAAATTGAACCATTATATTTATTCCGGTATTTTTTGGGGATTGGGATTTTATACCTATATCGGTTTCCGCCTCGCTCCCGTCTTGGGACTCGCGATATTTATTATCCATGTTCTTATTTGGCGGCACCAGAAACATGGTTCATTCGTAAAATTTTTAACTCCGTATATTGCACTCGGTATCGCGGTAATAATAACGATGCTTCCCCTGTTGGGTTATTTCGCGGGACACCGCGATGATTTCGGCGCGCGCTCGGGAGGAATATCCGTCTTTGCCGCAGAGAATCCCGTACTCGCGTTTTTGGAAAGCACGGCAAAAACCCTCATTATGTTCAACATCGCGGGCGACTGGAACTGGCGACATAATTTTGCGGGAAGCCCGCAACTCATCTACGGCGTCGGTGCGTTTTTCCTTCTCGGGGTCGTTCTGCTTATTAAAGACTCGGCAATAGCTTTTCTGCGGAAACACGACCCTCATTTGTTCATACCGAAAGCCGTTGTGGGCGGATGGTTCTTCGCAACAATGCTTCCCGCCATACTCACCAACGAAGGTTTGCCTCACGCGCTTCGCTCGATCGGAATGATACCTCCCACGGTCATATTCGCCACTATCGGCATCGTGTGGGCCTGGGATTTTTGGCGCACCGCAACGGGCGCGAACATGCGCCTCGCTTCGGGATTGTTGGGACTGGTTCTTGCCGCGATTGCCGTGGGAAACTGGCATCACTATTTTATCGTCTGGGCGCACGACCCGAATGTTGAAGGAGCGTTCCGCCAAGATCTCATGGATATGTCCCGAGTGCTTAATGCGCAGGGGCTTGAAGCAACGAAATACGTTATCGTGAACGAAGATGGCGTGCTCCTGGACGGCATCCCCGTACAATCGGCAACCCTGCGTTTCCTGACGAAAGACGACCCGGCTATCCGCTATATGCGCACTCCCGATGCGAGTACAATACGGGTAGCAACCGGTGAAAGTGCCGTCATAATGCTCACCAACCCCGACGACACCGGTTTGAACGAACAGATACAAAAAATGTTCCCGCAGGCAGAAAAGCTGTGCGGAGACGCGCAATATTTCTTTATTCGTAACTAAATTATATGAGCGCAGCGTTAACTCGTGGACTCGCGATATCCGCGATTATCACATTTCTGCTTCTTGCCGGCTCAAGTGCGCGGCAAGACACATTGACCACCGACGAGGACCCTCATATTGGCGCGGGTATTTCATACGTCACACAACGGGATATGCGGCTGAACCCGGAGCATCCGCCCCTCATGAAAGACCTCGCCGCGCTTCCGCTTGTATTCATAAAAGACCTGAACGTTCCCACGAACAATAAATCGTGGACAGAGGACCTCAACGGCCAGTGGGATTTCGGCCGCGAATTCATATTTTATTCCGACAACAATGCCGATCTCGTCGTTGCTGTCGCCCGCATTTTCCCCATACTAATCACGGCGCTGCTCGCCTGGTTCGTTTTCCGCTGGACGTATGAACGCGGCGGCTCGGGCGCGGGGCTTCTCGCGATCACCCTATTCGTATTCTGCCCCGTTATTCTTGCGCATGGACACCTGGTAACCACGGATATTCCCGCCGCCTTCGGAGCATTCGTTGCGACATACTTTCTCATTAAATTCCTCGAAAAGCCCGGTGGACGCGCAATTCTTTTCGCCGGTATTGCATTCGGCGTTGCAGAACTTTTCAAATTCTCGAATTTTCTGCTTATCCCGTATTTCGGAGCGCTCGCATTCGGCTGGCTTATACTGAAAACCGTTAACGGCGGGAGAAGCGAACTGCGCCGACTGCCGGTTAATTTTCTCACGTATGTCGGCGGGACCATTCTGATCGGAATACTGGGATATCTTCTCGTTTACGTTGTATATATTTGGCACGTTCTGAATTATCCGCCGGAACGCCAAATGAGCGATGCAAAAACACTCTTAAGCTCATTTGGTTCACCCTTCCTGGCGGACATGGTCGTTGCAATGACGCAAATTCCGATTTTCCGCCCGATCGCGCAATATCTTCTGGGATTATTCATGGTGCTTCAGCGCGCAGTTGGCGGCAACACCGCATTCTTCATGGGTGAAGTGTCCGCCACCGCATGGAAATCATATTTCCCCATCGTATATTTCTTCAAGGTTCCGCTACCGCTCCACATCTTCACGCTTATTGCGGCGTGGGCGGGAATCCGTCATTTCGGACACATCGTGCTTGCCAGCAAACGCCCGGCTGAACTCACGCGTTCCTTCTTCCAGTTCGCCCAAAAATATTTCTTTGTATTCGCATCGCTCTTCTATATTGCGATGTACTGGGCCTCATCGATACTCAGTAATCTCAATATCGGCGTTCGCCACCTCATGCCGGTATTCCCCTTCACCATCATGCTCGCATCGCTTGGCGTTGCGGCGTGGGTAAAAAAGATCGCTCCGGGGCACATTGCGCCGCTTGCGCAAATACTGAATGAATTTCAAACATCGCCGAAGGCGGCAATAAAACTCATAGTTATCGTTCCGCTCATCGCCTGGTATATAACGAACGCGGTTATCGCGTGGCCGCATTATCTCTCCTGGTACAATGAAGCCTCGCTTGTTCGCGGAGGCGGACACAATATCGCCGCCGATTCAAACCTGGACTGGGGGCAGGACCTCAAAAATCTTGTTGCATTCACGGAAAAATATAATATAGACAAAATACACGTAGATTATTTCGGATGGGCACCCCCCCAATATTATCTCAAAGAAAAATATGTGCCGTGGACATCGGACATGGGCAATCCGCACGGCTGGCTTGCCGTTTCGGCGACCTACAAACAGGAAAGCTGTGCCAAACCGGCAAAAGGATTCAACCGCGATACGACAAAATACTGCTGGCTTGAAGCATACCGACCCCAGGCGATCATAGGCGGCTCGATATTCGTATATAATTTGGAGTAACTTTTATATAAAATAATCCCCGCACCGTTTGGTGTGGGGATTTTTTCATTCTACGATGTACTTCGCCATGATCTCCCGGAGCTGTACCCGCGCGTCTTCTACACCCGCTTCGCATGCACGATTCAGAGCGGCAATAGTTCGATCGCGGTCGTACCCGGGAGGGTTAAGCTCTTCCATTTCACGGAGCGATGCGGCATCCCGCATTTTGCGCCGGAAACGGTACGAACGCAGCTCATCTTCGATGATGCGCTCGGCATCTTCCCGCGACAGGCGCGGACCGGAAGCGAACAAGCGAACGTCCAGAGGCGCTTGTGCAACGGCTTCACGAGACGACGCGAATTTCTCTGCCGTCTCGATCTCCCGTTCGTGCCAATCTGCCAACACGGTTTCGTGGAAACGGACCTCGTGCCTGCATTCAAGCACATGTGCGCCGTCATAGAACGCAAGATGCTCACGCTCTTTTGCGATGAGCCGTCCGAAGAAAACGAGATCCTGGCTCGTCGGCGTTACGGCAACGATTTTCTGTTCATCGTCACCCAGAGCGGGGTTGTATGCCACAACCTCGCGCGCCATTTCCTGAAGCCAGAACCAGAAGAGAAGTTCTTCGTGGAAGAACTCACGGAAACGCTCAAGCGCTTCAGCAAAACAGTGCGCTTCAGAAGCGCTTATACGCCACACTTCACCGGGCAATGCCGGCCTGAAGCCGAACATGTCATTAATTCCTCGCTAAAAATGGAATGTGCCGGTTAATGAATAAATTATACAACTAAAATGAAAAAAGTCAAATTAAAAACGCCTCATGAAGAAGCGTCTATAATTATTATTTATGCTGTTTTTGCTTCAGCTCCCATACAAGCCACATACCCAGAAGGTACGCGATGAGAAGAATGAGACCGCACAAAAGAACGGCGCCCAAAGCATCCTGAAGCGTTTCAAGCCGGAAAACTTCCTGAACACGCGCCAGCACCGCAAGAGCCCCCGCGGCAAGGCTTCCCAGAACAAGCAAACCGACCGCAAGCCGCTGGATATGGATCATTACACTCTCCTTCTCTGCGCAACGAACATTGCAGGTACTATATCCGCGGCACGGAAATGCGTCAACGGTATTTATAATATGCACGCTCCTCGATACGCAGATCTATATAATCAAGACGCGCGCGCTTATCTTGGGGTATTTGTGTTGAGAGCACTTCTTTGAGGGCAACTATCTGTTGCGAGAGCGGACGGGAATCAACGAATATAACGCGCCATCCTTCGAGACTTTCTGCAACAACCTCATCGGGCAGACGCAGCACAACGCTGCCGATAGCGGCAAATTTTGAATCGCGCAAAGAATCTCTCATCGCCACCAACTGCCGCAACAAAACAGCGTCCACGACGGTTTCACCCAACTGCCGCACATCCTGGTCGCGCTCGTTCTTCACCGTCAAAAGAAGCGTTCCCTGACTGGGTAGCGCTTCCTCGAAGGCAACGGCGTCTTCGTCAACGTTATAACAAACGGCAACACCACCGGGTAAACCGCACCACACGGCATATGCAATATTGCGCTCAACGACCCGTACCGTTACGACCCGGCTGCGAATAGCGGTATGAAAAGAAACGTCCGAAAGTTTCGGGAAAAATTCAAGGATGCGCGCGCGGGCCGCTTTCTGGTCAAACGCATAGGCGTTACCCGAGAAAAAAAGAAGATGTTTTTCTTCAAAAAACGGCTTTGTAAGGGCCTGTATTTCTTCTGCTTTCACGCGCACCGCCCCTTCGATCTTAATCTCGGAAGGGTCGAACGCCCGGCTTCCAAACACAATATATGCGCATATAAAAAAACCGATGCCGACAATGGCCGGTGCAATAATATGCGGAAGATATTTCTTCCACTTCGGATCACGTTTCCTTATTTTTCTGTACGATACTCGTCGTGCCATAGTTACTATTCCACGATTCTGCGCGGGATACACGGGTTAATGCGCGCAACCACTTCATAGTGTATGGTTTGGGCTGCTGCCGCAAGTTCTTCTGCGCGTATCTGTTCAGCTTCCTGAAAACCGATAATAACAACTTCGTCCTCGGCTTTCACGTTCGGAATATCGGTAACATCCACCATACATATATCCATGCACACGCGTCCGATTATTTTCGCGCGCATGCCGCGAATAAGCATCTCGCCCGAAGAAGATAATCCCCTGTCAATTCCGTCGTAATATCCCACGGGAATGATGGCAATGCGGGAATCACGCATAACGCGCTCGCTAAGACCGTATCCCACGGCCGCACCGGAAGGAACGGATTTTATCTGCGCAACGATCGTTTTCCATTGCAATGCGGGTTGAAGATTAAAATGCCGCCCGGTTGCCTGAAATGTTTTTTCCACGGCAACGGACGGCCACAAACCGTAGAGACCGATACCCAAACGCACCATGTCAAAATGAGACCCGCCCAGAAGCAATATTGCGGCGGTCGAAGCGGCGTGGCGAATAGCGGGCCGTATGCCGCCGGCATTCAGGGCTTCGATCGCGCGCGCAAACTCCGCCAGCTGCCTTACGGCATATCCTTCTCCCGCAGAATCTTCAACGTCCGCAAAATGCGTGTACGCACCCTCGGCAACAACATTTACATCCGATCCGAAAAATTCAATGAACGGCGCGAGTTCATCTGTGCGCACGCCCTGACGATTCGTTCCCGTCTCTATTTTCAAATGAACAAAAACTTTTTTGGAGGCAGTTTGCGCAGCCGCCGAAAGCGCACGAAGCATATCGATATCGTAAACACTTTGCCGGAATTCATTGGCAACAATTTCGTGCGCACGCCCTCTTGGCGTATATCCCAAAATAAGCACCGGTTTTATGCCGCCCGCCTCACGAACAGCAAGCGCCTCATCAAGGGAATCAACACCGTACCAGGCAATACCCGACTGCTCCAAAACTTCCACCGCTTGCGGCAAACCGTGCCCATATGCATTCGCCTTAATGACCCCCATTATTTTTTTACCGGGAACGAGCGCCTGGAATGAATACGCATTCGACAACAGCGCGGATCTTGATATTTCTATCCATGTTTTCGGTTGACGTTCCTGGGACATGATTGTACAACGTAGATATCGGTTCTCGTAAACTTAAGGAGATGTCGCAATGCCGTCGCTTGACGCACAACTTTTTGGCATCAACGCATGGCTGCTACTTGCCATTATAACCTGGCTGCCCGCCGGTTTCATGGCGACGCGCCTCTTCTGGTTCCTCTCGGAAGCGCCCGAAACGCTTGGGCACAAGCTGCTCTTCCTGCTGGGCGTCGTCGGCGGATGGGTCACCGTGACCTTTTCGTTCTACTTCTTTGTTGCCGGCACCGCCATTTCGGTTGTTCTCTGGCTATATACGCGAAGCAGGATATTCCGTTTTTTTGTCAGGGCGCTCCTGGCAATTCCAAAATTCCTGATACGCCTTCTTGCGGCGATCGCACACGTCTTCGCTCAACCGCTTGGCGCGCTGCTCTCGCTCATTGTAAAGGCAACATACCGTTCCAAAAAGAACTAAACAAAAAACCCGCACAAAACGCGGGTTTTTACTTTTTCCCTGCAGGCAAACGCACCATTAACTCACTCGCTCGACATATTCTCCCGACTTTGTATTCACACGGATAACCTCGTCCTGCTCAATGAAAAGCGGCACCGTGACCTCAAGCCCGCTTTCAAGTTTCACGGTCTTCGTGGCGCCTTGCGCAGTATTGCCGCGCACGCCCGGAGCCGCCTCAACAACTTTCAGGTCAACTTTCGGCGGAAGGATGATGGCCATGAACTTTCCGTCAAAACGCAACGCAACAAGTTCCAAATTCGGATGCAGATAATATCTGTCATCGCCCAACTGTTCTTCGGTAAACTCAAAACGGTTCTTGGTATTCGCTATTTCCGTGAAAACGCATTTGCCGCGATGCGCATATACGAACATGCACTTCACATTCTCGACATCCGCTTCCTCAACACGATCCGCCTGTTTGAACGAACGGTTAAGAACCGCACCGGTTTTGAGGTTGCGGATCTTTGCCTGCACGTGTCCCGTACGCTGTGCCATCTTCACGAACTGTGTTTCAAGCACCTGCCAGGGCTCACCGTCCAAGACAAAAACGGTTCCCACTTTCATATCACTTAAGCCCAACATAAAAATTCAAAAAAATAAAATAATACCTACTGGATTGTATCGAAACCGGTATACGGACGCAAGGCCTCCGGTACTACAATGGAACCGTCCTTCTGCTGATAATTCTCGAGTAATGCGATGATGGTACGGCCAAGCGCCAACGCGGTCGCATTCAGCATATGCGCATATTCTGTTTTGCCCTCTTTATTCCGGAAACGGATATTCTCGCCCCGCGCCTGAAAATCGGTGGTGTTGGAAGCGGAATGCGTTTCGCGATATTGTCCCAATCCATCGTTCTGTCCGGGTAACCACGCTTCAACATCGTACTGTTTAGCATCGGTAAAGCCCATATCGCCCTTACAGATAGATACAATGCGATACGGAATACCCAGGCCTTTGTAGAGCTTCTCCTGCCAGCTCACCAGGAGCTCCAACTCGGCAAATGACTCATCAGGCGTTGTGAACACGAACATTTCCACTTTGTCGAACTGGTGCACGCGCAAAATGCCCTTGGTGTCCTTTCCGTATGAGCCGGCCTCGCGACGAAAACATGTTGAAAACCCGACGAACCGCATGGGTAATTTTTTTGGATCGAGTATCTCGTCTTTGAACAACGGACCGATGGTATGTTCCGAACTGCCCACCAAATACATATCGTCTGCGGGTAAATAATACCGCTCTTCTTCCTGCGAGCGCGTAAGGCGTCCCATACCGCGGTAAACGTCCGGTTTTATCATAACGGGCGGAATGACCGGCACGAATCCTTCGGGTAAAAGCTGCTCGTACGCATAGCGTACCAGCGCCATTTCTATCAGGGCGGCCTCGCGCAAAAGATAACCGAAACGGGAACCCGAAACTTTTGCGGCACGCTCGGTATCTACGAGCTCGTGTTTTTCGGCAAGCTCAATATATGAGAGCGGTTTGAAATCAAACTTCTTGCGCTCACCAACTTCACGCACCACAACATTGTCTTCTTCACTTTTACCGTCGGGAACATCGGCTGAAGGGATATTGGGCAGCTCAAGCAGGAGCCAATTTAAATCCTCATCTATCTTTGCGATCGCGTCTTCTTTTTCTTTAATGGACGCCTTGAGTTCCTGCATCGCTTCACGCGCCGACTCGCTGCCTTCTTTTTTTTGTTTGGCACGCATCTGTTCGGCCTCGCCAAGCAGTTCCCGGCGTTGCTTGTCCAGTAAAATAATACGGTCAACGTCCACGGACACGCCCTTATTCGCGACCGCATCGCGCACAATATCCGGATTTTCCCGAAGAAGTTTAATATCTATCATAAAAAAATTATACCTCCAACCTCCATTAGAATAGCCCAAAGGCCGGAAGCTTTCAAATGCCGAGCGCTGCAGCAAACTTTTCGCTCAACTCCGTGAGCGCTTCGCGCCTATGATTCATGCGCGTATGTTCTTCCTCGTTGAGCTCAATGTAGTATTTGTTCAATTCAGGAATTATATGCAGCGAACGGAACGGATATCCCGCATCGCGCTTTGTATGAGGCGTCTCGGCAATAATGCCGTCACGCGCAGAAGAACCCTTCAGGAATGAACCGTCCGGGAACACGATAACAACGACCGTTGTGAGGCGGGCTGTCCGCTTTTGATACGGGACGTCTTTAAGTTTTTCAAGCGCAAGTTCTATAAGCTCCTCATCGCTTGCCTCATACCCGGGCCAACGGCGCGTGAGAACGCCCGGCTCACCGCCAAGCGCATCTATTTCCAAACCGCCGTCATCGGCAAGCGACGGCATATTATATTTTTGCGAAAAATAACGCGCCTTGATGAGCGCATTGTCGAGAAACGTTTTCCCATTCTCCTCAACCTTGTCCGTGTCCTTAAGTTCCCCAAGCGAGACGGTTTCTATGGGGAGCTTGGCGAATATCTCCCGCATTTCCCGCAATTTCCCCGGATTCGTTGTCGCAAGAATTAGTTTCATTTTGCTTGTGGATTTTTAACTGCCACATCGTTCACAACAGTATTTCCAGGATCTTTTTTATTTCTCTTTCGGGCGCATCGTGGGGAACAAAATAACTTCTCGGATATTCGAGGCATTCGTGAGCACCATAACAAGACGGTCAATACCAATACCAAAACCGGCCGCGGGCGGCATGCCGTATTCAAGCGCTTCCACAAATTCTTCGTCTCCCCGCTGCGCCTCATGCGAGCCTTTTTCAACATCCGCCTGCGATTTTTCAAACCGAGCGGCCTGCTCCTCGGGGTCATTAAGTTCACTATAAGCATTGATAAGCTCAAAGCCGCCGACAACAAGCTGAAAGCGATCTGCGAACAAACCGTCTTCACGCGCTTTTGCCAAGGGCGAGAGCGCCAGCGGATGCCCGGTTACGAATGTTGGCTGTATAAGATGGCTTTGGCAGAGTTTCTTGAACAGCATCTCGTAATACTCCCCTTCTGTTTTTATTTTTGGCGGCTCAATGCCATGCGAGACAAGTGCGGCATGCATCTCGTCCATTGTGGCTTTAGCGATATCGATACCCGAATGCTGTTTTACAAGCTCGCGGAAATCTTTGCGCGCGATGGGCGCCTTCCACGTTATTT
>Ga0082335_1008576_pt1 | contig 11528 bp, 11 predicted proteins | sample Subgrocontami58m_FD_72375 | JGI IMG/M metagenome (GOLD analysis project Ga0082335, IMG submission 72375) | Subsurface groundwater microbial communities from S. Glens Falls, New York, USA - GMW37 contaminated, 5.8 m (SPADES assembly) (version 2) ...
GGGAGCAAAAAGCCCGATGGGAACAGTTTTAGACCCGATACTGAAAAGCTAGATGAACTATTTCGCTGGTCATTAGAAATAGCCTGGGCAAAAACTGCCGCAAGTGAAGGCCACGTTAGGTAATGCTTTGGCTCTTGTGATAAGAGGTTGAAAGGCGAAGGAAAGGTTGTCCTATTTATCGATTCTCTCTAATGCAAGCAGGAAACCGTATATGATAGCCTGTGGTCGCGGGGGACAACCAGGAATATACGCATCTACAGGAACGACATTGTCGATCCCGTTTTTCGTGGCATAACAATTACTGAAGATACCTCCGCTGCATGCACACGCACCCAAGGCAATAACCATCCTCGGTTCTGGGGTAGCGTGATATGTCTTTATCAGTGCGGTTTCAAGATTTCTTGTTGGGGGTCCCGTAACGAGTAAGCAATCAGCGTGGCGCGGAGAGGCAACAACATCAATTCCAAATCTCTGTAAATCATGGACAGGGCTGTTGTATAAGGCGACAACCTCCCACTCACAACCATTACAAGAGCCGGCATCCACTTCGCGAACGTGGAGTGAACGTTTGAACACAGAAAATATCTTTTCTTTTAGTTTTTCCCCGAGTTCCTCAACTGGTGCCGCTGTGTCTAACCCAGCCTTAACTAAAAGGTCTTCCTTATTTGTTGCCGCAAGCTCAAAATCATTCGTAATCCTGATCGCTTTGTAAGGACATGCCTCCTCACACATGCCGCAAAACACACATTTTGCATGATCCAACTGCAAGTATCGCTTCCCTTTGTCCTCTATCCATGTGTAAGCATTTGTCGGACATACCTCCACGCACACATTGCACTGCTTACACCTCTCGTTATCTATCTCAATCCTGCCTCGAAAACGCAAAGGAGCGGGTTCTCTTTCTTTTGGATATTTTGAGGTAACTATGCCCGTTTGGAAACTTTTTTGAAATTTTGTAAACATTTTATGTTAGCCCACGAAATACACTAAAAAACGCGAAAACAGATTTAAATCTTTATAACAAATAATTTTTTATAAATTTTCCTTTTCCCTAGTTAATACAAATCTTTCGTATCTCAAATTCAATTTCTAAACATTCCTGATATACATTTTCCAAAAAACCATATCCCATTGCTTTGTAAACATTAAAGCAAGCCCCAATAATCTTATAACTTTCATCAGGATATAAGATTCCAGACATAGTTCAACTTACCCAAAAATTTTCTTTTTCGCGTAATTTCGCGTATTTCGTGGGCTAAATTTTTTACAGGTCAGTACACGAATAACATAATTCGAAACTCTTATTAATCAATGGGAAATCAGGGACAATGTTACCGGGAGTCGTATATGGAATAGACGGCCAGTTACAGAAAGAAGGGGAACGTACCTTATATCGGTATAACATATTGTTCGGCGCTGTCATGATCCAGTAAATATCTTCACCCCGAGGCGATTCAACATAGCTCAATGCCTGTTTATAAGGAGGAAGTTCCTTCATTGAGGTTTTGATAGGACCTTCAGGTATTTTATCAAAGCACCGTTCAATGATAGAAATAGATTGATAAACTTCATCAATCCTTACCTTGACCCTTGCCCACACATCACCCTCATCATAATAGACAGGGATATTGAAATCAACTTCATCATAAGCAGCATAGGGGTGGTTAACCCTCGTATCCCGGCAAATCCCTGATGCCCTTGCAGGCACACCAACGACACCAAGCCCTTTCGCATGCTCTAAAGAAAGTATTCCGGTAGTCTCGACCCTGTCCATGAAAGAGGACGATTTAGACATAATTTCGGTAAGTTCTTTAAAGTCCGTTTTTACGCGATTCAGCAAGCCTAATATATGCTTTTTCAAATCGTCATTAATATCGAAACGCACACCGCCGATGGTAAGCATGCCTCTTAAATAACGATTACCACAAATAGTTTCATTTAGCTGTTGCATGTACTCGCGAATCCTGAAACCATGTGAGCCGCACATCAAAAAGGAGGCGCCGGTGCAAACATTGCCAACATCGCCTATATGATTATAAAGTCTTTCTAATTCCAAAATAATAGTTCTTATAAATTTTGCACGCGGTGGTATTTCAACACCCGCTACCTTCTCAATAGCCTGGCAATAGCCGGTTGCATGTGAAGCAGCGCAAACACCGCAGATACGCTCGGCAAGAAATAATGCCTTTGTATACGGCATAGCTTCGAAGATTTTCTCCGTGCCCTTGTGGGTATAAAATAATTTTGCGTCTAAATAGAGAATGGTATCTCCTATTGCGCTAAATCGGAAATGACCTGGCTCTATAATACCTGCGTGTATTGGACCTACCGGTATTTCAAACACGCCCTCGCCGTCTACCCGTGCAAAAGGCAGTTTCGATTCAAGATGGGGCAACCTCGTATTCGTGGCAAAATCTTTCCTAAGCGGGTATGTATTCTCAGGCATATTACCGTGTAACACAAGCGTATATGGATCCGGATGCCCTACTGGCTCAAGTCCAAACATATCCTTTATTTCACGCTCATACCAATGAGCGGCAGGAATATATGGGGTAATCGACGGAAAGTCAGGGAACCGTTCACTTATGGGAACATAAACGATAAAAAATAAATCTTTATCCGGCAAAGAAAAGACATAATAAATGGTAAAATTTTTATTGAGACTTCTTTCGTCATTGCAAATGATGGACGAAAGAGGTGACTGGAATGTTTTATAGACATACGTACAAACGTCCACAAGATTATCCTTGTTTGTGGAGATGTAAATCTCATTTTCCAAAGAGCCTTTTGCAACGGTAACGTTCCCCTTAAATCGATTCTGTATGTTGTCGAGATAAGGTTGTCTATTGACACTCATTACACATTCCTTACGATATTATAGATATCCTGAAGTATTTTGTTTAAGAAAGGCGGCACATAAATACTTACTACTAACACGAAAAACAAAAGAAAACCCATTGCCACGATGGTAAATTTGCTCACTTCACCCCTTTCGGGGGCAGGTTCTGAAGATCCAAAAATCATCTTGAACATATTATAGACAAAACCAACAAAAATGAGTACCAGGGCTATCGTTACTAAGGAACAGAAAATAATCGCAAGCGGTTTTCCGCTGGAAAAACCATCAGCAAGAATCAAAAACTCGCTTAAAAATATATTGAATGGGGGCGTTCCGGTAATTGCGAAAATACCAATGAGAAACATAACTCCGGTAACCGGGATAATTTTGATTGCGCCCTTAATATTATCCATCTCCCGTGTCTTGTATTTCAGGAAGAAGTTACCGGCGCAGAAGAACAAAAGAGATTTAACTACTGCATGGCTAAAGGCATGTAAACTTGCGCCATAAATACCATACATACCTCCAAAACCAAACCCAAGTGCAATAATGCCAATGTGCTCTATACTGCTGAAAGCCAATAAACGCTTATAATCCTTCTGCACCATGATAAAAGGAACGGAAACAAGAATGGATATGAATCCGAAAATCATCAACAGAGTGCCGGAATAATCTGCACCGACACACTTAGACGCCAGAATATGATATCGGATAATTCCATACATAGAACAATTCAACAATACACCGGAAAATAAGGCGCTAATCGGCGACGGAGCCTGGCTATGAGCGTCTGGCAGCCACGTATGCATTGGGGCAAGTCCAGCCTTCGTACCGTATCCAACCAGTATGAATAAAAACGCCAGGCGGATAAGATGGGGTTCAAATCTATCCGCTTCTTTCAGCAATTCCGACCAGTTCAGGGCATAACCAATATCACCAAGCGCACCCTTAGCTGAATGGTACGTCAGAATAACCCCAAACAAAGCCAAAGTAATACCGACAGTACAGATAATGATATACTTCCAGGCGGCTTCATGATGAGGTTTTTTATTATAAAAACCCACCAAAAACGTAGTCGCCAGCGTGGTTGCTTCTATTGCCACCCACATGATACCCAGGTTATTGGTTACACAAACTGAAAGCATGGTAAATATAAACATATGGAAAAGGAAATAATACCAGCGCAACTTTTTTTCAGAGAACTCACCGTCATGTAATTCCGCTTCCATGTAACCAGCTGAATAGAGCGCTGCTGCAAAACCAACAAGTGAAACAATCTGTGTGCTTAAAATACTGAGTGAATCCAGATAAAAGAAGCCATCAAAACCTTGTAATGTGTGGTATTTATAAGCAATACAATTCAACACTATGTTGTATACAAACGTAATGAAGCTGCCTGCAATACTTACATACTTTGATACGCTGTGTCTCGGTATGAACACGCATATGCCAGCGGTTACCATGGGTATAATTAAAAGCCAAAATATGAGCATTTATTCCCTTAACTCCCTTAAGGTGTCTGTGTCAATGGTATCAAAGGTTTCTTTGATTCTATATACATAAATTCCCATGATGATCACACTCACCAAAATATCAAAAAACACCCCCAACTCTACCACCAAAGGCATACCGTACGAGGTTGATAACGCTGCAAAGAAAAGCCCGTCCTCCATCGCAAGAAGCCCAAGTATCTGAGTAATAGCTTTCTTGCGTGATATCATAACAAAGAATCCCAGAAGCGTTATTGCGAGCGAAACAGGCAAACAATGCCTCATAAATACATTTTCAAACTTAAGGATCGATTCTGTAGAGTAATAGGCAATAAGAATAAGTCCGCATGCTATTAAAAGTGATAGGGTATAATTAATAAAGGATTCTACATCTTCCTTAATCTTTATCTTATTTATTATGTAAAAAAGGAAACCCGGAATAACAATTACCTTAAGCGCTATAGAAACCCCGGTTGCAACATAGATATGATGGATGCCAGAAAAATAAGCTATAAGACCACTCACTAAAGCCAAGACAAATGAACGAAGTGCATACGCCCAAATACATACTCTTAATCGGCTCGAACCAATAAGTACAATAGTCAACATAAGCATCAAAACTGCGAGGATATCAACCGCCCTGGAATTTACTATAATTTGATGTGTCATATCAAAATTAACCAACTACATAAAGAGAGATAATAGCCAAAATCGATAAGACTAACGCCGTACCTAATAAATTCGGTACACGGAATATACGAAGCTTAGCAAACGACATCTCTAAAATAACGATCAAAAATGCAAAGAAACCAATCTTTACGACATAGAGCGCAAATGAAATAAGCATTGCAGGGAATGTCATCTCACTAGCAATTCCCCAAGGTAAGAATGTATTCACCAGAATAGTCAGTAACAATAATAGTTTCATGCTGGAAGCCCACTCAATGAGGGCTAAATACCTTCCCGAAAATTCCAGAATCATACCTTCGTGGATCATCGTTAATTCAAGGTGAGTAAAAGGATTGTCTACAGGTATCCTGCCAGCCTCAGCAATGATAACAATTGCCAGTGCAGCAAATGCCAGAAATAAAGAAGGATTTAATAAGATAGTACTCTGATCGACCATGGTGCTGGTGATATTACCAAGATTCGTAGAACCAGTAGCTAAAGACACCGTAAAGACTGATAACATCAGGGCTGGTTCCGCCATGGTAGACACCATCATCTCCCTCATACCGCCCATGCCGCCAAAGGCGCTTCCTGTATCAAGAGAAGATAAAGCCAGAAAAAATCTACCCAATGCAAATAGATATATGATAAGGATTACATCCCCGGTAAAATTTGCGGGAACTGCCGAAGATAAGACAGGGACAAGCAGCGCAATTATTAATATTGAAATAAAGGTTACATAAGGGGTAGCCCTGAATATCCACGATGCCGTCTCAGAAACAACTGCATCTTTCCGTAGTAATTTGATAAGGTTGTAATACGGCTGAAAGATACTGGCGCCCCTTCTGTTTTGCAATCGTGCCTCTATCTTGTTGATAAACCCCTTAACAAGTGGCGCTAAACCAACAATAACAATAAGTTGTAGTAGAGGAAGTACTATTTTAGGAGCTAAGTCCATAATCAATTATCTAAAAAACATGATCAATATAAGTAAAGTTACAAATATATAGGCAAGATACACATGAATATTTCCGGTATGTATCCACCTTACCCTATCGGATGCTTTTAAGACAAAATTCGAAACCGGTGTATATAAATAAGTCTCAAATATTGGAGTAATCCCTCCGACATAGGTCATGGACTTGACAAAGAAATTTGGAACTGAATATACCTTGGCGACGTCAAGCGTTGGCCTAAGAATACCCTTGAAAATTACTGCGAAGGGACGAGAAAATGCAGTTCCTGTGTATTCCAATCGCGGCTCAGGCGATATGCCGCACGTCCAGGTTTCATAAAACTTCCTGACAAAACCGGGTCTTATCGCCGTTAAAACGCCAAACGTAATCGCTAAAAGCATTAAACCAAAAACTGTAGCGCTTTTCGGTGATAATCCTGTAAAGTTGGTCTGGACCATTTTGGTTTGCATCCAATCGTACGCCGTAATGGATTTTATGATGTTTATACCTACCAGATGCGAACTAACATGATTCACAGTCATCATAATCTTTGCAGGGAAAATGCCCATAAACACACAAAGCCCGGCCAAAAGTCCCATACTCACATACATAATAACAGGGACTTCTTTGGCATGTTTAGCGTGTTCTGTGCGGGGCAAAGCAAGGAATGAAATCCCAAATGCCCTTATAAAACATGTGGCAACCAACGCCCCTGTTAAAGCAACAACAGCGCCGCAAATGATAGTTTCTATCTTAATGAGCACCGATGGTATGTTAAACCCATTCAGCAAGGATTGGAAAATAAGCCACTCACTCATGAATCCATTTAATGGAGGGATTGCAGAAATAGCTAAGGCACCTACCAGGAATAAAGGAGCAGTTACCTGTAATCGTTTGATAAGACCACCTAATTCCTCTATGTTTTTCGTATGAGTAGAGTAATAGATATTTCCGGCGCAACCGAAAAGCAAGCATTTGAATACCGCATGGTTAATCAAGTGATAGAGACCTGCAATCATAGCAAGTGAGGACAAGGCCATCAAATTGTAAGACCTAAATATCATCGACAAGCCAATACCGATAAGAATGATACCAATATTTTCAACACTGCTATATGCAAGCATCGTTTTAATATCACGCTCTTGCAATGCATACAAAATTCCCAGAAGGGCAGAAGCAGCCCCAAATATGAGGATAATTACACCCCACCAGGGAGGGCAGGGTGTGACAAATTCAAAATAAAACCGTATAAATCCATAAATCGCCGTTTTGATCATCACGCCGGACATGATCATGGAAACATTACTCGGCGCAGCCGGATGTGCCATAGGCAACCATAAATGTAATGGGAAAATGCCCGCCTTAATACCAAAACCGACGAGTACCAAAAAGAAGATAATATTTTTGTAAACAGCAGGTATCTGAGAAGCGACCTGCCTGAAGTCGTCAAAGCTAAACGATCCGGCGTAAGTAAACATGATGAAAAAGGCAATAGCAAGCAATCCTGAACCAATATGGGCCATAATTATATACATTAATCCTGCTTTTCTATTCGCCGGATTTTCGTGTTCAAAGATAACAAGGAAATACGAGAGAAATGTCATAAGCTCCCAGACAATCATGAATACAAATGCATTGTTAGCGCTGACGACAAGAAGCATTGATAGGAGGAAAAGATTGTAAATAAAGCCCAGGAAGCGTATGTCTCGTTTACCAACATATAAATTTATATAACCAAGAGAATATATGCAGGCTACAAAACTGATAACTGAAATAGTAAGGATAAAATATGCAGAAAGCGGATCTAACAAAAAGTTGTATTTAATAATGGGGAGAAGGAGGTGAAAATCAATATGAACGGGAGAACCACCGGAAAGCACAACTACTGCTGTTGCAATACCAAAACATGACGCAATTGCTGCAAAAATGAGAGAAATATAATTACCAACCCGTTGCCATCCATAAAAGCATAACGCAAACAACGAACCTGCTGCAAATAATATTATCGATATAATAAATAAGTGCTCAGCCATAGCCAGCTATATGAAAATTTAAATAATACGTAGCGCGCATATAAAATATCACTTTTTATACCATCCAAGGAACATAAATTTCAGACTCTCTCTATTTTTATAATCCGCGTGCTAAAAAGTCCGAGTATAGTACAAAAAAAAAATTGAATTGCAAGCATTATTTTGAAAAATAGTAGGTTTGATAAATAAGGAAGTTTTAAGGAAGGCGCTTGTTCAAGACAAAGGCATTCGTGCCGTTATTGTAAAAATTAGGAAAGATATGGGGTGTCATTTGGTATCCTTGTCGTTCGTAAAACATTCTGGCGATGTTGTTGTGCGTACTAACTTCCAGTCTGATTTTTTTGATACCCCTTAAGGAAAATTCTTCTTCCATGAGTTGAACGAGACGAGTGGCAATTCCCTTTTTACGATACTCATCAAGAACACATAGAGAGAATATCCTGCCCACGGATATGCAATTTTCCCTTTTTGTAGTACCAATAATAGTACCAATAATTCCCCCTGATGGCTCTGTTGCTTTAATAATAACGGATTTGGTGTTGGTCAATAAATTTTTTATAAGGTGTCGATTAAAAGCCTCCGTCGGAAAACAATCCTTTTCCAGTTGTTCAATAGGCAAAAGATCTAAAAGGTTTGCCTTGCAATAATTCACCAAAATTTTATTTCTCGTAAATAAGAAATTTCTTTGCAAGGAAACAAGGATGATAAGACATCTTCGCCCTTCTCAGACCTTCTATCCCCCAGTCTTCGCCCGCATTGATGTATTCTACACCAGAAAAGTCACTTGCACAAAATTGCTGGTAGATAAACTGCGGCATGCCATGGAAATTATTGTTGGTCTTCTCTATGAGAACAGAAGCGGTGTTGGATGTAATACGTTCCCCTAATGTAATACCCTCAATTTGACCCTGAATTGCAATGATTGCCCCATTTAATCCCAACTCTTCAGAAAAGATAATTGCACATTTTGCAGCTTCTGCTTCATGGATAAGGCTGTACTGATAATGGGGTTCGTTGTGGTTTGAAACATTCGATTCGTGAATCTTCTCCCTCTTCCATTGGTCAATCATCAGAAGGGCATCTGCAATATGTTTTGGATAGAACTTTTCAAAAGAAGCGTCATAATGCTTTTTGAAAAAGTTTATCTCGTTTCTCTTCTTTTCGTATCTTCTGCCGGCAAGTTTTATAAGGTCGGTTGTTTTGTATATGTAATCGGGATAGCCTTCAACGATGCGATAGGAGGTGTTGTCAAAAAGATTCAAAAAACCTTCATAAACGTAATTAATATATGACTCAGAACCACTGGAATCATTTATTTCTTTCATCATGGAAAAACATTCATTCAGGGTGTTTTGAATGTTGTCTTTCCCAAGCGGTGGGAGCATCATACACATCCCTTTGGAAGTTAATCCAAAGAGACAAAAATTGTTATTAATTATTTTCCATAATAATTCTATTGAGCCTTTCCAGATATAATTGTTCGCAAAAGAATAATCACATAAATTTATGCCTTCTTCTGTTACATATTTGTCAAAAAGCTTTTTATCTTCAATTTTTAATCGGTTTAAATCGTACTGCTTACATTTTTCTTCGTTACTACCACTACCACTGTCTATTGTTTTCGAGAGACTAGTTTCAATAAGTTGTAAAATGGTTTCTCTCCCAATGTAGTATTACACTGAACTCGACCTCGCGGCGGAGGTTCGGGGTCTAGCGCAAACCATTGTAGAATTGTGGCAGACATCCCCTGCGGACGCCTGAACCGATAGTTGCCGATTCGCACAGAGACAATCTTTGCTTTCAAATACATAAATTTTCTTATCAACTTTTTCATAAAAAATTGCCTCACTATAAATTCTCTAAAATTTCGCTGAATTATACAATATGTAGATAGCTTTTCAAGTATTAATTACAATATATTGATAAATTTTTTTCTGTGCTGATGTAAACTTAAGGGCTATTAAATTACTTGACAAATTGTGGCTGTCTGCTAGAATACTTTGTCTTTTTTGTCATTACATTTTATTGTATTATGGTGAGGTTTAGTTCAACTCCTTAGTTTTATTTATAAAGTATAAGCAAAGGATAACAGTTATGGCTATAAAGATTGGTATAAATGGGTTTGGAAGGATTGGAAGGAATGTCTATCGTGTAATTGCCAAACGGGGTGGTATCGACGTCGTAGCTATCAACGATCTTGCCGACGTAAAATCATTGGCATTATTATTAAAATATGACTCGATACATGGGAGATTTCAAGGAAATATCGAAACAAAAGAGAAGGCACTGGTAATAAATGGCAAGGAAGTTAAGTTGCTCATGGAAAGAGATCCTTCTAAATTACCATGGAAATCACTTGGAGTAGATATTGTAATTGAATCAACAGGCATATTCACTTCACGAGCAGACTGCGCCAAACATCTTGATGCAGGCGCCAGCAAAGTAATACTTTCAGCGCCTGCAAAAGACAAAATCGACGCCACGATTGTTGTGGGCGTTAATACAAAGGACCTTAAACCCGAACATAAAATTTTATCGAATGCCTCATGCACAACAAATTGTTTAGCGCCTCTGGTCAAAGTAATCAATGACAATTTCGGTATTGATAAGGGCCTCATGACAACAATTCATGCATATACAAACGACCAGTGCATTGTTGATTTTATGCATAAAGACCCGAGAAGGGCAAGGGCGGCTGCTATAAATATCATTCCTACAACAACCGGGGCAGCCAAGGCAATCGGAGAAGTAATTCCATCATTGAAAGGCAGATTAGACGGACTGGCTATGCGCGTGCCTGTTTCCAACGGTTCTATAACAGATTTTGTTGCACTGGTATCGAAAGATGTTACCGTAGAGTCTGTTAACGCCGCCATGAAAAAGGCCGCCGAAGGTGAATTGAAGGGCATCCTGGAATACTGTGAAGACCCGATTGTGTCCACGGATATCGTAGGAAATACCCACTCGAGTATCTTTGACTCGGCATTGACTTATGTAATTGATAAACGGATGGTGAAGGTGGTGTCCTGGTACGATAACGAATGGGGCTTCTCAAATCGTATGGTAGACCTTATTGAGTTGATTGCTCGTCTATAACCTTTTTTTATAAACCAGTCTATATACTATGAATAAATTATTTATAACAGATATTGACGTAAGAAAAAAGAGGGTCATGGTTCGTACAGATTACAACGTGCCACTAGACGAAAATGGGAATATTACCGATGATGCAAGGATACGAGCAACCTTGCCAACCATTAATCATCTGTTAGATGAAGAGGCAAAGGTAATTATTGCTTCCCATTTAGGCAGACCAGAGGGTAAAGCAAATCCCAAGTATAGTCTAAAGCCAGTTGCAAGAAGATTACAGGGATTCCTAAAGGAAAGGGCAAATGTAATTATGGCGGATGATTGCATCGGTCCGAAGATTAAAAAGCAGATTGAAGAGATGCGATGTGGAGATGTAATCGTACTTGAAAATCTGAGATTTTACCCTGGAGAAGAAAAAAACGACCCCTCTTTTGCAAAAGAATTAGCCATG
>Ga0082335_1008577_pt1 | contig 11526 bp, 2 predicted proteins | sample Subgrocontami58m_FD_72375 | JGI IMG/M metagenome (GOLD analysis project Ga0082335, IMG submission 72375) | Subsurface groundwater microbial communities from S. Glens Falls, New York, USA - GMW37 contaminated, 5.8 m (SPADES assembly) (version 2) ...
GAAGGGGCCGTAAGAAGGTGGCCAGGGCCGAAGGAGCCTGTCCGAAAAGTCGGACCCGCGACCGATGACAAACGACTTGCGGCGGATTGCCTGACGCAAGTCCTTTGTCATCGGTTGCCGCGCGACTTTTCGGACAGGCTCCTTCGGCCCTGGCTACATTCTCGTCGCCCCTTCGGGGCTTATCTTGACGGCAATGATCCTCATTCGCTCCTCGACAAGATCGCACGGGAGGGGATCACGAACCCGTCCGCAGATTCTGTTTCAAAGACCAGGCCGCCAGGGGGTCTCTCGAAGTCGGACCGATTTCGGAGGGACCCCCATGAGAATGCTCCGAGCCGCTTGCGAACAGACCCGGATCCTCGCCCGGAAGACCCCCCGTTGGGTGCGACGGCTCAGGTGGGGCTCGCTGGTCGGAAGCGCGGGGATGTTCGTCCTCGCCGCGTGCCTGCAAGGCGCCACCGGGGCGGACCCGGCTCCAGCCTCCAGGACCGCCGCGATGCATCCACGTATGTCGCTCGTTACCGTTGCCGAAAAGCCGTCGACGAGAGTACTCTCCGTTCCAACGCCGGAACCCTCCCTCCAGGAGGAGCTCGAGGCGCTTCGACGGTTGTTCCCCGAGGATTGGCGTGCCCAGGAGAAGTAGGAAGGAGCCAGCCATGAGAGTGATCACGACCCCCCGATTCGCCTGCCCCGTCGTCCTCGCCGTCGCAGCCCTGCTCTTCCTTCCCGGGGGGCGGGCCGAGGCGAAGGACCCGCAGCCCGAGCCCGCCCGCATCGATCACGGGGCCGACCTCGGCGCCACGGGCGTCACGGTCGCCTGCAACCTCGAGCGCAATGGGCCCGGCCTCGACATCATCTGGTTCACGGCCTACGCCACGCCCGGCCTCCGCCACCTGAAGGTGAAGCTGACCACTCCCGAGGAGAGGACCCTGCGACTGTCGATCGAGGACGCACCGTTCGGCGGCTTCCCGCGCGTCTGCTACCGGATCCCCCCGCTCAGCAAGGCCGGGAGGTACAGTTGGGAGTGGTCCACGGACGGGTACACGAGCCTCACCGAGACGATCGACTACGCCCCGAGCTATCGGCTGGAATTCAGCGAGGACGGGGACTACGAGCCGTGGAGCGTGAGGGTCGGGCCAGGGGGGAACGGGACCTGGCTCCCCGACGGCGGGGACGTCCAGCCGGGGCCTGGCAAGATCTGGGGGCCGGTCCTCTTCACCGAGGACCTGCCGGACCACACCTCCCGCACGTACGAGTTCCGCACCTTCACCGGCGGCCGGCTCACGCTGGATCTCCCGCACCTGTACAGGCTCCGCATCGGGGAGGAGTCCCTCGTCCGCGTGACGGAGACGCGGGACACCCTCAGCGCGCCGCTCGGGTATCGGTACGAGGTCAAGGTCGATTCCGGCAAGATGACGACCACCGCCCTTTCGTTCACGGACCCCTACGGCTGGTGTTTCCGGATGGCGCATTCGGGCAGGATGCCTGCCGAGCTCTGGACGATCTGGGCGCTCGAGCAGGTGGGCGAGCTCGACAAGTACGCGCTGGATGACCTCACCAGGGACGCAACCATGGAGGTGCTCAAGGGCTGGGCGGCCGGGAACCTCGTGGAGTTCGCGGGCCTGCAGCTTGACATCCCGTGGCAGTCGAACGCCCTGTCCCTGGCCGCAGCGGGCGCGTGGACCTCGGAGCAGTACGAGCCCCTGCTGATCGACGCCCACAATTTCATGGAGGCGCACGCCGTGGCGTCGGCGGCGAAGAAGCACTTCAGCCCCTCACCGTCCTTCCTGGAGGGCGCTCCCTCCGGCGATCGGACCTTCTCCAGCCGCGATGCGGCGGTGCACCTCTTCCACATGCTGAGGAAGGGCATGCTAACGGAAGACCCGTCGTTGGACCGCGTGATGGCCGCCTTCGAGCAGGCCTACATCCTCTCCTGGATCTACGGGGACCTGAGGATCTACCAGCACGAAACGGAGAGCATGCTGACCTATGAGCAGGCGCCGCCGGACTTCTTCTCCTTCCACGACATCCTGGTGTTCAAGGCGAACCCCAGGAGCGGGACTATCACCACCATCGGGTTCAAGCCCAAGGGGACTGCGTGGTCGACGAGCGTCCTCTCCCGGCACGCGGGGCGCAAGAACGGGAACGATCTGTGGATCGCCAACTCGGACGGGACGGACGAGCACAGGCTCGCCTCCGCGCCCGACGGGACGGTCCTCGGGCAGGTCGCGTTCTCGCAGGACGGACAGCGCCTCGCGTTCACTGCGTATACCCGGGACTCCTCGTACCACCCGCTCCGCGGCGAGCTGTGGACGGTGAAGGCGGATGGCACCGACCTGCGGCGCCTGGCCCAGGGGGACGAGCCGCGATCAAACGTCGACGGGGACGCGAACCATCCGAAGACGGCCCTGCTGCGCGACTACTTCGGGGCGATCGACTTCTCCCCCGATGGGACGCGGGTCTCCGCGCAGCGGTTCAGGAACTACCAGGACGCCTCGTCCGACCTCGACTGGGAGGACGTGGAGGTCGTGCTCGTCCCCGTCGCGGGGGGCGACGCGACCCGCGTCGAGAGGACGCGCTGGGTCCGGTACCAGCCCTACGACTCCTTGAGCGACTCGCGGCGTGACTACGCCCTCTCGTATCGCTCCGTCTCGACCGCATGGTCGCCGCGTGACGAGCTGCTCTACGGGCGCTGGTACGCCTACCTCCCCTTCGCGACCGTGCTCCCCACCCATGGGGTCGCCGACCAGACGCAGTTCACATTCCAGGCCGCGTTCTGGGATGCCTATGGCAAGCCGCCAAAGGACGCGAAGGTCGTCGTGGGGGATCGGGAGTATGCGCTGACGTTCGCGAAGTACCTGCACGCCGGCGTCGCGGACTGGCGGGACTACGCCCACGGGGCGATCTACTCCTGTTCCACCACGCTTCCGTCCTCGGCGAGCGGGTACACGCCGAGGTTCCTGTTCACCTCCTGGAAGGGCGACGAGATCTCGGTCCTGCCCGAGATGCATCCGGTGAGGACGTTCACCCTGGAGTCGGTGCAGGCGACGCTCACGAACCGCGCGGAGGCGGAGGAGTGGGGGAACTACGTCTACGAGGTGACGGCGAGCTTCTCCGACCCCTCGGGGTCGAGCGACCTTCCCTGGCTCCTGGTGGAGGCCCCCTCGATCGGGCGGGTCGCATACGTCATGGGCTCGGCGGGCGGCACGGCCTACAAGAAGCGGTTCACGCTGCCCCTGACCTGGCGCCCGGGCGAAACCACGACAACCGACGTGAAGTACTGGGTCATGCTGCCATGGCCGTCCGCCGGCCTCGGGCCGTACACGATCACGGTGACCCGGACCTGGCCGGATCAGGTCTGGAAGTCCACCACCGGCGACGTGTCGGTGTCCTCCTCCGTCTCGGGAGGGACCACCTACGATGCCGGAGGCACCACGGTCACGCTCTCGATGCACGGGGAGATCTCCGCGACGAGGGGGAGGTCGAGCGACACGTTCCTGTTCCGCGCCCGGTATTCGAACAGCGCAGGGAAGCCGGCCACCCTCGCGTCGGTCGTGATCGACGGTGCCTCCCACGGCATGACGCTCGTGGGAGCGGAGGGGGCCCAGTCCGTCTACGAGTACGCCACGGCGCTTTCCGCCCAGGCGGAGAAGCACCGCTGGGGGCTCAAGTTCAGCGACGGCACCGGGACCGCGCAGACGACGCTGGCGAGCCAGCCGTGGGTCGCGGACGCCTCCCTGGAGGCAGGCTCCGGCTCGCGAGGGGCCGGGGCACACGAGTACACGTTCCGCGTCACAGCCCGGCAGACGGCCGGGCAGGGGACCTGCTACCTCCTGCTCTCGACCGCGGCCGGCCAGCCGCGCGTCCTCCGCCTGATGGACAAGGTCTCGGGCGACCTGACGAGCGGGGCGACCTACGAGCTCAGGGACTACAGCCTGGACTGCGCCTCCCTGTACTCGAAGGAGGGCTCCTGCACCACCATGCACTCGATCCGGAGCCGCGTCGGGCTCGGGGACCAGCCGCTGGTCTACCGCTTCCTGTTCGTCGACGGGTTCGCCGGCAAGGGGAGCAAGCTCGAGGAGGTCCTCGCGGGCGCGACCACGTCCGACGCGCGGCTGGAGTTCTTCGACCGCGGGGGCTCCAGCACCACGCCCGGGGTCAGCAACTGGCGCGAGCAGGTCGTGCTGAGCACGCCGGGACGCGCTTCGCTCAACGAGGACCTGTTCCCGAACGGCAGCGGCCGCGGCGAGGTCCGCTGGAACCGGGACGACCGCCGCTTCGCCATGATCGGGCGGGGGGGAACGAGCCTCTCCGTCTGGAAGCTCGGCGAGGACGGCCAGCTCCGCCAGCTCCAGTCCCTCTCGGGCGACTTCGCGAGCCTGAGCGGGTGGGGGCCCGAAGGGGAGAGCCTCTACCTGGCGAAGAAGGTGGATGGCACCTGGAAGTACGGGACGCTCCTCCTGCAGACCGGGGAGTTCATCCCCCTGGCGGGGACGGGGAGGGCCGCCTGGTGGGTGGACATGAACACCTTCGGCGGGATCCCCTTCGACCCGTGGGTCGCCGTCTCGTGCCCGACCCGGATGGACGCCGTGTGCACAAGTGGCAGCGTCACCGCCGAGGTCGAAGGCACCGGGCAGGGGGTCTCCATCGGCGCGGGGCAGAAGACACGCTGCGACCTGGCGGCGGGAGAGACCGCCCCGGCCACGGTCGAGGCGGTCGCCTGGCCGTACGTGACGGGCGGCTCCGCCGTGGGGCCGAGCGCATCGTCCGCGCTCTACGCGGGCGACTCTGTCTACTCCTCCGCGAGCGTGTCGCTCCAGCCGGAGGACCCTGAGAAGGCCTCCGGCACCGAGGGGGCCGGAGAGACCCCCAACGCGACGCCGACCCTCTCGTTCGGCACGAGCTCGGAGGTCACCGAGGAGTCGGTGAAGGGGATGACGCTCCAGGTCCTGGACGCGAGCGGGCAGGCCGTGCTCTCGGGGACCCTGCGGCAGCTCGAATCGGAGGGGAAGGTCCGCGTGGGCGTCTCCGGCGCGAGCTTCCAGGTCGCGCCGACCTCGCCGCTTGGAAAGGGCTCCTACCAGGTGCGGCTCTCGACGGCCGGCCTGGCGGGTGCCGGAGGGACGGCGTCGAACGGCGACGAGGTCTCCGGCTGGTTCCGCGTCGTCGAGGGTCTTGGCAGCGCCGGCGGGTCGCTCTCCCTCTCCTCGAGCGGCGTGCAGGTCTCGGTCCCTGCCGGCGCGCTCGCGGCGGAGACGGCCTTCGACATCTCCCTCCCCTCGAGCCTCCCGGGCGACCTCCCGGCCGGCTGCTCGCTCGTCCGCTGGCCGGTCGCGGTCGCCTGGTCGCCCGCGGGCGAGCTCGCTTCCCCCGCCTCGCTCGTGTTCGAGATGCGGGCCTCGGACGTCTTCGCCGGGACGGAGCCGGTGATCGGCCGCTGGGTCGGAGGGACCTGGACCCTCGTCGACACCGTCCAGTCGCAGGGGGGGCAGTGGCTCTCGACCTCGCTCTCGACGCCCGGGGTGTTCGCGGCGTTCCAGCGCGCGCGCACCGCCCCGGACCTGACCCTGGCCGTCGGCTCCGACGACTCGTCCGTCGCGCCCGATCAGGAGGTGACCTTCACGCTCGCGGCGGCGAATCGCGCGGGGACCGGGGCCACGGGGCTGGTCCTGCGGTTTGCCGTCCCGGCGGGCACCGAGTACGTGGGAGGCTCCGCCACAGAGGGCGGCAGCCTGGACGCGGCCTCCGGACAGGTCGTCTGGCAGGTCGCGAGTCTCGGCGTGACGGACCGGAAGGAGGTCTCCCTCCGCCTTCGCGTGACTGCATCCGCCGGGTCGCAGTTCCAGGGGAGCGCGACGATGACGGCGAACGAGGTGCAGACGCCGGTCGCCGCCACGAGCGTCGTCGTCAGGGTCCTGTCGACGGGGACCATCGCCGTTTCCACGAACCTCGACGCCGCCCGATTCACGCTCACCGGGGGCGGAACCACGTTCCAGGGGAGCGGGAGGTCCTGGTCCACGGACCTGGTCGCGCCGGGCAGCTACGCGATCGAGTTCTCGCCGGTCGACGGGTACCTCCTCCCGACGGAGGACAAGGCCACGAAGGGTGTGACCATCGGGGCGACGACGCGCTTCACCGGCGCCTACCGCGCCGATTCCGACGGCGACGCGATGGCCGACGACTGGGAGCGGCAGCACTTCGGCAGCACTGATGCGCGCGCCGAGGACGACCCCGACCACGACGGGTTCACGAACCTGCAGGAGTTCCTGGCGGGGTCGGACCCGCGCGACGCGTCGTCTCGGCCGAGCGAGCTCACGCCGGGGGAGATGCTAGGCCTCGAGGGCCGGCCCCTGGGGGTCTCCGGGTTCAACCAGTCTGGGTTCTACGACAACCCGGACCCGCAGCAACGGAACGCCTACGACGCCTGGGAGGCAGGCGTCATCGCAGAGGGGGGCTTCGGGTGGAACCGGACGCTGGAGCCGGGGGCGGGTGCGTTCTCCTGGGAGACCGTGGAGCCGGTGCGAGGACAGTACAACCTCCTCCCCGCGGACGAGCTGGTCCGCGCCTGCCAGGAGAAGGCGGTGAGGATCCTCGCCATCCTTACGCCCTACACCCCGTGGGATCAGACCTGGCAGCCCGGGCAGAAGACCACCTTCCCGCGTGACCTCGCAGCCTACCTCGCCTATGTCCGCGCGGTGGTCGAGCGCTACGACGGGGACGGGGTGGGGGACATGCCGGGCCTGCGGAACGGGTACCGGGTCCGCTACTGGGAGGTGCACAACGAGCCCGAGCTGTGCTACGTCTCCGCGCAGGCCTACCTGGACGTGCTGCGATCAACCTATGAGACGATCAAGCAGGCCGACCCGGGCGCGACCGTGCTGAACGGAGGGGTCGCTCCGCCCTTCGCGGAGAGCCGGCAGTTCTGGCTCACCCTCCTCGACCTGGGGGGCGGGCGGTACATCGACGTCTTCAACGTGCACGACCTCGTGGGAAACCTCGCGGGCACCTCCGCGCCCTCCTTCGTGGCGCCGTGGAGGAGGGAGCTGACGTCGCGGGGGATCCCGAAGACGATCTGGGTGACCGAGTCAGGCACGTACTCCGGGTCGGTCGCGGCGGACCAGACGCCCGACCGCCAGCCCTGGCCGGAGCAGTCCGTCCGGGACCAGGCACGCATCGGCGTGCGTCGCGCACTGGAGCTACAGGCCGCGGGCGCGAAGACCGTCGTCTGGGCGATGGTGGACCACTTCACCAACGGGGGCCAGGCCTTCGTCAGGGCATGCGACCTCCTCTACGACAGGGACCACCCGAAGCCGGTCTACTATGCGCTCCAGAGGCTGGGCCTCCTCCTGGAGTCCACGAGGACGCTGACCGTCGAGGAGGCCGGCCCGCGGTCCGCGCGCCTGCGCCTCGAGGGACCGTATGCCAAGGTGTACGTGATCTGGTCCGACGCCGGGGGCAGCCTCGTCCTCTCGGGCCTCTCCGCCGCGAAGGTTCTCCGGCTCGGATCGGTGCCGGGGATCGACGCCGACGGGCGGCCCGGGTTCGAGGATGAGGTCCTCACCGTGACGAACGGGGAGGTCCGCGTGAGCGCCTCCGCCGAGCCGGTGTACGTCGTCGTCGACGCCCCCGCGCCCGCGGCCGTGCAGGCGGACGCCTCTCCCCGCTTCGGCTGCGGATTCAACACCGACGTCGCCTTCCTGGCGGAGATGGGGATGAAGTGGGTCCGGAGACCCACGGACATCGACGCCTCGCGGGTCAACACGCGGCCGATCGACTTCACCGCGCTGGACGCGCGGGTCCTCTCGGCCCAGCAGGCGGGCGTGCACGTCTTCGGGATCGTGAACCCGCGCGCATCGAATGGAGTCTGGCCCACGGCGGCCGAGTTCGCCGCGTACTTCGGAGAGGTCGTCGAGCGATACGACGGCGACGGCGCATCCGACATGCCGGGGCTCCAGGAACCGGTGAAGGTGTGGGAGATCTGCAACGAGATCCAGATCCTCCCGGCCGACGACCCGCGGGCGCAGGGCCCGGACTTCGCGTGGGCCGGCTTCACCTCCGCGATGTACGCCGACTACCTGCGGCTCTGCGCCGAGGCGCTGCTCCGCGCGAACCCCTCCGGGCGCCTGGCGAACGGCTCGCTGACCTCCGTCCCGCAGGTGGCCGCGGATGACAACCTCGGCGATGCTGTCCGCGCCGGCGTGGGAGGCGCCGTCACGGCGAGCAGCTTCCATGACTACGTCGACGGCCTGCACGCGGACATGCTGCAGACATACCTGGCGGGGCTCGGCCTCGGCGACCGGCCCGTGTACGCCACGGAGACGGACATGCAGGGGGACCACGTGACGAGGGCGATCGGCCAGGAGGAGGGCGCGCGGAGGCTCGTCCGCAGCTACGTCTGGGGATTCGCCTGGGGGATCGACTGTTTCATCTACACGGAGGCGCGGGAGACGACCGAGCAGCCGGAGTTCGTCCGCTGGGGCACCCTGGTCGATCTCCAGGGGAACCGCAGGCCGAGCTACCACGCGCTGAAGCAGCTCATCGCCAAGGTAGACGGCTTCACGAGCGTGGAGCCGGTGACGGTGGCCCCCGGCGTGCAGGCCTTCCGATTCACGGTCGGGACGCGGCAGGTGTACGCGGTCTGGTCCATCGTGCCGCAGACGGTCTCCCTGCCGTTCGCGGACGCGCGGGGGTTCGTGACGCGGTCCCTCGCGAGCGATGCCTCGGGGACCTTCGCGACCGAGACGCTCGAGGCGGCGAACGGGGCGCTCACGTTGCACGTGGGGCCGACGATGGCGTACGTGGAGTCCTGGTCGGACCGGGTGCCCCCCTCGGCGGTAGCGAACCTCTCGGCCACCGTGGGTCGCAGCGGCGGGGAGTCGCTGCCCGCGTGGGTGGCCTCCGCCTCGAGCCAGGTCTCGGGGGGGTTCGCCGCAGCGCTCGTCCGGGACGGAGACCCGACGACAGGTTGGCAGTCGCTTCCCGTGCCGACCGCGAGGCAGGAGTACGTCGTGCTCGACCTCGGGCAGTGGGTGGAGGTGCAGGCGATCGACCTGTGGCCGCTCACCGGCTCGGCGGCGTACTTCCCGCCCGCCTTCTCGCTCCAGTCGAGCCGGGACGGGACGGTGTGGACGTTGATCTTCTCGATCACGGGTCAGACGGCGCGGGACGGCACAAGGAAGACCTACGAGTTCACGCCCGCGACGGCGCGGTACCTGCGCGTGCTTTGCACGGGAGAGGCGAGGGGAGCCGACGGCTACTACCGCGTGGGCCTGGGTGAGGTGTGGGCGTACTCGTCGGTCGTGGAGGACCCGACGAAGGCGAAGCTGACCTGGGCCTCGCCGCGGGACGAGGGGCCGGAGGGGAAGGCAGCAGCCTACGACCTGCGATACGCCGGGCCGTCCCTCTCCGAAGCGGGCTGGTCGACGGCGACCCCCGGCCCCGGCCTTTCGGCGCCGGCAACGGCGGGGCAGCCCGAGTCGGCGAACGTCCCGGGGCTCACGGCAGGAGGCGCCTACGCCCTTGGCTTGAAGAGCGCGGACGCGGCGGGGAACGTCTCCGCCCTCTCGAATGTGGCCACGATCACGCTGCCCACGGGGCTCGACACGCAGGCCCCGCAGACGATCCAGGACGTGCGGGTGGAGCAGAGGACCCTGTCGGGCTCGGGGACGAGGCTCACGACGACCGCGGCCACCGCCTCCACATCATACAGCGCGAACTACGACGTCACGAAGGCCGTGGACGGCGACGTGTCGACGGCCTGGTCGAGCGCGGAGAGCCGCGTATTCCGCCCCGAGTACGTCACGGTCGACCTCGGACAGGCGAAGCTTGTGGGGAAGGTCCGCCTGCTGCCGCGGAGCGGCTTCGCGGCGCTCTTCCCGAGGGGAATGCGGATCGAGGGGAGTGTCGACGGGACGCTCTGGACGACGCTCGCGGAGTGGAGCGGCCAGGGGACGGAGGGGCAGTGGACGGAGGTGACCTTCGCGGGGGCCGTCGCGCGGTACGTGCGCGTGCTGGCGACGGCCGGGGCCGCCTCGGCGGAAAACGGGCGGTTCTACGTCCATCTCGCGGAGATCGAGGTCCACGAGGCGACGGCGCAGTCGGCCACGGTGGCGGTGCTGACGTGGACGAGCCCGTACGACCCGGGGAGCCGGTCGCACCGGGCGGCGCGGTACCGGGTCCTGTACTCGAGGCAGGCGATCACGGCCTCGGGGGCGTCGGTGTGGGCGGAGTCGGACACGCCCTCGCCCGCGGCGCCGGGGACGGGGCAGATGGCCGTCCTGCGGGGGCTGCGGCCGGGGAAATGGTACTTCGCGGTCGTGGCCGTGGACGCCGCGGGGAACGCCTCGACGGCGTCGAACTCGACATCGGTGGTTCTGCCGCAGCCCGGGGTGGACTTCGACGGGGACGGACGCGCGGACCTTGCGTGGTTCCACCCCACGCGAGGGACGGTGGCCCTGTGGCTGATGAACGGGACGGCGGCGGGTCGGACGGTGTCGCTGGCGGGCCCCGGGGCGAACAGCGGCTGGGACCTGAGGGGGGTGGGCGACTTCGACGGAGACGGGAAGCAGGACCTGCTCTGGTACCACGCCTCGCGCGGGACGGTGGCGGTGTGGTTCATGAACGGGACGGGGTACACGGGACAGACGGCGACCGTGGGAAACATCGGCGCCTCGAGCGGCTGGGAGGTCGGCGGGGTGGGGGACTTCGACCAGGACGGCAGCCTGGACATCCTGTGGCATCACCCGACGCGCGGGACGGTGGCGATCTGGTTCCTGAGCGGTTCGAGGTACGCGGGCCGCTCGACGACGGTGGGGAACATCGGCGCCTCGACCGGATGGAAGGTCGGCGGTTTGGGCGACTTCGACAAGGACGGGAACGTCGACCTCGTGTGGCTCCGTCCCTCGCAGGGGGCGGTGGCATTGTGGATGATGAGCGGGTCGACGTATGCGCGCACGGTGTCGCTCACCTCGCTGGCGGCGAACAGCGGTTGGGGGACGGGCGGCGTGGGGGACTTCGACAAGGACGGGAACCAGGACATCGTCTGGTACCAGCCTACGCAGGGGACGGTGTCGCTCTGGCTGATGAACGGGGCGCGCTGGGACGGCCGTCGCGCGACGGTCGGCTCGGTCGGCACGAACGGCGGCTGGTGGATTGGCGGGGGCTCGCGGTAGCCCGCTCCCGCGTGTCCGCGGGGCGGGTCCTCAAACGTCAGCCTCCTGACAGGCGTTCGTCCAGGTGATCCAGCTACTCGCCAAGCAGGGGGGGCAAACGTCGTCATCGACCAGGACGTCAAGGGAGAGGTGACGATGCGCTTCATGGGGCGTGGTGGGGGCCCTCCAGCGGCGGCGGCGCGGGCGCGAGGCAGAGGGACGCAGGTCCCCGCCAGCGTGGGCGTGTCCCCGGTGGTGGGGGTGGAAGCCGGGCTGCCGGCGGCGTTCGTGGGGCACGTCCGCTCGAGGTCGCGTCGCTCGTCGTCCATGGCGGAAAGGTCTCCTGCCGTCCTGGGTCGATGTTACTGCGGCCGCG
>Ga0082335_1008579_pt1 | contig 11524 bp, 14 predicted proteins | sample Subgrocontami58m_FD_72375 | JGI IMG/M metagenome (GOLD analysis project Ga0082335, IMG submission 72375) | Subsurface groundwater microbial communities from S. Glens Falls, New York, USA - GMW37 contaminated, 5.8 m (SPADES assembly) (version 2) ...
CGGCGCGAACCGTCCGGCCAGGCCCGCGCCGAGAAACGCACCCACGACCAGCCCGAAGTCCATGACCGAGGTCGTGTCGGCGAGGACGGGCGCCGCGAGCGAGTCCGCGCGGAGCCTGCCCCGGATCCACCGGAAGAGCGTGAGGTATCGCTCCCTCTCCTGTCTCGCGCGCTTGAAGCGGCACGCCAGGGCGTGCGTGACGAGCCCCCACTCGAAGAGGGTGATCGCCGGACACACCTTTTCGGCGAACTTCTGGGCGAGGTCGCGGGTCGACGAGACCTCCATCGCGCGCTCGGATGGGCGCATTTTGACGACGGGCTCGTGCGCCCCGCAGACCTCGCGGATGAGCGCGAGGTCTGAAGGGCGAAGGACGAAGGGCTGGACCTGCGGGTTGTTCTCGACCATCAGGAGAGCCCGAGCGCCCTGCGCTCCTTGAGGGTCAGCTTCGCGAGAGCGGACTGGCGAAGCTCCTCTTTCTTGATCCGCTCGTCTTCTTCCCGGCGTCGAGTCGCGTCGACGACGGTTCCTAGAAGGCGCGTCACGCGGTCGAGCCTCTCCTTGTAGACCTCGTCGTTGCTCGGGCCACTATCGCACGGCATCTCAGCCTCCTCTCGAAGTGGTGCTACGGGTTCAACTTCCTCTTCCCGGCGTGGTAGTCCTCCGCGACGAGCAGGAGCGGGGCCCACCTCAGGTACTCGGCGCGGGTCCTCGGGTCCGCGAAGAAGACGCGGAAGTCTCCTGGGCGATACGCGCTGACGTGCAGGACGGCCGAGGTCGGCACCGTCAGCGAACAGGCGATCGGACCTCGCGGACGGTCCCGCTTCCACGACCTGGACGTGCGCTCCCACTCGTACGTGCAGGTCCGCGCCCGCGGTGCGTAGCGCCCCACGCGCGCGAGGAGTCCCGGCCCCGGGTCGTCGTCCGGGCGGAACCGCGTGAGCGAGCGACCGCGCTCGCGTCGCCAGGACGGATTCCGATCGCGGCGCGCGTTCTCGCGCTCAGCCTCGCGCCTCTCCCAGGCGTCCTCCTGTCCCACGGTGACCGACCCGGTCTCGATCGACTCGTTCAGGCGTGCGCGGTACGCCTCGAAGTCGGGCCTCTCCCCGGCACTGAGAGCGCGCGAGTCGTCGTAGACGAGCTGGATCGCGGTGTGAAAGCCGTCCTCCTCCCAGAGCCTGACTGGAGGGTGTGGGTGCAGGGCCGGCGACCGGTCGAGGAGTCCCTGGAGGACGAGGACGAGCCGGTTGTGCTGGTCGATCTGCTTCTGGACGTGCTGCCGGATGTCGTCGTAGTAGACGGTCTCGGGCGTGAACGGGACGTACCCGTCGAACCGACGCACGAGGTAGTCCTCGACGGTGTCGACGTTGTACATGTCCCAATCGAAGGCCATCCAGCGATCCGCTTCAGGGAGCTTCGCCGCCTCGGCCATCTTTTTGGCGAAGAGCCCCCGCGCGTCCTCGATTCGCCCCTGGTACTCGGCGTGTGTCAGGACCTCCTCCACGCGGGCAAAGTCAACGCGTGCCCACAGGGCGCCGCGGTCCATCAGGTGGTGTTCGAGGTCCGGGAAGAGCTTCTCGTCGAACTCGATCCCGGTCGAGAGGCGAAAGAGCTGCTCGCCGTTACGGATGTAGAGGAAGGTCTGCTTGTCGAGCGCGTCCTCCCCCGCGATCCGGAAGAAGTCGTGCAGGTCGACGGCCTCCTGGTGCTTCGAGTTCCTCCGGACGCGGAAAGCGACGATCGTTTTCGGGTGAGGCAGGATCCGGTCGAGGTTCTCGCGTCGGGCGAGCCACGCGTCAAAATCTGCGATCCCTTGGTAGTCCATCCCGCCGGCCTCGTACTGGGCGAGGCACTCCTCGTCCATGTAGCAGCGCCGCTGCATGAGGTGCAGCTTCGCGTCTGATGGTCCCGGCGCGCCGTCGCGCACCCGCTCGACCTGCTCGACGAGCCCTGCGTACAGCTCCACGTGGAAGACGCGCTGCTCGATCGCCCGGATCGACCCGTGGAGACCGTCGGCCTCGGCCTGGAGCGGGATGAGCCCGGCCTTCATCCAGGAGGCCATGAGCTTGTTCTCCTCCTCGACCTCCTTGAAGATCGCGGGGAGGGTCTCCTTCTGCGCCAGGACCAGGGCGTCCTTGTACTCGGCGATCGGTCTCGACTCCGTTTGGAGGACGAGTGCCTGCGTCTGCATCCCGGGCAAGGCGGCCTGGACGGGGACGGCCAGCCCCGCCGTGATCTCGCGCACGCGACCGAGGAGCTGCTCGACTCGGTGCCGGTGCTTGCTCACGCGCTCGGCGATGAGGGCCTCTGCGTCGGGCTCTCGGCGGCACTTGTGCCAGAACGCGTCGAGGTGGACCCTCTTGTGGTAGGAGCTGTCGCCGTGATCGGGGCTCGGCCCGCGCAGCTCGACGTAGTTCGACCCGAGAGCCACGACGCACCCGAGCCACGCTGCCGAGCCCTCCCCGACGTCGTACCACTGCCCGACGGCCGGCATCCTCGACTCGGCCGGATCCTCGGCCGTCGCGACGCCGCTCCGGAGCGGGACGATGGACTTCGAGTCGCTCACGAGCCCGACCTCTAGTTGGGGAGGCCGGTGGAGGCGCTCGGCTCCTCCTCGGTCTCGAACGCCCTCTGGATGTTCTCGACGAGGCGCCGGCCGAGGTCGATGCCGACGAGCCCCATGACGAGCCGCGTCAGCGACTCGGCGGACACTCCGCCCGTGCTCGTGACCATGTTGCCCGTGGGCTGAAGAGCGCCGCCGTGACCGACGCCGAACTCCACGAGCACACGCCCCGGCGGAAGCACCTTGAGCAAGCGTCGGATCGCGGTCTGAATCGCCTCCTGCTGCTCCTGCTCTTGCTTGTCCTTGTCGCGCATCCCTCTCCCTTTCGGTTCTAGCATCAAACTCGACGGTGACATCCGTCGTGACCGTTAAAAGGATGGGGTTGCACCCTAAAATGTCAACAAGTTTTTAGGGTTCACCCCGGAGGGGGCGGAGGGTCAGCGGGGAATTGAAGCGCTACGCCGCGGAGAGAGCGAGCTTCCGAGCGGCTGCCCTCTTCGCGGCGGGCGCCGCGCGCCGGACCCGTCGGAGGAAGGTCGTCTGAGACATCCCTGCCGCCTTGGCGGCGGCACGCGTCGACTTGTACTTGTCGAGGAGCCTGAGCAGTCGGTCCTTCTCCTCGGGAGAGACGACGACCGGCTTTCGCCCCCGACGATCCGGCATCGAGAGGGCCTTGCGGACGTCACTCGACAGGCACCCGAGCGCGATCGCCGCGCGCGTGACGCTCCGCGTGATCGCGAACGCCTTTCTGGCGCGGGCGGGGCTGACGGGTCCGACGACGGACTTGTTCTCACTCATCATCATGACGGTCTTCTTTCCAGCACGGTTGAAACATAGCGCGCCGCGAAAGTCCTGTCAAAAAAAACTGGCGCAGAGCACTTCGATAACGTAGTGTCCCGGTCGAGAGGTTGTCAAGCGCATGTTCGCGAATCGATCACGTCCAGAGCCCAGTCTGCCTCCCCGTCTCTTCGTTCACGCACAACTCACCGCATGGCTCCGGAAGGGGGTCGCGACGGACCGAGTGCGACGGAAGGTCCTGTCCGTCCTCGAACAGATCCTCACCCACGGACCGGAGCAGCTCCCCTCGTTCAAGATCGTCTCGGCCGGGCCGAATCGGTTCTGGCGGCGCACGCCGATCGGCGCCCGCGGGAACCAGTTCTACTTGTGGTGGCTCCCAGACTCCGCCGCGGCTCGCATCGAGCGGGGAGCGAGCCTACCGGCCGGATCGATATTCGTTCGCGGCGTACGACACCACGATGACACAGGGCGACCCGTCGCGCCCGATCTCCTGGACTTGAAGTGGTGGAGAGAGGTCCAGACATCGGCAGACCTTCTCAAGCCCCTGCAGTCCGAGAGGAGGACCGTTCCGATGCTGGACGCCCTGTCCCGCGAGCCCGAGCCCCCGACCGAGCAGATGACGACCACCGAGCCGATGGTCCCGACCACGCAGGTGGCTGCCGGGCCGACGGCCTCGATCTTGATCGAGCAGACGCCGTCAACGACTACCTCGCCACCCGCGACGCCCCAGACGACACTCCCCGAGAAGACCGCGAACGAGCCGCCGCCCATCCAGATCTCGGATCTCGCCTTCGCGGAGGTGAAGAAGCTCCTCCTGGAGACGATCGACAGCGACTCCTCTCGACTGTGGTCTGCGAAGGACATCATCGCGATCCTCTGGGCGGACCCGCAGTCGCGGAGAGCGGTCAATCGTGTTCGCGTCGCGCTCCATCATTACGTCCACAACGACAAGCAGCTCGAAGTCGCGAGCGGAAAGGGGACCAAGTCGGATCCCCTATTCTACCGAAGACGGCGTCCGAAAGCGACGAGTCAGGCGCGGCAAAACGAGAAGCAGGTGCGACGCTCCGCGAGCACGACGCCCGAGACGCCCGAGACGATCACGCAGAAGATCCTGGCTCTCGTCAAAGGCGACTCGGACCCCTACCGCGAGTGGACGTCGCGGGACGTGTGCGCGCACTACGGGCTCAAGACGTCGACGCCGAGCGTCGGCCCGGCGTGGGTGCGAGCGATCACGCGGCTCATCGAGAACGGAACGTTCCGAGTGAGGGGGGGAACGCCCGGGAGCATGAGCGACCCGCGGCGATTCTCTCTCAAGGTTCCGACGCTGCGCGTGGAGCCTCCCGTGGCGCTGGCGGAGCCTCCCGTGGCGCTCGCGGCGACAGAAGCACTCCGAGACGATCGGTACCGTTTCATCGTCCGAACGGCACTCCGGAACTACGCGTCCACGATGATGACGCTGATCGGGTCCACGGCGGACGCGGCCACCATCGAGGTGCTCAAGCAGCTCCACGGCGAGGCGGTGGAGGCGGAGACGTTCTTCGGGGGAGACTTCGCTCGCTGAGAAGGAGTGAGAGTTAGCCCACTACTCGATTCTTGCCGTGACTCTCGTACGTGGTTTACTCTTAAGGCGAGGTGTCCCATGAAGCGAGTTCTCGTAGTCGACGACGACGCCGAGATCTGCGGCGCGCTCGGAGACATCCTGCACAACGAGGGTTACGAGGTGACCCTCGTGTCGGACGGAGACGAGGCGATCCACGCGCTCCGCGACGCACGCTTCGACGTCGTCCTGCTCGACATCATAATGCCGCGCGTCAACGGATACGAGGTCATCGAGTGGGCCTCGGCGCATGGTGTGTCAGCCGACATCATTATCATGTCAGCCTCACACGAGCCGCCGCAGGGGATCCCGCACCTCCTCAAGCCGTTTGACATCGACGACCTGCTCGCTCTCATGCGAGGCGCGCCGGAGCGAATTGGCCAGCTACGCGCCATGCTCGTCGAACGGGATGCGGTGATCGCGCGGATGGGGGAGGCGCTGCGAACGGCGTCGCGAGCGTGGCCGCGTCCGCTCGGTTGCTCTGACAGGGACCGGATCTGTCCCGAGTGCAGCGAGCCGACCTACGACAAGCGATACACCCCGCATAAGGCCACCTGCACGATCGGCGCCCTGCTCTCTGATCCCGCCGTCACTCGCGCCATCGGGGAGCGCCGGGCGATGGTGGCGGAACTGGACGCGCGCCGCACGCTCGACGAGGAGCACGCGCCGGACTGCGAATACAACCACGATCTGCACTCGCGCGTGGCTAACTGCGACTCGACGTGCTGCGACTGCACCTGCGGGCTGGACGCGCGGCAGGAAACAGCACGCGCGGCGCTCGCCGCCGACCGTGTTACGAAGGGGGTACAATAAGCTCCCTGGCCGTTTCTTCAACCTGCTGTCACACGAGCCGCAGGTTTCCCAGGCTCCCCTACTGGTGTCCGGCAAGCTCCCTCCCCGCAGTAGCGCATGCAGCAGACCGTGCAGTTCCCTCCGCGACACCGCGGGTCCGCGAGCCCGGTGCAGCGGTCGACGCTCCCCCCGTAGCGGGGGCAGGAGCACTGCGGTCGGCGCTCGGGCTCTGCGATCGAGGTCTCTTCCTGGAGATTCCTCCTGAGCCACAGGACGACGACGAGGGAGCCGGCCCCGTAGCCCCCGACCCACGCCACGGCCGCCCAGAACTCGCGCAGGGCCCGGTCCAGGCCGAGCAGGGCGAGGAGCGCCCACGCCGCGGCGTAAACTGCCGAGGACCACGGGCGCTTCCGCTCGACGGCGCCGACCCACAGGGTCGACAGCGCCTCGGAGCCGAACCCGGCGAGGAAGGACAGGAGCGCGGCCGTCATCGGTGGATGATACGCCTCCGCTCGAATCGACCGAGATGATACAGACCGAGCGCGACTCCGTCGGCGACGTCCCAGCGGTGCTTCGCCGACCCGGGCCACTCGACGCGCGCCGACTCCTCAGCGCTCAGCCTCTCTCGCGCGCGCGCCTCGATCGGATACGGGTCCGCCGCCCTCTTGGGCTTCGTGACGGACCCCTTCCACGCGTGGGGCTCGACGCAGTCGACTCGTGCCCCCGGGAAGAACGCGGCGATCGCTCCGTCGACGCCGGCCAGGGAGAGGAGGTCCCGCGCGTCGCCGCGGGAGGCGCGCCCGCCGTACGTCGTCGGCCACTCCAGGACCAGCGCGTTCGGCAGGTGCAGCATGTCGACCTTGCAGCACCACTCCTGCACTGCCTGGGCCGTCTCCCGGCAGGCGCGGGCCATCGCGTCCTCCGTGTGCGTGCTCGGGACGTAGGCGGCGGCGACGAGCAGCCCATCAGAGAACAGAGCCGCTCCGCAGCCGCGAAGTCCGGGGTCGATCGCGAGGAGGACGTGCTGGCTCACGACCCCTTCCCTGGGGACGTCGGAGTCAGCGCCCATAGGATGCCGACCTTGACGATCAGACCGTGGGCTTCCAGTTCGCGGAGGACGGCATCGAACGCATAGCGATTGGCTCGCCGTGCGACGAAATCGCCCCAGAAAATGACGCGCTCCCAAGGTGAACTTGAAGAAGTCGCCCCCACCGCTATGTAGCCGAGTCGAATCCCCAGCATGCGATCCGAAAGAGGGCCGCTGGCGAGAGCGCCGAGAACTTGGTCCGGCGTCGGCTGGTGCGTGGTGCGCGCGGCGCTCAGATTGGATAGGAACCACAGCCACGCGGCGAGGATCAGGATCACGTACACGCCTCCCATTCTTCTACCCTCCGATGATCATCGTCGCTCGCGCTCTCGCGCGGGTCTGCGACGTGTAGGCCCAGCGCGCCGCGAACGACACCGACTCCCCGGTCGGCAGCGTCGTCATCTTGTTGAAGTTTCCGCTCCGCACGTCCCAGTCGTCAAGGAAGATCGAGACCCGGCGAAATTCCGACCCTTGACAATTTGACTGCGGGGATCCGTTCTGCAAGAAACGACCTTCGTCCGGGACCTCAACGCACATCGAGGGAGCGTCTGCGATCTGTTCGACGGAGACGATCTTAGAGTGGTGCCACTTCAATTTTTCATCGATCAGCGTCTGCATATCGCGGGACGGCCCGCGAGCCAGCGCGCAGTACATCACGTGGCGACTCAGAGTCTTGCGAGCGACCAAGTTAGATCGTTCGCCGTCCGTAAGGATCGGACGAACGAGATCGATCTCACTCCGATTAAACGGAGCCACATACCGCGTTTCCCGATAGAGACTTTCTCGGCGCACAAGACGGTCTTGTTTCCACTTGGAAACGAAGCCGATGGCATCCTTAAATCGTCGCGCGTTCGCACCGTAGATGTAGATAGGATACTGTTTTTTCCCTCCCTTATTGAGGGTATTTCGAGAGGCGACGATCCCGAACCGCAGGAGCATGACGTGCACCGCCGTCGCGAGCGACTCACGGCATGTCGACCACTCGATGCGGTCCACAAGACCGGTCTGTTTTGCGAGATTGACTGTCCCATCCTCAAACAGCCCGCGCAGGAATCGCGCCTGAATCGCGAGCGGAGATTCGAGGATGCACTCGGGGACGTCTTTCTCTTTCGGTGACATCCCCCCGATCTTCCCGAGCCAGCGCCCGACGTGTACGGAGAAACCTTCTACGCCGGTGACGCTCTCGTCGTAACGATCGGTGTTCGCGACTTTCATCGTGAGGCCGAAGATCGATTCAGCAAGGTACTTGAAGCGAAGAACAACGTCACGATGGCTTTTGATCAGACGAAAACCGTTACCGTCATCGAACAAGGTCCCGTCTGCAACGAACATCCCGAAGAATTCAGCTACGTCGCCATCCACCACGCTCGGGATTCGATAAGCAACCGCGCGGCTGTCGAGAGTGCGATTCGCATGAGAAGCCGCTGGAGGAAGACCACGAAGTACACTCGGGCCGCACGTTGCACCCAGGCGGAACTGAATTCTCTCACCGGGGCGGACGGCTCCCGCCTCGATCCGCGAGTACTGATTACCGTCCCACGTGAAGACTCCGTGATCGGGTGTAACGTCGAGAGTGTACCCCTCCTTCGTCCGAATCCGCAACATCTTGCCGACTGGATTCGTGACGAGATTCTTATAGTGTTTCACGCCGGTCGGAGTCGCGATCTGACCACTGGTCGCAATCTTCTTGATGTACTTCAACCCGCTCGGCGTCTCGACGATCGTGTCGGGGTGCACGCAGGCGTGCGCCGTGAGCGCATACCCGAACGTCAGGGGCGTGGGCTCGGGCAGATCCATGTACCGCAGGTCCATGTGGAACTTCTTCCAGTCGGGGACCCAGGCGGGCGTCCCGTCGAAGAACTTCGGGTCGTCCGGGTCCTCGCCGCCGCCCGAGACCGTCGCGAGGATCTTCCCGCGCCCCGGCACGGTCATCCACATCGTGGGCATGCCGGGCGCGCCCGAGAACTTGCTCGCGCCGATCACGGGTCCCGTCTCCCACCCGCCGCACTCGACGATCTCGCCGTTCGCGTAGCCCTGCCCGTTCTTCCGGACGAGGACCGGCTCCCCCGCGTCGGGCAACGGGCCTCCCCGCCCGAGCGCGACGCGGATGCGACGATTCGCCTCCATGCGCGCCTCGTTCCTCCAGGTGACGAGCGCGTGGTCGACGGGGTCGGCGAGGTAGTCCTCGACCGCCCGGTCCATCGGGGAGGCGTCCTCGACGTACTCGTAGCCGCCCTGGTCGTCCAGGTGGCTCTCGCGACACAGGTGCTGCGTCTCCCGGACGATCGTCGCCGCGCGAAGCACGCCGCCGACCGAGCGCAGGACAGTCTGGAGCCGCGCCCCCGAGACGTGCTTGAAGACGGAGAAGTCCTCCCCGTACTTCTCGATGTCGCGCCGTTCCGAGACGACGGGAGGCAGCTGGAACTCGTCGCCGACGAGCAGGACGGAGACTTTCTGCGTGGTCCAGGTCTTGAGGTCCTCGTAGACCTGAGGGCTACACATGGACGTCTCATCGACGATGATCGCGGAGGACCCGGGCAGCTTGAGCCGCTCGAACCGGAGCGGCCGGTTTGGCTCCGGTGGAAAATATAGCTGTGAATGTAACGTGCTCGTCACGCGGCCCGGGACACACTCTCCCAGGCGAAGGGCAGCCTTGCCCGTCATCGCGGTGAGGAGGCCGAACTGCACGCGGTCGACGAGGTGTTGCATCACCGTCGTCTTGCCGCTGCCGGCCGGGCCGACGAGCGAGAAGAACCCGCCGCGGCTGGCCTGACGCCAGGAGACGATCTCGTCTAGGGCGCGGGACTGGTCTTCGGTGAGTTCGAGCATGGTTTTTCGTCGAAGGCTTCGCCAAGAACTTCTTCCCCACCAGCCAGCCACCACTCCACGACGGACTGCACGCACTCGTGGACGTGCTCGGTGCGCCTGCGCGCAGTCGCGGCGTCGAGTCCGCACCCCCAGTGCGCTTCCCGATACGCCTTCACGAGTGCGTCGAGCATGTTCCGGAAGATCCGAAGTTCGATTGTCCGGGTATTTTCGACAATTCGGGAGGCTTCGAGAGTCAGTGCCCGTGCTCGCCAGTCGACGGCGTGCGCCTCGCAGTCGTGCTTGACGGCGAAGTACTCGTCTCGGCCGCTCTGCATCGTCCACGCTCGCCACGTTTCCGCTTTTCGCTCGTTACACTCGGGCCGGTCGCACGTCGGGCAACGGCTCGCGTCAAGGGCTGGGCTCTCGCGCTGACTCACCGACTCACCTCCTCCGGAGCACTGCTCGGGAAGTACGTCTTGATCAGACGTCGCAGGTGACTGACGAAAACGCTCCATCGAGAAGGCACAACTCCCTGCGCAAAGTCCAGGGGTCTCGCCGAGAGTCGGTACGGGGATCCCCCGCGCAGTGGTGTGCCCTCATGTACCACTCGTGCGGGCGTCTCGTCCAGATCCTTTAGCGGGAGGTCGTCCATCACCGGAGTCAGCTGGGAGGGAGTGAACAGGTGGCTGCTGTACCCGCAGAATTTCCCGGGATGTCCTTCGTGGTCCCCGAGACACTCGACGAGGACGCGCCACTCGTGCCACGATCTCCGATCCTCGACCTTGTAGGAGGGAAACATCGGCATCCCGAGCGGATAGACACGGTGCTCGACCACGACGGCCGTGACGTTCTTGCGCTCGATCCGCACGCGCGTCCCGATCGGCAGGTCCGTCAGAGGCGGGAGGACGAAGAGGTGCTCGAAGTCGCAGATCTCGCACCGGTAGAACGTCTGGTGACGAGTCTTCACACGAGCACGCGGTGAAACGCGACGTGACCGCCCTCGACCCGCATGAAGTACGCCGAAACGTTTGCTTGCGTGTGCCGCGCACGGACGACGCGCGCGGCGGCGGTGAGGTCCACGTGCTGCCTCCTCACCCGCTCCTCGTCGGAGTCGCCCGGGTACCGCGCGCGGTAGTACCCGCACCCCTCGTGCGCCAGGAGCAGGACGTCCGCGATCCGGTGCGCCTCGACGAGGAAGTCGAGCGCGGAGCTGATGGTGTCCGACTCGAAGAATCGGACCGCCCAGCTCGGGTGGAGGAGCGCCGGTCCGCCCGGGATCGCCAGGACGTCCAGTCGATCGTGCCCGAGGTGTCGAGCGAACTCCTCGACCGCCCCGGCGAACCGGCCGTCCGAGCAGTACAGCGCCAGGGTGGACGGGTGCTCGACTCGAAATGGAGACGACGACACGAAGACCATAGCCTCAGACATCCCCTTCTCCGAGACGACTCTCTCGGAACGTGTAGACGTACTCCGCGTCCAGATTCCGGATCTCGCGAGTGAGCCGACGAGTCTTCTCGCACAGTTTCTCAACCGCTCGCTCCCACGTAGCCGTCGCCTCGGTGCATCGCCTCGTCACCTCGCGGTCTCGCCACAGTCGCAGGTAGGGGCTCTCGTGCACGACGACGCGCGGCTCGACCGTGACGAGCTTCACAGAGGGGGCCTCCTCGTGACCGCACACGCAGCAGGTTCCGGCCATCCGGGGTCAGCGAGAACCCGTGGGTGCGGAGATCGGGATCGCCGGCAAGGTCAGCTGTCGGTACGCCTCGGAGAAGTAGCGCCAGCCAAGGTCAGACGGCTTGAGGAGCTTCGTCGTCGTCCCGCGGACCCGATGGTAGAGCGCGCTCAGGGTCTTGAGGAAGACCTCGCGCCGAGCCGTGTGGCT
>Ga0082335_1008580_pt1 | contig 11524 bp, 8 predicted proteins | sample Subgrocontami58m_FD_72375 | JGI IMG/M metagenome (GOLD analysis project Ga0082335, IMG submission 72375) | Subsurface groundwater microbial communities from S. Glens Falls, New York, USA - GMW37 contaminated, 5.8 m (SPADES assembly) (version 2) ...
GTCGGCAAAGGATTGAATATGTGTCGCCCCCGCCTGCTGCATATGGCAGGCGGAAACGCTGATCGGGTTGAATTTCGGCGCATTGTTGATGCACCACTCGATCACGTCCGCCGCCAGCCGTATCGATGGGCGCGGCGGAAATATGTAGGTACCCCTGGCGAGAATTTCCTTGAGAATGTCGTTTTGCACGGTGCCCCGGATGGCCGAGGGCGGCACACCCTGCGCTTGCGCGGCGAGAACGTATTGGGCCAGGAAAACGATAGCCATGCCGTTGTGCGCAGTGGAGGTGCTCACCTGGTCCAGCGGAATTCCTTCGTATAAGCGCTCCATGTCTTCCAGGGTGCTCAACGCCACCCCCACCCGCCCGGCTTCAAATTGCCCTCTTGGATCGTCAGGTTCAATGCCCATCTGCGTCGGCAAGTCGGTGGCCAGGTTCAGCCCGGTGAGTCCGTTCTTGAACAGATATTTGAACAGGGCGTTGGTATTCTCGCCGCTGCCGAAGCCGGCGTTGTGGCGGATGGTCCACGGCCGCTTGCGGTACATATCGGCGTGGATTCCCCGGGTGTAGGGGTATTCCCCCGGCTGCCCCAATTTCTGGGCCGGGTCCCATCCCCGCAGGGTCTCGGCGGTGAAATGTTCCGCCGGCAGATCGATTCCTGAGCGGGTGACGAAAGTCCTGCTGGAAGAATCGTTTTCCGCCGATTCTATTTTCGACAGCTTGGGTTTTTGGCTCGATGCTGTACGGGTCATGGCTAATCAACTCCTTCCTCAGTTCCTCGCTCGGACTCGGAGCGCAGAAAATACATAGCTTCCGAGGTTCTTGCAAAACCCCGTTGACGCGGGGGAATTAATTTCACGCGCAGAGGCGTGAGCTGCACCATCCCGAGATTAGGCGTGCGCCCCCTTATTTCGCCCCGGCCTTGGTCGCATCTTCCTGAGCGAGCTGTTCCTGGCGCGCTTTCTTCAGCACATCCGCGGCTTCGCCGTGGCCCATTTTCAGCGCCAGCTCCACCGCGCTTTCGCCCTCCTTGGAAAGGACGTTGACGTTGGCGCCATTGCGGATGAACAGTTCTGCCATTTGCGCATTGCCGCGCATGGCCGCGTACTGCAGCGGCGTGTAGCCATTGTCGCTGTGCAGGTTGGGATCGAAGCCCATCGACAGGACTTTCTGCGCGTAGACCAAGTTGTCCTTCTCGATGGCATAGAACATCGCCTTTACGCCCTCGGGACTTTTTTCCCGCGGCTTCGCTTCGAGGCCGGTGGGCAGGATGCTGACCACGTAATTGATGAGCGAGATGCCGACCATGGCGATGAGGGTGATGATCAGCGGGACCTTCGAGATACCCAGCGTATCGGACCAGGTGTCGGTGACGTTGGCGCCGACCACCAGCAGCGCCACCATGATGAAAAAAGCGAATTTCAGGTAGAGGAACAGCGCGATCACCAGCAGTATGCCGAGGATCGCCGCGATGTACGCGCGGTCGATGCTCAGTTCTTCGGTGACGTTGGCTGGAAGCAGGGCGAAGACGGTGGCGAGTCCGACCAGACCGACCAGCGCCCATTCTTTGTATTTTCTGGCTTGCAGAAAGTCCATGACTTCCTCCGCTTTGTGATCGTTCGAATGCCATTGTGAACAGGCGGGCCACGATTGGTAAGATCGGTCCGCTGACAATAGTATAATCCATTCGTGGAATCAGTAGTTTGCAATAGTGGCGAGGAGAGTCCTTGAGCAAAGCGTTCACCAAGGAACAGGAGGGCCCGGAAAAGGACGAGCTCGAGCCCGAGGCGGCGCAGCCCGCGGGGGTGAAGAATTACATCACCCCCGCGGGCTACGCCCGCATGAAGGCGGAGCTGAAGCAACTGCTCGACGTGGAGCGTCCGGAGGTGGTCGGCATCGTGCACTGGGCGGCTTCCAATGGCGATCGCTCCGAGAACGGCGATTACATCTACGGCAAGAAGCGCCTGCGCGAGATCGACCGGCGCATCCGCTTCCTGATCAAACGCCTGGAGATTGCCGAGGTGGTGGATACCGGGGGCCAGGAGCAGGACCGGGTGTTTTTCGGCGCCACGGTGACGGTGAGCGATAGCGCCGGCGCCGAGCGCTGCGTCAGCATTGTCGGCATGGACGAGGTCGCCCCGGCGCGGGGACGGGTGAGCTGGGTCTCGCCCATCGCCCGCGCGCTGCTCAAGGCGCGCGTGGGCGATATGGTGACGCTGCGCACGCCCTCCGGGGCGGAAGAACTGGAGGTGGTGGAAATCCGCTACACCGACCTGCCTTAGCTGGCCGCGGTTGCTTTTATTCAGAACCATGTTTTTGGTGCGGATGCGCTTTTCATCCGTACCAAAAACATGGTTGGCGCGCGAGAGCGCGCAATGGCGTGTGACGACAATTGTCGAGCCGCCGCATACGAATCCGCCCTAATTTTTCTTGTCCGCACCGATACTGCCCTCAGCGACGCGGGTAAAATCGCCCGCCTTCACGATGGAAAGTTTCAGCGGGTCGAGGTGCCGTTTCAGCGCGTTCTGGATTTGCTGCGGCGTCAGCGCGGCGATCCTGGCTTCGAAATCCGCGTCCCAGGCGAAGCGGCGGCCAAGGTAGAGATTGCCGGCGAGCCGTCCGGCGATCGCTGCGTCCTGCGTGCGGTTGAGTTTGCGCGACTCGAGGTAACCTTTCTTGGCCGCGGCTACTTCCTCGGCGCCAAAGCCTTCGCGCAGCGCCTGCTGTAGCACGTCCAGGATTTGCGTTTCGATGCGCGCGCGGTTCTGCGGCGCGTAAATGGCGCTGAGGCCGAATTCACCCACGGCATCGATAGCACCGGCCGAGAGCCAGGAGCGCACGCTGTAGGACAGTCCCTCCTGCTCGCGTATGCGCCGCGACAGACGCGCATCCGAGGAGCCGCCCAGCAGGTAATTGCCCAGCGCCAGCGCCGGGTAGTCGGGATGGTCATCGCGCAAGCGCAGGTTCAACCCGGCGCGAAATATCGCATTGGCCTTGTCGGGCGTGTCCAGATTGCGGTTGATGGAAGGCGCGTCGTGATACCTGCCGGCAATGCGCGTGAATGGCCGCGGGTTTATCCAGTCGCCGAACAGCTCTTGCGCGAGGCGGGTGATCTCTTCCGCATCGAAATCCCCGACCACTGCCAGTTCGCTGTTGCTCGCGCCGTAGAACTCTTGGTGGCATCGCCGCAGGTCTTCAATGTTCACCGACTGCAGACGCTCGATGCGCTCGTCCAGCGTGGGTGTATATAGCCAGTGCTCGGGCGGGTAAGGATCGAGATGGCGCGCAAGCTGCAGGCCGGCGAGGGCACTGGGCTCGCTTTTCTGGCTCTCGATGCTGGTCAGGGCGGAGCGCTTGAGCTGTTCCAATTCGCTTGCGGGAAACGCGGGCTCGCGCAGGATTTCGGCGACCAGGCGCAGGACCGCCGGCAGATTGGGGCGCCGCGTTTCGATCGACGCGCCTTCGCCGCCGACGCCGACGCTCGCCTGCAACCGGTCGAACTCGTTGCGCAATTGCTCGCGCGTGTGTTTCTTGGTGCCGCGCGTCAGCATGGCGGAGGTGAGACCGCAGGCGGCGCTGCGGCCCGTCTTGCTCTGCTCATCGCCCCAGCGCAGGGTGAGTTGCGCCACCACGGTGCCGCCGCGGGTCTTCTTCGGCAACAGGGCGAGCTTCATGCCGCCGGGCAATTCGCGCACGCTGGTGCGCGCATCGATATTGGCCGGAGTGGGGTCGAAAGTCTCGCCCGCCGCCACCAACGCCGCCCCCTTGTAGTCCTTGACCAGCGCCGCGACGTCGGGCGGTGGCGGAATCTCGGCACGGTCCGGTTGCGGCGTCGGCACGAACATGCCGAGCGTGCGGTTGGCGGTCTTAAAGTACCGGGTCGCGACTCGCTGCACGTCCTCGCGCTTCACTTCGCGCAGGCGGTCGCGGTAGAGGAAGAACAGGCGCCAGTCGCCCAGGGCGATGAACTCGGACAGCGCGATGCCCAGTTCGCGCGGATTGGCCAGGGCCAGGTCGATGTCGTTCAGCAACTGCGTGCGCGCTCGCTCCACCTCGTCCTCCGTAACGGGCTCGCCGGGAATGCCTTCCAGCGTCGCAATCAAGCTTGCGCGCGCCGCCTCGAGCGCCATGTCCTTGTGCAGGCTGGCGCCGAAGTAGCCGTAACCGGCTTCGCGCTGCTGTCGATCGCTGCCGTAGACGTTGCTCGCCTTGCCCGTCTCGACCAGCGAGCGGTGCAGCCGCCCGCCGGGCACCTTGGTGAGCGCGGTGATGAGGATGTCTAATGCGGCGTAATCGGCATGGGAGCCGGGCGGCAGGTGGTACAGCGCGCTGACGATCTGCACCTCGCCCGCGCGGCGCAAGGTCACGCTGCGCTCGCCGTCCTGGGTCGGTTCCCGGGTGTAGGTGGCGGTGAGCGCGCGCGTCGGCCGGGGAGTCTTGCCGAAATGGCGCTCGACCAGGCCGAGCGCCGTGGCCTCGTCGAACCTGCCGCTGACGAGCAGCACCGCGTTGTCCGGCTGGTAGTAGTGGCGGTAGAAGGCCTGCAGGCGCTCGATCGGCACGTTTTCGATATCGGAGCGGGCGCCGATGATGGCGCGGCCGTAGTTGTGCCAAAGGTACGCGGTGGCGGCCATGCGCTCGCGCAGCACGCCGTGGGGGCTGTTCTCGCCCGCTTCGAATTCGTTGCGCACCACGCTCATCTCGCTGTCGAGGTCTTTTTTCGCCACATTGGAATTGACCATGCGGTCGGCCTCCAGGCTCAGCGCCCAGTCCAGATTCTTTTCCTTCGCCGCAAAGGTTTCGTAATAATTGGTGCGATCGAAAGACGTCGAGCCATTGAAGCGGGCGCCATAGCGCTGAAACTCGTTCTTGATGTCCGGATGGCGCGGCGTGCCCTTGAACAGCATGTGCTCGAGCAGATGCGCCATGCCGGATTCGCCGTAGCCCTCGTGGCGCGAGCCCACCAGGTAGGTGACGTTGACGGTGATCGTGTCCTGCGTGGCGTCGGGAAAGAGCAGCAGCTTGAGGCCGTTGGGAAGCCGATACTCGGTAATACCCTCGACCGAGGCGATTTTCCCGATCGACGCCGAAGCCTCCGCGCCGGACGGGGCGGCGTGCACAGGCGCGAGCAGGAACGCCGGCAGTAGCAGGGCAAGGGTGAGCGGAAGAATGCGGCGCAGCATCGGGACCTCGTTCGTTCGAGCCGGTTTTACAAAGACCGGAGTTTTCGGGATAGGTTCAAGCTTACCTTACCAGGTAGCTGAAGGAGTGCAGCGCCAGCATGCCTGCCACGATGGTGAGCAGGGTATTGCGCGTGCGCCAGGCGATCGCGCCGGCTAGGATGCCGGCGAGCAGGCGCGGGTTGTCGAAGCCGATGTGCACCGAGCCCGCGGTCAGCACCAGCTCGGGCACGAGAATCGCCGAGAATACCGCCGCCGGGACGTAGCGTAGCGCGCGCTGCAGCAGCGCCGGCACGGGCCAGCGCGCGAACAGCAGGATGAAGGACGCGCGCGGAATGAAACTGGTCAGCGCCAGCCCCAGGATCAGCAGCCAGAAGGCGGTCATCGCTGTTTTTCCACCAGCATGTTTTCCGCCAGCATGCCGGCGGCGATCCCCGCCGCTACCGCGATGAGCAGTCCCAGCCGCAACGGCAGGGACCAGGCGAGTATGGCGGTGATGCCGGCGGCGCAGGCGGCCGCGGCGACGGCGCGGTCGCGGACGGTGGGCGCGACAATGCCAAGAAAGGTGAGCACGATGGAGAATTCCAGGTGCCAGCCGGCCGGAATGCGCGTACCGAGGACGATGCCGGTCAAGGTGCCGATCTGCCAGGTGATCCAGATGGCGGCGCAACTGCCGAAGTAGTACCAGACCTTGTCCGAGGGTTCCATGGGGCGCTCATAGCCCAGGATCGCTATGGCGTAGCCGGCGTCCGTCAACAGATAGGAGAGCAGCGGTTTCCAGCGCGGGCCGGCCGCCGCCAGGTGCGGCGCGATCGACAGGCTGTAGATGAACAAACGCAGGTTGATCACCAGCCCGGCCAGGATGGCAATGGCGAGCGGGGTGCCCGAGGTGATGAGCTGCAGCGCGGCCAGTTGCGCGGTGCCGGCGTAGACTAGAACCGACATCGCCATGGCCATGTAATGCGGCATGCCCGCCGCAACCGTGGCCACGCCACTGATGGCGCCGAAGGCCAGCAGTCCCGGCAGCACCGGCAGGCAGGCTTTGACGGCGGCGAGGAATTGAGGGTGCGGTTGCAAAGGGGAGTGGGCTGATGCGGAGTCGGCGCAGGCGACATTCTACCGCGGCGGCGTCCGGCCCCTTGAAAATCTGGCCCGCAGCCCGCATTTATGCGGACAATGACAACTGTCTCGGGAGAAACCATGTCTGCCACCACCACCAAGGAAACGCTGGGCTTTCAGGCCGAAGTCAAGCAACTGCTGCATCTGATGATCCACTCCTTGTACAGCAACAAGGAGATTTTTCTGCGCGAACTGATTTCGAACGCCTCCGATGCCGCCGACAAGCTGCGTTTCGAGGCGCTGTCGGATGCCTCACTCTACGGCACCGATGCCGACCTCAAGATCCGCGTCAGCATCGACCGCGCGGCGCGCACCCTGAGCGTTTCGGATAACGGCGTCGGCATGTCGCGCGACGAGGTCGTCACCAACATCGGCACCATCGCCAAATCGGGCACGCGCGAATTCTTTCAGGCCCTCACCGGCGACCAGGCCAAGGACGCTCACCTCATCGGCCAGTTCGGCGTCGGCTTCTACTCTTCCTTCATCGTCGCCGACCGCGTGACCCTGGTGACTCGCCGCGCCGGTCTCCCTGCGGGCGAGGCGGTGCGCTGGGAGTCCGACGGCGGCGGCGATTACAGCATCGAAGCGGTGGAGAAACAGGACCGCGGCACCGAGGTCACCCTGCACCTGCGCGAGGGCGAGGACGAGCTGCTCGACGATTTCCGCCTGCGCGCCCTGATGCGCAAGTATTCCGACCATATCGCCATCCCCATCCGCATGGAAAAGCGCGTCTGGGACGAGGACAAGAAGGAACACAAACTCACCGGCGAGGACGAGACAGTCAATCAGGCTAGCGCGCTGTGGGCGCGGCCGAAATCCGAGGTGAGCGAAGAGCAGTACCAGGAGTTCTACAAGCATGTCGCGCACGATTTCGAAACGCCGCTGGCCTGGACCCACAACAAGGTCGAAGGCCGGCACGAGTACACGCAGCTCTTGTACCTGCCGGCGCATGCACCCTTCGACCTGTGGGATCGGGTGCACCGCCACGGCATCAAGCTGTACGTGCGCAGGGTGTTCATCATGGACGACGCCGAGCAACTGCTCCCCGCCTACCTCAGATTCGTGCGCGGGGTGGTCGATTCCAACGATCTGCCGCTCAATGTGTCGCGCGAAATCCTGCAGCAGAGCAAGGACATCGAGGCGATCCGTTCCGGCTGCACCAAACGCATACTCGCGCTGCTGGAAGACCTGGCGCAGAACCGGAAGGAGCAGTACGCAAGCTTCTGGAAGGAGTTCGGTTTGGTGCTGAAGGAGGGTGTGGGCGAGGACCATGCCAACAAGGAGAAAATCGCCGGGCTGCTCCGCTTTGCCAGCACGCATGCGGACAGCGAAGAGCAGAGCGTTTCCTTCGCCGATTATCTGGCGCGCACGAAGCCGGGTCAGGAGAAGATTTATTACGTCACCGCCGACTCCTTCCTCGCCGCGAAGAACAGTCCGCATCTGGAAGTGTTCCGCAAGAAAGGCATCGAGGTCCTGCTGCTGGCGGAGCGCGTGGACGAATGGCTGGTATCTAATCTCGCCGAATTCGAAGGCAAGCTGCTCGCCTCGGTGGCGCGGGGAGATCTGGACCTGGGCAAGCTCGAGGACGAGGCCGAGAAAAAAGAGCAGGAAAAACAGGCCGGCGAATACAAGGATCTCACCGACAAGATCAAGGACGCGCTGGGCGCTCAGGTGAAGGAAGTGCGCGTGACCTTGCGGCTGACGTCCTCACCCGCCTGCCTGGTGTCCGATCAGTACGACATGGGCGGCAACCTCGCGCGCATCCTCAAGGCGGCCGGGCAGAAGGTGCCTGAGTCCAAGCCGATCATGGAGATCAATCCGGGCCATCCGCTGGTGCAGCGGCTGAAGTACGAAGAAACGCGTTTCGCCGACTGGAGCCAGGTGCTGTTCGACCAGGCACTGCTCGCCGAAGGCGGGCAACTGGAGGACCCGGCCGGCTTCGTCAAGCGCCTGAACGAGCTGATGCTAGCCCTATCCGGCGGCAGCGCGAAGATCTGGACGCCGGGAAGTTAGATACGAGTACGGATTAGCGTTGCTTTTACTCAAGATCGTTCACCGCAGTTCGAAGTATCTTCCTACGACGACCGATGCCGACGAACGGCCATTGCGCGCTGCGCGCGCCAACCGTGTTTTTGTACGGATGAAAAGCGCATCCGTACAAAAACACGGTTATTGATAAAAGCAACTGCGCCTTAGGGCTGGTTCTTATCCAAGTTCTAGCACTGCAGTTCGACCTACCCGCCTACATCTGCTTCAACATGGTCTCGGCGTCGGAAACTTCGAACTTGCCCGGACCCTCGACGTTCAGTTGCTTGACCACGCCGTCGTCGACGAGCATCGAAATGCGGTTCATACGCATGCCCATGCCGCGCGCGCTCAGGTCGAGCTCCAGGCCCAGTTTCTTGGTGAACTCGGCGCTGCCGTCGGCCATCATGCGTATCTTTCCGCTCGCTTTTTGGTCGCGGCCCCAGGCGCCCATGACGAAGGCATCGTTGACGGAGATGCACCAGATTTCATCGACGCCCTTGGCGCGGAGCTTGTCGTAATTCGCGAGGTAGCTCGGCACATGCTTGGCCGAGCAGGTCGGGGTGAAGGCACCGGGCAGGCCGAAAATGGCGATTTTCCTGCCTTTGACCAGATCCGACACCTTGAAGCTGTTCGGGCCGCGCGAGCCGCCGGCGGTTTCGGTTTCGATGAATTCGGTGAGTGTGCCCTCGGGGAGGCGGTCTCCGACTTTGATCATTGCATGCTCCTGTCAGTGATGGCTGCGCAGGGGTTTTTCCCCGCTTTCGCGCAAGATTTAGGTATGTGCCGGCGTTTGCCGCGGGAAGCACAGCGGAAACGACGGCGCCGCAGCATAGGACGGCCATGTTAACACAATCGGCAGCGCCAATACCCGCGCGAGCGAAAGGTGTTGTAAGTGGCCGTTTCAGAATTACTGAAACGGCCCCTGAATTAGGGGAGCATGAGGGGAGGTATCCCCTCATTTTGTAATAAGCTCTAATTTGAACCTCTTACGCAATGCCGCTATAGTGCGTTCCATGCAGCCCGCCGACGAAGCCGCGCCCGACCGCAAACTGAGCCTGACCGAGGTGCTGAACGAACTGGTCGCGGAGGGTATCGTCGGCCGCGCCGAGGCGGACAAGCTGATTGCCGACCGGCGCATGCAGCGCGCCGACCATCATCCACTCGCGGTGATCGCGGACCAGAAATGGAAGTCGCTTTTGCCGCCCAACAAGCTGCTGCACCTCGAACTGCTCACCGAGTGGCTGGCGGCCAAGGTCGGCCTCGGGTATTTCCACATCGACCCGCTGAAAATCAACTTCTCCGCGGTCACGGACATCATGTCCAACGCCTACGCGCAGCGCTTCAAGATCCTGCCGGTGGAAGTCAACACGAAGGAGGCGGTGATCGCCACCTGCGAGCCTTACATCAAGGAATGGGAGCGGGAGCTCAAGCCGATCCTGCGCCTGGATATCCGCCGCGTCATCGCCAATCCGCTCGATATCGCGCGCTTCCAGGTCGAGTTCTACAACCTGGCGAAGTCGATCAAGGGCGCGGCCGAAAAAGGCGACCGGTCGAGCGGCATCGGCAACTTCGAGCAACTGGTGGAGATGGGCAGTGCCAACCGCCAGTACGACGCCAACGACCAGCACATCGTCCACGTGGTCGACTGGTTGTGGCAGTACGCATTCGACCAGCGCGCGAGCGACATCCACATGGAGCCGCGGCGGGACGTCGGCTATGTGCGTTTTCGCATCGATGGCGTGCTGCATCAGGTGTACCAGATTCCGGCGGCGGTGATGTCCGCCATGACCAGCCGCATCAAGATACTCGGCCGTATGGACGTGGTGGAAAAACGCCGGCCGCAGGACGGGCGCATCAAGACCCGCACCGCCGACGGCCAGGAAATCGAGTTGCGCCTGTCCACCCTGCCCACGGCGTTCGGCGAAAAGCTGGTGATGCGGGTGTTCGACCCGGAGGTGCTGGTCAAGGATTTTACCGAACTTGGATTCTCCGACGAGGACCAGGCGCGCTGGAACCAGATGAGCGCGGCGCCGCACGGCATTATCCTGGTCACCGGGCCCACCGGCTCGGGCAAGACCACCACCCTGTACTCGACGCTCAAGACCCTCGCCACAGAGGAAGTCAACGTCTGCACTATCGAAGATCCGATCGAAATGGTGGAGCCGGCGTTCAACCAGATGCAGGTGACGCACGGCATCGACCTCGGCTTTGCCGACGGCGTGCGCGCGCTGATGCGCCAGGATCCCGACATCATCATGGTGGGCGAGATCCGCGACCTGGAGACCGCGGATATGGCGATCCAGGCGGCGCTCACCGGCCATCTGGTCCTCTCCACCCTGCACACCAACGATTCGGTGGCCGCGATTACGCGAATGCTGGACCTGGGTGTGCCGCCCTATCTGCTTAACTCCACCATCCTCGGCGTGATGGCGCAGCGCCTGGTGCGCACCCTCTGCCCGCATTGCAAGCAGAAGGTGCCTTACGACGATTCCCGCGCCGACGACCTTACCTGGGAAGAATTCGTCGCGCCGTGGAAGGCCAAGCGCCCGGCGCACATTTTTCGCCCGGTCGGTTGCCTGGAATGCCGCAACACCGGCTACGTCGGCCGCATCGGCATCTACGAAATCCTGCTGATGTCGCCGGCGATGAAGCGCCTCATCGACGCCAAGGCCGACCTCGCCAGGATGCGCGAGCTCGCCTACAAGGAAGGGATGAAGCCGCTCCGGATCAGCGCGGCGATGAAAGTGGCGGCGGGTCTCACCACCATCGAGGAAGCGATCAAGGTGGCGCCGCCGCCGCAGCGCGATAATGAGTGACTGCCTTGTGCAGGTTTTTCCGTAAGCAGCTTATGCGCAGTCCGGGACCCGATTCAGGCTCATCTCGCCCACATCGGCAGACCGATTTTGAGTTGCCCGTCGGATTGATTTTCCTATCGCTTTGACAAACCCCCTCGCCGGTGGCACATTGCCGGCACTCACGCAGCCAGCCTCCGCAATCCTCGATGCACGGGAGATTCACCATGACGACGCAAGCCGCGCTGCCGCGCATGCAGCTCACCCACCCGCAGATTACGCGCAACTGCGCCGAAAGCGAAGTCTACGAGTCCTTGCTCGCGCTCGACGGCGCCAGCGTCCTCGAACTCGGTTGCGGCAAGGCCGATCACACGCGCCGCATTGCGACGGCGCATCCGACGGCGAAG
>Ga0082335_1008581_pt1 | contig 11524 bp, 5 predicted proteins | sample Subgrocontami58m_FD_72375 | JGI IMG/M metagenome (GOLD analysis project Ga0082335, IMG submission 72375) | Subsurface groundwater microbial communities from S. Glens Falls, New York, USA - GMW37 contaminated, 5.8 m (SPADES assembly) (version 2) ...
CGTGCCGTGCACGGCGCTCCCCCTGCCGTTGAAGGAGCCGAAGGAATGGGTGTCGCGCGTGCCGGCGGGCATCACCGGCGAGGTCCCGCGCCAATACGCGGCGAGCATCATGCACCTCGACGACGCCGTCGGGCAAATTGTCGCGGTCCTGGACCAGTCCGGCCGGCGGCAGGACACCCTCCTCGTCTTCACCAGCGACAACGGCGGCAGCTGGGCGGAAAACAACGGACAGGCATATCCGAAAGATGGCTACGCAAATGGCCGGATTCCCGGGAGCAACGTGCCGTGGCGCGGACAAAAAGGCGACATGTACGAAGGCGGCATCCGCGTGCCGATGATCGTGAGCTGGCCGGGCCACCTGAGACCGCGGAAGACCGATCAGGCCATGCAGGTGGTCGACTGGATGCCGACCTTTTGTGCCGTCGTCGGCTACCAGCCCGGGAAGGATTTGAAGTGGGACGGCACGAACCTCTGGCCGCACCTCACGGGCGAGCGCACCGACAAGATGGCTCGGGTGCTTTACTGGACGCAGGGCCGGAACAGCGCGGTCCGCGACGGCGATTGGAAGCTCACCGTGCAGGGCAACAAGACGGAGTTGTTCGACCTCGCGAAAGATCCTTATGAGAAAACCGATCTGGCGCCGCAGCGGTCGGAGCAGCTGGCGGCGATGAAGCGGCGGCTCGCCGAGGTCTCGAAGGCGGACCGGGATTCGGTGGCGAAGGACTGAAGGACGACCTGGCAGGCGGCGCGGTCAGGTTGACCGCGCTACGTGCCGGGGCTGGCTTCGGACCACTGGTAGCACGGTCAACCTGACCGTGGCTCCGCTCCTCCAAGCCTCCCGACGCCAGCCACCTCCGAGGATTGGGGGTGGGCGTTGATATTTGCTTTGCGAATCGCTCGGAGCGCCGCATTTTTTTGACGCCCACCCACCCATGCCCCGAGTCGCTGGAACGTTCTTCGTCCGGACTGCTATTGCTGTATGCGCAAGCGCCTGCCTGCCTGCCGGTTTGCGCTCGGCCGATGCGACGGCGCAGTTGATCGAGCAGTACTGCCTCGATTGCCACGACAGCGGCACGAAGAAAGGCGACCTGGTGCTCGAGGGACTGAACACCGCCCAGCTCGCGGCGAACACGCGAACCGCGGAGCAGGTCGTGAAGAAGCTGCATCACCGGCAGATGCCGCCGATCGGCGAGGTCCGGCCCGAGACGACGACGTACGACCGCGTCGTGGCCGAGGTTGCGGCCGCACTCGATCGGGCGGCGACGGCCAGACCGAACCCCGGCCGCACCGACACGTTTCGCCGGCTGAATCGCACGGAGTACCAGAACGCGATCCGCGATCTGCTCGGCGTCGAGATCGATGCGACGGCGATGCTGCCGAACGACGAGCCGAGCCACGGGTTCGACAACGTGACCGTGGGCACGCTTTCGCCCACCTTGCTGGACCGCTACGTTTCGGCCGCGCAGAAGATCGCGCGGCTGGCGGTCGGCGCGCCGCGCAAGGTGCCCGGCGGCGACACGTTTCGCATCCGGCCGGATGTGACGCAGGAGGAGCACGTCGAAGGGCTGCCCGTCGGCACCCGCGGCGGTACTTTGATTGCTTATACGTTCCCGCTCGACGGCGAGTACGAGATCCAGGTGCGGCTCGCGCGCGACCGCAACGAGGCGGTGGAGGGCCTGAAGAAGCCGCACGAGCTGGAGGTGCTGCTCGATCGCGAGCGGGTCGGGCTTTTCACGGTCAAGCCGCCGCCGCCGGCGGACAAGAACTACGAACTCATCGACCGGCATCTGCACCTGCGCATCGCCGTGAAGGCGGGCCGGCACGATCTCGGGGTCACGTTCGTCAAGGATCCTTCCGCCGTGCTGGAAACCGAGCGCTCGCCCTTCCAGGCGCGGTTCAACATGCACCGCCACCCGCGCACCGCGCCGGCGGTCTACCAGGTTTCGATCACCGGTCCGTTCGACGCGAAGGGTCCGGGTGACACGCCGAGCCGCGAGCTGATCTTTGGCGGCGTGCGTCCGGGCTCCGACTCCCGGCCGGCCGAACAATCCGCGGCGCGGGAGATTCTCGGCAAGCTCACCCGCCGCGCGTTCCGCCGGCCGATCGGAGACGAGGATCTGCGGAAGCCGATGGAGTTCTTCGACCAGGGTTGCGCGGAAGGCGCGGGGTTCGAGGCCGGAATCGAGAACGCCATCGCGGCGATTCTGGTCAGCCCGGGCTTCCTGTTTCGGATCGAGGAGGATCCGGCCGGTGTCGCGCCCAACACCGCGTATCGCGTCAGCGATTTCGAACTCGCCTCGCGACTCTCGTTTTTCCTGTGGAGCAGCCTGCCGGACGACGCGTTGCTCGACGCGGCCGAGCGCGGCGAGCTGCGCCATCCCCCGCAGCTCGAGCAGCAGGTGCGCCGGATGCTGGCCGATCCGAAGGCGCGCAATCTCGCCACGAACTTCGCCGGCCAGTGGCTGCAGCTGCGCAAGCTCGACGAGATCACGCCGGATTTGCGGCGGTTCATCGATTTCGACGACAACCTCCGCCAGGCGTTCCGGCAGGAGACCGAGCTGTTCGTGGAGAGCGTCGTCCGCGAGGACCGCCCCATCACGGAACTGCTCGACGCCGATTACACCTTCTTGAACGAGCGGCTGGCGAAACACTACGGCATCCCGCACGTCTACGGCAGCCATTTCCGGCGCGTGTCCTTCGCGCCCGATCCGCGGCGCCAGCGCGGCGGGCTGCTGCGGCAGGGCAGCATTCTCACGGTGACTTCGTACGCGACCCGCACCTCGCCGGTGATCCGCGGCCACTGGATTCTGGCGAACCTCGCCGGTGCGCCGCCGCCGCCGCCGCCGCCGAACGTGCCGTCGCTCGACGACAACAATGTGGCCGCGTCGCTGCCGATTCGCGAGCGGCTCGCCGCGCATCGCAAGAATCCCTCGTGTGCGGGCTGCCACGACGTGATGGATCCGGTGGGTTTTGCGCTGGAGAACTTCGATGCGATCGGCCGCTGGCGGACGAGCGAGGAACACCGGCCCATCGATGCTTCGGGCGGGTTGCCTGACGGCAGCACGTTCCAGGACGTGGCGGGACTCGAGCGCGCGCTGCTGGCGCGGCCGGAACTTTTCGCGGAAACGCTGAGCGAAAAGCTGCTGATCTTCGCGCTCGGCCGCGGCGTGGAATACTACGATGCGCCGGCCGTCCGCGAAATCGTGCGCCGCGCCCGCGCGGATCACTACCGTTTTTCATCCCTGATGCTTGGAATCGTGAACAGCACTCCGTTTCAGATGAGGAAATCCCCACCATGATCATCACCAAGAAAGCCCTTCCCCGGCGGACGTTTTTGCGCGGCATGGGCGCGACCCTCGCGCTGCCGCTGCTCGATGCCATGATTCCCGCGGCCACCGCCGCCACCGGCACGCCGGCGCGGCCCGTGCGGCGGCTGGGTTACGTGTTCATGCCGATGGGCTGCGACCAGTCGCGCTGGACGCCCACGGCGGCGGACGGCCGATTGACGGGGATGTCGCCGATTCTCAGCGCGCTCGAGCCGCTGAAGAACGATTTCACGGTCCTCACGAACCTGGAGCTGCGCAACGCGTATCCAGGTTCCCATGCCACGTCGAACTCGGCCTTCCTCAGCTGCGCGAAGGCGAAGCACACCGAGAGCTCCGACTACTATCTCGGCACGACGGCGGATCAGCTGGCGGCGCAGCAGATCGGGCGCGAAACGCAGCTGCCGTCGCTCGAGCTGTCGATGGACATGCTGCAGACCACGGGGCAGTGCGACAACGGCTACGCCTGCGTTTACCAAAACAACCTTTCGTGGTCGTCGCCGACCACGCCGCTGCCCTCGGAGGCGCATCCGCGCATCGTGTTCGAGCGGCTGTTCGGCGAAGGCGGCAGCCTGGCCGAGCGCCGCGCGGCGCTGCGCAAGCGGTCGAGTTTGCTCGACCTGATGACCGCGGACATCGCGAGCCTGAAGCGGAAACTCGGTCCCGCCGACCAGGCGAAGATCAACGAGTACCTCGACACGGTGCGCGAAGTGGAGCGCCGGATCCAGAAGGCCGAGGCGGACGCGGCGACCGCCGCGCTGCCGGTCGACCTCGAACGTCCGCTCGGCGTGCCGGCGGCTTATGCCGACCACGTAAAGCTGATGTTCGACCTGCAGGTGCTGGCGATGCAGGGCGACATCACGCGGGTGATCACGTTCCAGCTCGCGCGCGAAACGAGCAATCGCACGTATCCGGAGATTGGAGTCTCGGACCCGCATCACCCGCTGTCGCACCATGGCAACGACCCGGAGAAGATCGCGCGGATGGCGAAAATCAACGCGTTCCACGTGTCGCTCTTCGCGTATTACCTCGAGCGGCTGAAGGCCACGCCCGATGGCGACGGCTCGCTGCTCGACCACTCGCTAATCCTCTACGGCAGCGGCATCGGCAACCCGAACGTGCACGATCACACCGATCTGCCGATCATCGTGGCGGGCGGCGCCGCCGGCGGGATGAAGAACGGGCGATTGATTCGGTACCAGGAGCCTGTGCCGCTCGCGAACCTGCACCTCACGTTGCTCGACAAGGTCGGCGTGAAGATCGATTCGTTCGCCGACAGCAACGGGAAGATCACGGAACTGTTCCGGCCGATTACGGTATGAAACTGCTTCATGCCTGGAGGGACGACCTCCGTGTCGTCCGTGGCCCGCACGGAGGCGGGCCCTCCACCGCTCCCGCAATACGTGCAGCGTTTCGCAACGCGCAAATCTTTGCTTTTCTGCTTGTGAGTTCGTTTGGGTGGGCCGCGCCGGCCCCGCTCGCCGACGCCCTTGAAAAGCAAGACCTCGCCGCCGTGCGCGCGCTGATCAGCGACAGCCAGGTCAACGCGGCACAGGCCGACGGCATGACCGCGCTGCACTGGGCCGCGCGGCACGACGATCTCGCGACCGCGAAAGCGTTGCTCGCAGCGGGTGCGAATCCGAACGCGGCGAACCGTTATGGCGTCACGCCGCTTTCGCTCGCCTGCACCAACGGCAACGGTCCGATGGTGAAGCTATTGATTGACGCCGGTGGTGACGTGAACGCGGCGCTGCGCGGTGGAGAAACGCCGCTGATGACGGCGGCGCGCACCGGCCGGATCGAGGCCGTCCATGCGCTCATCGCCCGCGGGGCGGACGTGAATGCCAGACTGCCGCAAGGCCAGACCGCGCTGATGTGGGCGGCGACCGAGGGGCACGCGGCGGTGGTCGAGGCGCTGCTTGCGGCCGGCGCGGAGTTTCGCCGCGCGCTGGACTCGGGCTTCACCCCGACGTTGTTCGCGGCGCGCGGGGGGCACACCGATGTGGTCCGCGCGCTGTTGAAGGCGGGGATCGACATCAACGCGGCCACGCAGCCGACGAAGATGGCCGCGCGCGGCCCGCGGAAGGGCACGACGGCGTTGACCCTCGCGATGGAGAACGGGCACTTCGAACTGGCGGCGTTGCTCCTCGACCTCGGGGCGAATCCGAACGACCTGCGCTCAGGCTACACGCCGCTGCACATTTTGTCCTGGGTGAGAAAGCCGGATCGCGGCGAGGACGAGAACGGGCTGCCGGAGCCGGAAGGCTCGGGCAGCGTGACGAGCGAGCAGCTGATCCGCAAACTCGTCGCGGCCGGCGCGCAAGTGAACGCACGGCTGACCGGCGGGCCTTCCGGCGGAGGCCGGATCGCGCGAAAAGGCTGCACGCCGTTCATGATGGCGGCGGACACGGCGGATACGCCCTACATGAAGCTGCTCGTCGAGCTCGGCGCGGATCCGGCCATCACCAACACCGACGGCTGCACGGCGATCATGGCCGCGGCCGGCCTGGGCACGCGCACCGCCGAGGAGGAAGCCGGCACGGAAGATGAGGCGATGGAAGCCGTCGCCTATTGCCTGGAACTGGGCGCGGACATCGATGCCGTCTCCAATAATGGCGACACGGTGATGCATGGCGCCGCGTTCGCGAGCTGGCCGAAGATGGTGAAGTTTCTCGATGCGAAGGGCGCGAAGATCGAAGTGTGGAATCAGAAGAACAAACGCGGCTGGACTCCGTTGATGGTCGCGGAGGGCCATCGCTTCGGGAATTTCAAGCCGTCGTTCGAGACGATCGCCGCAATCAAGGAAGTCATGGTCGCGCACGGCGTGACGCCGCCGCCGCCGACTCCGCGCGAAGAGGTGAAGGGGTACGAGGCGCCGAATTGACCCCGAATTGATGTAGGGCGGGGTCGCCCGACCGCGCCGCCCGCACACGTGACGCCCTTCGGCGGGGTCGGCGACCCCGCCCTACAAGACGATCTACGTCAACTCCGGCGTCGTGCCCATCACCAGATCCCACTTCGCACTGAGCTCACCGGCTTTCGATCCCGGCAGCGGCGCGAAATCGAGCGTGACCGAATCGCGCTGCCGCGGATCGCTGAGGCCGCGGTAGACGCCGTCCTTGGCGTTGCCGGGATGGCCTTTGATGTAGCACTGCGTCACGAGCTCCTTCTTGCCGCGAATTTTCACCGCGAGGTGAATATGCGGCGTGCGGCCGGGATAGGGCACCGGCTTGATGGTGCGAAAAACGTACTCGCCGGTCGATCCCGTCACGAACCGGCCGAAGCACTGGAAGTTCGTGTCGCGCTTCGGAGTGACGCCGCTGCTCCGCGAATGCAGGTAGACGCCCGTGGCGTCGCACTGCCAGATTTCGATCGTCGCATTCCGAATCGGACTGCCGGCCGCCGTGAGCAGGCGGCCGCCGAGCCAGGTGACTTCGCCGACCGCGGGGGTGACCGAGTCGTTGACGACGATGAGATCGTTGTCGGTATCGAGCGGCAGTTTGTCCGGATAAAACGGACCCTCCGTCTGCCGTGGCGTCAGCAGCAGCTGTTCGGCGAACAATCCGGGGACGGCCATGAAGGCGGAACCAATCGCGAGCTGGCGCAGGAATGCGCGGCGGGGAACGTAGATCTCAAACCGTGGGGCGGGCACTGTGGGGTGCATGCGGGGAGTAGACGCGATTTTCCGCAATTTGTCACGGCGCCCAATCATCCAGCCCACGAAACACACGAATCACACGAAAACGGCCTAGCGCCCTGCGCGTGCATTTCGTGTGTTTCGTGGGCCCTATGGTCGTACGCTGCCGATGTATTCGATCTCCACGGTATCGCCGGCCTTTGCGCCGACGGCGGGGGAGAGCGAAAACTGCCTCACGGCGCCCTTGTACTCCGCCGCGCCCGCCAGCGTCACCTCGTACGTGTGCCACTCGCCATCGCCGCGAATCGGGAAACGCACCGAGCCGTTCCGCGCCGCGCCACTACCGCCGAAGGTCTCGAAGTGCAGTTCCGCCTCGGTCGCCGCGGTTGTCTGCCGGCAGCGCAGGTACCAGCGCGACACGTCCTCGGTTCGCCAAAAACCGATCGGTGACATCAGCCGCTCCTTGCCGCCGCCGCCATGCGTGAGTTGCAGGCGACCTTGGATCGGCCAGCCGGCGTCCTTCAGTCCGCCCGTCGGGTACCAGTGTTCGCGATCGCTGGTGAAGCGAAACGCGAACGGCAGCCGGTGCGGTGCGTGGGCGTAGACCCACGAGCGGATGTCCGTGAGCGCACCGACAATCAGCGTGAAGCCGTAGTCGTAGACGATGTTGTGATCGAGCAGCTCGGGTCGGACGGGCGCGAGGTAGCCGGTCGGTCCGTCGTTCGGTCCACCGCCGCCCTCCTTCCCGGCGAATCCGCCGAGAAACGAGACGACCTGCGGCGCCCAGATGCCGACGCCGTCACCCTTGTCGTCGACCAGGGCCGCCCAGCTCTCGGTGGCGTTGAACCGGTTCCACGGAAATTCGCCTGGCGCGACCCTTCGCTTCGGAATCAGGACCGGCGCGGCGTCGGTGAACGGCTGCTCGCCCGTGTAACTGAAAAGCCGATACCATGGTCCATTCGTGTAGAGCGCGGGCAGTTCCTGGCTCTTGGCCGGGTACGGCGTCGCGTCGCCGCGGGCGTTCACCAGCCGTGCGCGAACGGCCACGGTCGGGCCTTCCAGGCTGAGCGTCCATTCGTAGGTGCAGTCGCCCGGCACGCCGGACAGGGGCCACTGCATCGGCACGCACTGCACGAAAAGCGTTTGGCCGTCGTTGCGATGCGCGATCACGCGCGAGGGATGGCCGCCGACGTCGCCGGACTGGATCGGATTCCAGCCGAGCTTGCCCCAGTGCGGATGCGGCGGCTGGCCGTTCGGCGTGAACGGTACCGGCCCGGAATAGAACGACATCTGGATCTGCCGGCCCCAGTCGTGGCGGTTGATCATGTTCGGGCCGTCGCGGTGCGCCAGGTAAGTGATGGCTCCGCCAATCGCCAGATCGACGCCGACCTTGATTTGCTTGTTCTCCAGAAAACTCATCCGCGGCGCGACGGCCTGGATTCGCGCGCGAGCTTCCTGCGGGTCGTAGCCGGGGGCGGGTTCGGCGGCGCGGGCGAATGCCGCAGCGATTGCAAACGCGAAGCAGCACAGGGTGGACGGCTTTATCATACAGAACGTCATTAATCCGCGCAGTTGTAGGCGGGGTGCGCTCCCGTCTTCGCCCTGCGGGCTTCGACGCGGCAAGATGCCAGTGGCGCGCCGAAGGCTGGGCGGAGGCGGCACCCCGCGAGTTGGCATTCGCAGGCGATGCCCCGCGCGGTGGGGGCACCGCGCCCACAACAAACGATGCTTCGCCGACCGACCCGGACAGATACTGCTTTGCGCCCGCCGGCAGCCGAGACGACCGCCGCCACCTGGCTGCGGTAGCGGAAGGCGTGAGCGTTTCGCCTTCTTCGCGAAAGCCTCGCGGCTTCCGCTCCAAGAACTGCTTTCATGGAGAATTGATCCGCGGGACCGCGAAGTGGTACGATCCGGCGCCGACCTCGAGTCGCAGCGCGTCGGCCGCTTTTTCCTCGACGCGAATCCCGTCGCCCGTGGTGATCGGCGCGTCGCTTTCCGTCACCTGGCCCGCGTCCCGTGCAGGCAGCCACACGCTCGCCGTGGTGTTGGGCGGAATCGTGACGTCGAGTTCGAACTTTTCCGGCGTTTGCCGCCACGCGCTCGCGATGCGGCCGTGATGGGAATCGTACTGCGCGCGAACCCAATGAATCGGCGCGACGTCCGGGTTGCGGGCGGCCGACGGTGGCCGTGGACGAATCACGATGTGGCGGTATCCCGGGCCGGCGGTATCGATTCCGGCCAGCACGCGATAGGCCCATTCCATCACCGCGCCGAACGCGTAATGGCTGAAACTGTTCATCGCCGCGTTCTGCCTGCCGTTCCTGCCCTCGAACCCGTTCTCCGTCGTGAAACTGTCCCACCGCTCCCACACCGTGGTGGCGCCGTTCACGACCTCGTAACCCCAGCTCGGATACTGCCGGTTCTGGAACAGTCGCACCGCCATGTCGTGCTGCCCGTGCTCGCTCAGCGCCAGCAGGAGCGCGCGCGTGCCGAGAAATCCGGTTGTCATCCGGTGGCCGCTCGCGGCGATCTTCTCGGCCAGTTGCGCGGCGATCGGCGCCTGCAGTTTCGGGTCGAGCATTTCCGCCCACAACGCGAGCACGTGCGCGGTCTGGCTTGGCACGCCGAGCCGGCCGTCCTTTTCGACATAGCGTGCCGCAAATGCCTTCCTCACCCGCGCCGCGCGGTCGCGGTACAGCGTGGCTTCGCTTGCGCGACCGATCGCCTCCGCCAGGTCGGCCATCTGCGTGCAGACCAGCGCGTGATAGCAGGTGTCCACGTACTCGACGGGCGTCGGATCGTCGACGTTCAGCCAGTCGCCCCAGGGATTGCCGATGCTTGCCCCCGTGCCGTCGACCGCCGTGCTGGCTTGGCGCCACTCCATGAAACGCGTCATGCTCCCCCAGTGCCGCTCGATCACCCGCGTGTCGCCGTAGACTTTCCAGATGGTCCACGGGCAGATGACGCCCGCGTCGGTCCACGCCGTGCCGAACGTCTTGCCGGGCGTGCCGTGCGCCATCGGGTAGGGTGCGTAGTCGGGGTACGCGCCGAACGACCGCTGCGCCTCCTCGACGTCATCCAGCCACTTCGTGAAAAACGCCGCGATGTCCGCGTTGAAACTCGCCGTGCGCACGTACGCCTGCGCATCGCCCATCCAGCCGAGCCGCTCGTCGCGCTGCGGACAGTCGGTCGGTATCTCGAAATAATTGGCGCGCTGCGTCCATTGGGCATTTTGCGCGAATCGCGTCATGACCTCGTCGCTGCACTCGAACCGGCCGCGCAGCGGCGTGTCGTTGTGCATCACGAGCCCGGTCAGCGTCTCCAGCGGCGGCGGCTCCGTGACGCCGGTGACCTCGACGAATTGAAAACCGTGATAGGTGAACCGCGGCGACCAGACCTCACCGCCCGGATCGCCGCGCAGGATATAGGTGTCGGTCGCCCGGGCCTTGCGCAGGTTTTCCGTCATCAGGGTGCCGTCCTGGTGTAGCATCTCGCCGTAACGCAGCGTGATCTTGGTGCCGGGCGGGCCCTTGATTCGCAGGCGGACGTTGCCGGCGAAATTCTGGCCGAAATCGAAGAGGTACGCCCCCGGCTTCGGCTGGGTGACTTTCCGGGCGGGCAACTCCTGCGTGATCCGAATCGGCGGCGCGGAGTACGCCTGCAGCCGGGGCGGCGCCTGAAAACCGAGATCGACCGTCCGCGTGCCGACGACGTCGCTGAACGGCGCTTCGCGCCGGCCATTGGTGGTTGCCGGCACGGCCGATTCCCAGCGGGCGGCATCGTAGCCGGGTTCGGCCCAGCGGCCGAGTTCGGCGCGGGCGTCGTAGGACTCGCCCATCAGCAGGTCGGCCTCGCGGATGGGTCCGGCGCGCGTCACGCGCCAGGTCGGGTCGGTGCCGACGGTCTCGCGCGTGCCATCGGCGTATTCGATTTCCAACTGCGCGAGCAGCGCCGGCGTGTGGCCGTAGAGATTGCGGCCGGTCCGGTGCGGGCCGTACCCGACCAACTGCCCGTAGCCGACGTAGCCGGCATACCAGCCATCGGCCACGATGGCGCCCAGCGCGTTGGCACCCCGCCGCACCAGGGCGGTCACGTCGTGCGTGCGATAGTAGCCGCGTTGCGCATAGTCCGCCCAGCCTGGCTCGAAGTAGCCGTCACCGACGCGCGCGCCGTTGAGGTGCAGTTCGTACAATCCGAGCGCGGACGCGTAGATGGTCGCGCGGCGAACCGGCTGCGCGGCGCTGAATTCCTTCCGATAGTGCGCGGCCGGCGGCAGCTCGAGTTTTTGTCGTTCCGTGTGCGTCGGGCTGTCGTCACGAAACGAAATCCACGTCGCGGTCCAATCGCCGGCGCGCAGCAGTCCCATGCTCCATGTGGCGGCATCGCTCCACCGGCTTGGCCGAGCCTGTTCGTCCCAGCTGCGAACCTTCCAGTGGCAAACCTGCCGCGCCCCGAGCGGCCTGCCCGCATAGACAACCTGATGCGTCTGCGGGCCGGCGACCCGGCCGCTGTCCCACAGATCAGCCTCGTCGTGCGCGAGTTTTTCGGAGGTGGTGGCGACGAG
>Ga0082335_1008582_pt1 | contig 11522 bp, 6 predicted proteins | sample Subgrocontami58m_FD_72375 | JGI IMG/M metagenome (GOLD analysis project Ga0082335, IMG submission 72375) | Subsurface groundwater microbial communities from S. Glens Falls, New York, USA - GMW37 contaminated, 5.8 m (SPADES assembly) (version 2) ...
TTCCCATCGCGGACACCTATGCCCAACTCGACGCCGCCGACCTCATGGCCCGCCGCGCCGCCATGCTGCTGGACGCCGGCAAGCCCTGCGGCTACGAGGCAAATTCGGCCAAGCATCTGGCTGCGGAAGCCGCGTGGAAAGCGGCCGACGTGTGCATGCAGACCTACGGTGGGTTCGGCGTTGCCCGCGAGTACGACGTGGAACGGGTATGGCGGGAGACCCGTCATTTTCGCGTCGCCCCCATCTCGACCAATCTGATCCTGGCGTACATCGGCCAGAATGTCCTCGGCATGCCCCGATCTTATTGAATGCGAGTTTATTGGTGGAGGGAGAGATGGTTATCATTGGCCCCGATCAAGGGCGTGACCGAGCCGGCGCCTAGCGCTACCGCCGGGACTGGAGGAAGAAATGAGCGTTGGCCTGGCCTTCGGGCGGCTTCTGAAACCTGGGCGGATTGGACAGTTGGAGTTGCGCAACCGGATAGTCATGGCCCCCATGGGCACCGGCTTCGCCTCGGCCGAGGGCCGGATCACTGAGCGGCAAGTGGCTTATTACGCCGAGCGCGCGCGGGGCGGCGTCGGATTGGTTATCGTCGAGGGCAGTTGTGTCGATTTCCCCGAGGGCATGGTCATGCTCAACCAGCCCAGAGTCGACGATGATCGCTACTTCGCCGGGCTGGCGCGCCTGGCCGACGCCATTCACGAGGCCGGCGCGGCGGCGGCAATCCAGTTATTCCATGCCGGCCGGGTTGCCAAATCGCGGCTCGCCGGCGCTCAACCCGTAGCGCCTTCGCCCATCGCCCCCGGCAGTGGCGAGGCGCCCCGCGAGTTGAGCCGGGACGAGATTGGCGCCGTCGTGCAGCGCTTCGCCGGCGCCGCACGCCGGGCACGGGAGGCCGGCTTCGACGGCGTCGAAATGCACGGCGCCCACTCCTATCTCATCGCCAACTTCCTCTCCCGCGCTACCAACAAGCGAACCGACGAGTATGGTGGTGACCTGCCCGGCCGCGCCCGGTTCCTGCTTGAGATCATCCGCGCCAGCCGCGATGCGGCGGGTCCCGATTTCCCCGTCTGGATACGCATCAACGGCCAGGAAATCGGCATGCCCGATGGCATCCCTGCCGAGGAGGCGGCGGCGGTCGCGGCGATGGCCGCGGTCGCCGGCGCCGCTGCCGTGCATGTTTCCGCCTTCGGCTACGGGCATCCGGTGATGTGGGCGTCCACTCCGCGCACGCCGGGCTTCCTGCTGCCGCTCGCCGCCACCGTGAAGCAGGCCGTCGCCGTGCCGGTAATCGCCGTCGGCCGCATGACGCCGGCGCTCGGCGAGCAGGCGCTTGCCGCCGGCCAGGCCGACTTCATCGCTTTCGGCCGCGCGCTGATCGCCGATGCCGAGCTGCCGCGCAAGGTGATCGACGGTGTGCTGGACGAGATTCGCCCCTGCCTTGGCTGCGTAAAGTGTCGTGACGGCCTCCTCGCCACCGGCGCGCCCATCACTTGCCCCGTGAACCCGGCGCTCGGCCGGGAGCGTGAGTCCCGGCCGCACCCGGCCGCGCGCTCGAAGCGGGTCGTGGTGGTCGGTGGCGGCCCGGCGGGCATGGAAGCGGCCCGCGTCGCCGCCCTTCGCGGCCATTGCGTGGTGCTCTTCGAGAAAGAGCCCGAGCTTGGCGGACAGTTGATCCCCGGCGCCAGGCCACCCGAGAAAGAGGACATCTCCGACCTGCGGCGGTATCTGGTGGGGCAACTGGCCAAGCTGGGGGTACAGGTCGAACTCGGCCGGGCCGCTACCGCCGTCCTCGTCGCCGAGCAGCAGGCCGATGCGGTGGTCCTTGCCAGCGGCGCACTGCCCACGATCCCGGATTTGCCCGGCCTGGCTAAAGCCCGTGTGCTCACCGCGCTCGCTGTCCTCTCCGGCGAGGCGGCAGTCGGTGATCGCGTCGCCGTGATCGGCGGCGAGCTCGTCGGCTGCGAGACGGCCGAGTTTCTCGCCGAGGCAGGCAAGCAGGTGACGGTCCTCCGCCGCGGCCCAGCCCTCGCCACCAACATCAATCCCAGCCCGCGCGTCGCCTTGCTCCGTCGCCTCGCCGCCAAAGGCGTGCGCACGCTCACCGGCGTCCATTACGAGGGGATCGCGCCCGAGGGGGTCGTCATTACCACCACCGAGGGCGTGCGCGAGCTCATCCCGGCAGACACCATCGTGCTCGCCACCGGGGGCACGCCGGAGCGCAGCCTGCAGCGCGAACTGGCGGGGAAAGTGGCCGAGCTATACCTCATCGGCGACTGCGTCACGCCGCAAGGCATCCTCGAGGCTATGGCCGACGGCCAGCGCGTCGGGCTGCAGCTCTAGCGCAAACCTTGCCCACGAAGCGGCACGGGAAGACGCTCGCGGCGCGTCAACACCAGATAGAAATGTCTGCTTTCCTGCTTATAATCCAGGCCATTTCCACCAGGCGGCACGCCGGGACGCGGCAACGGGGCCCAAGCAAGGCCACGGGCGGGAATCCCCGTTGTCCCGCAAGGCACGAACCGCCGGAACCGGCGCCGGCCCGTCTGTGCCTTGAATTCAGAGCGCCGTAAATCGCATTGCCGCGGCGTCGCCTGCGACCCTACTTTTTTTTCTTCGGCGCCTGTTGCGACAGGCGCTGGGCCGCGATCATGAAGTTGTCGAAGCGGTTTTCCGCGATCGAGAACCACTGCACCTGCTCGTCGCGAAATTTCTTCCACGGCTCATAAACTTTCTGGAACTTGGGGTTCTTCGAGGCAATTTCGTCCAACACCTCCTGGGCAACCTTGTAGCAAGCGATCATGATGTCGTTGGAAAACGGCAGCAGCTTGACACCGTTGGCGAGCAGCCGTTTCAGCGCCGGAGGGTTGACCACGTCGTGCTTTGCTACTATTGAGACGTTCGCTTCGGCGCATGCCGCTTCGAAGATGGCCTGATACTCCTTGGGCAGAGCCCCCCACGCCTTGATGTTCACCAGGAGGTCGGCTTGGGTACCGCCTTCCCACCAGGCCGGGTAATAGTAGTACTTCGCCACCTTGTAGAGGCCAATCTTCTCATCGTCATAGGGGCCGACAAACTCGACGGCGTCGATAGTGCCCTTTTCCAGCGCCGGGTAGATGTCGGCGGCGGCGATCTGCTGCGGCACCACGCCGAGCTTGGCCAGCACCAGGCCGGCGAGCCCGGCGATCCGGAACTTCAAGCCCTTGAGGTCGGCGACGGTCTTGACCTCCTTGCGGAACCAGCCGCCCATTTGGGCGCCCGTGTTGCCGGCGGGAAAGTTGACGATGTTGTAGTCCTTGAAGAACTCGCGCATCAGTTCCAGGCCGCCGCCGTGATACATCCAGGCGTTTTGCTGGCGGGTATTCAGCCCGAACGGGACCGCGGACGAGAAGGCGAAGGTCGGCTCCTTGCCGAAATAATAATAGGACGCGGTGTGCCCGCATTCCACGGTGCCGTTCTGCACCGCGTCGAGGACCTGCAAGGCGCCGACGATCTCACCGGCCGGAAACACCTTGATGTTGAACTTGCCGCCGGTGGCCGCCGCGCAGCGGTTGGCGATCAACATGCCCCCGTCGTAAAGGGTGTCGAGGCTCTTGGGCCAGCTTAAGGCCATGCGCCACTTGACCTCGGGCAATCCGCCTACCGCCGGTTGCGACAGAGCGGGCGCGGCGACCGCCGCACCGGCCAGGCCGGCGCCGGCTTTTTTCAGAAATGAACGTCTTTCCATAATTGCCTCCATTAGTGATGAACCCTCACCGCTTTTCAATTTGGCCCTAGCATCAGCCACCCGCTTCGTCAAACTAGCACCTCATACGGAAATACACCAGCAGATCAAAAAAACTCCTAGCCCCTCATCATCTCAACAACGGAACGAGCTCAGCGAGCCGCTGTGCATAAGGTGCCCATTCAGCGGTCGTCCGACAATACGTTCGGCCAGGCGCGCCGCGTCAATGAGTTTCTCGAGATCGAGGCCGGTTTCAATGCCCAGTTCATGGCACATGAACACCATGTCCTCGGTGCAGATATTGCCGGCCGCGTTCAGGTTCGCATGGGCGGCAAACGGACAGCCGCCCAGGCCGGCCACCGAAGAGTCGAAACAGTCAACGCCCATTTGCAAGGCAGCGTAGAAGTTTGCCGGACCGACGCCGCGGGTGTCGTGCAGATGCAGGCCGATACGCGCCTGCGGAACCAGCTCGCGAACGGCGCCGACCCTGCGCTTGATCTCCTCGGGGTTGGCCCATCCGACCGTATCGGCAAGATAAATGATGGGCAAGGACCGGTGCCGCGCCTGGCAAGTGTCGGCGACGAACCGGACCGACGCCAGGACGCTCTCTAGCGGAACTTCACCCGCGAAATTGCAGCCGAAGGCGGTGGCAATGGCGGCCACCTCAAAAGGCAAATGATGGGCATCATAGACATCCAGCCACTCAAGCTGGCGCTCTCTCATTTCGCCGGCGGTGCAATTGTTGTTTCGTTTGCAAAAAGCATCGGTGGTGTACAGCAGGATCATGCCGCTCAAATCGATTCCCTTCGTGGCTGCCGCCGCCTCAAATCCTTTCTTGTTCAGCCACAACGCGGTATAGCGGATTCCAGGGCGGCGCCGGATGGTGCGCGCCACTTGCGCAGTATTGGCCATGTTCGGGACGCGTTCGGCGCTGACAAAGGCGCCGATCTGAATCCGCCGTAATCCGGTCTCGCTCAAGGCCTCGATGAGGCTTACCTTTTCTTCCACCGAATAAATCCGTTTTTCGGCTTGAAACCCCTCCCGCGGCCCCTCTTCCCGGAATTCGACGAACTTGGGAATATCGCTCATTTTTTGATTCTCCTTTGATTCTCCATTGGCGAGGCCTCTCACGCCTTGGCATGCTCCCTAAAACGGGTAGATTCGCTCGTCAGCGACGGCAGCGCCGCCGCCGAATCCAATTCTTCCAGCCGATCAAGCGCTTCGAACAGCTTGCGTGCTTTATCGCCGTCTTTTCCGCCATAGGCGAGACAATCCTGGAATTTCATCCACAATTCATCCCGGGACAAAGGTTTGATACGGTCGCCACGGGCCGCCTCAACCCGCGCCCCCGTCAGCTTCCGGCCGCCCTTCAACTGCAAGCTCACCTGATCAAAAGGCGAGAAAATGCTCTCCTCTCCCCCCGATTCGGCTATGGGCTCAATCCGAACCCGTGCCATCAAACCTTGCACGTCGCTACGCAGTACGAATGGGTCGCTCAGTTCAGCCAACCCAACCCGCCCCGCAATCAGTGCCGCAGCCATGGCGAATTCAATGCTGAACTTCGCCTCCAGGCCCGTCTGGGGGCGGTGATTCCGCAGGATGGCGGCTTGTTTTTCTCCCAGCAGGACGTCGATTTGATCCACATCGTCGGGAGCAACGGAATTCGCCTGGAGCAAATCCAACATCCCATCCAGAGCGCGGTGGACCGCGTAGCACATCGGATATTTCTTGACCCCTAGCCGATAGATCGAAATGCGCCATTCCCGTCTCGGCCATTCGACGGGGGAGCTCAAATCTATCTCGCCATGGGGGGAAAGCGCCGCCAGCAAACCTCTCGGGTGCTCGAGGGCGTCCGGCGCCGCGGTAAAGCCCGCGGCGGCGAGGCGGCATGCCAGAACCCCCGCCTGCGCCGCGCGTCCGGCATGAAGGCTTTTGGTCATGCTGCCGAAGTTGGCCACCACGCCGCAAGCCTCTGACGCCGCGATGCCGAGCGCATGGGTCGCCTGTTCCGCACTGAAGCCACGTAATGCCGCGCAGGCCGAGGCCGCGCCGATGACCCCGAAAACCGAAGTGGGATGCCACCCTTTCATATGATGCCGATGCCGGTCCCGCCCGGCGAGCTCCGCCCACACCTCGTAACCCGCCACGTAAGCCCGTACCATATCCCTACCCTTGATCCCGGCTAGCGCGTCCGCCTCGGCCAGAATGGCCGGCGCCAGCACCGTGCTCGGATGCCCTCCCAACTGTTCCGCAACGTCGTCATAGTCAAGAACATGGGCCGCGACGCCGTTGACCAACGCCGCCAGAGGAGCGCTCACCCGCTCGCCGGTCAAGAACAGGCGTGATTCCGGAGATTCCGTGATGTGCCGAAAGCATCGGTCGACGATGGCCACGTTCGGCTCACGGCATCCGGCAACCATGACTCCGATGCAGTCGATCATCCCGGTTTTGACAGTCGCTATCGCGTCTTCCGGAACGGCATCGAAAGCCAGGTCGGCAATAAAAGAACCCAGTTGACGAGTCAGCGTCGCTGCCATCTGTCACCCTCCTCAAGAAACCGGCCGGATATTTCGTTCGCTGCCTTTAGACTTCATGGTTTTTGCCTGACAGGGTTACCACGCCCTGTAGCGATTTGTTTTCTGGAGGCCGCCCCCATCGACAATTCGGGCTTGACATGACGGTGAAACGTTTCCAATATAGGGGGAGGGTTGGAGGCTGTCAAGATCGACATCGTTGAGAGGGAGTTGAACCCATGAAATACAAAGCCGGGACGCTAGATGACAAATATGCGCTTGAGGATGGGCGTGTGTATATAACCGGGATTCAAGCTCTGGTGCGCTTGCCGATCATGCAGCGTCGCCGCGATTTGGCCGCGGGCTTGAACACCGCCGGCTTTGTCTCCGGCTACCGCGGCTCGCCGGTCGCCGCCTATGACCTGGAACTCTGGCACGCCAAGAATTTTCTCGAAGCCAACCACGTCAAATTCGAACCGGGTCTGAATGAGGACATTGCGGCCACCGCCATATGGGGAACCCAACAGGCGCAGTTGTCCGGCAAAGGCAAATACGATGGAGTATTCGGCATATGGTACGGCAAAAATCCCGGGCTCGACCGCTGCGGCGACGCCTTCAAACATGCCAATCTGGCCGGAACCTCGCCAAACGGAGGGGCTCTTGCCGTCGCCGGGGACGACCACGGCGGCCTATCCTCCAGCATGCCGAATCAAAGCGATCAGGCCTTGATCGCCTCGATGATTCCCATCCTTTACCCGGCAAACGTTCAGGAATATCTGAATTTCGGGCTTATCGGCTTTGGCATGTCCCGCTTTGCCGGGTTGTGGGTGGGATTCAAGGCCGTGACTGAAATTGTCGAAAGCGCCGGGTCCATTTACGTCAACCGGGACGACCCCAAGCTTATTCTCCCCGAAGACGCGCTCATCCCGAAGGGCGGCCTGCATATTCGCTGGCCTGACTCCCGCTTCGATCAGGAGGAAAGGCATGTCAACTATAAATTGCCGGCCGCCGTGGCCTACGCACGGGCCAATTCCGTGGACCGCATTGTCTTCGACTCGCCCCAGCCGCGGATCGGCATCGCCGCCTCGGGCAAAGCCTATCTGGACGTGCGGCACGCGCTGGACTGCCTCGGCATCGACGATAAAGTCGCCGCCCGCATCGGACTGCGTCTTTACAAGGTGGGGATGGTGTGGCCGCTTGAGCCGGAAGGGGCGCGAAGATTCGCGCAAGGCTTGCAGGAGATCCTCGTCATCGAGGAGAAGCGGCCCATCATCGAGCCCGGATTGAGCGCTTTGCTCTATAACCTCGGCGGGTCGTCGCGGCCGCGGATCGTCGGCAAGGCCGACCTTGCCGGAAAGCCGTTGCTGCCGTCCCATGGCGAAACCAATCCGAACATGATCGCCAAGATCATCGCCGGCCGGCTCGCCAATTTCGACGACATGCCCAATTTCGCCGGCCCCCTCGCGGAGATAGCGGCGCAAGAGCAGTCCGCCCAGGCGGAGCACTCCAATATCATCCGAATCCCATTCTTCTGCTCCGGCTGCCCGCACAACACCGGCGTCAAGACCCCGCCCGATAGCCGTGTTTTCGGCGGCGTCGGCTGCCACGCCATGGCCGTATGGATGCCGGAATCGGGGGTTAAGTTCTTTACCCACATGGGAGGAGAAGGAGCCACCTGGATCGGGGAAGCGCCCTTCACCCACCAAAAGCACGCCTTTCAGAATCTAGGCGACGGCACCTATCATCATTCCGGGCTACTGGCGATTCGCGCCAGTATCGCGGCCAAGATCACCATTACCTACAAGCTGCTGTTCAACGACGCCGTCGCCATGACCGGCGGACAGCCGCTGGATGCCGGCCTTAACGTTCCTCGAATTGCGCAACAGGTCTATCACGAGGGCGTCGGGCGCATCGCCGTGGTCACCGACGAACCGGATAAATATGGGCCCCGCCCCGGGTTCCCGCCCGGCACGACGATACACCATCGCGACGAAATGGAAATGCTTCAGCGCGAATTCCGGGAAACGCCGGGCGTGACCCTGTTGATTTACGATCAGACTTGCGCCGCGGAAAAACGGCGGCGGCGCAAACGCGGGGCTTTTCCCGATCCGGCCAAACGGACCTTTATCAATGACCTCGTCTGCGAGGGGTGCGGCGACTGCGGCGTGAAGTCGAATTGCGTCGCCATCGCTCCCATGAAAACCGAGTTCGGCCGCAAGCGCGCGATCGACCAGTCGGTTTGCAACAAAGACTTCTCCTGCGTCAAGGGCTTCTGCCCCAGCTTCGTGACGGTACACGGCGGGGGCGTGCGCAAGCTCAAGGGAACGGCGCAAGATCTAGACACCTTGTTCCGCGATCTTCCGCAGCCCTCGATCCCGGAACTCGCCGGGCCTTACGAGATTTTTGCCGGCGGCATCGGCGGCACCGGAGTGCTGACCGTTGGCGCGCTGCTCGGAATGGCCGCCCATCTCGAAGGACTGGGTTGCTCGGTATTGGATTTCACCGGCTTGTCGCAGAAGAACGGAGAGGTGCTCAGCGAAGTGCGCATCGCCCCCAAGCCGGAGGATCTCCATACTTTGCGCATCGGCAACGGCAATGCCGATCTGCTCATCGGCTGCGATCTGATCGTGTCCTCCGGCGCCGAATCCCTGAAGCGAACCCGGCGCGGCAGAACCCGTGCCGTGGTGAATACCCATCTGGTGGCGACGGCCGATTTCATCAACAAGCCCAGGATGGACCTCGATCCGAAGCGGCTGGAAAATACCATCGTCAATGCGCTGGGCGGTGAGAACACGACGTTTCTCAATGCCAACGCGCTCGTCACGGCTTTGATGGGAGACAGCATTACCGGCAACCTGTTCCTGCTGGGAGTCGCCTATCAAAAAGGTCTCATCCCGATCATGCGCGATTCCATAGAGCGGGCCATCGAACTCAACGGCGTCGCGGTCGCGGATAATCTCAGGGCCTTTTCCTGGGGCCGTCTCGCCGCCCATAATCGCGCCGTCGTCGAAGACGCCGCGGCGCCTTATCTGGCCGGCAAAGCGGAGGCGGAAAAGGTTCTGGATGCGGCCGAGGACATCATCGCCTTCAGAATGGAGGAACTGACCCGCTACCAGAACGCCGATTACGCGGCGCGCTACCAAAAACTCGTGCGCCGCGCCCAGCAGGCCGAGTCGCACAAGATCAAGGGCGCCTCCGATCTGACCAAGGCGGTCGCGCGCAACTTCCACCGGCTCATGGCCTATAAGGACGAATACGAAGTGGCGCGCCTGTTCACCGATGGGCGCTTCCAGAAAAAGCTCGATTCCCAGTTCGAGGGGTTCTCGACGCTGCGCTTTTATTTGGCGCCGCCGCTGTTCGCCAAACGCGATCCGAATAGCGGAGAACTCGTCAAGAAAGAGTACGGCCCCTGGGTGTTCAAGGCGATGCGACTCCTGGCGCGACTGAAATTCCTGCGCGGGACGGCCTTCGACCTGTTCGGTTATACGGAAGAACGCCGCACCGAAAGGCAATTGATCGAGGACTACGAAACCGTCATGACCGGCCTGCTGGACCGCGTGACTCCGGAAAACTACGCGCTTGCCGTGGAGATCGCCGGCATTCCGGAGGAAATTTATGGTTTCGGCCACGTCAAGGCACGGCAAGTCCCTCTGGCCAAAAAGAAAGAGGACTCTCTGCGCGCCGCATTTGACAATGGCGGGATCATCCAAAAGCTCGCGGCATAATGGCGTGTGCGAGGGACGCTCCTCGGCTGGGAAGGCCGGGAAGGCTGGGAAGGAATTAGCGAAGTGGCAACGCTGAGCGCGGGCCGGAATGGGCCGATGGTCGTCTATATCCACGGCTTCAAGAGCTCCCCGGCCTCCATCAAGGCCGGCCTCGTCCGGGAATGGTTGAAAAGCCGGGGCAAGGAGAGCCGGTTCCTCTGTCCCACCCTTCCCTATGGCCCTGCCGCGGCGGCAAAGCTGCTGGAAGCCGAAATTCGGCGGCTATTACAGCAGCGGGAACAACTCTTCCTGATCGGCAGTTCACTGGGGGGGTATTACGCCACTTGGCTGGCGGAACGCCATGACCTCAAAGCGGCAGTGGTAAACCCTGCAATACGGCCCTACGAATTTTCCGCGGAGATCATCGGACCCCAACAGAATCTCTACACCGCCGAGGAATTCGTGTTCACCAAGGCCCACCTGGATGAGCTGCGCTGCCTGGAGGTGGAATCCATCACCCCGTCGCGCTACCTGCTGATGGTGACCACCGGGGATGAGGTCATAGACTACCGGCGGGCGGTAGCCCGCTACAGCGGTGCAAAAATACGCATAGTGGAAGGGTCGGACCACGGCTTTTCCGACTTTGGCGCTTATCTTCCCGAGGCGATGGAGTTCTGCGGGTTTGGTAAAACCTAGCTGCGGGGCCTGTCCTTATACTCGATCGGGGCATTCCAGGCCCGGCAGCCTCGATTGGCCGGGAGGTCCAGCTCCGCCGCTAGAAGCGGCCGCCGAGCTGGAAGAAGGTGATCTTCGCCAGTTCCAGCAGCACATTGCGCGCGGCGCTCTGGTCTTTCCACCACGCCTGCGGGAACGGGTCATAGCCGGTTGCGATCACGCGGATGTCGGCCGCGGGAAGGGCGTCGCGGAATATCATCCTGGCGCGGCGCAGATGATAGGGGGAGGTCACTACGAGCAGCCTGGGTGCGCGGTTGGCGAACAGGTCGTGCGCCGCCTGCGCCTCCGCCGCGGTGCTGATCAAATCCTTGCCGAGGTACTCGATCGCGCTTGCGGGAACGCCTTTCTTCAGCAGCACTTGGCGCACGACTTCTTCCTCGCGCGGAAAGGCGATGCCCGCCTCGTCCAGCAGGCGGTGCTGGTCCTCGCGCCCCGGCACGCTGACGTAAATCTTGCGGGCGAGGCCCTGGCGGTAGAGGTCGGCCGCCTGGAACGGGCGCGAGTAGCCGCCGCCGAGCACCAGGATGGCGTCGGCTTTCTGCGGCCGGTCGCCGGCGCTGAGCCAATCGGCCGCATAGCTCAGACCGGCCGCTGCGCCGATGGCGGCAGCGAAAAACACGATAAGCAGAAATAGCCCGCATTTTTTGGCACAATGCACGATGATCGGCAACTTCGATTTGAACAGTGCGCCAGTTTGCGCATGACCCGGGAAAATGACAAGAACTAAAAAAATCTGGCTCGCCCCGCGCCGAGCTAGCGTCGAGGTGAGCGAGGAAAACGGCGTGCGCTCGCTGCATCTGGGCGGCGAGGCCATCCAGAGCTCGATCCGGATCGCGCGCCCGGATG
>Ga0082335_1008583_pt1 | contig 11521 bp, 8 predicted proteins | sample Subgrocontami58m_FD_72375 | JGI IMG/M metagenome (GOLD analysis project Ga0082335, IMG submission 72375) | Subsurface groundwater microbial communities from S. Glens Falls, New York, USA - GMW37 contaminated, 5.8 m (SPADES assembly) (version 2) ...
CGAGCACCGGGTCGCGGGGAACGCCCGCCGTATCAGCCACCTGGGGACGCCCCCGGAGCCGATCCTCTCCAAGCGGGACGCCGCCGCGTCCTGATCACCGGCGCCGGCGGCCAGCTCGGCCGCGCGCTGGTCAAGGCGTTCGCGGGCGACGACGTGCTCGCGCTGGACCGCGCCGGCTGGGACGTGACGAGCCCGGCGCCCGCGGGCCTGCCGGCGCCCGACCTCGTGCTGCACGCGGCCGCCTGGACGGACGTGGACGGCGCGGAGGACGACCCGCAGGGCGCGGCGGCGGTCAACGTCGGCGGGACGGCGCACGCGGCCGGTCTCGGCGCGCCGCTCGTCTACTTCTCTTCCGACTACGTCTTCGACGGGCGCAAGGGTGCGCCGTACGTCGAGTCGGACGCGCCGAACCCGCTGGGTGCGTACGGGCGGACGAAGCTGCACGGCGAGGCGGCCGGCGGCGAGGGCGCCTGGATCCTTCGCAGCTCGTGGCTCTTCGGGCCGGCCGGGCGCAACTTCGTGCGCACGATGCTCCGCCTCGGCGCCGAGCGGGACGAGGTGGCGGTGGTGGACGACCAGATCGGCTGCCCGACCTATACCGGCCATCTCGCGGCGGCGACGCGGGCGGTCGTCGAGCTGCCGGCCGGCATCTGGCATCTCGCCGCGGACGGCGAGTGCTCATGGGCCGACTTCGCGGAGGCGATCTTCGCCGAGGCCGGGCTCGACTGCCGCGTGCGGCGGATCTCGACGGTCGAGTACGGCGCCAGGGCGCCGCGGCCGGCCTACTCCGTTCTCCGCAGCGAGCGCCCCGAAGCGCCGCGCCTGCCGCACTGGCGTGAGGGGCTGCGCGAGTGCCTGGCCGCGATCCGGGTCGGCTGAGGCTGCCGCTACCCTTCGCCCGATGCGCGTGCTCGTCACCGGCGGCGCCGGCTTCATCGGCTCGCATTTCGTGAAGCGCCTCGTCGCGGGCGGCGACGAGGTCGTCGTGCTGGACAAGCTCACGTACGCGGGCAATCCGGCCAACCTCGACGGCGTGAGCGCCGAGCTCATCGTCGGCGACATCGCCGACCCGGAGGCGGTAGCGCGCGCCGGCCGGGGCTGTGGGGCCGTCGTCAACTTCGCCGCCGAGACGCACGTCGACCGCTCGATCCTGACGCCGAGGGACTTCATCCATACGGATGTGCTCGGCACGCAGGTGCTGCTCGAGTGGGCCCGCGAGACCGGCGCGCGCTACGTCCAGGTCTCGACGGACGAGGTCTACGGCGACCTCGAGGGCGGCGGCTCCTCGCGTGAGGACGACCCGCTCCGCCCGTCGAGCCCGTACAGCGCCTCGAAGGCAGGCGGCGACCTCCAGGTGCTCGCCTACGTGCGCACGTACGGCGTCAACGCTTCGATCACCCGGGGCGCGAACACGTTCGGGCCGAACCAGTACCCGGAGAAGCTGATCCCGCTCTTCGTCACCAACGCGTTCGACGGGCTGCCGCTGCCGGTCTACGGCGACGGCCGACAGCGGCGCGAATGGCTCCACGCCGAGGATCACTGCGCGGCCGTCGAGCTCGTCTTGCGCGAGGGTGGTGCGGGGGAGATCTACAACGTCGGCGGCGAGGAGCACGAGAACATCGAGGTCACGCACCGGATCCTCGAGCTGGCGGGCGGCGACTCTGCGCTGATCAGATACGTCGAGGACCGGGCGGGCCACGACCGTCGCTATTCCCTCGACGACTCGAAGCTGCGCTCGCTCGGCTGGTCGCCCGAGCACTCCTTCGGCGAGGGTGGCCTGCCCGAGACGGTGGACTGGTACCGCGAGCATCGTGCCTGGTGGGAGCCGATCAAGAGCGGGGAGTACCGCGCGTACTACGAGAAGCAGTACGCGGAGCGACTGCGCAGATGACGCCCAGTTCGGCGCTGGGCCGAGAGCGGAGGCTTTGGGCGGAGCCGGGCTTCGCCCGGCGGGAGCAGCGCTGAAGTTCGGCCGAGCGGCCTGTCGAAGGAGGGGGCACGTGGGGGAACCCTGGGTTCCCCCACGATCGCTCGGCGCGTAGCGGAGTTGAGGGTTCCGTAAAGAACCCTCGTCTCTGTGAGGAAGTCAGCTAGCCTCAGTCCGGGGTCTGCAATGCGGCGCACGCTCGTCTCCCTCATCGTCGTCGGCTCGACGCTCCTGCTTGCGGCGTCGGCCTCGCCACAGCCCGAGCCGCCGAAGCCCGTCGTCGCGACGACCTTCCTGATCAGCGGCAAGGGCTGGGGCCACGGCGCGGGCATGGCCCAGTGGGGGGCGCGGGGATTCGCGGAGCGGGAGGGATACACCTACGACCGGATCCTCGCCCACTACTACCCCGGCACCGAGCTGAAGCGGGCAAACGTGACGCAGGTGCGGGTCCTGCTCGCCGAGGGGGTAAAGCGACTCGCGGTCTCCTCGGAGGCGCCGTTCCGCGTCCGTGATGCCGCGGCCACCACCTACGACCTCCCGGCCGGCGAGGTTCTGCTTGGGCCGGACCTGGCGGTCCTGCTCGACGGAACGCCCACGCCGCTCCAGGGGCCGCTCGTCTTCCAGCCGGGCAAGGGCACCTTCCTCTCCCTTGACGGAAAGCCCTATCGCGGAGAGCTTCAGGTCACCTCGACCGGCAAGGCCCTGACCGCGATCGACTACGTGGGCCTGGAGCAGTACCTCTGGAGCGTCGTCCCGGGCGAGATGCCCGGCGACTGGCCGCCGGAGGCGCTCAGGGCGCAGGCGGTCGCCGCCCGCACCTATGCGCTCTCGTCGCTGCTGAAGAGCAGGGGCTTCGACCTCTACGCGGACGTCCGCAGCCAGGTCTACCTCGGCCTCTCGGGCGAGGATCCCCGCACGACCGCCGCCGTGAAGGCGACCGCGCGCCAGGCGCTCTTCTTCGGCGGCAAGCCGGCGATCGCCCTCTTCAGCTCGAGCTCGGGCGGCCGGACGGCCGACGGGACGGAGGTGCTGAACGGCCCGCAGCCGTATCTCGTCTCCGTGCCCGACCCGTACGACACGCTCTCGCCCTGGCATCGCTGGGGCCCGGTCGCCGTCACCGCGGCGAAGGTGCGCAAGGCACTGAAGCTCGGCGCGCCCGTGCTCGACCTGAAGACGGTGCTCGGTCCTTCGGGCCGCGCGCGGGCGGTCAACGTAACGACCGCCGCCAGCGGGGCGACGGTCTCGGGCAGCGGCCTGCGCTTCGCGCTCGGCCTCCGCTCGACGTGGATTTCGATCGCCGCGCTGACCCTGCAGCGGCCGGGTGGCCCGGTCGTCTACGGATCGGGGACCACCCTGAGCGGATCGGTCAGGGGCGTCAAGAGCGTCTCGCTCGAGGCCCGAGGGCTCGGTGCCCAGCCCTGGGCGCTCGCTGCCGACATCTCGCCGGCTGCCGACGGGACCTTCTCGCTCGCCGTCAAGCCGGCTGCGACGACGATCTACCGTCTCGTCGCCGCCGGCGGCGGCGAGACGGTGCTGAAGGTGCCCGTCGCGCCGCGCGTTCTCCTTTCCCGGGTGCAGGAGCCGGGCGCGCTCAGCGGTACCGCGCGGCCGCTGCTCCCAGGCGCGCTCGTCGAGATCCAGCGGCTCGAGGGCGAGCAGTGGCTCCCGGTGGCGGAGGCGGTCGTCGGCGAGCGGGGCGCGTTCCGTGCCGAGCTCGACGCCGCGCCCGGCACGTACCGGGCTCGGGTCGCGCCGGCTCAGGGCTTCGCCGAGGGGCTCTCGCCGGGGCTGGAAGTCGGCACGACGTGATCCGCACCGGCCTCGCCGTGCTCGTGCTCGCGCTCATGGCGGCGTCCACAGCCGCGGGCGAGCGCTCGGCGGCCGCGTTCGCCCCGAGCGACCCGCTCCTGGCGCGCCAGTGGTACGTGACGCAGAACCGCGCCTTCGACTTCTGGGCCGAGCTCCCGCTGCTGCCGCCTGTGCGCGTGGCGGTGATCGACTCCGGAATCGACGCCGGCCATCCCGAGTTCGCCGGCAAGATCGTGGCGGCCAAGAGCTTCGTCGGCGGCTCGGCGCTCCGGGACGAGCACGGCCACGGGACGTTCGTCGCAGGTCTGATCGCCGCCGCCGTGAACAACGCCGAGGGGATCGCGGGGCTCGCGCCGTCCGCCGAGCTGCTCATCGCGAAGGTCGTGACGGCCGACCGCAACATCTCGGTGGATGCGGAGGCGCGCGCGATCCGCTGGGCGGTCGAGAACGGCGCCCGCGTCATCAACATGAGCCTCGGCGGTGTGCGCGACCCGCTCGATCCGGACCGCGACACCTTCTCGCCGCTCGAGTCGGCGGCGATCGCGTACGCGGTGAGCAGGGGTGTCGTCGTCGTGGCCGCGGTCGGCAACTCCGACCAGGCGCCGGAGGTGCCGTGGCGCTACGCGAGCTACCCGGCCGCGCTGCCGCACGTGCTGGGCGTGAGCGCGCTCGCCAAGGACGGCTCCGCACCGGCCTTCTCCAACCGCGACGCGATCTACAACGACATCGCGGCGCCCGGCGAGGATGTCCTCTCGACCCTGCCGCGAGCGCTGACCGCCGAGAATCCGGCCTGCGCGGAGCAGGGCTACTCCCCGTGTGGCCCGGACGAGTACCGCGAGGCCGAGGGCACCTCCTTCGCAGCACCGCAGGTGAGCGCGGCCGCCGCCGTCCTGCTCGCCGTGCGGCCCTCGCTCCGGCCCGAGCAGGTGACGGCGATCCTCGAGCGCAGCGCCGTGGACGCCACCCCGGCCAACGGCTGCCGGCGCTGCCTCTACCTGCGCGACTCCTACACCGGCTGGGGTCGGCTGGACGTCACCGCGGCGCTCCAGTCCCTCGCGGGCCCGCTGCCGCCGGCGGATGCCTTCGAGACGAACGACGACGCGGGCGAGCGTGCGTACCGCCTCTTCTTCCGGGGCGCCTCGCGCCGCCTCGACGCGACGCTCGACTACTGGGACGACCAGGACGACGTCTACGCCGTCCGGCTCCGCAAGGGTCAGGCGGTCTATGCGGGCCTGAAGGGCGACGCCGCGCTCGACCTCAGCCTCGCCCTCTGGAGCCCGGCCACGGAGAGCGTGGACGACCTGCGCCACCAGGAGCTGCGCGAGCGCGAGTCGTCCCGCCCCGGCCCGCGGGAGTACCTCTCCTATCGCGCCCGCGCGACCGGCTGGTACTTCGTGCAGGTGAAGCTCGCGGCGCCCGGCTCAGGCGGCTACCGGCTCACGCTCGTCAAGGGCTAGACCGGGCTACCGGCTCTCGAGTAGCTCGTCGTCTCGCACGTCGCGGAGCACGCGCGCGGGGTTCCCGACGACGACCGTGCGCGGGGGCACGTCCTTCGTCACGACCGCGCCCGCGCCGACGAAGGCCTCCTCGCCGACCTCGATTCCCGGGCAGAGGATCGCGCCGCCCCCGATCCGGGCGCCGCGGCGGATCGTCGGCCCCTTGACCAGCCCGTGGCGCCGCTCGGTGCGGCCCATGAAGTTGTCGTTCGTCGTCACCACGCACGGAGCGATGAAGACGTGCTCCTCGAGCGTCGAGTAGGCGGTGATGTAGGCGTCCGCCTGGATCTTGGTCAGCGCGCCGATCGTCGTGTCGTTCTCGACGAGCGAGCCGCGTCCGATCACGACGTCGTCGCCGATCGCGCAGCGCTCGCGCACGCAGGCCTGGTCGCCGACGATCACGCGCGCACCGAGCGCCGTCCCGGCGAAGACGATCGCCCCGGTGGAGACGATCGTGCCCGGCCCGAGCTCTGCCGGAGGCAGCGGCTCCCGCTTCGCGGTCGAGCGGGGCGAGAGCACGGGCTGCTTGCCGACGACGGCCCCCTCGAGCACCCTCGAACCCTCTCCGAGCACGGTGCCCGGGTAGACGATCGCCGTTGGATGCACGTCAGGCACGCAGCGACTCCGTCAGCCGCTCGAGCGCGCGCACGACGACCGCTCCGTCCGCGGCCACCTGTGCGCGGTCGCCCTCGCGTTCGATCAGGCGCAGGAACGCCTGGCACTCGAGCTTGAGGGGCTCGTCGTTGGAGATCTTCGGGCAGAAGATGTCGCCGGTGCGGGTCACCCACTCGCCGTAGCTCTCCGCCTCCTGGAGCGGCGCCTTGTCGTAGACCGTGATCTTGCGCTCGAGCTCCATGTCGTCGAAGACGGCCATCTTCTCGCGCCCGACGACGGTCATCTTTCGCATCTTGTGCGGGTCGAGCCATGAGAGGTGCATGTGCGCGATCTTCCCGGAGGGGAAGCGGAGGTAGCAGAAGACGACGTCCTCGACGCCCGGCGTGAGGAAGGAGTTGCCGTGCGCGACCGCCTCGACCGGCTCCTCGCCGACGAGGTAGAGGATGACCGAGAGGTCGTGGACGCCGAGCGACCAGAGCGCGTTCTCGTTCGTGCGCACGATCCCGAGGTTCTGGCGGTTGCCGTAGACACAGAGCACGTCCCCCAGCGCACCGGAGTCGACGAGCTCCTTCAGCTTCAGCACGCCCGGGTGGTAGAGCAGGAGATGGCCCGGCATGAGCACGAGGTCGCGCTCGCCGGCGAGCGCGACGAGCTCCTCCATCTCGGCGCCGCGCATCGCCGGCGGCTTCTCGACGAGCACGTGCTTGCCCGCCTCGAGCGCGCGTTTCGCCAGCTCGTAGTGAGTCGGCACCGGCGTCGCGATCACGACCGCGTCGAGGTCCGGGTCGGCGAGCACCTCGTCGAAGTCGCTCGTCGCGCGTGCGCGTGGGTGGCGCGCCGCGAAGCGCTCGCGCTTGCCCGGATCGAGGTCGCAGAGCCAGGCGAGCGCGGCGAGGTCGTCGAAGTTTCGCGCAAGGTTCGGCCCCCAGTAGCCGAGCCCCGCCACGGCGACCCGCGTCACAGCTTCCAGACCTTGCCGTTGCCGGTGCCGTTGCGGCCGGTGGCGTTGCGGAAGTCCACGACCACCTTCGCCTGCTCGACGAGCGCGTCGTAGTCGATCCCCGAGTGGGCCGTGACGATGACGACGCAGTCGTGCGCGCCGGCGTCGAGCGGCACCGAGCGCAGCTCCAGCCCATGCTCGCGCAGCTCGGGCACGTACGGGTCGTGGTAGGCGACGTCGGCGCCCGCGTTCGCGAGCAGCTCGATGATCTTCAGCGCCGGCGACTCGCGCATGTCGTCGATGTCGGCCTTGTAGGCGACGCCGAGCACGAGCACCTTCGATCCCTTCAGCGAAAGGCCGGCGCCGTGGTTCAATGCCTGCGAGATGAGCGAGCGGCAGTGGTAGGGCATGTTGTTGTTGACCTCGCCCGCCAGCTCGATGAAGCGCGTCGTGAAGTCGAACTCGCGCGCCTTCCAGGTCAGGTAGAAGGGATCGATCGGGATGCAGTGGCCGCCGAGGCCCGGTCCCGGCTTGAAGCTCATGAAGCCGAACGGCTTCGTCGCCGCTGCGTCCACGACCTCCCAGACGTCGATCTTCATCCGATCGCAGAGCATCGCAAGCTCGTTGACGAGCGCGATGTTCACCGAGCGAAAGATGTTCTCGAGCAGCTTCGTCAGCTCGGCGACCTCGGGCGAGGAGACGCGGTGCACCGTCTCGATCGCCGAGCCGTACAGCTCCGCCGCGCGCTCGGTGCAGGCGTCCGTGATCCCCCCCACGATCTTGGGGACGTTCTTCGTCGTGAAGTCCGTCCGGCCCGGGTCCACGCGCTCGGGCGAGAACGCCAGGTGGAAGTCCGTGCCGACCTTCAGGCCGGTGCGCTCGAGGATCGGCAGCACCTCCTCCCGCGTCGTGCCGGGGTACGTCGTGGACTCCAGCACGACGAGGTGGCCGGGGCGGAGGCGCTTTGCGATCTCCTCGGTCGCGGAGAGCACGATCGAGAGGTCGGGTTCCCGCTGCCGCGAGAGCGGCGTCGGGAGCGCGATCAGGATCGCGTCCGCCTCGCGCAGGGCGTCGTAGTCGGTCGTCGCCGCGAGGCCGTTCTCGACGAGTCGCTTCAGCGTCGCGGAGGGAACGTCCCCGATGTAGCTCTCGCCGCGGTTCAGGCGCTCGACGCGGCTCGCGTCCACGTCCACGAGCAGGACGGACGTGCCCGCCTCGGCGAAGACCTGGGCGAGGGGCACGCCGACGTAGCCGGCGCCGACTATCGCTACGGCGTAGCTCATCGGGGGGGAATCCTAGCGAGCAGGGTGGCCGCGACCCGCTCCGAAGCGTGCCCGTCGCCGTAGAGTGGGGGCCGGTGTGCGGGCATCCGGGCGGCGGCGACGGCCGCGGCGAGCGCATCCGGATCATCGTCCACGAGCGTGTTCGCGCCTGCCTCGACCGTGTCTGCCCACTCCGTCGAGGGGCGCATGGTCACGCACGGGACGCCGTGCCAGTAGGCCTCCTTCTGCAGCCCGCCCGAGTCGGTGAGGATGACCCGCGCCTGCCGGCACAGGGCCGAGAGGTCGAGATAGCCGAGCGGTTCGCAGAGCAGGACGTGCGGCCCGAGAGCGAGCCCTTCCCGAGAGATCGCCGCGGCCGTGCGCGGGTGGGCCGGAAAGACGACGGGCTCGGTGAGACGGTTCAGCCCCTCGACGATGCGGCCGAGCCGCGGCTGCGCGACGTTCGCCTCGCGGTGCACCGTGCAGACGAGGTAGCCGCCGGGCTCGACGCCGAAGCGCGCGAGCGCGCGCGATCTGCGCGCCGCGATCGGCGCGAGCGTGAAGCAGGCGTCCGCCATCACGTCGCCGACGACCTCGATCCGGCCGGCGACGCCCTCGGCGCGCAGTGTCTCGGCGGAGCGCTCGTCGGGGCAGAGCAGGAGCGCCGCGAGCCCGTCGACCTCGATCCGGTTGCGCTCCTCTGGCATGGTGAGATCGCCGCTGCGGAGGCCCGCCTCGACGTGGGCGACCGGCACGCCGGCCTCGGCGCCCGCCCGCCCGCCGGCGGCGGTCGAGTTCGTGTCGCCGTAGACGAGCACCCAGTCCGGCGCCTCGGCGCCGATCGCGGCCAGGATCGCCGGCCGCATCGCCTCGATGTCGGCCGTGCGCAGGTCGAGCCGGTAGGCCGGCTCCGCGAGCCCGAGCTCCTCGAAGAAGACCCGCGAGAGCTCGTCGTCCCAGTGCTGCCCGGTGTGGACGACCACCTCCTCGAGCCCGGCCGCGCGCAGCGCGACCGAGAGCGGCGCCGCCTTGATGAACTGCGGCCGGTTGCCGACGACGGAGAGCACTCTCACAGAGCGCAGCCTAGATGGGCCGTGAAGGATTCGAACCTTCGACCTTGGGATTAAGAGTCCCCTGCTCTACCAACTGAGCTAACGGCCCCGGGCGGGCGAAAGTGTAGCCCCTGCGACGCCTCGGGGAGCCCGATCCCTTGATCCAGATTGCTCTTGCACCGTCGTGTAGGCTCGCACCCGGTGCGCAGGGGCTCGATTCTCCGCATGGTGGCGATCGGCGTCGTCACCGGTGTCGTGACCGCTCTCGTGGCGGTCCTCGTCCCGTGGCTGCCCACCTCGGCGTCGGAGGAGATGGACCGGATCGAGTTCGTCTTCTGGTTCGCGACCGTGATCTCGATCGCGATCTTCGCGCTCGTCACGGCCGTGCTGGTCTACATGGTCGTGAAGTTCCGCGCCGCCCCGGACGACGAGTCGGACGGGCCGCCGATCCACGGCCACACCGGCCTCGAGATCGCCTGGACGGCTGTCCCGGCAGCCCTCGTGACCGCGATCGCCGTCGTCTCCGCGATCGCCCTCTCCCGAAACAGCGACGCCGGCACGAACCCCGTGCAGGTGCACGTCGTCGCTCAGCAGTTCGCGTGGAAGTTCGAGTATCCCGGCTCCGGCGTCACGAGTGGCCGGCTCGTCCTGCCCGTGGGGCGCTCGACCCAGCTCGAGCTCGACTCCGTGGACGTGATCCACTCCTTCTGGGTGCCGGAGTTCGGGCAGAAGTCGGACGCCGTGCCGGGGATCAAGACGCGTCTCGTGATCACACCCACGCGGCTCGGCACGTTCCCGGTGATCTGCACGGAGCTGTGCGGGCTCGGGCACGCGACGATGCGCGCCGAGGTGGAGGTGCTGAGTCAGGAGGACTTCGACGCCTGGCTCGCCGAGCAGAAGGAGGGCGCGACTGCGGGCGGGGGCGTCGCCCTCTTCACGTCGCAGGGCTGCGGTGCCTGCCACGCCCTCGCGGCGGCCGGGACCGACGCCCAGGTCGGCCCGTCACTCGACGACGTTGCGGCGCGTGCCGAGGCCGCCGGCCTGCCGGTCGAGGAGTTCGTGCGGGAATCGATCGTCGAGCCCGACAAGGTGATCGCGCCCGGCTACGCGAAGGGCGTCATGCTCTCGACGTTCGCCGAGCTGCCGAAGGATCAGCTCGACGCCCTCGTTCAGTACGTGGTCAGCGGGAAAGGGAGCTAGGGCGTGACAGCCGACGCCGGGCACGTGGCACACGACGGGCCGCCCCCCGCGAAGGGCTTGCGCCGCCTGACGGCCCCCGGCTTCCTCCGGGCTGCCTGGATGACCCCGCTCTTCTTCGGGATCGGCCTCTGCATCGTCACGTTCTTCCGCTGGCTCGCCGGCTGGGATCCGGTCTACGACTGGACGATCATCGTCGCGGTCGGCGCGCTCACGACCGCCCCGCTCGGCTTCCTGGGCGGGATCGGCGTCTTCGACTACTGGCTTCACTACCTCAGCGGCGCTCCGACGCGCCCGGAGGACCACTCGAGCCACGGCGCGCGGCGGTGGCAGGACTACTTCCGCGTCAACACGGACCACAAGGTGATCGGCGTCCAGTACCTCGTGACGACGTTCGTCTTCTTCATCGTCGGCGGCCTGCTGGCGATGTTCTTCCGCGCTGAGCTGGCGCGGCCGGGCCTCCAGTACGTGGACTCGCAGACGTTCAACGGGCTCGTCTCGGCCCACGCCGTGCTGATGATCTTCCTCTTCATCATCCCCGCGTTCGCGGGCCTCGCGAACTTCGTCGTGCCGCTCATGCTCGGCGCGCCGGACATGGCCTTCCCGCGGCTGAACGCGCTCTCGTTCTGGCTGCTGCCGATCGCCGGGATCATGTTCACGGCGAGCTTCCTCGCCCCCGGCGGCGCTTTCGCTGCGGGCTGGACGGGCTACCCGTCGCTTGCGTCCGGAGCACCGATCGGCCAGACGATCTTCAACCTCGGCGTCCAGTGGGCGGGCGCCTCGTCGATCCTGACCGCGCTCAACTTCCTGGTCACGATCATCACGATGCGTGCGCCGGGGATGACCTTCTGGCGGATGCCGCTGCTCGTCTGGGCGAACTTCACGACCTCGCTGCTCGTCGTGATCGCGACGCCGTTCATCGCCGGCTCGCAGTTCCTCGTGCTGTTCGACCGGGTGCTGCACACGAACTTCTTCAACCCGTCCGAGGGCGGCTACGTGCTCGGCTACCAGCACATCTTCTGGTTCTACAGCCACCCGGCCGTCTACATCATGATGCTGCCCGGCTTCGGGATCGTCTCCGAGGTGATCGCCGTCATGTCGCGCAAGCCGATCTTCGGCTACCGGATGATGGCGCTCTCGTTGATGGGGATTCTCGTGCTCGGCTTCTCGGTCTGGGCACACCACATGTTCGTGGCGGGCATGGGGGCCCGGCGGGGTGTGCC
>Ga0082335_1008584_pt1 | contig 11520 bp, 10 predicted proteins | sample Subgrocontami58m_FD_72375 | JGI IMG/M metagenome (GOLD analysis project Ga0082335, IMG submission 72375) | Subsurface groundwater microbial communities from S. Glens Falls, New York, USA - GMW37 contaminated, 5.8 m (SPADES assembly) (version 2) ...
AAGGAAGTCCCCCTGGGGGACACGGCGCGTTCCTGGTCCAGCAACTGCTCGCTGGTGCGCCCGAAGCGGCGCTCGCGCCGGCAATAGGAGGCAATCGCGGCATCGAGCGACGCATCGTCGAAATCCGGCCACAGGGTATCGGTGAAATAGAGTTCGCTGTAGGCCAGTTGCCAGAGCAGGAAGTTGCTGATGCGCTGCTCGCCGCCGGTGCGGATGAACAGGTCGGGTTCCGGCGCGTAGGCCATCACCAGATGCGGCGCCAGGTCGGCCTCGCCGAAGCTGCCGACCTTTTCCGGATGCGCCAGCGCCAGCTGGTTCATCGCCTGCAGGATGTCCCAGCGGCCACCGTAGTTGGCGGCGATGGTCAGCGTCAGGCGCGTGTTGTTGGCGGTAGTCGCCTCGCCTTCGCGAATCAGCGCCACCAGGCGCGGCTCGAAGGCGGCCAGGTCGCCGACCACCTTCAGTCGCACGCCATTGGCATGGAGCTTGCCGATCTCGCTTTGCAGGGCGCTGACGAACAGGTTCATCAGGAAGGAAACCTCATCCACCGGGCGCCGCCAGTTCTCGGAGGAAAACGCGAACAGCGTCAGGTAATCCACGCCGCGTGCGATGCAGGCCTTGACCATCGCCCGCACCGTCTCCAGGCCGCGCTTGTGGCCGGCGACCCGCGGCATGAATCGCCTCTTGGCCCAGCGGCCATTGCCGTCCATGATGATGGCAATGTGGCGCGGTACCTCGCCCACGTTCGGAATTGCCTGCGTCGAGCTGGTGAACTTTCCTGCCATGACAGCCTCTCAGAGCCAGTGGATGAAGCTGCTGCGCGACCGGATTGCCTTGCCGGCGATCCTGAATCAGATCGCCATCAGGTCCTTCTCTTTGTCGGCCAGCGCCCGGTCGACTTCGGCGACATAGCGATCGGTGAGCCGTTGCATGTCGTCCAGGGCACGGCGCTCGTCGTCTTCCGAGATTTCCTTCTTCTTCAGCGCATCCTTCAGGTGAGTGATCGCGTCGCGGCGCAGGTTGCGGATCGCCACCTTGGCGTTCTCGCCCTCGTGCTTGATCACCTTGATCAGGTCGCGCCGCCGCTCCTCGGTCAGGGCCGGCATCGGCACGCGGATGATCTCGCCCTGCGATGACGGATTCAAGCCAAGGTCGGAATCGCGAATGGCCTTCTCCACCTTGGCCACCATGGGCTTTTCCCAGGGCTGCACGCCGATGGTGCGGGCGTCGATCAGCGTCACGTTGGCGACCTGGGTGATCGCCACCGGCGAACCGTAGTAGTCGACCATGACGTGGTCGAGGATACCGGTATGGGCACGCCCGGTGCGCACCTTGCCCAGATCGGCCTTGAGCGCCTCCAGGCTCTTCTGCATTTTTTGTTCGGAAGTCTTTTTCAGCTCGGGAATCATGCCAGCTCCTAAACGTGAACCAGGGTGCCCTCGTCCTCGCCCATGACCACGCGCTTCAGCGCGCCGGACTTGAAGATCGAGAATACGTTGATCGGCAGCTTCTGGTCGCGGCACAACGCGAATGCGGTGGCATCCATCACCGCCAGGTTGCGGCTGATCGCCTCGTCGAAGCTGATGCGGGCGAAGCGCGTCGCCGCCGGATCCTTCTTCGGATCGGCGGTATAGATGCCGTCAACCTTGGTCGCCTTGAGCACCATTTCGGCACCGATCTCGGAGCCGCGCAGCGCGGCGGCGGTGTCGGTGGTGAAGAAGGGATTGCCGGTGCCGGCGCCGAAAATCACCACCTTGCCTTCTTCCAGATAGCGGATCGCCTTGCCGCGGATGTAGGGTTCGACCACCTGCTCGATGTTGAGCGCCGACTGCACACGGGCGTTGATGCCCGCCTGGCGCATGGCGTCCGACAGCGCCATGGCGTTCATCACCGTCGCCAGCATGCCCATGTAGTCTGCGGTGGCGCGATCCATGCCGGTGGCGGTACCGGCGATGCCGCGAAAGATGTTGCCGCCGCCGATCACCACGCCGACCTCGACGCCGAGGTCGGTCACCGCCTTGATTTCCGCCACGATCGAACCCAGCATCGCCGTATTGATGCCGTAGGCATCATCGCCCATCAGCGCCTCGCCCGACAGCTTGAGCAGGATGCGGCGGAACTTCGGTGCGGTCATCGTGGTGCCGTACCCTTACTTGTTGCCGGCGGCAGCGGCGGCCTGAGCAGCCACTTCGGCGGCGAAGTCGTTGACCTTCTTCTCGATGCCCTCGCCGACGATGAACAACGTGAAGTTGGCCACCGAGGCGCCCCTGGCTTTCAGCAGTTGCTCGATGGTCTGCTTGCCGTCCTCGGCCTTGACGAAGACCTGGCCCAGCAGCGTCACATCCTTCAGGTATTTCTGCACCGTGCCCTCGGCGATCTTTTCCAGCATGGCTTCCGGCTTGCCGGCTTCGCGCGCCTTTTCGATCGCAATGCGGCGCTCCATGTCCAGCAGTTCGGCCGGCACGCCGGACGAATCCAGCGACTTCGGCTTCGATGCGGCGATGTGCATCGCCAGATCCTTGGCCAGTTGCTCGTCACCACCGACCACGTCGACCAGAACGCCGATCTTGGAGCCGCCGTGGATGTAGGAGGCCAGCTTGCCCTTGGCCGCGACGCGGACGAAACGGCGAATGCTCATGTTCTCGCCGATCTTGCCCACCAGCGCGGAGCGGGTGGATTCGACCGTGCCTTCGCCCAGCGGCAGCGCCGCCAGCGCGGCGACGTCGGCCGGATTCTTGTCCGCCACCAGCCGCGCACAGTCGGCGGCCAGCTTGAGGAACTCGTCGTTCTTGGCGACGAAGTCGGTCTCGCTGTTGATTTCGAAAATGCTGCCCAGTGTGCCGTCGGCGGCGATGTGGATCGCCACCACGCCTTCCGCGGCGATACGGGTGGCGGCTTTGCTGGCCTTGTTGCCCAGCTTGACGCGCAGGATTTCCTCGGCCTTCGTCATGTCGCCGGCCGCTTCGGTCAGCGCCTTCTTGCATTCCATCATCGGCGCGTCGGTCTTCTCGCGCAGTTCCTTGACCATGCTTGCGGTGATTTCCGCCATTGCTCTACTCCAGATTCAGTCAATCATTCGCCACCGCGCGGTCGACGCTTTCGCGCCGACCGCATCGTGGCAGGTAGCTTTACCTTTACTCGGCCGCGTCCGAGACTTCGACGAACTCGTCGTCACCGGCCAACTGCTGCACCACCTCGTTGATCGACTGGTTCTTGCCTTCGAGGATGGCATCGGCCACGCCGCGGGCATACAGGCGGATCGCGCCGGAGGAATCGTCATTGCCCGGGATGACGTAGCTGACGCCCTCCGGGGAGTGGTTGGTATCGACCACGCCGATCACCGGAATGCCGAGCTTGCCGGCTTCGGTAATCGCAATCTTGTGGTAACCGACGTCGATGATGAAAATCGCGTCGGGCAGGCCGCCCATGTCCTTGATGCCACCGATGGACTTCCTCAGCTTGTCCATCTCGCGCTGCAGGGTCAGGGCTTCCTTCTTCGACAGCTTCTCGAAATTGCCCTCGGCCATCGCGGCTTCGAGGTCCTTCAGTCGCTTGACGGACAGCTTCAGCGTCTTGAAGTTGGTCATCATGCCGCCCAGCCAGCGGTCATCGACGTAGGGCATGCCGCAACGCTGGGCTTCCTCGGCGATGATCTCGCGCGCCTGGCGCTTGGTGCTGACGAACAGGATGGTGCCCTTCTTGGCCGCCATCTTGCGCACGAAAGCCATCGCTTCCTGATACTTGCTCAGGGTCTTTTCGAGGTTGATGATGTGGATCTTGTTGCGATGGCCGAAGATGAACGGGGCCATCTTGGGGTTCCAGAAACGGGTCTGGTGGCCGAAATGAACGCCGGCCTCCAGCATCTGGCGCATGGTAGTGCTCATAGGACTATCTCCGATATGGGTTGAACCTCCGCCTGGCCGTGCTGCTTCGCGCTGTTGCGCAAAGCCACCCTATCGGCGCCAAGCGTGTGGATTTTGCCCGGGACCACCCCAGGCAAGCGCGCGATTATAGCCGAGTCGGCGGCACCGGCACAAGGCCTCCACCGCCGCGATCGAAGCATCGCGGGAATTCGCGCCGCAATCCCTGCAAGCCTATGCAATAAGTAGTATCTTTCCATTCGTCCTTCATTTTTCTCTCCGCCACGACCAATCCGGGATGCCCGCACAGTGACCCTGCTAGCCAAGAACCGCCTCGCCAGCGAAGGCGAGGTCGAACACCAGTTTCGCAGCCACGCGCCGCTCGACCGCTTCGATCCGACCCGCACCAATGTCTCGCCCGGCATCAGGAAGGCGATCAGCGAGACCACGCCGATCGAGGCGATCGTGCTGACCGTGGATATCCGGCGTTCCTCGGCCGTACTCAAGGAATCGATCGACATCCCGCAGTACGCCCGGACTCTCGACGACTTCATCGCCGAGTTCCGCACCGTGCTGCATTACCACGGCGGCTGGTTCGACAAATTCACCGGCGACGGCTTCATCTGCTACTGGCTGGTCGAGAAGGATTTTGCCGAGTGCATGGACACCGTACTGGACTTCTGCTGCTCGGTGATGGACAACTTTCGCGGCTACTACTATCCCGCCTTCGTTGCCAACATGCGCAACGAACCCGCCGGCATCGGCCTTGCGATCGGCGTCGACGCGGGACCCTGCTACCTGACGCCGATCGTCGGCGATCTGACCATCATCGGCTCACCCATCGTCGGCTCGGTGCGCATGTGCGAGACCTGCCAACCCTATCGCCTGATGCTGAACGCCTACCCCGGCAGCCGCCTGGTCGAGGGCATGGCCACGGCCTGCGGACGGCTTTCCGACGACCTCGCCTACCAGGTCGAGGCAAGAACCGTGGACACCAAGGAATACCCCGATGGCCAGCGGGCCTATGGTGTCGAGTTCTACCGCAAGGGCCAGCGATTGTTTTTCTGAGGTGCCAATTGGTGCCGGCCAGCCGGCGGCGGCGCGCAGCAGGTAAAATTCGCCACCCCGACATTTCCCTGCGTTCATGGCCATTTCGATCAAAACCGCCGACGACGTCGCCGCCATGCGGATCGCCTGCCGCCTCGCCGGCGAGGTTCTCGACTACATCGCCCCCTTCGTCAGACCCGGCGTCACCACGGCGGAGCTGGACCGGCTCTGCCACGACTACATGGTCGACGTGCAGGGCTGCATCCCGGCGCCGCTCAACTACGCGCCGCCGGGGTATTCGCCCTATCCCAAGTCGATCTGCGCCTCGGTCAACCACCAAGTCTGCCACGGCGTACCCAACGATCGCGCACTGAAGAAGGGCGACATCGTCAACCTCGACATCACCACCATCAAGGACGGTTGGCACGGCGATACCAGCCGCACTTTCTGCGTCGGCGAAACCTCCATCCTCGCCCGCCGGCTGGTGGCGATGACCCACGAATGCATGTGGATCGGCATCGCCCAGGTCAGGCCCGGCGCGCATCTGGGGGAGATCGGCGCGGCGATCCAGAAGCATGCCGAGGGCGCGGGTTTTTCCGTGGTGCGCGAGTTCTGCGGCCACGGCATCGGTCGCAATTTTCACGAAGAGCCGCAGGTGCTGCATTACGGCAAGGCCAGCGACGGCCCGCTGCTGGAACCGGGCATGGTGTTCACCATCGAGCCGATGATCAACGCCGGCAAGGCCGCGATCTCGGAACTTCCCGACGGCTGGACCATCGTCACCAAGGATCGCAGCCTTTCCGCGCAATGGGAGCACACGGTCTGCGTCACCGCAACCGGCGTCGAGGTAATGTCCCTCTCGGCCGGTGCCCCGCCGTGCCCGCCGCACATCCAGGTCAGGCCTTGAGCAACGTCGCCGGCATCCGGCGCCCGGTGTCGGCATGAGCGAACAGCGCGAACTCGCCGCCGTCGCCCGGCAGGAACTGTTCGCCGGACAGCAGGCGCTGAACCTCGCCTGGCACGAAAAGAAACAAGTCGCCGCCCTGCTCGAAGGCCGTGCCCGGCTGGTCGACGCGGTACTGCAAAAAGTCTGGTCCAGCCTCGCCATGCCGACCGACTGCGCGCTGGCGGCCGTGGGCGGCTATGGGCGCGGCCAGCTTTACCCCGGTTCCGACGTCGACCTGCTGATCCTGGTCGCCGATGACGATCACAGCTCCGGCGAATCCGGCGTCGCGCCGCGGCTGGAGCAACTGATCGGCCTGTTATGGGACATCGGCCTCGACATCGGCCACAGCGTGCGCAGCATCGACCAGTGCCTCGACGAAGCCGAGAACGACATCACGGTCAAGACCTCGCTGCTCGAGGCGCGCCATCTCGCCGGATCGCGCGCGCTGTTCGACGATTTCGAACAGAGCTTCAACGCCGCGCTGCAGCCCCCCGCCTTTCTCACCGCCAAGCAATTGGAACAGGCCGAGCGCTATGCCAAGTTCAACGACACGCCCTACAGCCTGGAACCCAACTGCAAGGAAAGCCCCGGCGGCCTGCGCGACCTGCAGGTGATCCAATGGGTGGCGCGCGCGGCGGGTATCGGCGACGACTGGAAATCATTGGCCAAGGTACGGTTGATCACCCCCGCCGAGGTGCGCCAGTTCGAGCGTGCCAGCCGTCTGCTGGCCGAACTGCGCATCGAGCTGCACCTGCTGGGCGGCCGCCGCGAGGACCGCCTGCTGTTCGACCACCAGGAAAGGCTGGCCGGCGCGCTGGGCATCGCTCCCACCGAGTCCAAGCGCGCCTCGGAAGTCCTGATGCAGCGCTACTACCAGAACGCCAAGCTGGTGACGCAGCTCAACTCGCTCGTGCTGCAAGTGCTGACCGATCGCCTGCTGCCGGCGCGGCATGGACCGCCGATCATGATCGACGCCCATTTCCAGATGGTGCGCGAACATCTCGACGTGCGCGACGAGGATGTCTTCCAGCGCCAGCCGCGGGCCATCCTCGAATGCTTCCTGCTGCAGATGCAGCGTTCCGAAATCAAGGGCATGACGCCGCGCACCCTGCGCGCCCTGTGGCGTTCGCAGGCCTGCATCGACGCCGAGTTCCGGCGCGATCCGCAAAACCGCGCGCTGTTCCTCAAGCTGTTCCAGCAGAAGCATCTGACCCATCCGATGCGACGCATGAACCAGTACGACATTCTCGGCCGCTACCTGCCTGCCTTCGGCCGCATCGTCGGCCAGATGCAGCACGACCTGTTCCACGTCTATACCGTCGACCAGCACATCCTCCAGGTCATGGGCAACCTGCGCCGCTTCGTCATGCCCGAATTCGCCCACGAATACCCGTTCTGCTCGCGTCTGATCGTCGGCTTCGACAAACGCTGGCTGCTCTACATCGCCGCGCTGTTCCACGACATCGCCAAGGGCCGCGGCGGCGACCACTCGCAACTGGGCAAGCGCGACGCCGCAGCGTTTTGCCGCGACCATGGCATCGGCGGCGACGATGCCGCGCTGGTGGTGTTCCTTGTCGAGCAGCACTTGAGCATGTCGCAGGTGGCGCAGAAACAGGACCTCGCCGATCCCGACGTCATTCTCGCCTTCGCCGCCAGGGTCGGCACCCTGCGCCGGCTCACCGCCCTGTACCTGTTGACCGTGGCCGACATCCGCGGCACCAGCCCGAAGGTGTGGAACGCCTGGAAAGGCAAGCTGCTGGAAGACCTGTTCCGCATGACCGCCGCCGTCCTCAAGGGCAGCGCCGTGCTGCAGTTGTCGGGCGTGGCCGAACGCCAGGAAGAGGCGCGGCGCATGCTGCGCTACCATGGCCTGCGCCCCGATGTCGAAACCGAACTGTGGAACCAGCTCGACACCGGCTATTTCATGCGCCATGCCGCCGAGGAAATCGCCTGGCACACGCGCACCCTCTATCACCGTCCGGCCAGCATCGAGCCGGTGGTGCGTGCGCGCCTCAATCCGATCGGCGACGGCCTCCAGGTGATGGTCTACACGCCGGACCAGCCGCTGCTGTTCGCTCGCCTCTGCGGCTTCTTCGCGCGCCTGGGTTACAGCATCCTCGACGCCAAGATCCACACCACGCGCCACGGCTATGCGCTGGACAGCTTCGTCGTCTTCGCCTTCGACGCCACCCTGCCCTACCGCGACATGATCGGTCTGATCGAACACGATATCGTCGAGCAGTTGAAGCTGTTGCCGCCGCTCCCCGCCACCATGGGTGGGCGACTGTCGCGTCAGGTGCGACACTTTCCGGTGACGCCGGAAATCGAAATCCGCGCCGACGAGCGCGGCAGTCAGTACCTGATGTCGATCACCGCCGCCGACCGCCCCGGCCTGCTCTATGCCATCGCCCTGGTGCTGGGCCGCCACGGCATCACGCTACATACCGCGAAAATCGCCACCCTGGGTCAGCGCGTCGAGGACGTCTTCCTGATCAGCGGCAAGGAACTGGCGCAAACCGCAACGCTGGTGAAACTGGAACAAGACCTGCTGGCAGTGCTTCAGGTCTGACCGCTCCCGCTCACTCCCCGATTTGGCGCGGCAACTGGTATTTGAGGCACTCGCCAAGGCTGGCGACGTCGAGTTCGAGGTCAGGCCGCGGCCTCAGCCGCACGCAAAGCGTCTCGCCCTCGCCGCAGGTGTCCATCTTGCCGATCTTCATGCACTCGCCGGAGGTACAGGCCCAGGCACTTTGCCGACAGCGGCCGATGGCATCGATCACTGCCTGCGCGTGCCCGCCGAGGTCCTCGAAGCTGATGACAATTTCATCGGCCTGCTTTTCGATGTGATATTTCATGCCCCCTCCTCGTCTATGACTTTTTTAGTATTTTAACCGGCACCCGAGCCGTCCGGAACTTTCGCCGATCGTGCGCTGCGGCAATCATCGCACGGCGGCCATGCCGTCAATGCGTGGTCAGGTAACAACGCGGCTGCTTCTCCCAGGCCGGCTGGCCCGGACGCAGGTCGGCGCGACCGGCAAGGACGACGGTGACGCGCTCGGCATCACCGCCCGCGGCGCCCGGTGCGAAATAATAGCCGTAACGGTGGGGTGGCAACAGACCGCGCGGCAGGTCGATGCGCCCCTTGGCGGCATCGATGCGGACCACATGCGGCGCGGCGCCATTGACGCTGATGCCTTTGGCATCGAGGTCGAACCAGGCCATGACGGTATAGCCCGGCGGCTGGTAGCAGCGATAGCGGCCGTGGGGCGGCGCTTGCGCGAAAGCCGAACCTGCAAGCCAAAGGGCGGCGACGCCCAGTATCACGTAGCCAATCAATCGGCGCGGGTGGCGTGGTGTTTTCATTGGCGAACGCCCCCAAAACCGTGCGCGACGCGGAAACTTCCGGGCGAAGGAAAGTCTGTGCTGCGACCCCTAGCCGTCGGAATTGATGGTGCCGATCAGCTTCTGCAGCACCACGCCGGCCTTGTCGTTGGGGATCTGGCAGGTGCCGGCGTTCTCGTGGCCGCCGCCGCCGTAGAACAGCATCAGCTCGCCGATGTTGGTGTTCGAGCTGCGGTTGATGATCGACTTGCCGGTGGCGAACACGGTGTTCTGCTTCTGCACGCCCCACAGCACGTGGATGGAAATGTTGCAGTCGGGAAACAGCGCGTAGATCATGAAGCGGTTGGTGGCGTAAATGGTTTCCTCGTTGCGCAGGTCGAGCACCGCGAGGTTCTTGTACACGGTGGTGCAGCGGCGGATCTGCTCCTTGGCTTTTTCCGCGTGCTCGAAATAGAGGTCGACGCGCTCCTTGACGTCGGGCAGGGCCAGGATGTCGTCGATGCCGTGATGCCGGCAGTAGGCGATCAGGTCCATCATCAACTGGTAATTGCTGACGCGGAACTCGCGGAAGCGGCCCAACCCGGTGCGGGAATCCATAAGGTAGTTGAGCAGCACCCAGTCCTTCGGATCGAGGATTTCCTGGCGCGAGAAGCTGGCCGAGTCGCTCTTGTCGACCGCGATCATCATTTCGACGAAGGAGGTCGGGAAGCGGCTCTTGCCGCCGAAATGCTCATACACCACGCGCGCGGCCGACGGCGCGTCGGGGTAGATGATGTGGTTGGGGCGCTCGCCGGGATTGCGGAAGGTCTCCGACACATGGTGATCGAAGGCCAGATGCACGCCCGGCACGAAGGGCAGGTTGGTGGTGATGTCGCGCTCGCTGATCTCGATCTTGCCATCCTGCATGTCCTTGGGATGGACGAACTTGATCTCGTCGATCATGTTCAGTTCGTTGAGCAACACGGCGCAGGCCAGACCATCGAAGTCGCTGCGGGTCACCAGGCGATATTTCTTGTCGGACATGTCATTCCCCAGAAAGCCGGTTGGAATCTGAATTGTATTCCAGACTTGCGAGGATGCCATGGGCCGCATAAAACACCCCGAGGCGCCGTGGCAGCCCCTCGCCGGCGAACAGCGCGGCATAGGACTCGAGCTGCGGGCGAAAACGCTCGGCATGCATCGCCAGGCGCTGCGAAGCGGGATTCGCACCCAGGTCGGCGGTCTTGTAGTCGATGATCCAGCGCACGCCGTCCTCGACGAAGCTGCGGTCGACGACGCGGATCTGCGCCGTGCCACCCGCGCCTGCGCCCGGCTTGCCTTGGGGAACTCTTGCCAGCGCCAGCTCGGCCGCAGCATCGGGACGCGCGCGCAGCACCCACTGGCCGTCGGCGCTGGTCAGCGTGGTCGCCAGCATGCGCGCGGCACGCGTCGCACCGCTGCGTGCCTCGGCGACGGGCCAGCCGCGCGCCGCCAGCCAGCGCTCGAAGCCGGCCTGGCGTTCGGACACGCACCGCGGCGGCCATGCCGCCGGATCGCCGGCGACGAGTTCGAGCACCGCATGGACCAGGCTGCCCACTGCCGCCGCCAGCGCGTCGGCGGTTTCCTCGCCGCCCGGCGTTGGCGACAGATCGATCGCCGGCGCGCACCAGGCCGGGGATATGGCCGGCGCGGCCAGGCGCAGCAACTGCGGCACGAAATGCGCGAGGTCGGCACCCGGCTCGCCCTGCGGGCCCGGGCCTTCGCTTCGCTGGCAGGCAGCGGCGGCGGCAATGAACTCCGCCGCGACGGCCGGCCACAGCCGCGCCAGCGCCGAGGCGGACGGCGGCGCGGCAAGCGCACCCTCGCCGTCGCGCACGGCAACACCGACCAGATGCAGGCGGCGCACCGCGCGCGTGGCGGCGACATAGAGCACGCGCGCATCCTCGTTGCGACTGCGTTCGCGTTCCATGCGCAGGAGAAAATCATGCACCGTCGGCGCGTCGTTCCTGGCGGCGCGGCGCCGATTCACCGGCGCCACGATCAGGCGTTCGCCCTGCTCCAGCGGAAAACTGTCCCAGGCCAGCAGCGGCGCCTCGGCGGAACGGCCGACGCGATGCAGGCCGGGCAGGATCACGGTGTCGAACTCCAGGCCCTTGGCCTTGTGGATGGTCATCAACTGCAGCCGGCCGTCGGCCTGCGCGTCGGGCGCCGCATACAGGCGGGCCATGTCCTCTTCGAGGCCGTCGAGCGCGAAGCGGCCCGCCGCATCCAGCGCGTCGAGGCGCCTGAAGAAGGCCCGCGCATCGGCCAGCGCCGCCCCCTCCCGGCCGCCGCCCGCGGCGACCA
>Ga0082335_1008585_pt1 | contig 11518 bp, 11 predicted proteins | sample Subgrocontami58m_FD_72375 | JGI IMG/M metagenome (GOLD analysis project Ga0082335, IMG submission 72375) | Subsurface groundwater microbial communities from S. Glens Falls, New York, USA - GMW37 contaminated, 5.8 m (SPADES assembly) (version 2) ...
GCGCAGGAGGGCAATCACTCGATAGATAAACTTAGCGGTACGGAGGCCCCCGGGGATTGGCGCTGGCCGCAGCCCGACCCGCGGGAGGTGGCGGTTTTGCAGCTTTCCGGGGGGACAACGGGCGTGCCCAAGGTGATCCCGCGTACCCACAATGACTACATCTATAACACTGCCGCCCAAAACATTCGCCTGGAGTTTGCCAATGATGAAGTGTTCATGGCCCCCATGCCCTTCGCCCATAATGCCTGCATCCATCACATGGTTCACCCGGCCCTTTTTCGGGGGGGGACGGCGGTTGTCTGCGCCCATGAACCGGAGGCGATCAGCCGCGCCATCGAAAAGGAAAGAGTGACGCACATCTTTCTGGTGCCCACTCTTTTTTATCGCTGGCTGGAGTTTGCCGACTTTGAGCGGTATGATTATTCTTCCCTGAGACTCAGTGCGACCGGCGCCCAGAAGATGCATGCGAGCCAGGCCGCCAGGATCGGCAGCAAATTGCCGGGCGTCTTCCTCCAGGTCTTTGGCATGTCGGAGGGCGTAGTGATGGCCCCTGCGCCTGATGATCCCGAATGGGTGCGCTACGAGTCCGTAGGCAAACCGGTTTCCCCCTGGGACGAAATCAGGGTTGTGGACGAGGAGGGCAGGGAAGTGGGGCCGGGGGAGATGGGAGAGCTGATCTGCCGGGGTCCCTACACCATTCGGGGCTATTACAAGGCGGAGGAACATAACGGCCGGGTCTTTGATTCCGAGGGGTTCTACTGGACGGGCGATGTCGTGCGGTTAGACAGCGGGGGCAATGTCATCATCGAGGGACGCACAAAAGACCTGATCAACCGGGGGGGAGAGAAGATCAGCGCCGAGGAAGTCGAAGGCCTGCTGATCGATCATCCCAAAATCAGAAGTATTGCCGTGGTTCCCATGCCGGACCCGGATCTGGGCGAGAAGGCGTGCGCTTATGTGATCGGCAGGGAAGGGGAGGAGGTCACACTCCGGGACCTGATCGCCCATTTGGAGGAGAAAAAGATAGCCAGGTTCAAGTTCCCGGAGCGGCTGGAAATTGTGGATTCCTTTCCCTATACCAATGTGGGCAAGGTTTCGAAGAAAACGCTTCAGGAGGACATCAGGGGTAAATTGGCCCAGGAAAACAAAGGATGAAGGAGCCTGCCCTGTCCTGAGCCTGTCGAAGGGTCAACCTTTAAACAGCTTTTCGAAAAAGGCGCACCTTTTTTTAGGAAAGGTGACGGAGCCTTCGTAATCCACGATCAGCTTGCCGTCCAGATGATCGAGTTCGTGCTGCACGACGCGGGCCGGAAAGTCAAAATAACGTTTATTGACTTTCCGACCGCTGATGTCCAGGCCCCGGACCTTGATTTCGGGAGCACGTCCCACCTCCACATGGATTTCCGGACAGGACAGGCAGCCTTCTTCCATATAAACCAGCTCTCCCCTGACCTGTGTAATCCGGGGGTTGATCAGTAGATCATAGTCCTTTTCGCTCTTTGTCCAGGTGCTTTTATCGTCAAACCCCTTGTTCCGGAAGATAACGATCCTCTTACTGATGCCAATTTGCGGTGCCGCCAACCCCAGGGCATCGTCACGGTCCAGGAAGGCTTCGACCAGTGTTTCCAGCTCTCGCCTGCCTTCCTTGTCTAAGGGAAAAGGGAGTTCTGCGCAGGAAGTCCGCAAGATGCGGGCCTCCTCCTCGTTCATGCTCTCCCCATTCCAAAGCGTCAAAACCTTTTTTTTCGGCATCCTTTTCCCCCTCCTGCCAAGAGTTGCTCACTGTTTGTAAGCTTATAGCATTAACGAACCGTCGTTTCAAGATCCGCCCCTCTGCCGCAGGGTAAATTTCTTCTCGGGGGCAACTTCACCGACCGGACGGGCGGATAAAAGCTTGCTAATTTCTCCGGTCTTTGTTAGTGCTTCGCCAAAATCATGCCTGTGAGATTGGCCTGAGGTAAGCCGTTGCTTAACAGTTTAATCACCAAGATAGTCCGCCGGGAATTTGCCCGGTCCATGAAATTCGAGGAAGGCGGAAATCCCCAACTCCTGCCGGGCGATGCCATGCCCCGTCTCCTCTATCTGCACATTCCCTTTTGTGAAAAACTATGCCCCTATTGTTCTTTTCACCGCCTGCCCTTCCGGGAGGCTTTGGGCCGCGACTATTTTGCCGCCCTGAGGAAGGAAATCAGGATGTACTGGGAGAGGGGATATGTCTTCCGCGGCCTTTATGTGGGGGGCGGCACGCCGACGATCATGATCGAAGAGTTGGAGGAGACACTGGCCTGCGCCCGGGACTGCTTTCCCTTGCAGGAAATTTCGGTGGAAACCAACCCTAACCATCTGACGGACAATAACCTTGCCGCCCTGAAAAGGGCCGGCGTCAGCCGTCTTTCCGTGGGGATTCAAAGCTTCGACAATGGTTTGCTGAAGGCCATGGACCGTTATGACAAGTATGGCAGCGGCGAGGCGATTGCGGCCAGGATGAGAAACACCTTGGGGAATTTTGCCACCCTGAATGCCGATATGATCTTTAATTTCCCGTCCCAGGACTTAAAGGTACTGGACCGGGACCTCGATGTCCTCCTGGGTCTGGAGCTGGACCAGATTACCTATTATCCGCTCATGGTATCCGACTCCACCAGGCAGTCGGTCAGCAATACCCTGGGACCGGTGGATTACGGCCGGGAGGAGACGCTTTACCGGCAGATCGTCAAAAGGCTCACGCCGATCTACAGCTTTTCCTCCGCCTGGTGCTTTTCCCGCCGGCAAAATACCGCGATCATCGATGAATATATCGTTGATTACGATGAATATGCCGGGCTGGGGAGCGGGGCAATAGGCTATTTGCACGGGGCCTGTTATGCCAATACTTTTGATATCGGCAGTTATATCGAGCGGATCAACCGTGGCGAACTGCCGCTTTGGGCTTCCCGCAATTTCAACCGCAAGGAAAAGATGCGTTATGACTTCCTCATGAAGCTCTTCGCCACGAAATTGAATCTTAAAGACTTGCAGAAGAAATATCACGGCGGGCTCTACCGCAACCTCTGGCCGGATATTCTCGCTTTTTTTCTCCTGGGCGGCCTGCGCTACCAGACCTGTCCTGAGCCTGCCGAAGGGGCGTGCCTGCACCTGACGCCCCGCGGTCACTATCTGTGGGTCATCATGATGCGGGAGTTCTTTATCGCCGTGAATAATTTCCGCGATTATTGCCGCAACGGTGTGACGATTCTGTAAGTTATGCCCGGCCGGCCCGGGGGATGAGGTAATCTATAAAGCAGGTGCTGGATTTTGGCGCTACTTTGGGCTTGACGTACTCAGGAATTTCGGGTAGTAAGACGGCTTACACCAGATAGAAACAGGAGGTTGGATATTGGCAACACATCATTCGGCAGAAAAAAGGGCCAGGCAAAATGAAAAGCGGAATATAAGGAATGCCTCCTTACGTTCCGGCATCAAGACCCGGATCAAATCGGTGCTCGAGGCAGTAACGGCCAAGGACAAGGAAGGAGCAGCCAAGTCTCTGCAAATGGCCGCACCGGCTATCGCCCAGGCAGCGGCCCGCGGCGCTTTTCATAAGAAGACAGCGTCCCGCCGCATCTCGAGACTCACCAAGAAAGTTAATGCCTTAGCCTTACACTGAGCGGCAGGGGCAAACCCTGTCCCGGCGGCATCTTTAAAAATCAGCGATCATTCTCCGGTAGGCCTTTTCGGCGACATCATCGGCCAGTTTGGCCAGGGCCCTCTTCTGGCTGGCCTGCCCGGCCAGGAGATTGGCGCTGTCGAGGGTAAAATCCCCCCATTGCGAGAAGCTTGCCTCACGCCAGAGGGGCGAGGCGGTGCCTTTGACTTCCAGGGCCAGCGAGAGGGTTACGGTGATCCGTTTTTCCACGGCAATATTGCTGTCGCCGCGGTAGGAAAGGGGCGCCAGGATCAGGTTCCTGATGTCTCCTTTCAAAACGGCGTCGGCCGATCCCTCGCTGTCGACCACTTTGAATCTCCGTCCTTTGATGAATTGATCGATAAAGGCATTCCGAAAGCCGGTTTCGATGTTCGCCTCCGGCGTATTATTTGCAAAAACCGCCACATAAACTGTTTTGATTTCCGGTCCGATCTTTCCGGATGTCGGGTAGAGGCGGTATCCGCAACCAACGATTAAGAGAAGTGACAGTCCTAATAACGCGGCGCGGGTTTGCCGCCGGGCCTTTTTATTATTAATTAGATCTAATTTATCCATGGCTATTCCGCAACCACGATGTTCACCAGCTTCCGTGGGACATACACGACACGCAGGACCTTGTTGCCGGCAATGAATTTGGCGGCCTTCTCATCCGTCATTGCCCGGGCCTTAATGATCTCATGGTCTTCTTCCGCCGAAACGACCAGCCGGCTCCTCACCTTGCCATTCACCTGGATGACGATGGTGATTTCTTCTTCCGCCGCGACGACGGGATCGTAAGCAGGCCAGGAAGCATGAGCCAGGCCTTGCCCATGGCCGAGTTCCTGCCATATTTCCTCGGCAAAATGGGGAACAATGGGTGCCAGGAGCAGAATGGCGGCTTCCAGTGTTTCCCGGATCACCGAGAGGGCGAGCCTGTCCCCCCGCCCCGGACGGGGGACTTGATAGAGGGCGTTTATCAGCTCCATGACGGCGCTGATCGCCGTATTGAAATGGAACCGCTCCTCAATGTCGCCGGTCACTTTCTTGATCGTCTGATGGGTTTTCCGCCGGAGGGTCTTGAACTCTCCCTCCAGCTCTGCGGGCCCGGCATAGGGTTCGACCCCGCGGATGTCCTCCAGGTAGTCCATAACGATACGCCAGGTCCGGCTCAGAAAGCGATAGCCTCCTTCCACGCCCTGATCGCTCCATTCCAGGTCCTTTTCCGGCGGTGCCGCAAAAAGGCAAAAAATCCGGACCGTATCGGCGCCGTATTCACGGATGAGGTAATCGGGATCGACGACATTCTTCAATGATTTTGACATCTTTTCCGTCTTCCCTACGGTGACGGCGTGGTTGCAGTAGACACAGGCATCTTCCTTTGCTTCCTGCGGGAAGAGATAGCCGTGCTCCGGGCAACGCATGGTCTCTTTGCAGACCATGCCCTGGGTCAGCAGTTTCTTGAAAGGTTCATCGACGCTAAGCACGCCGAAGTCACGGAGCATCTTGGTGTAAAAACGCGCATAGAGCAGGTGGAGAATGGCATGTTCGATGCCGCCGATGTACTGGTCCACGGGCATCCAGTAGTCGACCTTCTTCCTGTCCAGTCCCGGCGTTTCGGCATAATCGGCGCAGCAGTACCGGTTGAAATACCAGGACGATTCGACAAAGGTATCCATCGTATCCGTTTCCCTCTGCGCCGGGCCGGCGCAGAGGGGGCAGGTCGTTTCCACAAAGGCCCGGTGTTTGGCCAGGGGTGAACCTCCTTCCCCGGTCAGTTCCACGTCCCCGGGCAAAACTACCGGCAGGTCACTTGCGGGGACCGGCACGGTGCCGCAGGCCTTACAACTGATCATGGGGATCGGCGCCCCCCAGTAACGCTGGCGGGAGATGCCCCAGTCACGCAGGCGGTATTGCACGGTTTTTTGTCCTTTGCCGGCGGTTTCCAGGTAATCGGCAATGGCATCCAGGGCTTTGAAATTTTCCATCCCGTCGAAAGGCCCGGAATTGACCAGCATGCCCTCATCCACATAAGCTTCCGTCATCGTTGCCGGATCGAGCGTCTGGTCCTGCGGTTGGATTACGACGACCAGGGGCAGGCTGAATTTCCGCGCAAAATCGAAATCCCGCTGATCGTGGGTCGGCACCGCCATGACGCAACCGGTACCGTAATCCGCCAGGACAAAATTGGCCGCATAGATGGGCATTCTTCTGTCCGTGAGGGGATTGATACAGAAGGCATCCAGAAAGACCCCTTCCTTTTCATAGGCTTCCGACGTCCGGAGGGCCCGGTCCTGCTTTTTTACTTTTTCCACGAAGATGCGGACTTCCGCTTCCCGCGCCGTGCCCTGGGCCAATTCCATAACCAGCGGGTGCTCGGCGGCCACGAGCATGAATGTGGCGCCGTACAAGGTATCCTGTCTGGTCGTAAAGACCTTGATCGTTCCCCGGCCGTCGGCGCGGGGGAACTCGACCTCACAGCCGTGGCTTTTTCCGATCCAGTTCTTCTGCATGGCAATGACCCGTTCCGGCCAACCGGGCAGGCGGTCGCAATGAGCGAGCAGCTCTTCCACGTAAGCGGTGATGCGGAAAAACCACTGCTCCAGCACCTGTTCTTCCACGGGGGCGGAACACCGCCAGCACTCGCCGGCTTCCACCTGCTCGTTGGCGAGGACGGTCCGGCATTCGGGGCACCAGTTGACGGCGGCCCTTTTCTTATAGGCAAGACCTTTTTCGTACATCCAGAGGAAAAAGAGCTGTTCCCAGCGGTAATAGGACGGATCGCAGGTTGCCAGTTCACGGTTCCAGTCGTAACTGAACCCCATCCGCTGCAACTGCATTTTCATATGGGCGATGTTTTCCCGGGTCCAGGCAGCAGGATGAACGCCCCGGGCGATGGCGGCATTTTCCGCCGGCATCCCGAAGGCATCCCATCCCATGGGGTGGAGCACATTATAGCCCCGCATCCGCTTGTAGCGGGCCACCACATCGCCGATGGAATAGTTGCGCACATGGCCCATATGGATCTTGCCGGAAGGGTAGGGAAACATCTCCAAAAGATAATATTTTTCCCGGTCCGGGTCCTCCGCAACCTTGAAGGACTGCTCCTCGTCCCAGCGCTTTTGCCACTTTTCTTCAATTATTTGCGGGTGATATTTCTTTGACATTATGAGTTCGCATCTTTTGCATATAGCTTGGCGTAAAGGGCGTCGAGCACGCCGTTGATGAAAGCGCCGGAATTCTCGGACCCGAAAAGTTTGCCCAGTTCGATGGCCTCGTTGATGGCCACTTTGGGAGGGATTTCCTGGCAATGCAGCAGCTCATAGACCGCCATCCGGAGGATGCTCCGGTCAACTTTAGACATCCTATCGATGGACCAGTTTTCTGCACAGCTGCCGATGAGCGCGTCTATTTTTTCCCTGTTGTTCCAAGTTCCTTCCAGTAAAACTGATGAAAAAGCCTTGACCTTTTCCGGAGCTTCAAAGTTCTTCCAAAAAAGCTCAATCGCCTCCTGCGGGTTGGGGGCAGATTGCAAATCTGTCCCCAACGAAACGTCCAGCCCATAGAGTACCTGCAAGGCAACTTCCCTGGCTTTTCTTCTTTCTCTCATCTGTTATAATTTCTTGAAAAGATCAACCATTTCGATGGCGGTCATGGCGGCGTCCCAGCCTTTATTGCCGGCCTTGGTACCCGCCCGTTCAATGGCCTGCTCAATGGTGTCCGTTGTGAGCACGCCGAAAGCCACCGGGACTTCCGTTTCCAGGCCCACGGAGGCAATGCCTTTTGAAACCTCGGCGCTGATGTACTCGAAATGGGGCGTCGCCCCCCGGATGACCGCCCCTAAACAGATAACGGCATCAAAGCGCCCGCTCTTGGCGAGCTTCTTGGCCGTCAGCGGCAGCTCAAAGGCGCCGGGCACCTTATATACGGTGATGTCCTTTTCCTCTGCTCCCGCTCTCGTCAGGGCGTCAACGGCGCCCTCAATCAGCCGGCCGCAAATAAAATCATTGAACCGGCTGGCCGCGATGCCGAACTTCATCCCTTTGGCTAACAGCTTTCCTTCAATTGTCTTCGCCATTTTTCCTTCTCCCAGGTAAAAAGTTTTGCTCTCACCTTCAGCCGTTAGACTTCCAGCATGTGCCCCATCTTCTTCTTCTTCGTCTTCAGGTAATGGATATTATTCTCACAGGGTTTCGTTTCTATGGAAACACGCTCGGTGATGGTTATCCCGTAGCCGTCCAGGCCGACGAGTTTTCGCGGGTTATTGGTCAGGAGGCGCATCTTTCTGACGCCCACGTCTACCAGTATCTGGGCCCCGATGCCGTAATCCCGCAGATCGTCCTTGAAACCAAGGGCCAGGTTGGCTTCCACCGTATCTTGGCCTTCCTCCTGCAGGGCGTAGGCCTTGATTTTATTGGTCAGGCCGATGCCCCGGCCTTCCTGGTGCATGTATACAATGACCCCCTTGCCCTCCTGATTGACCATTTCCATGGCGGTGCGCAACTGGTCGCCGCAGTCGCAGCGCTGGGAGCCGAAAACATCGCCGGTCAGGCACTCCGAATGCACCCGCACCAGCACTTCGTCCTCCGGCGTAATCTCACCCTTGACCAGGGCGACATGTTTAACGTCGTCTACGTCATTTTCATAAACGATAACCTTAAAATCACCGCCATAACGGGTAGGCACAATGGCCGACGCCTCCCTTCTGATCAGCGATTCATGCTGCATCCGGAAATCTATCAGATCGGCAATGGTCGCAATCTTCAGCTCATGCTCCCGGGCAAAGATCTCCAGGTCGGGCATCCGGGCCATCGTACCGTCATCCTTCATTATTTCGCAGATAACGCCGCTGGGTTTCAGGCCTGCCAGCCGGGCCAGGTCCACCGAACCTTCCGTTTGGCCGGAGCGAAACAAAACGCCCCCCTTCTTGGCGATGATGGGGAAAATATGCCCGGGGCTGACCAGATCGTCCCGCTGGGCGCCATCGGCGACGGCGGTCGTGATCGTTACGGCCCTGTCTGCCGCAGAGATCCCCGTGGTGACGCCTTTTCTCGCCTCAATGGAAACCGTGAAAGCCGTGCCGAAGCGCGATTGATTGTCCCGCACCATCGGCCTCAGATTAAGCCGCTCCGCCATTTCTTCGTTCAGGGTCAGACAAATCAATCCCCGGCCGTAACGGGCCATGAAATTGATGGCTTCCGGCGTCGCAAACTGCGCCGCCATGCAGAGATCGCCCTCGTTTTCCCTGTCCTCGTCATCGACCAGGATGATCATCTTGCCGGCTTTAAGATCGTTGATGGCATCCTGAATAGAATTTACACTCATATTTATATCCTTTATTCCTTTTATAATGTTACTGGACCCCGGTGCCTGCCCCGGACTTGATCCGGGGTTCACCGGGGTGACGACTTCTGGCGAAGTCGTCATTTAGTCCGCGAAACCGTGGGATTTCAAAAAATCCAAATCTATCCCCTGCCGGGGCTGAAGAAATCTTTCCACGTACTTTCCTAAAACATCCGTCTCAATATTCACCGGATCGCCAATCTTTCTCACCTGCAAGGTAGTCATTTGCGCCGTGTGGGGGATGATATTAACATAAAATCGATTTTTCTCACAGCGATTTACCGTCAGGCTGATCCCGTCGATGGCCACCGAACCCTTCTCCACTATATACCGGACCAGGTCGGCCGCTACCTCCACCCCGTAGGTTATGGATTGGGCGCGCGCCGTCTTTTCCCGGATCTTGCCCAGGCCGTCGATATGGCCGAGGACGAGGTGTCCGCTCAAGAAATCACTCATCCGCAGGGCCTTTTCCAGGTTCACCGGGTCGCCCGCTTTCAGCAGGGTGAGGTTGGTCTTGCTTAAGGTTTCCGCTGAGACGAAGGCCGTAAATTCCCGTTCCGACTTGGCGGTTACCGTCAGACAGGCGCCGTTGACGGCGATGCTGTCGCCGATATTCAACTCTTTCATGTCCCAGGGCACGGTGAGCGCCAGCTGGGCATCCCCACCCTGACGGGTTATGCTCCGGACGGCGCCCAGGCCCTGGATGATGCCGGTAAACATCTTATTTATCCTTCATTCGCTTGTCAGCTTTCAGGAAGTCCTTCAGTTCATCAACGAATTCCATGACATCGCGGAACTGCCGGTAAACGGAGGCAAACCTCACGTAGGCCACGCCATCCAGATCGTGCAGTTCCCGCATCACAAGCTCGCCGACCACCGAGGAAACTATCTCTTTGTCCTGATATTCCTGGCAGGCCCTTTCTATATTTTCCACTATTCTCTCGATGGCATCGGTGCTGATGGGACGTTTCTCACAGGCCTTCTTGATGCCCGTCAGGATCTTGGTCCGGTCGAAAGGTTCCCGCCGCCCATCCTTCTTGACGACCGTGGGCAGGACTTCCTCAACAAATTCGTAAGTGGTGAAGCGCCGCCCGCATTCCAGACATTCCCGCCGCCGGCGGATGGCGTTATTGTCCCGGCTGAGGCGCGAATCGATAACCTTGTTTTCGGCGTTGGAACAAAAGGGGCATTTCATAGCTGTTGCAACTCCACACCTGCCTCCTGGAGCATGTCTTCCGCCAGCTGATCCCGGTATCCTTCCCGAAAAACAACCTTGGCCACTCCGGCATTGATGATCATCTTGGCGCAGATCACGCAGGGCTGATTGGTGCAGTAGAGGGTGGCTTCCCGGACGCTGACGCCGTGAAGGGCGGCCTGGATAATAGAGTTCTGTTCGGCGTGGAGCCCCCGGCAGAGTTCGTGGCGTTCGCCGGAAGGCACGTTGTACTGTTCCCTCAAGCACCCGACCTCCAGGCAGTGGCGCAGGCCCGTCGGGGCGCCGTTATACCCGGTAGCCAGGATACGTCTTTCCTTGACCAAAACCGCGCCCACATGGCGCCGCAGACAGGTGGAGCGCCGCGTCACGAGACCGGCGATGTCCAGGAAATATTCATCCCAACCGGGCCGATTTCCCTCATTCTCCGGGGCCGGTATCATATCAGCGGCGCCCGGGGCCGCCCCGTCGGCGAAATCCTTCCTCATTCTCTTGGTCCCTTAAAATTATTTCTCCGCTCATAATAGAGGGGAAAGCGATGGCAGAGGACCTTAACTTCTTCCCGGATGGCCAGCAGGCGCTTTTCATCCCGGGGGTGCTTAAGGACATCGGCGATGAGCAGCGCGATGGTTTTCATCTCTTCTTCTTTCATCCCCCGGGTGGTAACGGCAGGCGTGCCCACCCGGATGCCGCTGGTTACCTGCGCACTCTTGGTATCAAAGGGAATCCTGTTTTTATTCACCGTGATTCCCGTCCGGTCCAGCGTATCCTGGGCTTCCTTGCCGGAAATCCCCTGGTCCGTCAAATCTACCAGCACGAGGTGGGTATCGGTGCCGCCGGAGACCAGACGGAACCCTTCGGCCTGCAGTGTGTCCGCTATTACCCGGGCGTTTTTCAGGATCTGGGCCTGGTATACCTTAAAATCATCGGTCAGGGCCTCCCGTAATGCTACTGCCTTGGCGGCAATAATATGCATCAGCGGTCCCCCCTGCATGCCGGGGAAGACCTTGTTGTCCAGGGCGGCGGCAAATTCCTGCTTGCACATGATGAGACCGCCGCGCGGACCGCGCAGGGTCTTGTGGGTCGTCATGGTCACGAATTCGCAGAGCGACACGGGTGAAGGGTGGAGCCCCGCCGCCACCAGGCCGCCGATATGGGCGATATCCGCCATGATCACCGCCCCCACCTGATCGGCGATCTTCCGGAACTTCTGGTAATCGATCGTCCTGGGGTAGGCGCTGCCGCCCGCAACGATGATCTTCGGTTTGTGCTGCCGGGCCAGGTCCTCCAGGGCATCATAA
>Ga0082335_1008586_pt1 | contig 11517 bp, 7 predicted proteins | sample Subgrocontami58m_FD_72375 | JGI IMG/M metagenome (GOLD analysis project Ga0082335, IMG submission 72375) | Subsurface groundwater microbial communities from S. Glens Falls, New York, USA - GMW37 contaminated, 5.8 m (SPADES assembly) (version 2) ...
GCCATCGCGCGGACGGTCGTCCTGCGGACGGTCGTCACGCGGACGGTCGTCACGCGGACGGTCGTCACGCGGACGGTCGTCACGCGGACGGTCGTCGCGCGGGCGGTCGTCGCGCGGGCGGTCGTCACGCGGGCGGTCGTCACGCGGGCGGTCGTCACGCGGGCGGTCGTCACGGGGACGGTCGTCACGCGGGCGGTCCTCACGCGGACGGTCGTCACGCGGACGGTCGTCACGCGGGCGGTCGTCACGCGGGCGGTCGTCACGCGGGCGGTCGCCACGCGGGCGGTCGTCACGCGGGCGGTCGTCACGCGGGCGGTCGTCACGTGGCCGCTCCTCGCGCTCCTCCTTCACCGGTCTCTCGACCGGTCCTCTTTCCTCACGGGGCGCAGGCTCCCGTGCCCCCTCGGGGCGCCGGGAGCGTTCGCCGGCCTCGCCGCGCTCCCACCGGTCGCTGCGTTCGACCCGCTCGGGCCGGGGTTGCGGAGGTTGAGGTGGACGCTCCACCCGTTCGGGGCGCTCGCCGCGCTCCGGGCGCTCCGGCCGGTCCCCGCGGGGCGGCCGCGCCTCGCCAGGCTCACCACCCTTGCCTTCGTCGATCAGGACGGCCTTACGGCTGAGCCGGATCCGGCCGGTGTCGTCGACGTTGATCACCTTGACCATGACCTCGTCGCCGACCGCGACCATGTCTTCCACCTTCTCCACGAACCCGGTGCCCAGCTCGGAGATGTGAACCATCCCCTCCTGGCCGCTCGGGTGCAGCTTGACGAAGGCGCCGAACTCGCGGGTCGAGCAGACCACGCCCCGGTAGACCTTGCCGACCTTGACCTCCTCGGTCAGGCCCTGGATCCACTCGGTGCACTTGTCGACGTGGGCCTTGTCCGGCCCGGAGACGGTGACGAAGCCGGTGTCCTCGATATCGATCTTGCAGCTGGTCTCCTCTTCCATCTTGCGGATGACCTTGCCGCCCGGTCCGATGACAGCGCCGATCTTGTCCGTCGGGATCTTGATCTTGATCATCTTGGGCGCGAGCGGGGAGATCTCGGTGCGCGGCTTCTCGAGGCACTTGGCCATCTCGCCGAGAATGTGGAGGCGCGCGACCCGGGCCTGCTCCAGGGCCTTTTCCATGGTCGCGATGTCCATGTTGGTGATCTTGATGTCCATCTGCACCGCGGTCACCCCCTCGGCCGTGCCCGCGATCTTGAAGTCCATGTCCCCTTCGCTGTCCTCGCTGCCGAGGATGTCGGTGAGGATGCGGACTTCCTTGCCGTCCTTGACCAGGCCCATCGCCACGCCGGCGACGGGGGCCTTGAGCGGCACGCCCGCATCCATCATGGCGAGGGCCCCGCCGCACACGCTGGCCATCGACGAGGAGCCGTTCGACTCCGTGATGTCCGAGATGATGCGGACGGTGTAGGGGAAGTCGTCCTCCGACGGCATCACCGCCTCGAGCGCGCGCTCGGCGAGATGCCCGTGGCCGATCTCGCGGCGTCCGGGCCCGCGGTTCTGCTTGCACTCGCCGACGCTGTAGCCGGGGAAGTTGTAGTGCAGGTAGAATTTCTTGCTGTACTCCTCGCCCAGGCCGTCGACGATCTGCGCGTCGCCCGGGGTGCCCAGCACCGCGGTGACCAGCGCCTGGGTCTCGCCCCGGGTGAACAGAGCGGAGCCGTGGCAGCAGGGCAGTACGCCGACGGTGCTCTCGATCGGGCGCACCGCGTCGAGTGACCGGCCGTCGATGCGCTTGCCGTCGAAGATCAGCTCGCGCAGGATGCGGTGCTTGAGCTTGCCGAGGATCTCCCTGGTATGCACGGCGGGAATCTTCTCCTTGTCCGGGTTGCTGAACTTGGCGAGCGCCTCGGAGAAGATCTGGTCGACCGCCTTCTCGCGGGCCTTCTTGCCCGGGATCTGCAGCGCCTCGCGCAGGTTGTTGGTGGCGAAGCGGTGGATGTCGCGCTCGGCAGTGGCCTCGAACGCCTTCTCGATGACCTTGCGGACCGGCTTGCCGGCCTTCTCGAAGAGCTCCTGCTGCATGGCGCAGAGCTCCTTGATGTTCTGGTGGGCGAACTCGATCGCCTCGATCAGGACCTGCTCGGACACCTCGAAGGCGCCGCCTTCGACCATGGTCACGCCCTCGATCGTGCCCGCGACGACGATCTGCAGGTCGCACTGCTTGATCTCTTCGTAGGTCGGGTTGACCACGAACTTGCCTTCGATGCGGGCGACGCGCACGGCGCCGAGCGGCCCGAGGAAGGGCACGCCGCTGACCACGAGCGCGGCCGAAGCGGCGTTGATCGCCACCACGTCCGGGTCGTTGTCCTTGTCCGCCGAGAGCACCATCGCCGCGATCTGCAGTTCGTTGGCGAATTCGGGCGGGAACAGCGGGCGGATCGGCCGGTCGATCAGGCGGCAGGTCAGGACCTCCTTGTTGGTCGGGCGGCCCTCCCGCTTGATGAAGCCGCCGGGAAACTTGCCCGCGGCCGCGGTCCGCTCGCGGTAGTCCACAGTCAGCGGCACGTTGTCGCGCATGTCGGCGCCTTTCTCGAGGCCCCCTTCACACACCGCCGAGAGGACGACCGTGCCGCCGAAGCGCGCGGTGACGGCGCCCGTCGCCTGCCGGGCCATGTGCCCGGTCTCGATCGAGAACTGGCGACCGCCGATGGTTCGTTCTACGGAATCACTCACTCTAGGTTCCTCCGGTTGGTTGGCGGGCGCCGGGCGGATCCGGGATCGGAGGGCCCCAGCGCGGCCGGGCCTTCGTACGGCCAAGGCGGCGCCGCCCTCTTCGTGCGGTGGGATCGAGGCGGGCAGCTTCCGAGTCGCGCCATGAACCCTGACCATGGCGGGGCTGAGACGCTACCCGACGGGTTCGAACCGCCTGCCGGGTCCCGCGGTCCGCGGGTGGCCCGGCGCCCAAAACAATTTGACTCTCGAACTACACTACAGACGCTGACAAACCATGACGCTGACGATGACGGGTGCCGCCGACGCGTCGATTCGGAGCCCGGACACTACCCGCCGGCTCCGGCGAACGCGCAGACGGCGAGGCCGCTACTTGCGGAGACCGAGGCGCTTGACGATGTCCTGGTACCGGCGCGGCGTCGTGTACTGCAGGTACTGCAGGAGCGAAGTCCGCTGGCCGATCATCTTCCGCAGCCCGCGCTGGGTCGAGAAGTCGGTGCGGTGCATCTTGAGGTGCTCGGTGAGGTAGTTGATACGGTCGCTCAAGAGAGAGATCTGGACTTCCGAGCCCCCGGTGTCTTTGTCGTGACGTTGACTCTCGGTGATGACTTTCGTCTTTTGTGGCTTCCGCTCCACGGAGACAGACATTCGCGACTTCCTCCTGCGCGGCGCCTTTCCCAGCGCCTTCTTTACCTTGGTTTGACTCGAATCGACCTGGAAAAAAACACCGAGGAACCTTACCAGCGCTTCGGTGGGGAGTCAAGAAAAACCGGATGGACCACTCGAAGCCGTTCAAGAGGGAAGCCTTGCACCAGCCCGAATCATCGGTCTCGAACTCCCCGATTCCGCCACCCAGGAATCAGGGCGAGTTGCTCCCCAACCTCCCGCATCTGGGGGGTCGTGAGAATCTGTCGGCGGATCGTCCCGCGGATGGATGAAGAAGCTTGGCCAAACGCGGGGCGCGGATTACCATGCCCGGCCACTCGAGAGGAGGGACGATGCGCGCGCTCAAGCTTCACGAAGTCGCCCGCCAGGCCGGCGGGGAGCTGCACGGAGATGGCGAAGGATCGATCGACGGGGTGACCAGCCTCGAGCTGGCCGGCGCGACGCACCTCAGTTTCCTGCTCGACGCGCGGCACCGGGACGCGGCGACGGGCACGAAGGCGGCCGCGCTCCTGGTGAAGGCCCGCGATCCGGGGCTCCCGCAGGCCCAGGTGGTGGTGGCGAACGTGCGCGTGGCGCTGGCCCGGGTGGCGGCGCTCTTCCATCTGGGGCGCGCGCGCGAGCCGGAGGGGATCCACCCGATGGCGATCGTCGCCTCCGACGCGACTCTGGGAGCGGGTGCGGGGATCGGCCCGTGGTGCCGGGTGGGTCGCGGAGCCCGGATCGGCGCGCGCTGCTCGATCGCGGAGCGCTGCTCGATCGGCGACGGCGTGGTCCTGGGGGACGACGTGACGCTGCATCCGGGAGTCACGATCTATCCCGGCGGGCGCGTCGGCCACCGGGTGGAGATCCACACGGGCGCGGTAATCGGCGTGGACGGCTACTCGATCGCGCTCGGCGACGGCATGCCCGAGAAGATCCCCTCGCTCGGCACCGTGGAGATCGACGACGACGTCGAGATTTTCGCCAACGTGACCATCGCCCGGGGCACGTTCGAGGCGACCCGCATCGGCCGCGCGACGAAAATCGACTGCCTGACCCACGTGGCCCACAACTGCAAGCTGGGGCGCGGCGTGATCATCGCGGCGTTCGGGGGCTTGAGCGGCAGCGTGGAGATCGGCGACGGGGCGATCCTGGCGGGCCGGGTGAGCGTACGCGATCATGTGAAGATCGGCAAAGGCGCGCAGATCGGCGGGGCGAGCGGGATCGAGCGCGACATCCCCGACGGCGCGGCGGTCTGGGGCCTGCCGGCCAAGCCGGTGCGGAAGGAGATCCGCCTGCAGGCGATTCTGGAGAAGCTCCCGGAGATGTGGCGCTCGATTCTGAAGGCCGCCCGGCGCGAAGAGGAGGCGAAGGGGTGATCGGCACGGCTCGGGCGCGAAGGGCCGCGCGCGCCGGGCGGGACACCTCGGCGGGAGGCCGTCCGCTCGAAGACCCGGCCCGACCCAGGGGAATGCCGCCCGCGCGAAGAGCGCCCGAGAATGCCGGAATGCCGATCGCCGCTCGTGCGAAATACTCGCCGGCCATGCTATGCTATGGGCAACTACACGATCCCGGAGGTCAACCTCGATGCGCTTCATCCCCGGTCTGCTGCTGCTGGCTTGCCTTGTCGCGGTCCCGGCTTGCGGCGAGGAGCCCGCTCCCGGCGCGACGCTCGAAAACGCGATCGACGCGCTGGAGAAGCAGGACGGCTTCCACATCGAGCTCACGGCGGAGATGCCGAACGAGTCGGGCATGGATCCCTTCTACTATGCATGGAAGGGCTGGATGCACAACCCCGACGTCTCCTACTTCAAGATGGAGGGGGGGCCGGGCACGGAAGTCTACAGCAAGGGGCGCACCGCGGTCGCGCGCGAAGGCCGGCGCAAGAACTGGCGCGTCGAGGACGCCGGGGACGATTCCAAGCGCGTGGACCCGCTCAAGCACCTGAGGGAATTCAAGAAGCACACCACGGGCGCGACGTTTCTCTCCGAGGCGATCGTCGGCGAGGCGCAAAAGAACGGCGAGCGGGTTCGCGGGGTGGTCGTGAGCGAGACTCCGGAGACGGTGGTGATGCGGTTGGCCCAGGGGGACGATGTCACGTTCCCGCGCGCCGACGTCACCCTGTCGGCCTGTCGGGTGGTCGAGTCGGCGCCGCCCGCGGATTCGGTGCGCGGGCTGCTCGACGCGATGAGCATCGACGAGAAGGACATCGTGTGGGAGCGCTCGAAGCTCTCGCTGCACGTGTGGGTCGGCAAGACGGACGGCCTCATCCGCAAGGCGCTCGCGTCGCTCGACGCCGAGGTGAACACCCCCGGCGCCAAACCCGGCACGCTGGCGGACCGGATCAAGCCCAAGGCGACGTTCGAGATCACCGACTACAACAAGGACGTGGGGCTGGACCGGATCCCGGCCGACGTCCGGGCGCTGCTCAAATTGGACTGACCCGCCCGCGCCGTGTCGGTCGGGACCGACGATGCCTGGCACGCGTTCCTGGCCCAGGACCGCAAGCCCGAACAGATCCACGCGCCCGCCGCGCTGCGCCGCTGGATCGCCGCCCTGCCGGTGCTGCGCTGGGATCTGGGCGCCGCCTTCGCGCACGAAGCCGGCTACGCGACCCTCACCTGGTGGTGCGGCGAATTGGGCCTGCGCGGCCGGCCGGAGCAGGTGCGCGAGATGGTCGACGCAGCGTTCCGGGATCTCGATTTCACGCGCGCCCCCGAGGGGGACGCCTGGACCTTCTATCGCCAGGCCTCGGGCACCCTCACCGAAGTCGCGCTCGAAGGACCGCGTCGCTGGACCGGCGGCCGCGAGACCGCGTGCGGCTTGCGCGTCCGCTGGACCGTCAAGGCGGTTACTGCTTCGCCCTCCCCCACCGTAGCCGAGGTATTGCGCGAGTTCCCTTGGCTCGCGGACGCCCGGGTCGACCGCGCGCCGGTCGACGCGGTCGCCTCCCTGCCCACGGCCGAAGTGAGCTTCGGCGGGACCTGGTCGCGCTACTTCACCTGGACCGTTACGGTGGGCGCCGCGGACCCGGCTTCCGCGACCCGCGCTCCCTCGGCCGGCGCTCTGGGCGCTGACGCTCCCGCGGAGGATCCGACCCTCCAGTCGATCGATCGCGCCTTGCGCGATTGCGGCTACGTCCTCCAGCCCGGGGACGAGCGCGAGTACCGCCGCGAGAACAGCGGGTCGTACGCGTGGCTCGAGGGGCCCGACGCAAGCCGCCGCATCACCCTGCGGATCCAGCCCGAATCGTGAGCCTGGATCGGTGGCCCCTATCCGAGGATGCCGCTCTGCAAGGGCGTGACATCCCGGTCACGGAGGAGTATTCTCTCCTCGGTCCAGCCCGGACGGTGATCGAGTGCCCTCGGGGCGCACCCGGTCGTAGCGGCGGCGGAGCAGGCGCGGGCTGCCAACGTCCGGAAGGCCTCGAAGAAGCCCGTGAAGAAGAAACCCGGGGACAAGAAGCAGCGCATGAAGAAGGCGGCGAAGCCCGCGAAGCGAACGGCGCAGCCTGCACAGCGAACGGCAAGGGCTGATGCGCGGGCGATGGCGCGCAAGTCCGACGGGAAGCGCGCGAATCGCCGTCTTCGGCGCTGACCAACGTGCGCTGACACACTGCGCTCGGAGCCGCCGAAGTTCGAATTCGAGTGCGCAAGAAGGTCGTGACCGACGTCCCGGCCAACCCGGCGAGCGGGACGGTAGACGAGTTCTCCAGGGACTTCGATGGCGGCGAGCCTCTGAAGGAGTTCGAGAAGGCCCTCGAGGAGACGCCTGCGATGAAGTTCTTCCGCGATTTCAATGTCGACTGCGATGGCCCCCATTGGTTCCGTTTTCGACCCCGCAGTGTCGCCCGGGTACTTGAATCTTGTCCTGGCTTTGCTGTTCGTTGTCGCCCTATCGGTTGCGCTCCACATGTGAGGCGCAGCGGGCCGAGCCGCGTCGTCGCGCCCTCCGTCATCCGAAGTGCCGTTGCGCTTCCGCGATCGTCGCAGCGAAGACGAACAGCCCGCCTCCCAGGAGGTCGAACACCTCCCGCACCGCCCGGGGAGGGTTGACCAGCACCAATCCGCCGCCCATCTCCGGGAGCCGGGCCAGCGCCGAGAACAGCACACCGAAGCCGGCGCTGGAGATGTAGTCGCATCGGGAGAGGTCCACGACGATCCGGTGCGTGCCGCCTCGGATGCGCGACTCGATCGCCGCCTCGAGTCGTCCGAAGGTGTGCGAGTCCAGGAAGCCGACCAGGTGCAGGATGGCGACCACTCCCGGACCGCTCCGGCCGACATGCACCGCGTCCTCCTGGTGGAGGTGGAAGCCCTCCCGTCGTACGCTCGCGCGCAGCTCGTTGCCGGCGGCGTTGGCCGCGAGGTAGTCCACCGACCGGTGCACCATGAGGAGTCCCCGGCCGCGCATCCGGGCGGGTTGCGCGCACGCATCGCGCTCCTCCGCGGCCAGCGCGGCGGCGAAGTCGAATCCCGGACCGCCGTCGCGCACGGTCACCTCGGCATGGTTGCGGGCGAGTTGCAATCCGACGTCGACGCGCGGCGCCGCCCCGCCCTTGCACCCGTGCTCGAGCGCGTTGGCGACGAGCTCGCGCAAGGCGAGCTCGAGGCGGCGGATGGTGTCTTCCGGATAACGGAATACCAGCATCGTCGCGCGCAGGTGCGCGGCGATGTCGGCGACCGCTTCCGGGTGCCGCGGCTCGACCGTGTAGAACTTGACCTCGGCGGCGGGCGCCACCTCGTAAGCGAGGGACTGGGTTTGCTCCGCGTGCACCTGCGCCGTCAGGTTCTTCGGCAGGTGACCCGTGCGGTCCGCGCCCAGCGCGCCCAGGTTTTCCGCTTCGCGCGCGAATACCGCCGGATCCAGGTCGTGATGGTCGCGGAGCAGGTTCGCCGCGCGCTCGAGGTCCGCGGTCGCGCCGGTCCGGTCGCCGCCCGCCAGCTTCGCCAGGGCTGCGCGTTTGAGTCGCGCCGCCGCGTGCCAGACGACTTCCCGCTGCACCTCCGGCGCGGGCTCGACGACGACCGCCGCCGGGTCGACCCGGAGCGCCACCCGCAGGGAGTGCCGGCGCGCGCCGACCTTGCCGCGCACCGCGTCGTACGCGACCTGGACCGCGCCCAGCTCGAGCTCGCCGGGCGGCAGGTTCGCGGGCAGGTCGAAGCCGGCGAGGATCCGCTTGCGGTCGCGCTCGCGCACGTCGCCGAACGAGACCGTGTCGAGACGATCCGCGGTTTCGCCGCCCTCCGGTTCGAGCACGCGCGGGACGGGTCCTCCCGGGACTCCCGCCAGGCGTACCTCGCAGTTCTGCCCGAAGACGCGCGCGATCTCGCCGAATTCCTGCACGAACGCCGTCGGCGCCTTCTCCGGCGCGTCGATGTAATAGAAGTGCCCGCCCCCCGCTGCGGCCAACTCCGTGAGCAGGCCTTCGTCGAAATCGCTGCCGAAGCCGAGCGCAGTGGTCGCGATCCCGGCCGCGCGGTGCCGGCGCGCGATCTCCGCCAGCGCGGGTTTCTCGGTCACCCCCAGGTTCGCCTGGCCGTCGGTCAGGAGCAGGACGCGGTGCAGGAACGGCCGCTCCCGCCGCTCGGCGACGAGCGACAGGGCCTTCAGCCAACCGCCGGAGAGGTTCGTATTGCCGGCCGCGAAAATCCCCTGCAGCCGGCGGCGGATTTCCTCCGGGTCCGCGACCGGCGTCGGCTCGAGGACGATCTCCACCTGACCGCCGAACGTCACGACGGACAGGATGTCGTCGGGGGACAGTCGCTCGACCAGCGCCATGGCCGCCTCCCGGGTCGCGGCCAGCTTGGTCCCCGACATCGAGCTACTGCGGTCGAGCGCGAGACCCAGGTTCAACGGCGTACGCTCCGGACCGCCCTCTTCGGGCCACGTTTCCAGGCGCACGAGAAGATGCACCCGCTGGGGTGTGATGCCGGCGACCACGGGGTGGTCGAAGGCGAAGGAGACTTCCACGGGCGGACTCCGGAAATGCGGGGGCCGGGCAACCTGCCCCCGACCAGAGGATACGCCAATGGCGGCGGGGTGGCCAGGACCAGGTCGGGGTTGCCGGTCACACCCCGGCATGCGATGCGGGCCGGCGGGGTTCGTGACGCGGGCAATCCAACCCTTGCGGTTCAGCTGAGCTGAGCCATCAGATCAGAGTCGGAGACCGGAAGAAACGTCGGCCGGCAATCGGGCCGGTCGCGGCATCTTCGTCAGCGGGTGCATGACCTCGCGGTAGCGGCGGAAGATCGCATTGGCGTGCTCGACGAAGCTCCGCAGATCCTGGGGCAGACCTCCCAGCCCGCGTTCGCACCCGATCGCCATCCCCTCGTCGGCGCACCGGACCGCGACCCCGTTGTGCGACCAGAATGTCCGCGCCAGCCCGACGATCTGGCGAAAGTGGCCGCAGGTCTTGTCGTCCAGCACTTCCCGGGCCAACTCCGGGCGAACGCAGGTCACGCGGAATTGCCGGAGGAACTCGTCGTTCTCGGCCATCTTGCCCAGCGCCTCATGCGCCGGATTCCCACCTCCACGACTTCGGGTGCTTGCCAATCGTACACGATCTTCGTGCAGAGGTCCCCGGTCATCCGCCACTGCCCCGGCTCTGCGCGGCCGTGCGCTCCGCGGCGTCGGCCTGAGGCGCCATCTTCCATGCCTCCGCCCGTCGCAGCCGCGTCGGTGCGCGGCGCCGGCCCGCTCCGCGCCGTCGCGTCCACGTCGGGCAGGTAGAGCACGTTCGGCGCCGGCGCGTAGTCGATCGGCCTCGGCGCGCGCGGTGCGGTGGACCGCGAAGGCCGCCTCCCGGGCGGCCGCGCTCCCTTCGGACAGCCTGCTGGCGCAGCCGCGTGAAGCGGTCGTCGTCGGGCGCGTCGAGCGGGCCCATCCCGGCGGCCCCGGACGTGCGGAGTGGAGCCCACGCAAGCAGCGCTGCGCCGCCCGTTCGCCGAGCCCGGATCATTCACGAACGGCTACACCGATCGTGAATAATCCGGCTGCAACCGGCCTGTTCGGCCAGTTGCAGCTGGTTACGCCCCGCCTATCGCGCGACAGTCGGCCCGCGGCCCTGGCTGCAATGCAGCCAGGAGGCCGCGGGCGGATGATTCATGAATCCGCTGACGCGGCTTCATGAATAATCCGGGCTAGACGCCGGACGAAGGGTCAGCGCCCGGCCTGCGCCCGGCACTCGAGCTCGTAGCGCACCAGCATGCTGCCCACCGGAATGCGTTTCAGCCTGAGCTCGCAACCGAGAAAACGCGAGCAACGGAAGCCGTCGGGGCTCGTCGGAGCCTCGATCCAGTCCGCCGCGCCGCGCGAAAGGACGATCAAGCGGGGCTCAGGCCGGCGGGCATCGACGATCCAGATCTCCTGCACTCCCGCTCGGTAATAGCGGGGCGGAAGCGTCTTCAGGTCCTTGGTCTCCGAGGAGTCGCTGACACACTCCACCACCAGGTCGGCCGCGCCCTCCACCTCGACGAAGCGTCCTTCCTCTCCGCTTGCCCGAGGAATCAACCGCACGCGCCCGGCTTCCACGGATTCCCGCAGCAGGACCAGCACGTCCGGCTCCGCGGAGAGATCGGCCTCGGGCGAACTCATCCGAAACGAGTCGATGAGCACCACACCCCGATCCGTCAGCTCAATCTGGTTCTGGAGACCTCTGGCGATGGCTCCCTTCGGCGTGCCGTGGGTGTTGAGGTCCTCCGGGCACATGTCAACCTCCACCTCGCCGCCGATCCAGTCGATCCGCCCCCGCTCGGGGAAATCGAGAGAGCGGGCCCACTCGCGGAACGCGTCGAGCGACGGAAGCACGCCGGGGATCCGCACCCCTTCGGCCACGAGCAAGATCGTCGTTCGCACAGGTTGGTTCATGGCGGTCCCCCGACAATACGAGACGGAGGTCAGGGTACCACCGGCGATGTCAGGCGGTCAAGGCGGGGCGCGCGGGAGGGCGGGAGTCCACCGCGCCCGCGCACCGGGTTCTCGTCGGAGCCGTGAGCGCAAGACCGTCGCGGGGAGAACGCGTGTGAGGCCCCCGGTGCGCGCCTCCGGCTCGCGCGATCCGGATGTGGCTGCCGGCGCGCCCCGCCTCCGGCTTCCCCACCCACACCTTCACGTGCCAGCAGTGCTGCCCGCTCACCGGGTCCGGCTGCACCGGGAACGTCAGGGTCTGGTGGACCCCCGCGGCCCGCCCGCCCCTCC
>Ga0082335_1008588_pt1 | contig 11515 bp, 10 predicted proteins | sample Subgrocontami58m_FD_72375 | JGI IMG/M metagenome (GOLD analysis project Ga0082335, IMG submission 72375) | Subsurface groundwater microbial communities from S. Glens Falls, New York, USA - GMW37 contaminated, 5.8 m (SPADES assembly) (version 2) ...
CCAATCTTGGTATTGTAAGCATTTGCAGCATTGGTCATATCCAGAATGGTCACAGCTTGGTCTCCGTCAATATCCGGAGGCCAGGCATTTATTCCACAAACTTTATTAGGATCTGTGCCTACAAAAAGCTCCTTCGCATCGGTAAAACCATCTTTGTCGGTGTCTAAGGTTGTGTTGGCAGGTCCCTCAGTGATGGAGATACTATTACTAGTAAGCAAACTAGTTCCTATCTGTGGGTAAACGCTTGCAGCAATCGTATGTACGCCAGTACCCAGTTTGCCTGTGTTCAAGACCCCATTGGTGTCTCCAAACAGCGAGTATGGAGCGTCGCTTTCGGTGCGATATAGATTACCGTCTACTTTAAACTCTACACGGATATCACCTGGAGCGTTAGTGTTTGCAGCAACACTGTAAGCTGCGCTAGCGGGATCTCCACTGACTACCTGCGAAACGGTATTTGGAGGAGTCGGTGTTGGTGACGACAATGGTGTCGGCGTTGTCGTCAGTGTTGGCGTTGATGGAGGAGTCGGTGTTGGTGTTGGTGAGTCCACTGGCTGGCCGAAATCCGGCGCCCAAGCCACCCTGGGAGCTCCACCGCCTACACCTTGTGCCCCATTACTATCCTTAACCGAGTTAAACCCTGCTTCATTCCAGTTTGTTACTACATTCAAACGGCTTATGAGCTTGAAAAGGTCACCGGACAGCGGGCTGTCGCCAAAACCATATCCGTAGCGTGACCTAACAATGTCATTACCTTTATTCTCAACATTGAAAGTGAATGGATCCCAACAGGGGTTAGTATCAACAACATATACACCATAGTCTTGCATAGCATGTCCAATTTTTTTGGCAAGGGGTGTGCTAACCACAGAGTCAACATCAACACTTGGAGGAAGTGCAGCCAGTGCCCCCATAACAGCATCCTGAGTTGAACCGCTGTAAGAGTAACAATCAGATCCATCATATCCACCGTCAGCTCTAACTGCAGGCCACTTGTAACCCCGACCACCATTACCAGACTTTGAAAGGACTTTTGTTGGGACAGTCAGCTTAAGTGCATGTCTAATGGGTTCATCTCCTTGAAGTTCCCAATGCCTAAGGCTTCCCCCAACTGCTGACAATCCGGATCCTCCGTGACCTCCACCTAAGCCACCTACCAAACCTAATCCATAAATATCGTGAGTGCCCAGTGGTCCATAACCCCAGTACAAAGGACCAGTCCCACTGCATCTTGCAATCCAAATACCCTCCTGAATCGTCTTGCCATCAGATTTAAGCGCCGCTCCCGTATTGTTTGGCAAAAAGCTACCGCTTGTGAGCGGTGTGGTTAAACCATCTGGGACATGGAAACTACCAAAATCTGATCCCCCTGAACATGTCGCATTCCATTGGCCACTCCTCATGTAAGTCTGCCTCAAGGGGTTTGCAGGGTTTATCATTATCATCTCGTCCTCAGTGTTAATTCCATTCCCAGTAGAAGATGGAAAATTCGCAGGACTATAGGAAGCACTAGCACCAATTGGCAAATTCCAAATACTGTTTCTGGCAAACGGCCAAAGCGAAGGATCACGCGTTGCAGCTGCTTTTTGTCGATAGTCTAGGTATTGATTAACAATAAAGGGGGTTGCAATAATTATAAGGGCAAATGTTATTAAAGAAAGTTTTGTAAATTTATCTTTGGAGTTAAAAGAATCAAAGAAACTTTTAAAGATAGACTGTTTAGTCTTTCCCTTTTCTATGTTAGGTGGAGTATTATAGGTTAATATTTCCGGCATTTTTGCCACTAACCAACTATAGGCAGAAAGATTTAAGAAAGTCAAGGAGCAATATTGGTACTTATCCCTTGACAACAAGGTAAAAGTGTGATACAATGAGGCTATGAATACGAAATTTAGCCTCCGTTCATTCAAGCAAAAATATGGTACACATGAGGAGTGCCTCGAAGCTATTAAGCAACTTCGCTTCCCCGATCCTTTTACTTGCCCAAAATGCAATACAATACAAAAGTTCTATCCAGTAGCACAAAGAACCTCGTATGCGTGTAACTCCTGCGGTCATCACACTTACCCCTTAGCAGGTACAATCTTTGAGAAAACTACAACCCCCTTAGACCTATGGTTCTTTGCCATGTATCTAATGGTACAGACAAGAAGCGGTACATCTGCAAAACAGTTAGAGCGAATGTTGGGAGTTACCTACAAGACTGCTTGGAGAATGTTTAAGCATATAAGAATGTTAATGGCTGAAAATGGCGGAGATATGCTTGACGGAGTGGTTGAAATAGACGAAACTTTTATGGGCGGGAAGGGAAAGAATAGAGCCTATACATGGGAAGCTGAGAAACAAAAAGAAGTAATAATGGGTATGTTACAAAGAGAGGGTAAGGCATACCTCAAACACATTCCCAATACTGGCAAATGGACACTGTTGAAACAGATTAAAGACAATGTAAGCCCTACTGCAAGAATTATGACCGATGAATTAGCAAGTTATGTTAATTTACCTCAATACGGATATTTCCATGAGGCAGTAGCACACGGAAAGAAAGAGTACGTTAGAGGCAACGTCCACACTCAAAACATCGAGGGCTTATGGGCTGGGCTTAAAAGAGGAATTTATGGGGTATATAGGGTAGTTTCAAAGAAATATCTGCAAGCATACGCTGATGAATACGCATGGAGATATAATCATAGAATATATGCTGGTGGAATGTTTGAATTGCTTTTACGACAAGTTACCGAGGTGAAGATGATACAGCCCGCTTTAGCAAAGTAAAGAAATCTTTTTTAGAATCTTCTCTACCGCCTTTTACTAGAAACTCCCGTAACTTTTTATCCTTAGGAGAAAACTTCTTTTGTTTCACAATAATATTATACCACCTATTGACAAATGGATTTTGTTTGTGCAATAATTTATCTGCATTACTTCCGTGGTTCTAAGGAACCCTCTAGGGAGGGTTTTACAAGACCCCTGTAATGCAGGAGGGTTCCTTAAAGCCACGGAGGAAAAAAAAGCCTTTAAAGAGGGCACTTGTTAAAAAGGGAATATTGTACCCGCTTTAGAGTAATATCATAGGCGGGTTTTTTTATTGCCCGAAGCGATAAAAAAATCGGAGCGTATATCAGACTAGTTAACAAAACATTGGGGAGTCTACTAACGGTAGGTAAATTGTGCGTCACACAGTGAATGAAGGTTCGAATCCTTCCTCCCCATCGATCCTTAGCTAGTCTGATATAAACCCCGATAAAATGTGCGAAAATAGCTTTATTGCGGGTTGGATTGAGGATTTTAACACAAAAAAGTTCATTTGACAAGTATGATGTAATATGAATGTAATATGAATTTATATCTTTGTCAAGAAAAATAGCCCCGCATAAAATACCACTTTTCCCTTAATTACCAATCCGATTTCAGCAATTGTATATCAAACTATACCAATTTTACGTTACTGATAACGTAAATATATTATTCCTTGTTCTGATGGGATAGGTGCCGCAATATTTTCCTTTAATATCCGTCATTTAGAGAAAGTATAATGTATAGAAAAATAAACGAAGTTTATTCAAGTTATTTTAAAGAACCTTACTCCGCAAGAGAGACAGCCTGCGTTAAGGAACTTCCTCTCGGCGCAAAAACTTGAAATCAATGTGATTGCCGCAAAAGAATAAGCTTCTGATATAATTGTCTCATGTATATTTTCTCGCCCTGTCAGGAAAAGCAGGTAGAAGTAATTAACCAAATTGAGCAACAAGTTATTAGTCGTTCTTTTAGACTTAGTACGGTTTCTCCTGTTGATGACTTTGAAAAAGATCCTCGCATCTGCCTGACAAGTGTACACATACCGAACGAACAATTAATTAATAAGATAGAGGGTTTTTTGGAACCATTGAAAAAAGTATCACCACCTGATCACTTTTTCTATCCGGCTGATTCACTGCACATGTCTATAAAAAATGTTCGAGTTATCAATGACCCCCCTCACTTTATAGAGGAGGATATAAATAAAGCAAAACAAGTTTTTGAATCAGTCATTCCCCGTCACAAAAAATTTAATGTTTACTTCTATCGTTTACTACTATTTCCAAATAACCTTGCTCTTGTTGGTACAACAGACCCAGAACTGGATAATATTATTATCGATTTAGACAAAGAACTGAAAAAAGCAGGCGTGCCAGATGATAAAATATATATAAGCTCGCAACACTTTTTTAGCAACACGACTTTAGCAAGGTTCAATAATGCACCTACTAAGGAGTTTTTAAGACGGGTCGAAGAATTATCAAAGTCACTTTCTTTTGAACCCTATATCGTTGATTCGGTGACACTTCTTACATGTAATGCGGTGTTTCTTGATAGAAACATAGTAAAAACATGGGAATTAGAATAGCAGAATCAAGAGCGGAGCTGCCCGCCCATCGCCCGAGCTGAATAACCTATAGTTTGTTGACATTTATCTCCTCCTATGGTATAGTATCGGATACGGATATAAAAGAATATATCTGCTTAATTTTGACAAAGTTTGAATAGTTTAAGATAAAGGTACCCAACTTCATTTTTTGTATCCTTTCTCCATATTCATACATCTGGTTCTTATTTAGGCAGGTATATTCTTTTATCAACCTAATTTATGTATAAAAAACAATTCAGATCCAATTGGCAAAGAGGAACGAATAAATCTAAAAAGATTAACCGCTCTTTTTATATTAAAAAGGCAGAAGAAAGAGTGGAAAAAACTTTTATTCCAAAGCACAATTTTTCGGATTTTCTTATAAGTGACGAGTTAAAGCAGAATATTCTTGAAAAAGGATATACTATGCCAACCCCTATACAGGATGAGGCAATAGAGCCCATACTTTTGGGAAAAGATGTTATAGGATTGGCAAATACCGGTACGGGTAAAACTGCCGCATTCTTAATTCCTCTAATAAATAAAGTTTTATATAACCGCTCACAGAAAGTACTTGTAGTTGTTCCTACAAGAGAATTGGCGGTACAAATTCAGGAAGAATTTATTGCTTTTACTAAAAACATGAATGTTTATTCTGTGTTATGTATAGGCGGGGTAAGTATATATAAACAGATTCATAATTTAAGACGAGATCATGATATTGTCATTGCAACGCCTGGGCGAATAAAAGACCTTGAAAAACAAGGACAGCTAAAGTTATTTAAGTACAATAATATAGTGCTTGATGAGGTAGACCGAATGATGGACATGGGTTTTATTAATGACATAAAATTTATTATTTCCCGCTTGCCGCAAAACCGCCAGTCGTTATTTTTCTCAGCAACACTTCCGCAGAGTATAGAAAGCCTTGCCCGTACTTTTTTAAAAAATCCAGTTACCATATCTGTAAAATTTCAGGAAATACCCCACACGGTTGAGCAGGATGTTATAAAAGTAGATGGCAGAGTGAAGGCTGATGTTCTCTGCGAACTCCTTTTAAGACAAGGCTTTGATAAGGTGCTCGTTTTTGGCCGGACAAAGTGGGGTATGAACAAACTTTTTGTTATTCTAGAACGGCGCGGTTTTAAAGTTGCCGCAATTCACGGAAATAAAAACCAGGCTCAGAGACAGCGCGCGCTTAACCAGTTTAAAGATGGATTGGTTAATGTTCTTATTGCAACGGATGTTGCCTCCCGCGGACTGGATATTGACGATGTAACTCACGTAATCAACTATGATGAGCCGGCGTCCTATGATGATTATATTCATCGAATAGGAAGAACCGGAAGAGCAAATAAGACAGGTATTGCATTAACTTTTGTTGATTAATATAAAATTATTTTAATATGAAGAATATAAGAAATGTAGCAATAATCGCACACGTTGACCATGGCAAAACAACTTTGGTTGATGCGCTTTTAAAGCAATCAAAAACAAAACTTGCGAAAAATTCTTCCGACTCACTTATTATGGACAGTAATGAACTTGAACAGGAAAGAGGGATTACTATTTTTTCAAAAAACGCCTCTATTGTGTGGCAAGATACAAAAATAAATATTATTGATACACCGGGACATGCAGATTTTGGAGGAGAGGTCGAGCGCGTTTTAACAATGGCCGATGGATGCCTTTTGTTAATAGATGCAAAAGAGGGTCCTATGCCGCAGACCCGGTTTGTTTTAAAAAAAGCGCTTGAGAGAAAACACAAGATTATTGTTGTTATAAATAAGATTGACCGTTCCGATGCGAGAATCGAGCACGTTTTAGATAAAACACTCGATTTATTTATAGAACTTGGAGCAGATGAAAATATTGCTGATTTTCCAATAGTCTATGCTTCTGCAAAAAATGGAAAGGCGGGATTTTCTCCCGATCTAAGCGGGATGATAGATATATCTCCCGTCTTTGAGGCAATTTTAAAATATGTGCCAAAACCAACAGGAAATATTGAAGAGCCTCTTCAAATGCTTGTTTCAACAATTACAAGTGATCTTCATAAAGGACGAATTGCAATCGGCAGAATATTTAACGGAAAAATTAACGTAGGGCAGGATGTGATGCACATAAATAGAAACGCAGATATTAAAAAATACCGTCTTACATCACTTATGACTTTTGTAGGACTTGATCGAGTTGATACGCAAGATGCGGCAGTTGGAGATATCGTAGCAATCTCGGGAATCCCCGATATCAACATTGGAGAAACTATTGCAGATGTAGATAATCCAAAAGCGCTTCCTCTTCTTAATATTGAAGAGCCCACGATAAAAATGACGTTTATGGTAAATAATTCCCCATTTGCGGGAAAAGAAGGAGAATTTAAGACTTCAAGGCAAATTCAAGAAAGACTTATGAAAGAACTTGAAACAGACATGGCATTAAAAGTTATAGAGCTTTCAACTGGAGGATGGGAAGTTTCGGGTCGCGGAGAACTTCATTTGGCGATTCTTATTGAAAGATTAAGACGTGAAGGATATGAATTTCAAGTTGCTAGGCCGCAAGTAATTGAGAAAGAAACAAGTGAGGGAATTCTTACTCCATATGAAGAGTTATTTATTGAAGTCCCCGAGGGATATAACGGAATTGTCATGCAAAAACTTGGTAACAGGCGTGGGGAGTTAAAGGACATGAAGCTTGAAAACGGAATTGCATATATGGAGTTTATTATTACAACACGCGGGCTTTTTGGTTATAGAAGTGAGTTCGTTACGGATACAAGAGGGCTTGGAATTCTAAATTCTTCATTTAATCATTATGGAAAAAACAATGGCTATGAACATGAAAGGGAGCAGGGTTCTCTGGTGGCAAATGAGAACGGTAAGACAACTTTGTATGGACTTACAAACGTACAAGACAGAGGAGCTTTATTTATAGGACCGGCTATTTCTGTTTACAAAGGCCAGGTTATAGGACAAAATGCGAGGAACGAAGACATAAGAGTAAATCCTTGCAAAATAAAACAGCAAACGAATATGAGATCAAAGGGTGAGGGAGTTTCTGTGCATTTCAACGCCCCTCATGTGATGGATTTGGAGGATGCTCTTGAATATATCTCGGATGATGAGCTGGTAGAAATTACTCCCAAAAATATAAGAATAAGAAAGAAAATATTAGATGAAGCAGAAGAAAGAAGAAAAAGATCACAGGGAGTCAGATAGATTCTGGTTAATTAATTCCGAGGTTATTTTTTAGATACTCTTTTCTTTTTGATAATAGGAACTTCTATTTCAGGTATTTGATTGGGTTCACTTATTTCCATTTCCTTAACCTTCTCTTTTATAGTTAGTAAATTTAATATTTTATCAAGCTTTGTGTTTAATGCTTCAAACTGCTCTCTGTATTTAGGTTGCTCTATGGGTTTATTTATTTGATTACTGCCTCTGTCTTCAAAATTAGAACGTCTTGGATAATTATTATCAGATCTTACTGAATCTGAAGATCTGTTTTTTTGGAAACAATCTCTGCAAAAAACCGGCTTACTTCCATTTGGTTTAAAAGGCACTTCGCATTCTTTCCCACAATCACTGCAAATGGTTTTATGCATAATTTGTGGCCTATCAAAATCTCTACCGCCAAAATCTTTTCTTTTAAAATCCCTTCCTCCGCCGGATCTGCGGTCTCTGTTAAAATTCCCCATAAGCCATTATAGCATAGATTAACATTCTTTTTGCTTCTGATATAATTGCCCCATGGCTATACTCCTTGGCTATCTTTTTTATTTTATAGCTGCGAGTGCTTCGCCTCTTCAAAGACGTTGGCTGGCTGTTAAACGACAGCAAGGAGAAGATAGCGGTCAGATAGATTTTGCATTTAGAGTAGTTCTAATAACTGTAATACTTAGTCTTTTTATTCCTTTATTTCAACCTTTCAAACTTAATGGTGACTTTGTTTTCTTAACATCTCTTGCGTTAATCTGCGGATTTTTTGGAGCAGGATTTTTTATCAGTTCTTATGTTGCGCAAAAACATGTAGACGCAGGAATTACTACTTTGGTAAGTAATATTTATACGCCTATTACAATTCTTCTTGCAACTATTTTCCTTAATGAGAGATTAACTGTTCTTCAAATTATCGGTACTGGATTGTTACTTTTTTCCATAATTTTAATATCTAAGAAGCATCGATTAGGAAAATTCCATTTTGATAAATATTTTTTACTCATGACTCTAAGCGGCATAATGCTTGGAATTGTTTTAACTGCCGAGAGAGCTCTTCAGAAAACGACTGGCTTTACTGCTGGAACAATGTTAAGTTGGTGGTCGCAGTTTGCCTTCTTGGGATTTATCACAATAGTTTCACATAGCAAAACAAAACACACAGTACAAGACACTTTGACTACCGGAGTACTGAGATTTTTCCAATCCTTATCCTGGGTTGTCTTAATATTTATTGTGGGAAATTTGAGTTTGGTTTCTGCAGTTACAACTTTTAAGGTTGTAGTTATTTTTATAGCAGCAGCACTATTCCTAAAAGAGCGTGAAGATTTACCAAGAAAAATTATTGGAAGTTTTATTGCAGTAGCTGGACTTCTAATGATGAAATAACCTTCTGATATAATTGCCTCATGAAGTTGTTGCTAACATCCTCTGGAATTACCAATAAATCAATAGAAAGGGCTTTACTAGATCTTCTTGGTAAGCCTTTTGAAAAGGCGAATTTAACTTTTATTCCTACTGCTGCAAATGTTGAAAAAGGTGATAAAGCCTGGCTGGTAAATGACATAAATAATTTTAGAAAACTTGGTTTTGCTTCTTTGGAAATCACAGATATTTCGGCAGTGCCAAAAGATATCTGGCTCCCCAGTTTTGAGAAAGCAGATGTCCTAGTTTTTGGTGGAGGTAATGTATACTACCTGCTTGAATGTATTAGAAGAATTGGGTTGGATAAACTCTTGCTAAATTTTCTAGAAACAAAAGTGTATGTCGGGATTAGCGCAGGAAGTATGGTTACAGCTAAAAACATTTCACTTTCTACTGCCGGCGTTTTATATTATGAACAAACCGGAGGGTTTAAGAACAAAAAGGGGCTTGGACTAGTTGACTTTGAATTAAGACCCCACTTAAATTCTAAATGGTTTCCAAAAGTCAGGTTGCCATATCTTAAAAAACTCGCAGAGAAAATCCCATACAGCTTTTATGCCATTGATGATAAGACTGCAATCAAAATCGTTGATGACAAAATCTCAATAGTATCCGAAGGCGAATGGAAAAAGTTCAACTAAGCTTCTGATATAATTGCCTCATGACTTTTTCGGAATTTCTCAAAATAATTGAATATATTACTAAAAACTGTAGGGATTTGAAAAATAAATATATAAACGAGGATTTGAAAATTGATTACATTTGTATTTTTTCTCAAAGTCAAAAAGAATATGAAGAGCTTCTGGAAATTGCATCAAGGGTAGGAAAACTGGTCGATGAAACCAAAACAGGTCCTGTTTTTAAATTTCATAATCCTCCCCAAACAATTATTGGCGCTCCAAAAGTCATAAAAATAAGAATTCCAGACAATACAAGACCTGAAAGAGGAGATGTAGATTTTATCACAGAATATGCCGCTTTTTATCAAAATTACTTCGACGATAATAGATTTAAATTAATAAAAAGAGAAAAGTTTGAAATGCTTGAGCTTAAGGACTCAGCATTTAATGTTCTTGTCTATTTTTCAAGCATTCCCCCAAGCCAGCTTCTGATATAGTTGCCATGTTAAAAAGTAAATAACTCCTTAATCCCTCTGGTGTAATCTTCTGGGATTTTTTTTGGATACGAGAGAAGCCGCGGTAATTCTTTTCCAAAGCTTATTCTTTCTCTTTTTGTTTTTTTTGTCCATTTCTCATTAAACTTTCTCCATTTTTCATATCTTTCTTTTGACAAATGCATGGTTCCACTGCATTGTAAATTTCCGCATCTACATATATGGGGACAGGGTTCGCAAAATTCATCTTTAGGTGCAAGAAGATAGGGAATAGTCAGTTCTTCTCCTTTGGAAATTTTCTCTAGTGCAAAAGCTAAAGTATGACCTTTATATGTATAAAGAAAGGCGTTTGGAACGCAAGAGTGATTAAGAAGATGGACTCCGGGTTTTTCTAAGTTTGGGGAGATAACCGCGTGGTCATGATAATACATAAGATAAAAATTTTCTTCGTCAATCATTGCATCCTGGGGACGGATAATTTTACCAATATAATCTCCAATTACGGCGCCTTTTGAAATATCCTTTTTCGCAAACACACCGCGTCCTTTTCTTTTCGTATTTCTTATTTCCCAATATTCATCTGAAAGTAAAATCATAGAGTCCACTCTATCATGTTTATTGTTTGAGTCATAATTTAATTTACAACATCAGATTTTCTTCGGAGTTTCCAGTCTCTGATATAATTACCTCATTGGTTTGAAAAATGAAAGTTATTAAGCAAACGTATAATATAAAAGCTCCTTTGGAAAAGGTTTGGCAGGCTTTAACCGACTCAAAAATAATTGAGAAATGGGGTGGCGGTCCGGCGGTTATGGACAGTAAGGAAGGCACAGAATTTACTTTATGGGGAGGAGATATTTTTGGGAAAAATATTAGTGTTGTACCGCATAAAAAACTTCAGCAGGAATGGTACGCGGGAAAATGGGACGAGCCTTCTATAGTTTTGTTTACACTTACATCAAACGGAGATACAACAACTGTAGATTTACTTCACGAAAATATCCCGGATAGCGAAGCTTCGGAAATAGAAAGCGGATGGAAGAAATATTACATGGGTTCTCTAAAAGACCTCCTGGAAAATAGTCCCTAAAATTCTCCCACGTCTCCAACTGCTTGACATAAAATTTTGATTTATCTATCATAAAACAAGTTCATTTTCTAAGCAGAAGTATTAGCGTATTATCTACTAATCTTAATTGAAAGGAGGAAATAAGAATTGACAAACAAATTATTTGTGGGAGGTCTTTCCTACGGTGTTACAGACTCACAGCTTGAAGAACATTTTTCTCAAACTGGTAAAGTATTGTCGGCAAAGGTAATTGTTGATCGATATACCGGTCAGGGAAAAGGTTTCGGTTTTGTTGAAATGGCAAC
>Ga0082335_1008589_pt1 | contig 11514 bp, 7 predicted proteins | sample Subgrocontami58m_FD_72375 | JGI IMG/M metagenome (GOLD analysis project Ga0082335, IMG submission 72375) | Subsurface groundwater microbial communities from S. Glens Falls, New York, USA - GMW37 contaminated, 5.8 m (SPADES assembly) (version 2) ...
GGACCGCAACGTGCTGAAGGTGCTCGCCGCGAGCAGCCTGGTCGTCTCCGGCATCGACCTGTTTCAATTCTATCTGCCGATCTACGGGCACGACATCGGCTTGTCCGCCTCGGCCATCGGCGTCATCCTCGGGATGTTCGCCGCCGCGTCCTTCGTCGTACGCGTGGTCATGCGGCGCCTCATCGCGCGCTTCAGCGAGGAAAAGCTGCTCGCCTACGCGTTCTATGTCTCGGCGGCCAGCTTCCTGTTGATACCGTTCTTCGAGAGCCCCGTGCTGCTCGCGCTGATCGCCTTCGTGTTCGGGCTCGGGCTGGGCTGCGGGGCGCCCATCACCCTGATGCTCACCTACAGCCAGTCGCCGCAGGGACGCTCGGGCGAAGCGCTGGGATTGCGCATGACCGCCAATCATCTCGCGCGCGTGATCGGCCCGCTCGTGTTCGGAACGATCGGATCCGCGTTCGGGCTGTTCGCGGTGTTCTGGGTCAACGCGCTGATGATGGCATGCGGCGGCGTGCTCGCCGACCGCGCCGCCCCGGCGGCCAGGCCGCGCGCGCAAGGCCCTGCCGGAGCGGCGCACCGGGAGGAACAACCCCCGGATTGAGTGTTTTTTGGAAAAAATTCTCGCGCGTTTCGCGCGCGGCGCGTGTGACGGCGGTCACCGCGCGCCGCGGGGCGCGGGGCGGGCGCCCGGCTCGATGTTCTGATTCAGACGGAAGAAGTTCTCCGGGTCATGCGCGTTCTTCAGCGCGACCAGGCGGGCGTAATGCCCGCGATGGGCGGACCGTGTCTGCTCCCGACCCTCCTCGCCGAGAAAATTCACGTAAGCGCCGCCCGTCGAACACGGTTCCATCGCCGCCGCGAAATCGCGCGCCCAGTCGATATTCCGGCGGCTCTCCGCCGGCTCGGTCCAGGTCGCCGCGCAGTTCAGGCAGAAGGCCGCCTCCCCCAGCCTCGCCGCACCCCCCAATTGATACAGCGCCAGGACGGAATGCGGCGATCTCATTTCACTCGCGCCATCGACGATCACGTCGATGACTGCGTCGCCGAGCCCGGACAGGTACGCGGTCTTCCAGTAGTTGTGGCGCCCCGGCGGTTGCGCGGCGTCGAACAGGGTCTGGTGGGCGAGATAGGGCTTCAGTGCGATGCCGTCCACCAGCGGCGGTCCGAACGCGCGCAAGGGCTGCACCGCGCGTTCGCCCGCCTCGATCACGCCGGCATGGCAGACTGCGATCCCGATGATCGGCATGCCGCGCAGGAAGGGTGGCAGCGTGGGCAGATGCGGCAGTCGGCGCAGGATGACGATCGTGGTCAGCTCGTCCGGGGCGGCCGCCGCGTAGTCGCGGTAGAACCGCAACACCTCGGCCGCCTTTTCCTGCGGATGCAGCACCCAGCCGGCGAGCACGATCGGCCCCACCGGGTGCAGGCGAAATCGAAATTCGGTGACGATTCCGAAATTGCCGCCGCTGCGCTGCAGGCCCCAAAACAGTTCCGCGTTCTCCTCCGCGCTCGCATGCAGGAACCTTCCCTCGGCGGTGACGACATCGGCGCCCAGCAGATTGTCGGCGGTCAGGCCGCACTTGCGCATCAGCCAGCCGATGCCGCCCCCCAGGGTCAGGCCGGCGACCCCCGTGCCGGAAACGATTCCCCCGGTCACGGCCAGGCCGTGCGCCTGCGTCGCACGGTCGAGGCCGCCCCAGGTCAGCCCCGGCTGAACCACCGCGATTCTGCGGTCCGCATCGACCTGCACGCCTTGCATCGGGGACAGATCGATGACCAGGCCGTCGTCGCAAGTCCCGTGACCCGCCACGCTGTGCCCGCCCCCGCGGACCGCGACCAGCAGGTCGTGGTCACGCGCGAACTCCACCGCGGCCTTGACGTCGGCGACGCTCGCGCAGCGGGCGATCAGCGAGGGGGTCTTGTCGATCATGCCGTTCCAGACCCGGCGGGCCCGCTCGAAGTCCGCGTCGCCCGGCCGAATGAGGGCACCTTCGATGCGCCGCGCGAATCGCGCGATGGCGGTGTCGGCAAGAGGCTTTCTACGCATGATAGGAGCCAAGGAGAAACACCTGTGTCGCCGACAGGATACCCGGTTCGCGCCGCCCGGTTCTGCCGGGCGGCACGCCGTTCTCCATCATGTCCGGATCAAGCCGCAGAATGGGCCGGACGCCCTCACTTGCGGATTGCGATGTCCTTCTTCGTGCTTTCCACGATGGCGATCAACTCCTGCTGCTCCTTCGCCGGCACGCCGAAGTTGTTCAGCACCCGCCGGAAGTCGGCCAGCATCGCCTGCCACTCCTTCTCGCCGATGTTGAGATGGGTGTGGGAGTCCTTCATTCCGCGGCCGGTGTACTTGCACGGCCCGCCGGTGTGCTGGCAGACCAGGGTGGCGACATGGAACTTCAGCCCGGCCGCGGGAACCCGGTCCCTCGCGGCCCTGATGGCGGGATTGGCGTTGAGCACGTCGTTGACGAGCAGCAGCTCGATGAATCTGTCCACCACCACGGAGATGGGATACGCCCCTCCCAAGCGTTCGTAGAGCGACCGGGGCGGATCTGCGGCGTGGACCCGGGCAATGCCGAGCAGACAGATCATCAGGGCCGCGACGGCGGCCGATTTCATGAACGGACGGGCGTTGAACATGGCATCTTCTCCTTTGAACGGTTGGGGCATGGCGCATGCCTCGTCGATCGCGCAGCGCAGCGGCAGGGAGCCGTGCTACGCCTTGTATGCCAGCAGGGAAATGCTCTTCACGCCGTACTTCCTCGCGGCGCCCCTGGCATTGCCGGAAATGAACTGGTATTTCGGGTTGTCCCGAATCGTCTCGACCCGAAGCCCGGAGCGCTCGATCGTCTCGACGTACTTGTCCACCTGCATGGCGCCCCCGATGCAGGCGGCCCAGAGCGTGGCATCACAGGTGATGCCGTCGGGAAGCTGAACTTCGGTGACGATGTCGGTGATCGCCAGGCGCCCGCCGGGCCGCAGCAGGCGTGCGGCTTCGTTGAACACTGCTTGCTTGTCCGGAGCGAGGTTGATCACGCCGTTGCTGATGACCGCGTCGAACGCGCCATTCTCCTGCTGCACCGATTCGATGTGGCCCTTCAAGTAGGAGATGTTCCCGAAGCCGGCCGCGGCACGCAGGCGCTCGGCCTTCTCGAGCTGGGCGTCGGTCATGTCGACGCCGACCACCTTGCCGGTGCTGCCGACGCGCAGGGCGGCCACGAACGTGTCCATTCCCGATCCGCTGCCCAGGTCGATCACGGTCTCGCCCCCCTCCAGCTTCGCGAGATCGAAGCAGTAACCGACTCCGGCGAACGAATCGATGGCGGGGGCCGGAACGCGGTCCAGGTCCGGACCGGGATAGCCCAGGCGTTCGGCCATCGCACGGCCCATTTCGAAGTGATACTCGCCGTGCGGGTTCTCGGCGACGGCGCGGTACATGGCCTTGACCTTCTGCTCCAGCCAAGCGGTGTCGAGTACCGGCGCGGTTCCAGTGGCTGTATTCATGGCGTGCCTCCGTTTCGGTTGAAGATCCGCTGCAATCAGCGTGGAGGTCACGATAGTGACCGGCCCTTCCGGCCGTCTTCCGAAAATCTTCCGTTGGGGACTTGGCGGCGCGCCGTCGCGCCCGAGCTGCCGCCGGCTTGAATCGACACGGGCGGGAAAGCCCGCCGCGAACCCGGGTCAGTGGGTGCCGGCCATGCGGTCGAACAGGTAGGTCATCGGCCCCTTCAACACGGCCCCCCGCATCCGTTCGACCGCCCGCTGGCGGGCCTCGCGATAGCGCGCGGTATCGCCGCGCACCCGCTCAGCGCCGCAGCGGACGATCGCGGCGAAGTTTTCCCCCACCGGGTTGCCGGTCTTGGCGACGAGCCGCTCGAGGCATTCCGCGCACCGCGCGACGCGATCGACGTCGCCCCGTTCGAGATAGTAGAGCGCCAGCCAGGGATACAGCTCCAGGCTGCACGCCGTGCACGGGCCGTTCGCTGCGAGCAGCGCTTCGCTTCTGCTCACCAGCCCGGAGACCTGCTCGCCGTCGTTTGCCTGCAGACGATTCCAGATGCCGACGCCGAAGAGCCGCTGCAGGCAGTGGTCGCGTATCGATGCGCGCTCGGCCTGCTCGATGCCCCGCTGCACGGAATGCCATCCCAGGTCGAAGGCATTCTCCATGGTATGCAGCACCGCGCGGCGGGCGAGCGCGTAGGCCATGCCGGCCGGGGAGCCGACCTTGTCGTGCAGCGCGAGGCTCGCATCGAGCTCCGCCAGCGCGGTCGCGGCGTCGCCCTGCCACAGATGAATCGTCCCCAGCGCATACTGGCAGATGGCCACGCAGCGCAGGTCGCCCAGGCGATCGGCCTCCGCGGCGACCTGGCGCATGAACTCGGTGGCCTCGCCGAGCAGGTGGTCGTCGTGCAAGTGATATTCCCACAAGCACAGGTGGGCGTCGGTCGCCACCACGAGGTCGGGCGACCAGCGGCCATGCTGCAGGCGTCTTTTCTCGTATTGCAGCCCGTCCTGCCAGCGTCCCAGCGGCAGGTAGGCCATGGCCAGCATTTCGCAGGCCTGCGTGCATTCCAGGTCCGCATGCGCCGATTCCGCGAGTTCGAGCGCGCGATGCGCGTATTCGGCCGCCTCGTCCAGGCGGTTGAAGTGCCACAGGTGGAGCGCGCGCAGGATGTGCAGCCGCGCGTGCAAGCGAGGATCGTTGCCGGCGTGGCGCCACGCGTCGGCGAGATGCCTGCCGGCCTTCTGCATGTCGGTCGTGGAGATCGCGACGAGGGCCAGCTTGCAATGCAACTGCGTGAGTTCCGTCTCGCTGACGGGCAGGCCATCGACCAAGGCCATCGAACGTTCATAGGCCGCGAAGCTGTCTGCCAGGCGGCCCGATGCGCGACAGGTATCGCCGATCAAGGCATGAAGGTTCCCGCAGATCCGTCTGACCATGGAATCCTTCGCGGGTTCGAGCATCTCCAATGCCTCGCGGTACCGGTGCAGGGCTTCGTCGTGCGCGTACATCGACGCCGCCCGCTGACCCGCGAGCATCAGGAAATGGGCCGCCTGCCGGGCATCGCCGGCTCTGCGATAGTGAAAAGCGATCTGTTCCACGGGCAGGTCGTTTTCCCGTTCGCCCAACTGGACCAGGCTGCGCGCGGCTTGCGCGTGCAACGCGCGCCGCCTTGCGTCGGAGGCGGATTCGTACACGCAGCTTCGATGCAGCGCGTGGCGAAAATGGTAGTGGATGCCGCGCTCGTCGAGCAGTTGTGCTTGCATCAGCTGGTCGAGCAGGTCGAGCAGGCTCGGACGCGTGCCGTCTCTCCCGTTGTCGCCGATCGACCACATCGATTCGAGCAGGGGGTACGGAACGTCCTCGCCCAGGACGGCCGCGATCGTCAACAACTCGCGCGCGGATGAAGAAAGCCTCTCCAGGCGCTCCGCGACGTTGTTGCGCAGCGACGGCGGAATCGTTCCGCCCGATTGCGAGCGCGGCGCCTCGGGCGACGGATGCCGGCTGCGAAACGCCTGCAATTCCAGCGCATACATCGGATTGCCTTCCGAGAGCCGGAAGATGTCGTCGCTGTGCTCGCGCGACTGCGGCCCTCGCCCGCTTTGCTGCTGGAGCAGCGCGTGATGATCGGCCGCGCTCAAGGGCCCGAGCGCCAGGACGTTCACCGAAGCGGCGTCGCCGAGGGACCGGACGAGCCTTCCCAACGCGTCGCCGGCCTCGGCCGCTTCGTTGCGCCGGGTGGCGACCAGAAGCAGCGGCACGTCCTGAAGCCGCCGCGCGAGAAAATGAAACAGCTCGAGCGAGCCCTGCTCGGCAGCGTGCAGGTTCTCCAACACCACGACCAGGGGGTTGGACAGGGCGCGGTGCCGCAGGAAGTCCGCGACACCCGCGAACAAGTAGGTCTGCGCGGCCCGCGGGTCGGAGTTGGGTACCGGCCGCGCATCCTGCAGCCGGGCGGAGAGCAGAGGGGCGATTTCCGCGGGGATCCGTTCCTGACCCGCGGGACTGTCGCGCAGCGCCGACTGCAGGATCTCGATGAACGGACCGTAGGCGATCGCCGCCTCCATCTCGTAAGCCGATCCGACCAACGCGTGAAATCCACGCTGCTGTGCCCGGACCACCAGCTCCCGGGTGAGGCGAGTCTTGCCGATGCCGGCCGGTCCCTCGATGAACAGCACGCTGCCTCGCCCGGCGAGCATTTGCTCGAGGCAGCCGTCGATGACCCGGCACTCGGCCTCACGGTCCACCAGGGGCGTCGTGGCGATCGGCGGCTGCACCCGGCCCCGTCCGGAGTCCCGTTCAGCGCCCGGGCTCTGCCGCTCGATCCGGTCGTACAACGCACGGGTCTCCTGCGAAGGTGCGACACCCAGTTCGTCGGCGAGGATATCGATGCAGGCCCCGTACTGCTTCAGGGCGCGATCACGTTGTCCCTGCTGCGCGAAGATCGCCATCAGACCGCGATGCGCGAGCTCCAGGCTTGCATCCCGCTCCAGCGCGATCCGGTAAGTCTCCGCAGCGGCAGCCAGATCGCCGCGCTCTCGATAAGCCTCGGCCAATGCCAACAGGACGTCGAGGTAGACCTGCCGCAGATGATTGCGCGGGCCCTCCGCCCACGCCGCATACAGGTCCATCGGCAGCAAATCGCCCGTGTACAGCGCCGCCGCACGCTCCAGCCTGTCGATCTGCGCGGAGGCCGTTGCATCGCGAGCCATCCGCTCGAATGCCTCGACATCCGTCGTCAGCCCGTCGGGCGGGGCGAGTTTGACGAGGTTCCTGGTCGTCGCGATCCATTCACCCGCATCGGCCGCCTGTTTCGCCGAGGCAAAGGCCTTGCGCAATTGGTGCAGCGCCTTGTACAACTGGGCAGCGCCGCCCCCGCCGTCGAGCTCCGGCCACAGCAGCTCCACTGCCCGATCGCGGACCAGTTGATGGTCGCGCTCGAGCGCCAACAGCTTCAGCAAAGCCGGGGCCTTGCGGCCCGCGATCTCGTCGGGATCGAGCCTCGTCTCCGAAACGCGGACCTGGAATCGGCCGAGAAGCGCGATCTCAACGGACTTCTTGGTCATTCTCCTGGCCAGGACGGGGACAGACCGCGTCCCCGCCGTTCACTCCATGCGGATATTGTTGTCGCGCACGACCTTGCCCCAGCGCTCCACCTGGCTCACGAGGAATTTCTGCGTGTCTTCCTGGCTGCTCGCCGTGACGTCCATGCCGAGGGTGTCGGTGAGCTGCTTGCGCACCTCCGGCCGGTTGAAGACTTTGACAAGCTCGGCGTGGAACTTGTCGAGGATCGGCTTGGGCGTGCCGGCCGTGCCGAAGATGCCCCACCACGCGAGCGCGGAGAAGCCCGGGAAGCCCTGCTCGGCGAGCGCCGGCACGTCCGGCAGCACGTGCGAGCGCTTGTCGCCCGTGACGGCGACCGCGCGCAGCTTGCCGCCGCGCACGTGCGGCCCCTGCTGCGCGACCGAGGCGATCGCGAGCTCGATCTGGCCGCCCAGCACGTCGGTGGTCATCGGCCCGCCACCCTTGTAGGGGATGTGCACGAGCTGGATCCCCGCGGCCTGCTGCAGCAGCGTCATGGTCAGGTGCCCGAGGCTGCCGGCGCCGACGGTGCCGTAGCTGATCGCTCCCGGCTTCGCCTTGGCCGCGGCGATCACGTCGGAGAAGGTCTTGTAGGGCTTGGATGCTTGGGTGGTAATCGCCATCGGCGAGGTCCCGATCACCATCACCGGCGCGAGGTCCTTCAGCGTGTCGAACGGCAGGTTTGGAATCAAGGTCGGATTGACCGCGTGCGTGTCGAACACGAACACGTAGGTGTAGCCGTCGGGCGGGGCCTTGGCGACGAAGGCCGTGCCGATCGAGCCCGAGGCGCCGGTCCTGTTCTCGACGATGAACTGCTGGCCGAGCGCCTCTCCCATCTTCGCCGCGACCAGGCGCGCGAGCGGGTCGACCGAGCCGCCGGGCGGGAACGGCGAAATGAATTTGACGGGCTTGGCGGGCCAGTCGCTGCCCTGCGCGAGCGCGGGCGTTGAGGCGGCGAGCGCGGCGAGCGCGACGGCCGCGGCGCGAAGCACGTTTCGGATCATTTTCCTCCTCCCAGGGTCCGGATCGATGGGTACCGCGACGGGCAGCGTAGCACACGCGAGGCGGCATTTGCTAAGATGCGGAGCCATCCCCCATGCCCGCAAAAAAACGCACCGCGGCGAACGACTGGCCGCGCGAAATTCACCGTGTCCTGCGCGCGAACGCCGTGCGGCAGGTGTCCTACGTTCCCGACGCAGGCCACAAGCGCCTGATCGAGCTGTGCGGGGCCGACCGCGGCATGGCCGCCGTCGTGCTCACGACCGAAGAGGAAGGCATCGGCCTCGCGGCGGGGGCGTGGCTGGGCGGCGAGCGCTCGGTGCTGCTCATGCAGTCGAGCGGCGTGGGCAACTGCGTGAACACCATGACGCTCGCCACGCACTGCGGCATTCCGCTGCTGATGCTGGTGACCCTGCGCGGCGAGTGGGGCGAGTTCAATCCCTGGCAAGTGCCCATGGGGCAGTCCTCGCAGGCTGCGCTCGCGCTCGCCGGCGCGAGGACGTTTCGCCTCGAGCGCCCCGAGGAGGCCGCCGCCACGGTGGAGGCCGCGGCGCGGCTGGCCTACGATGCGAACGCGGTCGCCGCGGTGTTGATCGCCCAGCGCATGATCGGCACCAAGACCTTTGAGGACCAGCGATGAACCCGACTCTGCGCCGGCGCGAGGTGGTCACGGCGCTGCTCGAGCGCCGCGGCGGACTGCTGGTCGTCGCGGGGCTGGGATCGAGCGCCTGGGACTGCGCGGCGGCGGGCGACGATCCACTCACCTTTCCGCTCTGGGGCGCGATGGGAGCGGCCTGCCCGGTCGGGCTCGGGCTCGCGCTCGCGCAACCCTCGCGCCGCGTGCTGGTCGTGACCGGCGACGGCGAGATGCTGATGGGCATGGGCAGCCTCGCCACGATCGGCGCGCGGCGGCCGCAGAACCTCGCCGTCGTGGTGCTGGACAACGGGCGCTACGGCGAGACCGGCATGCAGCAGACGCACACCGCGCACGGCGTGGACCTCGCCGCCGTTGCCAAGGCCTGCGGGTTCGCCGAGGCGCGTATCGTCACGAAGAGCGCGGAGATCGCGCCCGTGCGCGCCGAAATCCACGCCAAGCGCGGACCGCTTTTCTACCAGGTAAAGGTGAAGGCCGAGAAACTGCCGTTGGTCCTGCCGCCGCGCGACGGCGCGTGGCTGAAGCACCGCTTTCGCAACGCGCTGCTCGGCGAGAGCGGATAGCGGGTGCAGGTGGAACGTAGGTCGGGCTGAGCGCAGCGAAGCCCGACGTGCGATGTTGGGCTTCGGCCGTTGGCCTCAGCCCAACCTACGCACTGGCGTCGATCAGGCGCGCCGCAGGTGCCGGGCCGGCAATTCGGTGTTCGCGGCTTCCGCTGACGCGCGCCCCCGCAGCCTGCCCAGGGAGAAGTAGAAGCACGCGCCTTCCTCCACCTTGCCTTCGGCCCAGATTTCGCCGCCGTGGCGGTGGATGATGCGCGTCACCGTCGCAAGCCCGATGCCGTTGCCCGGAAACTCCTCCGGCGAATGCAGCCGCTGGAACGCCCCGAACAATTTGTCCGCGTAGGCCATGTCGAAGCCCGCGCCGTTGTCGCGCACGAAATAGACCGCTTGGCCGTCCTGTTCGGAGACCCCGAACTCGATGCGCGCGGTGTCGCGCTTCGAGCTGTACTTCCAGGCGTTGGCCAGCAGGTTCTGCAGCACCACCCTGAGCAGTCCCGCGTCGCCCTCGACCTGCACCTGCGGAGCGATCAGCCATTCGACCCGGCGCCCGGTCTCCCCGGCCTGCAGTTCCTCGGCGAGTTCCTGCACCAGCGCGGACAGATCGACCGGGCCCATGTTTGCCTGCTGCCGCGAAATCCGCGACAGCTTGAGCAGGTCGTCGATCAGGTGATCCATGCGCTCGGCGGCGGAGCTAACGCGCCGGAACAGCGTCCTGCCGGACTCGTCCAGGCTCGCGGCGTGATCGGCGTCGATCATGCGGCTGAAGCCGTTGATCGCGCGCAGCGGCGCGCGCAGGTCGTGCGACACGGAATACGAGAACGACTCGAGTTCGCGGTTTGCTACGTGCAGCGCGTGCGTGCGCTGCTCCACGCGCTGTTCCAGTTCGTCGTTCAGCCGCCGCAGCTCGGCCTCGTGGCGCTTGTGCTCGGTGATGTCGCGGCCCACGCTGACGATCGTCCAGCCCTCGGCGGAGGACTGGGCACGGCGCCGCAGCTCGACCCATGCCTGCGTTCCGTCCTTGTACTTCCAGAGCATCTCGACCGGCTCCGCGCCGGGGCCGCCGGCGATGACGGCGTCGTAGCTGCGCTCGAGGTCCTTGCGCGGCGTCGACAGCACGCCGTCGGGCCCCAGCGCGAATACCTCCTCGCGCGTCAGGTGCAGCATGCGGCAGGCGGCTTCGTTGACGTCGATGAAGCGCATGCTCGCACGGTCGACCAGGAAGATCGCGTCTTCGGTGGCGTCCATCGCCGCGCGGAATCGGCGCAGCTTTTCCTCGTTCTGCTTGCGCTCGCTGATGTCGGTCAGGGTGCCGACATAGTGGGTGACGGCCCCGCTCTCGTCCTTCACCGCGGTGACGCTGAGCCATTCGGGGTACACCTCGCCGCTCTTGCGCCGGTTCCAGATCTCTCCCTGCCAGGCTCCGTTGTGCCGGATGCCGTCCCACATGGCGGCATAGAAGGCCGCGTCGTTGCGACCCGATTGGAGCAGCCGCGGCGTCCGGCCCACGGCTTCCTCCGCCGTGTAGCCGGTGATTTCGGTGAAGGCCCGGTTGACCCGCAGGATCACGCTCCCGGCGTCGGTCACGAGCATGCCTTCCTGGGACTCGAAGGCGGTGGCGGCGACGCGCAGCTGTTCCTCGGTCTTGCGGCGCGTGTGCAGTTCGTTCGACATGCTGGCGAAGGATTCCTGCAGCGTATCGGCCATGCGGTTGTACGACGCGGCGAGCTCGCCCATCTCGTCGCTCGATTTCACTTCCAGGCGGGAGCCGTGGTCGCCGCCCTGGAAGCGGCGGATGCCCTCGTTCATCGCGGTGATGCGCCGCGTCAGCATGTTCGCCATCCAGATCGCGATCAGGATGACGAGCACCACCATCACCCCCGTGGAGAGCGTCAGGCCCCAGGCCGTATGCGACAGGCTGCCCTGGATGGCGTCGATGAGCGCGGAGCGCTCCTGCTTGAATTCGCGATCCTTCTGGCCGATGACGCCGGCGATGCGCACACCGGACTCGATCGCCGCCTTGTGGAAGTCGTCGACATTCGCGCCGATCGTGACGACGCCGAAGCCGCGCGGGTGCCGCCCGTACTGGCCGGTGAAATAGGGAATCGACGCCGCCGTGGTGAGCTTCCACAGGCCGCTGAAGAAGATGACGAAGGACCCCGACCCGCCGGCTTCGGTGAGGTGATGCCAGCCCTGGCCCTGGGGCGGGCAATCGG
>Ga0082335_1008590_pt1 | contig 11514 bp, 11 predicted proteins | sample Subgrocontami58m_FD_72375 | JGI IMG/M metagenome (GOLD analysis project Ga0082335, IMG submission 72375) | Subsurface groundwater microbial communities from S. Glens Falls, New York, USA - GMW37 contaminated, 5.8 m (SPADES assembly) (version 2) ...
AGCGCCTGGCCTTCTCGCGCGGCGACATCGAGGCAGGCTTCAGGCCGGCCGATCTGATCATCGAACGCACATTCAACACAAAGCCGGTTCACCAGTGTTACATCGAGCCACAGGCGTGCCTCGCGAGCTACACCGAGGACGGTCAGGTCGAGCTCTGGACTGCAACGCAGGGGCACTTCGTATTCCGCGCCCAGTGCGCCAAGGTGCTGCAGATGGACGTCTCGAAGATCCGCGTGACGCCGACCGAGATCGGCGGCGGCTTCGGCGGCAAGACCAACATCTACACCGAACCGTTGGCGATCGCTTTGTCGCGCAAGTCCCACCGGCCGGTGAAGATGGTGATGACCCGCGAGGACGTATTCCGCGCTACGGGTCCGACCTCCGGTGCCAACGTCAGGATCAAAATGGGCTGCACCAGGGATGGTCGGATCACGGCGGCGGAGGCGGAGCTGAACTTTCAGGCCGGTGCCTTTGCCGGCTCCTCCGTCGGCCAGGCTTCGATGTGCGCCTTCACGCGCTACGATCTAGACAACGTGCGTGTCGTTGGCAACGACGTCACCGTGAACCGCCCGAAGGTGGCGGCCTATCGGGCACCGGGCGCACCGATCCCGGTGTTCGGGGTCGAAAGCGTGATCGACGAGATGGCCAAGAAGTTCGGCATCGACCCCATTGAATTCCGGCTCAGAAACGCCGCCAAGGAAGGGACACAAACCTATTACGGCCCCAAGCTCGGGCGGATCGGATACATCGAAACACTGGAGAAGGCCAGGGCGCATCCGCACTACAGTGCGCCGGTCGGACCGAACCAGGGTCGCGGGGTCGCCACCGGCTTCTGGTACAGCATCGGCAAAGAGACCTGCGTTGCGCTCAATATCAACGAGGACGGAACGGTAACGCTGATGCTTGGAACGGTCGATGTTGCCGGGGGCTCGCGCGCCTCGATGGCCATGATGGTGGCCGAAGAACTAGGCATCGATTACGACAAGGTGAGGCCGATTATCGGCGACACGTCTTCGCTCGGCTTCAATTTCGTCACCGCTGGCAGCCGCAGCACGTTCGCGAGCGGCATGGCGTCGGTCCTGGCGGCGCGCCAGGCGATTGAAAAAATGCGGCAACGCGTCGCCCAAATCCGGGAAGTTCCGCTGGACGACGTGATATGGAAAGACGGCCAGGCCCTGCCGGCCGGGAGCGCCGCCAAGCAATTTGCCCCGATGTCGTTGACCGAGATCGCGAAGGTCGCCGGCAAGACCGGCGGCGCCATCGCCGGACATGTGGAAATCAACGCGCAGGGCGCAGGACCCGGCTTCGGCACGCACATCGTGGATGTCGAGGTGGACAAGCAGACGGGCCTGATCAAGATCCTGCGCTACACGGTCGTGCAGGATGTCGGCAAGGCAATCCACCCTGCTTACGTGGAAGGTCAGTTTCAGGGCGGCGCTGTGCAGGGCATCGGCTGGGCCTTGAACGAGGAGTACGTCTATGGCGGCGACGGGGTGCTGCAGAATCCGGGATTCCTCGATTACCGTGTCCCCGTCTTCTCGGACGTGCCGTTTATCGATACGGTAATCGTCGAAGTTCCCAATCCCAACCATCCTTACGGGGTGCGCGGTTGCGGCGAAGTTCCGATTATTGTGCCCATGGCGGCCATCGCCAACGCGGTCGAGAATGCTATCGGCATCCGGCTCTGCGAGCAGCCGATGTCGCCTCCGCGAGTGCTAAAGGCGATCGGCGAGGCGGCGGCCGGCAATCTGAAGGTTTGACGGTGTGGCCAGGATCTCACTGTCCAGCAATCTCGCGACTTACACTGGCGGCGAGACGAAACTCGAGCTCGAGGTCGCCAACGTTCGCCAGCTTTTCCACGCGCTGGGCGAGCGCTATCCGGACCTGCGGCCGCGACTGGAAACGGACCTCGCCGTCGCCATCGACGGCGAGGTCTACCAGGATGCATTGCTGCAGCAAATCGCCGGCGATAGCGAGGTATTGCTGTTTACCAAAATCGCCGGCGGGTAGGTTGCGATTATGCGGACAAGTCCGCTCCATCCACAAATTAACAATACTCTGATATTCGCGTAACGAAGAGCTGGAGCAAGTGTTCATCGGCGAAGCCGATCAAAATGGGGAGGTTGCATGAGAGGATCAGATTTGTTGGTTCAGTCATTGGTGCAAGCCGGTGTCAAGTATGTTTTCGGGATGCCCGGGCATACGACCTTGCCGGTTTTGGATTCGATCAGTCGAGAGCCGAGTATTCGATTTATTCTGTCCAAACACGAGAATACGCTCGCGTCGATGGCGGACGGAATTGCGCGGGTCACTCTAGCGCCAGTTGTGTGCGTGTCGCATGCCGGGCCGAGCGCGGCAAATATGGTCACCGGTATCGGGAGCGCGTTCAGGGATTCGTCACCGGTGATTGTGATCACCTGCAACGTAGAGCAGTCCCGCTTGACCCGGGAAGTGATGAACGGATGGGATCAGCTCACACCTTTTCGGTCGATCACAAAGTGGAGCGTGCGGGCGACATCGGCCAAAGACATACCGCGGATCATGCGGTCGGCTTTTGTGCGGTCCCGTCTGGGCAGGCCCGGGCCTGTGCAGGTGGATATGCCGCTGGATGTCGCCGACGAAGAGGTCGGACAGGTTTCCGCGGCAAAGCCTCCCGCCTATAGATCGTATTCCAGCAGGGTAAGACCGGATCCTGACCTGACCGGCAAGATCGCGGATCAGCTTCTGAAAGCCAAGCAACCGCTGATTCTTGCGGGCGCTGGTGTCAACTGGTCCGATGCCACCTCGGAGCTGGTTCAATTTGCCGAGCTGACCGGGGTTCCGGTGGCAAATACTACCGGCGGCAGGGGTGTTTTCCCCGAGAGCCATCCTCTTTTCGCTGGTGTGCCGGGGTTCTGGGGAAACCGCTCCACCTCCGAGGCACTGAAGGAGTCAGACTTTGTGTTGGGCGTGGGCTCCAGGTTTTCCGATATTGCGACGGAGAACTGGAATTTGATTGCTCCCTCCGCGACGCTCGCGCAGGTGGATATCGATCCGGCGGAGATTGCCCTGCAGTATCCTGTCGATATAGGTGTGATGGCTGATTGCAGGATGTTCCTCCGGGACATCATTCAGGTCGTCCGGCCGCTGGTGGGAAATGCCGGATCATCGCCGGCAAGTTCGCGGGCCAAGACGCTAAGCGAGAAACTCGCGGCGGAGAGGAAAGGGCTGCTTGATGTCGATCTGGATTCTGCTCCAATCAAGACCCGCAGGCTGCTCAAAGAAATCGGCGAGGTGATTCGTCGCGATGCCATCATAGCTGTCGGCGGGGGGCGCCATTCTCACTTTGTCGGCCAGCAGTTGCCGATTCATACACCCAGGAGTTCACTCAGGTCGGTCGGTTTTGGGGCCATTGGATTCGCCTTTCCTGCTGCCATGGGCGCGAAGCTGGCCTGTCCCGACCGTCAGGTGCTCTGCCTGGTGGGAGATGGCGACTTTTCCCAGGCCATGGAGGGCCTTGAAACGGCGGTACGGGAAAAGATCAACCTGGTCACGGTCGTCCTCAACGATTCGTCGTACAGTTCCGTCAAGATACTGCAACACCGCCGCTATAGCCGAAATATCGGTGTGGACTTCACCAATCCCGATTTTGCGAAGTACGCTGAGATTTGCGGCGCAAAGGGGTTTCGCGTCGATCGACCCGGCGAAATCAGGCCTGCGCTGGAGGCTGCGTTCAAGGAAAATCGGCCCTGCGTGCTTGACGTCATTATTGATCCGCTCGAAAGAACGGGCTATGGGGCGTACAGCAACTAAGGTCCGGTGTCGCGACCCAGTCTTTCGTGGGGCCGTGACGCCCGCACCCGGGTCGAAGTTTCCGGAATGATCTGTGCAACCGCCGAAAATACCGCAACATGCCGGCTATTCGAGTCAGGTCGGCATGCTTGCTTCGCAATGCAGGTCGGGGGTCTACATCGGCCGCTACACCATCGTCGTGGACGACGACATCGATCCTTCGAACCTGGCGGAAGTGATGTGGGCGGTCTCCACCCGCACCAATCCGGAGCGTTCCATCGAGATCACACGCTGGACCCGGAGCACCTCCGCGGATCCGGCGGTGTCACCTTACCTGAAGGATCAGGACGCCAATCCCTCGGATCTCTACACTTCCAAGGCGATAATCGACGCCTGTTGGCCGTACGAATGGCGGCAGCGCGCCTACCCTGTGGTACAGGTCAGTAAAGGCCTGAGAAAGGAGATGTCCGAGAAATTTTCGGACGTCTTGGCAAACATCATCAGATGAGGACATGCAGCAACTCCTGGAGGCCCGGCGTGAGACACGCTTGATCGAATAGCGCGTGCTCGCGCCGTCGCCGTCGCAAAACGCAGTCAGGCCGAGGATCGAATCGGCCACCCCAAACGAGGAGGGTTCCATGCACAGCCTCTTGTCGCGCATGCTCGGTGTTGCCTGCGGCGCAGTCCTCGCCGCCGGCGCTTTCGGCCAGTCCGCCCCTGCGGGGTCCTATCCAACGCACCCGGTCAAGCTGATCGCGCCCTTTCCGGCCGGAAGCAACACCGATCAAGTCGCGCGCGTGACGGGGAACGAGCTCCAGAAGGCGCTCGGGCAGCCGTTCATCGTCGAAAACAAACCCGGCGCGCAGGGCTCGATCGCCGCCGAGGCGGTGGCCAGAAGCGCTCCGGACGGCTACACCCTGCTGCTCACCACCAATTCACCGCTCGCCGCGAACGTCAGCCTGTTCAAGAGGCTCGCATACGATCCGGTGAAGGATTTCGCTCCCGTTGCGCGCCTCGGCGTCACCGCGTTCGTGATCATGGTGAAACCTGACTTTCAGGCAAAGACGCTGCCGGAGCTCATCGCCCTCGCCAAATCGCACCCGGGCAAGCTCTCCGGAGGTTCCGGGGGCGGCGGCGGGCAAATCTCGATCGCCTTGCTGAAGTCGATGGCGAACATCGATGTCATGGAGGTGTCGTACAAGGGCGTTCCCCAGGCGATCACCGATGTTCTGGGGAGCAATATCAGCTTCGCCCTCGTGGACCTGGGCAACGCCGCGGCACAGGCAAAGGGCGGAAAGCTGATCCCCCTTGGCGTCACCTTGGACAAACGCACGCCGCTTGCGCCGGGCGTGCCGGCGATCGCGGAAACCTTGCCCGGCTTTGATGTGGTCCCGTGGCTGGGGCTCGTGGGGCCGGCGGGAACGCCGCCCGAAATCGTCGCGAAGCTCTACGACGCCACCGCAAGAGCCCTTTCCAGAGCCGACGTCAAGGCGAGCCTTGCCAACACCGGCACCGACGTCGCACTCATGAATCCGTCGGATTTCGGCCGGTTCATTCAGAGCGAGATCGGCAAGTGGGCGACGCTCGTCAAGCTCGCAGGAATGAAACCCGAATGAGCCGTGCGGTCTGCGGTGATTGAATTCCTGTCTCCAAGCCTCGATTCGCTGCGCGAGATGTACGCCGTCGCGAACCCGGCGAGGACCGATGAAAAGTTCAAGCAAGGCTGGGTTGACGAACAGCTTTTCACGCCCGGCAACGATTTCCTTCAGCAGGCCCATCTCGGACAATCGCTTCAAGTGGACCGAGGCCGTCTGCCGCTTGGCGAGGCCTGCGAGCCATCGGATCGTAATGGGGATCCCTGTACTGCTGCCCAACCGCCGCTCGTTGACAAACTTGCCACGCCGACTCGTTAACCATTCGTTCAGCGCCTCCTCTGATAGAATCGTGCAACACGACGTGAGGCAGTGTGCGGTGGAGGTCGCAGGGTTATAAAAATCGCGAAGCCGAGTGGTTTTGGGTGGTTGCGTACCTTAACGCGTTGATCTAGTTATGACGGCAGCGGCCTGCAAATTAGCCGGCAGGCGCTGTGGGCATCGGAATTACGGCTGGCGCGATGGCCGAATGGTTAGGCAGAGGTCTGCAAAACCTCGTACGTGGGTTCGATTCCCGCTCGCGCCTCCACTCCTCACGCCGGATCGTGCCGACACTACTCTCCAGCCAGACCAAGCGTCAGGCAGAGAGTGTCTATTTCATATCGATTGAATTCTATTCCGGTGGTCGGATTGCATTAGCCTTCTGCTGAACTGCTCGGCATCGGTCCAGCAATGCCTCGAAAGGCTCGGCGTCGTCGAAGAACAAACCGTCATCGACCATGTGTTGAGTAAGCGTCCGGTAGACACCGTCTTCCCGAATCGGGAGTTGCAGGGCACGATTCTGCGTTAGCGGGTGCACATAGGTGTCCGCTTATTTCTAAGTGGACGCTAATCCGGAATCCAAGAGGGTCTCGAGGAGCAGCAAACAGCCGCTGCGCCGTCGCCGCTTCACGCAGGAGCAAAAGCGCGGCATGGTCGAGCAATCGATGAAGCCCGGGGCGTCGGTGTCGCGAATCGCCCGCGATCACGACGTGAACACGAACCAAGTGTTCAAGTGGCGCCGGCTCTACGAGCAAGGTCAGCTCGGGGCCGGGCGCAAATCGGTGCCGATGCTCCCGGTCAGGATCGAAGACTCAGCTGCGTCGGGGAGGATCATCGTGCAAGGCCCGGACGCCGAGGTGAAACCGCAACGAGGTGCCAGGACCGGGTCGATCGAAATCGAGCTCTCGGGTGGCCACGTCACGGTGCAGGGTGCGGTGGATTGCGCCGCGCTGCGCGTGGTCATCAAGCTGCTGTCGCGATGATTGCACTGCGCCCAGGTGCGCGCATCTGGATCGCCGCCGGCATCACCGACATGCGCAAGGGCTTCGATGGTCTTGCCGCCTTGGTGCAGGAAACGCTCGCCGAGGATCCCTTCTCCGGACAACTGTTCGTGTTCCGCGGCCGGCGGGGCGATCTGGTGAAGCTGCTGTGGTGGGATGGGGATGGACTGTGTCTGTTGGCCAAGCGCTTGGAGCGCGGTCGCTTCGTGTGGCCGCAGGCGACAAATGGTTCGGTAGCGTTGTCGCCCGCGCAGCTCTCGATGTTGCTGGAGGGCATCGATTGGCGACGACCGGAGCGCACCTGGCGACCCGAACGCGCGGCATGATCGAGGTGCGAATTGCGATCATAATCGAGCACAAAAATATCGCGAATTCCCCTCGCAAAATCGTCGTGCGTGTCCTAATATTTACACGTGACGATTGATCTTGAATCCCTTCCCGAAGACGTAGAGAGCCTCAAAGAATTGGTGCGCGCGCAACGCGCGCTCATCGCCGCACGCGAGATCGAAGTTACCCGCACCCGAGTCGAAATCGAGAAGCTGCGCCTGGAGTTGGCGAGGCTGCGGCGCATAAAGTTCGGTCGTTCTTCGGAGAAGCTCGCGCAGCAGATCAATCAGCTCGAACTGGTGCTGGAGGAACTTGAGGCGAGCCGGGCGCAGTTGCCGCCGGTGCCCGCTGTACTCGCGCCGCGGCAACCGAGGCCGGTGCGCAAACCCCTGCCCGAACACTTGCCGCGCGAATCGGTGGTGCACGAACCGGCGTGCCAGTGCCCGCAGTGCGGCGCGCCGATGACGAAGCTTGGCGAAGACGTCTCCGAGATGCTGGAGTACGTGCCGGAGCGCTTCAAGGTGATCCGGCACGTGCGGCCGAAATTGAGCTGCACCCAGTGCGACACAATCGTGCAGGCGCCGGCGCCTTCGCGCCCGATCGCGCGCGGCATGGCGGGGCCGGGCCTCTTGGCACACGTGCTGGTGTCCAAGTACGCCGATCACCTGCCGCTGTATCGGCAAGCGCAGATCTACGAGCGCGAAGGCGTGGAACTGGAGCGCTCGACCCTCGCCGACTGGGTCGGCGGGGCGGCGAGTCTGCTGGAGCCGCTGGTCGATGCGCTGGGCAAGTACGTGCTGGCCGCCGAGAAGCTGCATGCCGATGACACCCCGGTGCCGGTGCTGGAGCCTGGACGCGGCTCGACCAAGACCGGGCGCCTCTGGACCTACGTACGCGACGACCGTCCCGCCGGGAACGAATCGCCGGCGGCGGTGTGGTTCCAATACTCACCGGACCGTAAAGGGGAACGACCTCGAAGCCATCTGCGCCGCTTCAATGGCATTCTGCAGGCCGACGGCTACGCCGGGTTCGATCAGCTCTACGAGGGCGGTGCGATCGTGGAAGCAGCCTGCTGGGCGCATGTGAGGCGCAAGTTCCACGACATCTATGCCGCCAACGACTCACCGATTGCGCTGGAGGCGATGCATCGCATCGGCGCGCTCTACGCGATCGAAACCGAAATCCGCGGCAAGCTGCGTGGCGAGCGCCAAGCGGCGCGGCAGGCGCGCGCGGGGCCGTTGCTCGATGACTTGCACGTTTGGATGCAAGCAACCCTGTCGCAGCTCTCCAGCAAATCGGAACTGGCCTTGGCGATCCGCTATGCGCTGTCGCGCTGGCCGGCGTTGACGCGCTATCGGGATGACGGGCGCATCGAGATCGACAACAATGCCGCCGAACGCTCGCTGCGAGCCGTGGCGCTTGGCCGGAAAAATTACCTCTTCGCCGGGTCTGATGCCGGAGGCGAGCGTGCCGCCGCCATCTACAGCCTGATCGGTACGGCCAAGCTCAACGCCCTGGATCCGGAGGCCTATCTACGCAGCGTGCTCGAGCGCATCGCCGATCATCCGATCAACCAGGTCGATCAGCTGCTTCCCTGGAACATCCTGCCCGAGCCGCACATCGAAACTCGCCTCGCTGCCTGATCAACCCGATTGGGTCAAGACGGTATTCGGCGGACGCTTACGTTGTCGCGATCCTCATGGCCATGTCAGGCAACGCCGAGCTGATGGCTGAAAAGGTGCAGCAGCTCCGCGCGGTGTTGTCCGCAGCCATAGAGGCCAGAGGCCTCGTGTCGGACTGGGACGACGAGCCGTCGTCGTACCTGTAGGCGGCAATGTTTGAGACGTAATGCGTCATCGACGCCGTAAGCCTGCCCGCTGATCCGAATGTCCGGTTCCGTTTCGTTCGGGCGGCAGCAACGGGTCGATTTCGGTCGGTTTCACATCCCGGAAGTAGCCAATCGGCTTAACCGCCCTCCTCTCGCGACTCGCCACAATGAAGACGTACGGTGGCGAGTTCATCCTCAGCCAGTTTCCCACGCCGGCTTTGCCGCAGGTGTGAATGTGGACGAAGGATCGCGTTGCCAATGTGACACGCGCCCTTGGTGTCTACTCAGTGCGGTGTGTTGACAATGTCAATACATGGTTGTATAGTTACCGTATGTACACGGAGCGTCGCTCATGACCACCACCGCCCCAACCCGCGAAGTCTCAATCAATCTGCGTGCCCGTCACGGGCAGCGCGACTTGATAGACCGTGCAGCCGAAGTCCAAGGCAAGAATCGCTCTGAGTTCATGTTGCAGGCAGCCTGCGAAAAGGCGCAAGAGGTGCTCCTTGACCGGGCCTTTTTTGCCCTGGACAAGAAGAGCTACGATCGATTCCTGCGCCTGCTCAACACGCCTGTGAAACCGAGCGCTGGCCTCAAGCGACTGCTTGCCTCGAGTGCCCCTTGGGAACGCTGACGCCCAAGAAGCTCAGCCCGCCGGAATTTCTCACCGAGCATCATCGGCTCGATGGCTTTGTTTGCGAAGAACCGGCCCTCACCGACTGGTTGAAAAAACGCGCCCTAAAGAATCAGGTCGAAGGCGCTTCGCGCACCTTCGTAGTGTGTGACGGTGCCAACGTCGTCGGCTATTACGCACTGGCAGCCGGTGCCGTGTCACACGTCGCTGCGGCGGGAAGTGTCCGTCGGAACATGCCGGACCCCATTCCGGTCATGGTTTTGGGTCGCCTGGCCGTCCATGCTGAATGGACCCATCAGGGAATCGGGCGCGGCCTCCTCAAAGACGCCCTGCTTCGCACGTTGTCGGTCGCCCGCGACGCCGGCATTCGCGCAATCCTGTGCCATGCAATCTCGCTTAAAGCAAAGCATTTCTATCTGAAGCACGGATTCGTGGAGTCGCCGATCGATGACCTTACGGTCATGCTCAACATCGCGAAACTTCCATCCGAGATCTCGGCGCTATTCACCGGGTAGCGGCCCCAACGAGGCCGAGGACAAAGGATCATCGACAACGGGCCCGATTCTGGATATCTTTAAGATATGTTATGGGGCAGCAAGGATGATCATGCCGACCCGCGACGCGAACAATCAGATCGCATTCCGGTACCGCAGCGTCGACAGTGCAACCGGCGTGACCCGCAAGACGGCGAAGCGCCTGGCTGAACACCTGGGCGTGGACGAAACTCAAGCCATTCATCAGGCGCTGCATGAACTGGCGGTCAAAGTCCTGCCCCAGTACACGCAGGACGATGGCCCGTTGACCGCTACCCATGTGCGCCAGATCAACAAGCGCCTCCCGCAGGGCACCAGGCGCTCGCTGCGCTCGAGCCTGTTCGAGATCGAATCGGCGTAAATGCCGCACTGGTGGAATGAATCTGCGGCAGGCGATATCGTCTGGTGCCATTTCCCGGACAACATCAACTCGCGTTTGAAGCCCCGCCCCGATCCCAGCCATATTCGATGACGACGCGCCGCGGTTCGATTCGCCCTACACCACCGACTGGTTTTCCACCGCGACGGTGGCACCTCACGGGCAAACGCCCAAGCTCGGCAGCTTGCATCCCAGTCTGGTTCGCGCCCTGGAGGCTGCCTATCGTGCCGCAGTCGGGTGACCTAGAAACTTCCGTCTACCGTCAATCGTATTCGGATTGAACGGCTCGTGGCATGAAGACCTCTTCCTCTCCTGTCACGTCCATCTACACGCTGCGCGTGGAACTCGAGGGTGTCGCACCGCTTATCTGGCGACGCCTGCACGTACCCACCGGCATCCCGTTGACGAAACTGCACAACGTACTGCAGGTGGCGATGGGCTGGACAGACTCTCATCTGCATCGCTTCAGCATCGGGACGCAGGAATATGGCGTCCAGGATGAATTGGAAGAGTCCGATATTATCGACGAGCGTGGGCACAGGCTGGACTTGCTGCTCGATGAGTCGATACGCAAGTTTGGCTATCTGTACGATTTCGGCGACGGGTGGGAGCACCGGCTCGTCGTCGAGTCCCGATCCCTTGCCAAGCCCGCCTGGCCCTATCCCCTGTGTGTCGCCGGCGAGCGCGCATGCCCACCGGAGGACGTCGGTGGCCACCCTGGCTATGAGGAGTTCCTCATGGCATTACGCGACGCGAAACACGAGGACCACGACCGGTTACTGCTCTGGGCAGGTGGCAGCTTCGACCCGGAAGGCTTTGACATTAATGCGGTCAACCGGGAACTGCGCCGGCAGCGCCTGTGACGAATCTCCCTGGGCCCAAAGCGCCTTGGCCCCAGCCACAACCGTCAAGACGTACGGCCGCGCATTTGCTCGACTCGCCACACTCAGGACGTAATGTGGCGAGTTGCTCCTCACCCGGCAACTCCACTCTACCTGCGACGTCCTCGTTTTCAACAATTGGAAACGTCTTACGTGTTTGCGGCAGTAACGAGCGGTATGCCGAATAGCTTTGCCCATGCCCGGATGTGAATGTCCTGAATTGCGCCCGCGCCCGAGTTACGAACTC
>Ga0082335_1008594_pt1 | contig 11509 bp, 16 predicted proteins | sample Subgrocontami58m_FD_72375 | JGI IMG/M metagenome (GOLD analysis project Ga0082335, IMG submission 72375) | Subsurface groundwater microbial communities from S. Glens Falls, New York, USA - GMW37 contaminated, 5.8 m (SPADES assembly) (version 2) ...
ACCCAGTTTCGCAGCAAGATGAAGAACGATACAGACAACCCCTCGAACGACCAGCCCGTATAATTTCCTCTACCAACCACACCGTTTCAACCCATTGTCATTCCCCCGGTTAAATCGGGGGAATCCAGTTTCCAAAACCTCCCTTCTTGTCATTCTGGATCCCGATGAAAATCGGAGGAAGAATCAGGGTGGGGAAGAGCAACTTTAACCTTTACTTTTCTAGTTTCGGATTTCGTGCTTCGAATTTGTTTCGATTCTAACCCCTTCGGGATGCCGTATGACAGTCGACAAAATCGGGACGTATTTCGTATTTTCCCCGCCTCATAGTATAATTAATTTCAATCAACAAACATGGAGGACTCATGGGTGATAAAGAAATAAAGAGCGCCTTCGAAATCGCCATGGAAAAACTCGAAAAAATAGGCTCTTCCACCGAAGAGGAACGCACGGAATGGAAGTACGTTCCGGAAGGCGAAAAATTAGGCGTGCGCTACATCAAAGAGGACTTCGATTTGTTCGGCGCGTTGAACGGTTTTTCGGGAGATGCCAGGAAATACGTCACCCAGGGAGTAACCGAAATACTAATTAGAAATATTGGCCTTCCGCGTACCGAAATTGCGAAAAAGACCAACAAGAAGGCGATGGACATCCTTAAAATGCTAAAGAACGACAAGGTCAAAACCGAGGCCGTCCTCACTCAGTTCCGCCGCCTGTTCGACCACTATGCCACACAGGGAGATCAGCAGAGAAAACAGGCTTATATGTCGCTTAAAGCCGACTTTGAAGACAGGCTTCAGGATGCTACCAAGCAGCAGGGCCTGGCGATGGTCGGGAAGATCGATGTGGAGAAACAGCCTCAATTCCTGCAGGAATGGCACAAAATGCAGTCCCAGTTGGACTCCCAGTACCTGACCCTCATCAGCGAATACAAGCGAGAATTGACTGCAATATCTTAGGGAGAATTTAAGTTGTCATTCCGGACTCGATCCGGAATCCAGACCTCCAAATACTCGACATTTTTGAATTTGAATTTCGAAATTCGTGCTTGTCCCGATTCACTCCGTTCATACGGGATGCCGTATGACATAAGGAATCGGCATTTCGGATTTAGATTTTAGGATTTCGGATTTATCGTGACGATGGACGACGAACGAATCAGAGATGCCGTGAGGCAGACAGAGATTCTGCGTGCCCCGAAACAGGGTTTGTATTCTTTCGGGACGACGAACCTTTACTATTACCTGGTGACGGAACCGGTCTATTCGGAAAAGTCCCGTCCCCCGGAAACCGTGATAAGGGAAGGCAATGTCATTGCCGATCGACCGAAGATCGTCACCCCTTTCTATCTCTCGCGGCTCGAAGGCTTCAGCCCGGAAGCGAGAAGATATTTCGAGTCCGTCCACAACGAAAAAAGTAACGCTTCCGGCCTGCTCTATACCTACAAGAACGAGCCTAAAGAACTGAACATCGTCTCCGGTCCGCTGTCCGAAGCAGTCGCCAAACTGAACGAAGATCTCGACCGTCGCGGCGACCCCCTGGTGTCAATAATCAAGGGTTTGGACGAACTCTGGGATGTTTCGTTGATGAAATTCATTTACGAAATAACGCGGACGTCGCTGCCGGACAACGTCCGCCAAATGGGACAACGCGGCTTGTTGAAAATGGATTCCGAAGGCATCCCTGCCGATGCGAGGGCACGTATCGAGGACCTTTTCCGCCAGGTATCCGCTGGAGAAAGCGAACCGGGCGTTCTAAAAGCCGAACTCGACCGCTGGGGACTTTTCCCGGAATACGAAGACAGATTCTTCAACCTTTTTAAAACTAGACGCTGACACCTGTCTCAGCTTATTTACCATAAATGCGCCTGAAAATAATGACGGTTCCTGACATCAAATAAACGCTTGATTTAAGATTTATGAAAAAAGATTCATGAATCCTAAATCGTAAATCATAAATCCGGACTTGAGCCTTCCAAATAAGCCTATACATTTTTTCTTTGTAAGAGTAAAATAGCCTTTAATCACTTTTGATTTTCCTTCTGGAACCCCGATTTATCGGGGCGAAGTGCCCGATATTAGAGGTGCTCTCCCGCATGACTTCGTGGAATCGGGAAATCTCAGGGCGGGGTGCCCAAGGTGTCTTTGCGAGGAGCGTAACGACGAAGCAACCCGTTCCACAAGTTGTCATTGCGAGATTCGAAATCGATTCGAACCGAAGCAATCTATTTAAATCTTTTCGGATTTCGTCCTTCGGATTTCGTCATTTGGTTATTGAGGATAAAGTATGAAAATCTCTTCAATCGAAGCCCGCGACCTGCCTGAAGCCTGGTTTCTCTGCCTCTGCAAATGCCTGAACGAAGGCTACGAATACAAGATCGACCGAGGTAGCTACGCCGGGCAGCGGCGAAAAGAACTCGATTTCATCCAGGTGCACATCCAATATCCCGGCAGCCGCCCGCTGGTACCGGACGTCCCCCAGGGGATACCGGCCCCGAGCACCATGGAGTACATCGAAAATTATCTCCCCTATCTCATGACCTCGCATGTCGCCGAAGGCGAACAGTACACCTACGGCCAATACCTGGAAAGGCAGATCTCCGAGGTCATCCGGATGTACAAGCAGGACGGCCACAACACCAACCAGGCTTTTATGGCCGTGGGTGATGCCGAGTCATTAAAGCTTACCGACCCACCCTGCCTGCGCATGATAGATACCCGGATACGCTACGGCAAACTGCACTTCGTCGTGTATTTCCGGTCGTGGGACCTGTGGGCAGGATTTCCCTCCAATCTAGCCGGCATCCAGCTCCTCAAGGAATATATGGCCGGCGAAATCGGGGTAGAAGACGGCGAGATAATTGCTATGAGCAAGGGCATGCATCTATACGAATACGTTTGGGAAACTGCCCGCATCGCCGCCCGAATGACCTAGCCCTCTCTCGTAATTTCCGAGCGAGGGCAAATCCGAAGCACTAAACCCTAAATCCGAAACAACTTTCAATGTCCCAATTGAAACGACTCCAACCCGCGAAAACCATACCGGCGAAAGCCGATATCCAACCTTTCCCACGTTGTCATTCTCCGCTTTAGGCGGAAAATCCACACTTATTCTCCATCTGTGATTGTGCGCTTCAATAATCTTTCCTCGCCCCTTGCAGGAGAGGATAAAGTTTAGGGGGTACGATCAGTTCAACTAATTCGCTATTGCAATCAAGATGACAGTTTAGTATAATCTTGTCATGGAGGTGATCTATGGCAAGAGTGGCTTATTTCACCGAGGAGGAAATAGTAAAGGCGCGACAAACCAGGGATCAGGCAAAGACAGCTATGGAGCTACGCCAAGCATTATCCGTATTGTTGGTCGCAGGAGGTTTGGACGCAGATAAAAACTGAAAACTGTACCCCTCACTTTGTCTCTCCCCATGGGGAGAGACAAATGATTAGATTCTCCGTTTCGCTTGAGAATGATAACATTTTGTTGCCTTTACAAATCCGCCGCCGATACTGTATTCTAGCCTGAAATGTATCAGGCACCGCGGGGAACCGCCGATATCTTACCTCAAGAACAGTATTACTGGCGTTACATCGATGCCAAAGCCGCCGATATCTGCCGGCTTTACGGTTACGAGCGCATTGAATTTCCGGCTTTCGAGGATGCCGGACTTTTCCGCCGCAGCGTCGGCGAAGGTACGGACGTCGTCGATAAGGAAATGTATATCTTCGACGACAGGGGTGGGAACCATCTCGCCCTGGTTCCGGAGGGTACCGCTTCCGTCTGCCGTGCTTACGTCGAGCACGGCATGCAAACTCAAGCTCAGCCGGTCAAGCTTTACTATTTTACCCCGGTTTTTCGCTACGACCGTCCTCAGGCGGGACGTTACCGCCAGCATCATCAGTTTGGTTTCGAGGCGATCGGCGATGCCGACGCGGCCCTCGACGCTGAGATCATCGACATGGGCTGGCAATTCTATCGCTCTCTCGGGTTGGAGAATCTTTCGCTGCAATTGAACAGCATCGGCTGCAAAGCTTGCCGTCCGAATTATCTCAAGGTTTTGAAAGAGTATTATGCCGCGCAGGAAGGCCAGTTATGTTCCGATTGTAAGGCCCGTGCCGCCCGGAATACCCTGCGTCTGCTCGACTGCAAGCAGGCTTCCTGCCAGCGCATCGCGAACGATGCCCCGAAGAGCTCTGATTTTCTCTGTCCGGATTGTGCCGCCCACTTCGCTTCGCTGCAAAAATACCTGGGGTTGCTCAACATTCCCTTTAGTATCAATCACCGTCTGGTGCGCGGCCTGGACTATTACTCCCGCACCGTTTTTGAGATCCAGCCGGAGGAAGAGGGCGGACAGAGCACCATTGGCGCAGGGGGGAGGTACGACGGCCTTATCGAGGAACTTGGCGGAAAGCCGACGCCCGGAATCGGGATGGCTACCGGTATCGAGCGGATAATCCTTAATCTCAAGAAATACAATATAGCTGTGCCATCGTTGCCGAAGACGGGTGTTTATCTGGCCTACCTGGGTGCCGAAGCCCGCGACGAAGCGATCAAGCTGGCCACGAAATTGCGCCGGTCCGGTATCGGCGTCGTGGCATCTTTTGGCCATAAAAGCATGAAGGCCCAACTCCGGCACGCCAATTCCCTCGGGGTCAAGCACGCGGTCATCATCGGCGAAGAGGAACTTAAGACCGGCACGGCCGTGGTGCGGGACATGACCTCCGCCCAGCAGCAAACGGTGCCTTTGGATAAATTACCCGAACTGTTGCAGTAGTGTTCTGCGCCTCAAAATGTCATTCTGAGGAGTGAAACTCGCCCGTCCTGAGGATATCGAAGGAAAGAAATCTGGGTGGAAGGGGTTCATTCAGCCACCCCCAGATCCTTCGCGGAGTTTACACTGAACGTAGTGAACGTGCTCAGGATGACAAATGGGAGACGCTGGATTCCGGATCGAGTCCGGAATGACAACGAGGGGATGGATTCCTCCCGATGAAAATCGGGAAACCGAAGCAATCCATATAAATCATTTGATTATTGAATGTTTGAATTTGAGATTTTTTTGGTTTTTGCGGAGCCGCAGCGACGTTCCGCATGAGTTTAACACTCGTGCCCCGTATTTATCGGGGCGAATCGGAATCTCCTGGTTATTGGGATTTTAGATTATATGCCTTACGCTATTCTCAGCGATATACACGGTAATCTAGAGGCTTTTACCGCCGTTCTCAACGACATTTCGAAGCGGGGGGTCGACAGTATCTGGTGCCTGGGCGACATCGTCGATTACGGCCCGGATCCCCATGAATGCATCGAGCTTCTTCGCCGCCAGCATTATATTGCCGTGCCGGGGAACCACGACCTCGCAGCTGTCGGCCTGGTTGATACCGCCGATTTCGTTCCTGACGCTGTTATTTCCAATCGTTGGACGGCCGGACAACTGCTGCCGTCGGATATCGACTTTTTGCGAAGTTTACCACCGGTAATCGAAGAGGGCGATTTTACCTTTGTCCATGGCAGTCCCCGTGATCCCATCTGGGAATACTTGAATTCCGCCGATAGAGGCAGGGAGAACTTGCCGTTTTTCAAATCGCCGTTTTGCCTTTTCGGCCATACCCACAAACCGGTAGTTTTCTCGTGTCGGGAAGATAACAGCTGCGTTACGGCCGATTTTTCCGAAGAAGCAGATTTTTCTCTGGAAGGAGGCCGTCTCTTCTTGAATCCCGGCAGCGTCGGCCAGCCGAGGGATGGAGACCCCAGGGCAAGCTATGCTGTTTATGATAGCGAAACAAAAACGATTCGTCTCTTCCGCGTTCCCTACGACATCGCGTCTACCCAGGCCAAGATGCTGAAAAAAAAGCTGCCGTCAGGATTGATCGTACGCCTGAGCTACGGTATATAGCGAAATAATCAGAAGGTCTTTGCGAGGGCGAAGCCCGTGGCAATCTCGGTGAATTTGCCTTAGATCATGACGGAGGGAAGGCAATCCGTTTCTTCAACATTATCTTAAGCTCTTCCAGTATTCCCGGAGATTTTGCTTTACCTCCGCGATAACTTTCTTAGTATCGTTAAGGGCGTCGCCGGTCTTTAAACCGGCGGGGGCCGGTTCCGGCTCTTTGAGGTCAACTGGAATCCCCGACATCCCCGATATCAAGGCTAGCCATCCGTACGGCAGTACCTTCCCGTTGTAACCGGAGGCAATCAAGTCGATCTGCCGTCCGCCGCATAGCTCGTCGGCCATTGCTCTCGTTTTCTCTCCGATCATTCTGAACCCTTCCAGCGTCAATCCGAGGTTCGTCAGGCCGTCGGCGAAATGCGGGTCCGACCCGCCGTTGCGGATGATGATCTGCGGCTGAAATTCGCGGGCCACCGGTTCCACGACCGATTCGAACGCTAATCGGTAAGAATCATCGCCGGCGTAAGGCGGCAGCGGGACATTGATGGTAAATCCCTTGCCTCGTCCCGACCCGATCTGGTCGGCGAAGCCGGTCCCGGGGTAAATGGTGCCCGGGTCCTGGTGGAGGTCGATAAACAACACCCGCGGCTCTTCGGAAAAATACTCCATAGTGCCGTTGCCGGCGTGAGCATCGGTATCGAGTATCAAGACCCGCTCCAGGCCGTATTTTTGGAGCAAATAAAGGGCAGTGAAGGCAACGTCGTTATAGAGGCAAAAGCCCTCGCCGAAAGCCCGCTTGGCATGGTGCAGCCCGCCGCCGATCGATACCGCCTTCTTGTATTCGCCGCTTTGGATGAGGCCGGCCGCCGCTTTGGCTTGCCCTATGATAAGTCTGGCGGCTTCTTCGAGCTTGCCGGGACTGTTCCCGGGAAGATTATCGCCGCTGTGGAACTGAAAGAAACGTTCGGTCGAAGCGGAGCCCAGGTTAGCCGCGCGGAAGAATTCTTTGGTGAAATCGATATAGTCCTTGCGACAGATCATGAGCAGGTCTTCGTCGGTGGCCGGATTCGCCGGGATAATTCGATAATTATTACCTGGGGGGAGTTTTTGTTCCAAAAAATCAGGGAATACTTCGAAGCGGTCGCCCTCGAAGGGGTGTCCGCTCCCGAAATTGTATTCCCTTAGCTCCGGTCGGTACAGTATCGCGAAAGTCACGGTACCGCCTCTTTTAGCGGATTAGAACGCGGTTTTTTCGCAAGCTTTACAGGCGACAAGTGGTGGGGAAAACCGGGTAACTATCACCATTTCCGATAAAGGTTTGTCTTTTTCGCAGTACTTGCAGGTAAAGATAATTTCTTTGGCTTTTTTTACTGACGGCTTGGTGTTGGTATCTTCTTTCCGTTTTGTCATTCCGTGATCCTTCCTTTGCCAGGCAAATATTATCGTCCGCTATTTCGAGGCTTTGACCTCGCCCTTGCCGTCGGCAGGCGGGGACTTGCGGTAGTCGGTGACGTAAAACCCCGGGCCTTTGAAAATAATGGGTGTCGGAGAAAAAACCCGCTGCGTTTCGCAGCCGCAATTCGGACAGGGAACGGCACCAGATTCGTTAAATTTCCGCTTCAGCTCGAACCGGTGAGCACAGCCGGAACATTCATATTCGTAAATGGGCAAGGTTCTTCATCCTCCTAAATTGAATAGTTAAATCAATTTACTATTCAGTAGCTGCAATGTTGCTGATTGGCGGTACTGTGGGGAAGGGACGCCGGAAAATCCAGACATTGACACTATTTTATTATATTAAGCGTAATCAGCCTCTCCCGTCAAGTTTTTGTGCGTGATTATCGTGCCGGAGCCCTTCATAATTTAAAGATGAAGAGCCGAGGAGGGCTTTATTTTTCACCTTTTAGGTGTCGCAATTGAGTTTTTGATTATATGCTATAATGCAACCAATGAAACGGGACTTGATGGAAATCCTGGCCTGTCCGATGTGCAAAGGGAAGCTCGACCTCACGGTAGAGAAAGAAGAGGGGCTGGAAATCGTTTCCGGGTTTCTTTACTGCGGGCATTGCAGCGAGCGTTACCAGATCGAGGACACCATCCCGAATCTGCTCCCGCCAAGCATGCGCAAGAGCTGAATTAACAACTCTCTCCCTCTGAGGTGCTAAGATTATTTGCCTGGCACCCCAGTTCCTGCCTTATCGATGTGCGCTATAAGGAGGAAATTATGCAAGGAAAAAGCTGGTTATTCCGTGCCATCTATCAATGCCCTGAAAAAGTGAGTGTCTTCCTGGCTAGTTCCTGGCTGTACCAACTCAACCCCAGGGGCGATTACTGCGACTATTACCCGATTTACTTCTGCTACCCCAACGAAACCATCTCTAAAAACTGACAATCAGTCACTGATTGTCATCCTCGCGAAAGCGGGGATCCACTGGTCGCTGTCATTCTAGAGGAGCGAAGCGACGAAGAATCTCTGGGTGGGGTAGATACTTTTGGCTTTACCTTTACCTTTTGAATTTTGAGATTTGAATTTGTTTGGTGTTTGCGGAGCCGTAGCGACGCTCCGTATGTCCCGATTCATTCTTCATGCGGGATGGCCGTATTAACGGAGTGAATCGGCAAGTTTTACGAATCGGAGTCTCTTGGTTATTGGAAACTGCTACAATTCCGGTATATACACTGCCCGGTTTTGCGGCGATTCCCGAACCTCTACCTGGGTGAGCACGACCGGGGCCCCGGCCAGCTTGTTTTTGAGTTTCTTGTAGACCGTCACGGCGATGTTTTCCGAAGAGGGATTTATTTTATCGAACGGAGGCGCGTCATTCAGGCACGAGTGGTCGAAGCGGCCGGTGATCTCGCCCAAGTGCTTTTTTAACACGGTAAAATCGTAGGCCATGCCCGTGTCATCGAGCTTCTCCGCTTTAAGCGTCACGAAGACTTGAAAACGGTGGCCGTGCAGAGCTTCGCATTTTCCTTTATAACCCCGCAGAAAATGTGCGGCATCGAAGTGCTGTTCTACCGAAATCTCGTACATACTTTCTTCCTCAATAGAGCAGATTTAAGATTCAGGATTTAAGATTCATGAATTTTATTCCCTTCCAATAATCGTAAATCATATCTCATAAATCATAAATCTAACTCGGATTCTACCTTAGTTACCCCACTTTTGTCTTTCAATTCGTCCCGTAATTGCTTAATCGTCTTGTGCTCCACCGGATGTTCCGCGTTTGGTGCTATTTCCGCCAGCGGAATGAGGACAAAAGCCCGTTTGGTCAGCCGCGGATGGGGGATGGTCAATTCCGGGCTTTTTACCACTTGGTCTCCGTAAAGGAGAATGTCAATATCGATTATGCGTGGTGCTCCCGATGGGCCGGTTCTGCCCATTTTAAGTTCGAACCCCTTGATCAGAGCGAGCAGTGCTGCCGGCAGCAGGGTGGTAAAAAAATGGGCTGCCTGGTTAAGATAGCGGGGTTGTTTTGCCCCGCCTTCAGGCTCGGTCTCGTAGACCGGGGAGACCTTCACGATACGCAGCCTGTCGGACAGCAGCCTCAAGGCCTCTTGCAGGTTGGCTTCGCGGTCTCCCAGGTTGGACCCCAGGGCGAGGTATATATCTACTGGTTTGATTTCGTTCGTCATTTGATTCAGTTTATTATAACATCAAGGCTTGTATAGCATTGCAAAATGTAATCGCGTAAATCCGAAATCCGAAATCCGAAACAAATCCGAATAACTAATACTCAAAATCATAAAAAGGGAACGATCCTTCGACAGCCCTTCGACAAGCTCGAGGCGAACGGGGACTATAGATTCTCGATTCCCGACTAAAGTGCGGGAGGGGCGATTCGGGAATGACACAAAGCTAAAATATTGCTAATATTTATTTGTACTACCCCGTTGAATAAGGAGAGCGATTATGGACGAAAGGGCCGACTGTATTTTTTGCCGGATTGCCGATGGCAAGATTAAATCGAATATCGTCTATCAGGACGATGAACTGCTCGCGTTCCCGGATATCAATCCCCTGGCGCCGACGCATATTCTGATAATCCCGCGAAAACACATCGCCTCGGTAGCGGAAATGCCGGCAAAAGACGCTCACCTCATCGGAGACATGGCGAAATTGGCCAAACAATTAGCCGTGGACAACGGCATCGCTGAAAAAGGTTTTCGCCTGGTGATCAATAACGGTACGGAAGGCGGGCAGGGCGTAAACCATCTGCACATGCATCTTTTGGGCGGACGCCAGCTTGGCAGCAAACTGGGCTAGGGTTTGCAGAATTTCAGATAAAAGAGCAGGCCGGCAATAGTCTTCGCGTCACAGATGATCCCGGAGGTAATTAACTCCGGGATCTTGTCCGGCGGTGTCGGAATTACCTTGATCTCGTCGGTATCTTCCGCGGTAAGCCGGGCCGGGACCAGGTCTGTTGCCAGGTACAGATGAAGGAATTCGTTGCTGTAGCCGGGCGCGGAATAAAACCCCGTCATCCGCATTAATGTTTTCGGGGAATACCCGATCTCTTCCTGCAGTTCGCGCCGGACCGCTGCTTCTATGTCTTCACGCGGTTCGATGCCGCCGGCTGGCAGTTCCAGCAAGGCTTTTCGGGCGGGGAGCCGGAATTGCTCGACCAATAAAATGTTGCCCTTCGCGTCGACGGGCACGGCCACCATAGCCTCGCTGTGATCGATAATTTCGCGTGTTTTTTCACGGCCATCGGGAGTGGAAACCGTGTCGATATGGAGTTTTAGTATCTGCCCGGAAAATATCATCTGGCTCGAAATGACCTTTTCCTTGCCCATTTTAAGCTTCCGGTTCCAGGTGACTGACCATTGCTACTTCGTCGCAGTTCGGGAATTTGGGGCAGCGGTAGCATTCGTTCCAGACCTTGTGCGGTAGAGTCATTTTTTCCACGGTAGTAAAGCCCATGGTATTGAAAAAATCCGGCTTGTAGGTCAAACAAAAGACCTTCGGGATACCTAATGCTTCAGCCTCTTTCAGGCAGGCCTTTATCAGGCGGTTGCCGATGCCTTTCCGCTGCGATTCTTCGGCGACCGCGACCGATTTGATTTCCGCCAGGTCCGACCAGTTCACATGGATAGCGGCGCAGGCGATTACCCGGTCGTCTTCGCGTACGACAAAGAAATCGCGGATATTTTCGTAGATTTCGCTGAGCGGGCGGGCGAGCATTTCGCCGTTATCCGCAAAAGAATTTATCAATTGCTGGATCTGAGGTGCGTCTTTGATCCTGGCCTTTTCGATTTTTGCCATTTTAGGGTTTTCCTTTTAGTTTTTGTTCCAGAGTCGCGTAGAAAGAGGTTTCCGGGTGAATACGGAGGAATCGCACCGTTTTCGAGCTGTGTTTGACGGTAACTTTGGCTCCGGTAAATAGCGGCACGTTGATATGGCCGTCGACGCTTAATATCGCCGGCGTGGTGCTAATCACGTGCAGTTGCACGACGGCTTGACGGTCGAGGACCATGGGAAAGCCCGTGCCGAGATGCGGGTTGATCGGCACGAGCAGGAATTCCTTGGCCTGCGGGTGAAGGATAGGGCCGCCGGCGGCCAGGGCATAGCTGGTGCTTCCTGTAGCCGTCGCGGCGATAACGCCGTCCGCCTGGTAGGTCGTG